>Ga0265318_10001759_pt1 | contig 12333 bp, 5 predicted proteins | sample 4821metaG_FD_192431 | JGI IMG/M metagenome (GOLD analysis project Ga0265318, IMG submission 192431) | Rhizosphere microbial communities from Carex aquatilis grown in University of Washington, Seatle, WA, United States - 4-8-21 metaG | ecosystem: Host-associated > Plants > Roots > Rhizosphere >... | reverse complement strand
GTGCTCGTGGGTGCTGTCGTCGCGGAACTCGGAGGCGATCGCGAGGTGGACGAGCACCTCGCGGCGCGCGCGCCCAAGCTCCTCGGAGCGAGTCGCGATGGATTGCGCGAGCATCGCGTTCTTCGTGGCCAGCTCGTTCTCCAGCGCGCTCGTTGTCAGCGTGGCGCGCACGCGCTGGCACACCTCGACCGCGTCGGCGGGGTCGTTGATGAAGTCGCGCACGCCCATCGAGATCGCTCGGTAGCGCTGATGCTTCTCGCTCTGCGCCGTCGTGATCAGCACTCTCAGGCGCTCTTTGCTCATCACTCCGGCGAGCGCTTGGATGATCTCGAAACCGTCCATGTCGGGCATCGCCAGATCGAGGATCAGCAGGTCCACCCACATGTTGGTGCACAGCGCCACGACCTCGGCGCCGGTGGCGAGGACGTTGACGTGCTCGAACCCGTCGGCGACGAGAAAGCGCTCGATCGCGCGGCCACCGTCGGCCAGTCCGTCGCCGACGACGATGTGGCTGTTCTGGAGAACCTGGTCGCTCATCGCATGGTGACTCGCCTCGTGGCGAGGGGGGCTGGTGGACCGCGGGCACCGCGGCCGGCCGCGCAACGATCGTGTGCGCTACCCGCGTATCGACCACTGAGACCCAGGTCCGCCTACCGCGAATCGGTGAGCGAGAAGTGGTCGCGCACCGTTCTGCGCCCGGCGGCTCGCCTGCTCGGGTCGCCGTGCGCCGTGCGCGGTGCACGGCTCAGTAGCGCACGAACCTATCGAGCTCGCGCGCGGACACGGCGGGTACGGCGGTGCCCAGGACAGCCCCCGGCGCCGTGGTCACGGGTACGGCAGGCGCCACGACCACGCTCGGCGAACTGCTCGCGGCCCCGATGCCGCCCGCGTTGGTTGCTGTCACGACCACGCTGATCGTGGCGCCGGCATCGGCTGCGGCGACCACGTAGCTGGACGTCGTCGCATCGGCGACCGCGACGCAGCCGGCGCCCGTGCTGTCGCAGTCCTGCCACTGGTACGCGTACGCGGTCGGCGCATCGCTCCACAGTCCAGCCGAAGCCGACAGCGTCTGCCCCTGCTGCGCGGTCCCCGAGATAGCGGGCAGCAAGGTGTTCGCCGGTGCGGCGACGAGCACAGCCACGGTGGCTGAGCTGGTCGCCGCGGCACTCCCGCCCGCGTTGACTGCGGTCACGGTCACCTCGATCGCGGTGCCGACGTCGCCCGCCGCCACCGCGTAGCTCGAGGTGTTCGCCCCCGCGGTCGTGACGCAGATCGAGGTGGCGATCGTGCAGTCCTGCCACTGGTAGCTGTATGCGGGCGGCGGTCCCGACCACGTGCCGGGGGACGCCGACAGCGTCTGTCCCTGCTGCGCGGTTCCTGAGATCGCCGGCAGCTCCATGTTGCTGGGCGCGGCGGGGCGAACGAGCACCCCCACTGCACTGCTCGCATTCGTGGAGCCTCCCGCGTTGGTCGCGGTCACACGCAGTCCGATCGTGTCACCGACATCGCCTGCCGCCGCCACGTAGTTGGAGGAGATCGCGGCCGCGATTCCCACGCAGTTGGATCCGGCAGCGTCGCAGTCGCTCCACTGGTAGCGGTATTGGCTCGGCGAGCCCGTCCACGTCCCGTGCGAGGCCGACAGGACCTCGCCCTGCGCCATCACGCCCGAGATCACCGGCGGTAGGAGACCGAGCGGCTCGGCGGGCGTCACGACCGCGCTCGGCGCGCTGCGAGCCGTGCCGCCGCCGCCGGCGTTGGTCGCGGTCACGACCACGCGCAGAGTGTCGCCGATGTTGCCTGCGACCGGGTTGTAGCCGGTCGCGGTCGCTCCCGCGATCGCCGCACAGACCGTTCCGCCGCCGGTGCAGTCCTCCCACTGGTAGCTGAAGTCGCTTGGCGAGCCGCTCCAACCACCGCTCTGACCTGACAGCGACTGGCCCTGCTGCGCGATCCCCGACACGACCGGAGCTGCCGTGTTTGCCGGAGCGGCGATGGGCACGACCGCGGTAGGTGCGCTGGCGGCCGTCCCGGCTCCGCCCGCGTTGATCGCCGCGAGCGCAACGGCGATCGTGTGGCCGGCATCGGTGTCGCTCACGACGTACCCCGACGACGTCGCGCCGGGGATTGGCTCACAGCCGGCGCCGGCCCCGTTGCAATCGAGCCACTGGTAGGCGTAGGAGCCGGGCGAGCCCGACCACGTCCCGGTCGATGTCGAAAGCGTCTCTCCCGGCCGCACCGTTCCCGAAAGCGCCGGCGGCGCCGCGTTGAGAGGTGCGACGGGCACCACGATCACGCTCGCCGGGCTTCTCGCCACGCTGTCGCCGTAGCGGTTGGTCGCGGTCACGACGACGGCGATCCTCTGGCCGACATCTTCCGCCGCCGCAACATAGCCGGACGCGGTCGCGCCCGCGATCGGCTCACAGCTCGCCGCGGCGCCGTCGCAGTCCTGCCACCGGTAGCCGTAGCCGGTTGGCGATCCCGACCAGTTCCCGGTCGACGCCGCGAACGTCTGTCCCTGCTGCGCGATGCCCGCGATCGCCGGCAACACCGTGTTGGTTGGGGCGCCGGGCAATACCGCCGAGGTGACGGCGCTGATCGCGGCCGCGCTGCCGCCGCCGTTGGTCGCGGTGACCATGACGGCGATCGTGGCGCCTGCGTCAGTTGCGGCTGCGACGTAGATCGAGGTCACCGCACCGGGGATCGCCACGCATGCGCCGCTGTTGACGTCGCAGTCCTGCCACTGGTAGCTGTAGGCGGTCGGCGAGTGACTCCAGGCGCCGGTGCTGGCGGTCAGCGTCTGCCCCTGCGTCGCGGACCCGGAGATCGCCGGCGCGTCGACGTTGGCGGGCGCTTCGGTGAGCACAACCGCCGTCGGCGTGCTCGCGGCAACCGCTGCCGCCCCCGGGTTCGTTGCTGTCACGGTCGCGACCAGCGTGTGTCCAGCATCGCCCGGCACCGGCACGTAGCTCGACGCCGTCGCCATCGAGATCGCGGCACAGCGGCCGCCGGAGGCGTCGCACTGCTGCCACTGGTAGGCGTAGGCCGCGACCGGGTAGGCGGTCCAGGTGCCGGTGGTGGCCGACAGCGTCTGGCCCTGCTGTGCGGTACCCGAGACGACCGGGAGAGCGGTGTTGACCGGTGGGCCGGTCACGACGGCGGTCGAGACGCTGGCACCGGTCACGCCGCCGAACCCGTTGGTCGCGGTGGCAGCGATCCGCAGCGCGTGCCCGACGTCGGCAACCGCGACGACGTGGGTGGCGCTGTTCGCGCCGGTGACGATCGTGCAGTCGTTGCCCGCGCTGTCGCAATCCTGCCACTGCTCCGTCAGCGACGGGCTGGGGGTGCCGGTCCACGTGCCCTCGGTGGCGGTTAGCGTCTCGCCGAGCGACGCGGTGCCCGTGACCGCCGGTGTGACCGTCACCACCGGGCCGCCGGTTGCAACCACCGCGATCGCGGGGGTCGTGCCGTCGTCGGTCAGCCAGGGGTTGCCGCCGGGACCCGTCGTCGTGAAGGCCGGGGCGGCGCCCGGATCGAGGCCCGCTGTGTACTCGCTGATCGAACCGGTGCTCGGGAAGATCTGTCCGCCCGCCCTGGTCGTGCCCTGGTCGGTGAACCACAGGTTGCCGTCGGCAGCGGTTGTGATCGAGTTCGGCTTGGCGCCCGGGTTCAGGCCGCTCGAGTACTCGCTGATCACCCCGGACGGGGTGATCTTCCCGATCGCCGCGGTGGTGCCCTGGTCGGTGAACCAGACGTTGCCGCCCGGGCCGTAATCCATCAGGTTCGGCATGCTGCCCGCGTTCAAACCCGTTGAGTACTCGGTGATCATTCCGGTCGGCGTGATCATTCCGATCGCCTTCGTCGTGCCCTGGTCGGTGAACCAGACGTTGCCGTCCGAACCCGTCGTGATCCCAAACGGGGAGCTGCCGGTATTCAGGCCGGTCGAGTACTCGGTGATCACACCGGCCGGTGTGATCCGCCCGATCGCCTTTGTCGTGCCGGTGTCGGTGAACCAAAGGTTTCCGTCGGGGCCGGCTGCGATCCAAAGCGGCGAACCGCCCGTGTTCAGGCCGCCCGAATACTCCGTGATCGACCCCGTCAACGGGTTGACCGCGCCGATCGCCTTCGTCGTGCCGGTGTCGGTGAACCACAGGTTTCCGTCGGGGCCGGCCGCGATTCCGTGCGGGCTCGCACCGGCGTTCAAACCGGCGCTGTACTCGGTGATCGCCCCGGTCGGCGTGACCCGCCCGATCGCCTTCGTGGCGCCCCAGTCGGTGAACCAGATGTTCCCATCCGCGCCCAGGGCGCTCTTCGCAGGGACGGCGCCCGCGTTCAGGCCGGCCGAGTACTCGGTGATCGTGCCGACCACGAGCCCGGAGGCGGCACTGCTGACCGTCGCGCTGGCAATGGCGTTGGTCGCGGTCACGTCCACGACGAGCTTCTGCGCCACGTCGGTCACGACCGGGACGTACCTGCTGCTCGTGGCGCCCGAGATGTCTGAACAGCCGGCACCCGCGCTGTTGCAATCCTCCCACTGGTAGGAGTAGGCCGGAAACGGGTAGCCGCTCCAGGCACCGGTGCTGACCGTGACGGTCTGTCCCTGCTTGGTCGGGCCGGAAATGAGCGGCGCAGCGGTGTTGAGCGGAGGTCCGCCCACCACCGCCGATGGCGCACTCGTGGCCGCAGCCGTGCCAAACGCGTTCGTTGCGCTCACCACGACGACGAGCGTGGAGCCGAAGTCGGCGGCGACCGGCACGTAGCTGCTCGCCGTCGCGCCGGCGATCTTCGCGCAGCCGCCGCTGTCGCAATCCTGCCACTGGTAGGTGTAGCTGAGGGAGGGCGCACCGGCCCAGCTTCCAGATGTCGCGCTGAGCGTCTGTCGCACCGCCGCGCTGCCTGACAGCGACGGCGCTCCAACGTTGAGCGGCCCGCCGATCGCGACACGCCCGACTGCCGCGAGTCGCCCGTGGTCGGTGAACCACACGTTGCCGTCCGGTCCGGCGGCGACCGCGTTCGGAATCGCGCCGGCGTTCAGGCCGGCGGCGTACTCGGTGATCACGCCGGCGGGCGTGATCCGGCCGAGCGCCGCGGTGGCGCCCTGGTCGCCGAACCACAGATCTCCATCGCGTTGGGGGGCGATCCAGGACGGGGCGCTGCCCGGTCGCAGGCCGGCGGTGAAGGTGGTGATCGCGCCGGTCGGCGTGATCCGCCCGATCGTCGGTGTCGAGCCGAACTCGGTGAACCACAGATTCCCGTCCGCGCCGGCGGCGATCCCGTACGCCGGGCTGCCGGCGGCGCTTCGGGGCGTGGCGTATTCGGTGATCACGCCGCCCCTGGTTATCCGCCCGATCGCCTTCGTCGTCCCGTAGTCGGTGAACCATGCGTCGCCGTCCGGCGCTGTGGCGATCGCGAGCGGGTAGCTGCCGGCGTTGAGGCCCTTGCTGTATTCGGTGATCACGCCGGCCGCCGTGATACGCCCGATTGCCGCGGTCGCGCCGTTGTCGGTGAACCAGAGGCCGCCGTCCGGGGCGCTCGCGGTCCCGTAGGGGGAGCTGCCGGCGTTCAGGCCGGCCGAGTATTCGGTGATCAGGCCGCCCGCCGTTATCCGCCCGATCGCCGGCGTCGTGCCGCGGTCGGCGAACCACGCCCCTCCGTCGCCGGCGGTTGCCGTGCCACCGTTTGGGATGGCGCCCGCATTGAGGCCCGCGGTGTACTCGCTGATCGCGCCGGCGGCCGAGATCCGCCCGATCGCCTTGGTGGCGCCGCTGTCTGTGAACCACAGGCTCCCGTCCGCGCCGCTAGCGATGGCGTCCGGGTAGCTGCCGGCGTTCAAACCGGCCGAGAACTCGCTGATCGCGCCGACAGTCGGCCCGATCGGGGCGCTCGACGCGGAAGTGCTGCCGCCCGCGTTCTGGGCGCGCACGAGGACCCGAAGCGTCTGCACGAAATTCGTTGCGGCCGGCGTGTAGCTGGCACCGGTGGCGCCGGGGATGTTCGAACAGGCGCGTCCCGAGCGATTGCAGTCCTGCCACTGGTAGGCGTAGCCGGCCGGGGAATTGCCCCAGGTGCCGGCCGTTGCGCTGAGCGTCTGCCCGAGCTGGAGCGTGCCTGAGATCACGGGCGCCGCGGTGCTCGCGGGCGCAGCGATCAGCACCGCAACGGTCTGCGCGCTGACCGCCGATGCGCCGCCGCCGCTGTTGTCCGCGCTCACCACGACTCGCAGCGTCGTTCCCACCTCGCCGGCGTCGGGCGTGTACGCCGCCGCAGTCGCGGCAGCGATCGCGGTGCACCCGGCGTTGCAGTCCTGCCACTGGTAGCTGTAGGCGATCCCGCTGCCGCGCCAGCTGCCGGGCGTGCTCGACAGCGCCCGGCCCTGCTGCACCGGCCCCGAGATCACCGGGGTGGTGTTGTTGGCCGGCGCTGTGTAGGTCACGACCGGCGTGGCCGGGCTCTCGGCGACAGAGGTTCCGAAGGCGTTTGTCGCGACGACCGCCACGCGGATCGTGTGCGCGCCGTCCGCCGATCCGAGCGCGTGATCAGAACCTGCCGCGCCGGCGATCGCCGCGCAGTCGCCGCCGCGGCTGTCGCAGTCCTGCCACCGGTACTCGTAGCGGGCGGGCGCTCCGCTCCACTGACCGGCGGTGGCGGTGAGTGTGAGACCCTGCGCGGCCACGCCTGCGACCGCGGGCAGTCTGAGCACCCGCGGTGCGAAGGACTGCTCCGATTGGAACGCCGAGGCGGCGGCGGCGGCCGGCGGCGACTCGCTGCGCCCGATCGCGGCGAGCGCGGCGGGCGTCGCGCACGCGAGAACGAGCGACAGCGAGCCCGCGCCGAGCGCCATCCGCCGCAGCCAGGCAACGAACTGTCGCGGCGCCACTCGGGTGTGCGAGACAACGGTGGGCGACCTGGCGCACCAGCCGCGCGGCCACCGATGCGCAGGCGGGCCGAGGGCAACGCGGCCCTCGCCGGGCTCCGGAGAGCGAGCGCCGCCGCCCGGACCGGCACTCGGTCGGCCGCGCGCGCCCACACCTCGTCCGCACAACCGCCTCGCCGGCACGGCCTCACAGGGCCTGTGCGCGTCTCACGACGCGCCGGCAGCGTGTCAGGAGCGTCGCGAAGCCGGCAACAGCGCACCGGCAGAAAGCGGACACGCGTTCGCGCTCGGCACTCTCGGCGGCACCGACGCTGTCGCCTCTGGTCGCTGTGCGGCCGTTCATCGTGCGCGCTCCCGTCTGGTCACCGGCGTGTTGGGGGCGGGCGGCGCCGGGTTCCTGGCGTGCCCGATCTGATCGTCACCCGCGTATCGACCGCCGCCCCGCGGCCGTGCCTACCGCAAATCGGCGAGCTTTCGGGTTCGGGCGGCGCTTGCGGCCGCGGCGTTACCTCAATTGGGGGAGGCGATGACGCGTGCAGCCGTCGAAGCGATCGGTGCGGGGTAAATCGATGCGCCCGCACCATCGAGTCAAAGGAACCTGATGATCAACCTGTCCAGAACGAAATGCGCAACGGGCGGCACCCTCGCGGTGATGGCGCTGGCGCTCGCGGCGCTGTCGGCCACGGCGACACCGGCCGGAGCGACCACCGCCACCGCCACGCTGACAGCCGGGTCGCTCGGGTTCATCGGCACGCCGGCGAACCTGACGTTCCCATCGACCGCGCTGACCGGGGTCAACCAGACGCTGACCGCGTCCGCGGCGATCGACATCGGTGACGCGTCGGGCTCCGGTGTCGGCTGGAACCTGACCGCGACCTCGACCACCTTCACCTCGGGTGCGAACCTTCTGCCCACCGCGGCAACCACCATCGGCGTCGTGCCGGTGGCGGCGAGCTGCGACGCCAGCTCAACCTGCTCCCCCGCAGCGGCGGCGGCGGGGGTCACCTACCCCTATTCGCTTCCGTCGGGGGTGACGGCCCCGACGGCCACCAAGATGTACTCCGCGACGGCCGGTACCGGACTCGGGGATCAGACCCTGACGCCGACCTGGACGCTAGCCGTTCCGTCGAAGTCACTCGCAGGCGCCTACACGGCGACCTGGACCATCTCAATCGTGAGCGGACCGTGACCGATATGAACTCCCGAACCATCACGCACCTTGCTGCGGCTCTGGCCGCTGCCGGCGCGCTCCTGGCAATGGGCCTCGGTGCGAGCGCCGCAAGCGCCGCAACCGCCAGTCCCGCCAGCGGCTTCAGCGTCAGGCCGGTCGAGTTCAATCCCGCCAACCCCGCCACGCGCGCCTACTTCATCGTCACGGTTGCGCGCGGCGCCAGATTCACCGATCACATAGCGATCGTCAACCCGAACCCGACCCCGATCAACCTGCTTGCCTACCCGGTCAGCGGTCTCACGGGCACCACCTCCGGTGACGTCTACGCGAACCGCCAGGATCGCCGCACCGGTGCGGGCGCGTGGCTGACTCACGCGACCGAGTCGATCACCGTGCCGGCCGACAGCCAGGTCACGGCAGCGTTCACGGTCGTTGTGCCGAAGGGCGCCACCCCCGGCGACCATCTTGCCGGCATGGCCTTTCAGGCCGCGCAGCAGACGGTCGGCGGCGGCCACTTCGCGATCACCGAGATCGTGCGTGAGGTCGTGGGCGTCGAGATCATCGTGCGAGGCACCGCATCGCCGCGGATCGCGCTGCGCGGAGCCGCCCTTGCGGCCCTGCCTGGCACGAACTTTCCCGCGGTGGTCGTGAAGCTCGCCAACACCGGCCGCCAACTGTGCAAGCCGGTGCTGACGGTTTCGCTGCAGGGTCCGGGTCAGAAGCGCCTGGTCGTCTCGCGACCGCTCGATACGGTGCTGCCGACCAGCGCGATCGCCTATCCGTTCCAGTGGCCGCGTGCGCTCGCGGCGGGCAGCTACACGACGACCGTGAAGGCCTCGAAGTGTGGCAAGTCCGTGACGCTGCGAAGCGTCACGATGTTGCGCAGCGCGCTGCGGCGCGTCCTGCCGATTGCCACGGTCCTCGCGGTCGTGCCGCCCCCGTCCTCGTCGCTTGGCTGGTGGGTCTTCGCACTGATTGCCGTCGGCTGCATCGGCCTCGGAGTGCTCGTGTCGCGCGGCTGGCGCCGGCGCCGGCCGGCCGGGCTCTAGATCACCCGGAGCGACGGGCGAGCCATGAAGTTTGCGCCCCCTCTGTGGCGCCGGCGCATTCGCGCCGGCGCCACGGCGCTCGTCGCGACGGTGGGCGTTTCGCTGCTGCTGGCGGCCACGGCGCAGGCCGCCGCGGCCTGGACCGTTGAGACCTCGGCCACGACCGCGAACCTCTTCGGCTTGACGTGCTTCAACTTCAACAAATGCCTCGGGGTCGGGGCGCTCAACAGCTCCAACGCCAACTACGTCTACAGCAGCGACGGCATCAACTGGGGCACCACCGGCGCGACCAGCCAGCAGCTGAACTCGATCACGTGCGTCGACGCAGCCGATTGCTGGATGGTCGGGAACGCGGGCACGATCGCCTTCACCAACAACGCCTCGATCGTCGCGGAGACCTCGCACACCAGCGTGAACCTGCTGGGGGTCGCGTGCCCCGACACGCTGCACTGTTTCGCGGTCGGTGCAAAGAGCGGCTCAAACGGCGTGATCGACGCCACGACCAACGGCGGCACCACCTGGGCGACGCAGACCTCGACCGGCGGCCAGCAGCTCAACGCCATTGACTGCTCGAGCGCGACGAGTTGCTGGGCGGTCGGCAACGCGGGTGTGATCCTCCACACCGCCAACGGCACCAGCTGGAGCACCGAGACCTCGACGACAACGGTGAACCTGCTCGGCCTGTCCTGCCCGAGCGCCTCGGTGTGCTTCGCGGTCGGCGCGAAGAACTACACCAATGGCGTGATTCTCGCGACGACAAACGGCGGCGGCACGTGGGGCGCGCAGACCTCGACCGGCGGCCAGCAGCTCAGTGCGGTCGACTGTCCCGACACGACACACTGCTGGGCGGTCGGCAACAGCGGCCTGGTGCTCGCGACGAGCAACGGAACGACCTGGGCCGCCCAGACATCAAACACGACCCAGGCGCTCGCGGCCGTCAAGTTCGTCAACGACGGGTTCGGCTGGGCGGATGGCGCGGGCGGTGTGATCGACGCCTTCGGTTGCCGCGCCGGCGGCCTGAACCTGACGGCGCCCGGATCGCTCACGTGGCCCTCGACGGCGCTGGCGGGCACCAACCAGACGATCACGGCGAGCGCGCCGGTGACCGTCGACGATGAGACGGCGGGCTTTGCCGGCTGGAGCCTGTCGGTCACCTCGACGACCTTCACGAACGCCGGCGCGAAGACGCTGCCGACGACGGCGGCCACCTTGACCTCCGTCGGCGCGGCCGCGGGCACCGGCGACTGCACGATGCCCACGAACGCGATCGCCTACCCCGTCGTGATTCCGGCGGCCGTCAGCGCCCCCGCAGCGGTCAAGGTCTTCGATTCCGCGCTCGACACCGGCGGCGGGCCGGTCAATCTGACACTCGCTCTCAACCTGACGGTCCCGTCCAAGACGGTCGTCGGCAACTACTCCTCGACCTGGACGTTCACGGTCGCGAGCGGCCCGTAGGCCTAGCGGGCGCCTCCGCGTGGCCGAGTACCCGGCCGGGCATGTCGGGCTGTTGAGACGTATCGTCGAACGCGCGTCGGCGGTGCAGGTCGAGTTCGGCCGCCGGCCGGGAGGAGAAGTCGACCGCGCCCGTGTACGCCTGCAGCGCCGAGAGCACCGAAACGTAGGTGTCGGCGAACGCATTGTGCGTCATCGCGCGCAAGCCCGAGAGATAGTCGCCCCGCAGCGCGGTCGCCACGATGATTCGCTGCTGGGCGGCGGCAGTCAGCTCTGCGTTCATCAACACCCGCGCGATGCGGCCGTTCCCGTCCGCGAACGGGTGAACCTCGGAGACGACGAACATTGCGAATACGGCGCGCGCGAATCCCGCAGGCAAGGGCTCGTACGATCGCCAGCTCGCGCGCAGAGTTCCCTTCACTAACTCCGGCGCCACGAACTGCGTCGCTCCGGCACGGTTGGGTTGCAACTTGAACTCGCCAGGCCCGATCTCCGGGCGCGCAGCGAGGACAGTCGCGTGCTGCTCGCGCAGCAGATCCACCAACTCCGAGGCCGAGCCCGGAACGCGTGCGCGCTGGACCGGATCTGCGACGACGTGATAGGTGCCGAGAATGTCGTGGGCGTCCTGCGGACGTTGACGCGGGATCACGCCTTCAAACACGATCGCCTCGGCCTCCTGCAATGTGAACTCGGTGCCCTCGATGAAGTTCGAGAAGTACGCCTCGACGAACGCGAACGTACTGAGGTCATGGACAGTGCTCTCCGCGCGTTGTGGCGCCGCGACCTCGAGCAGATGGCGCGCGAGCTGCTCGAAGCGCACCAGCCGAACCTCGTCATACGGCAGGCCGCGGCCCCGCGCTCGGCCACGAGCCGAGACGAGCTTGGTGTCACGTGTTCCGTAGAGCGCGCCGATCAGTTCGTCGAGCAGCTGGAACTCGGCCGCGGCATCCAGTGCCGACGCAAGCGTGAGCGCTTCGTCTCGTAACCGATTGAGGGTCTCGACATCGCGGCCGGCGTAGGTATCGAGCCGGGCCTCCAGCTCGGCCTGTGTGAGCGTCCGCGGCAGGCCCTTCCGCGCACGCGAGCGACGGCAGTTCTCCAGGAATGCTCGTGCGCGCGAGCTCATGAACAGCTCCTCGCCCATCCACCTCATGTCGCCGGCAAGGGCTCCCGCGCCGGCGCGCACGCGAAGCCACAGGCCCGGCAGTCGCACATCGCGCGGCCGCTCTGCCGCGAGCGTGAAGCTGCCATCGGCTGCCGGCTCCATCTCCAGTGCGCTGCGGTCGACGACGACTGCGCCCGGGACGAGGTGGGCGGCGATCCGCGCGTAGTTGCGTCGCACGACCGTCTCCAACGCGTCAGTCGTGTTGCGCGTATAGACGCCACGGGCGATGGGCCTCGCCCGGCCAGTCTTGACCGCGTAACTCACGACGCGGCTCGTCCGAGCCGTCGAGAAGAAGACCTCGGGCTGCGCTTCGATTGCGAACAAGGAGTCGTTAGCAGCCATCGACCCCGCCTAAATTGTAAACAAATAGCACATAAGATGCGCCAATTGTAACCTATTGCTGTATAGCGTCCTGCGCGTGGCTTATCGTGAGCAACCGCGCGTGCCCGTACCGGGGTCCCGCCGTGGCCAGGCGCTGGGCTTCGGGCGCCCGGCTGGAGCGTGCAGGACGCGGGCCGCGGGCGCCGCGGCGCGGGCGATCAGCAGTCCGCCATGGCTGCAAGCGCCCTGCACAGCTCGCCTTGGCGCGAGGCCGACAGTGAACCGACGCGGTCTGTCAGCAGGG
>Ga0265318_10001757_pt1 | contig 12338 bp, 14 predicted proteins | sample 4821metaG_FD_192431 | JGI IMG/M metagenome (GOLD analysis project Ga0265318, IMG submission 192431) | Rhizosphere microbial communities from Carex aquatilis grown in University of Washington, Seatle, WA, United States - 4-8-21 metaG | ecosystem: Host-associated > Plants > Roots > Rhizosphere >... | reverse complement strand
GTGTATCCCGACGCGATCTACGAGGTGCTCACCCGGCTGCACGGTGAGTACGACACCCCGCCCATCTACGTGACCGAGAACGGCGCCGCGTTCGCAGACGTCCGGGCCGCCGACGGCAGCGTCGACGACCCCGAGCGGATCGTCTACCTCGCGGGCTATGTCGACGCGGTCGCGCGCGCGATGGCCGAAGGCGTGCCCGTCCGCGGGTACTTCGTCTGGTCGCTGCTCGACAACTTCGAGTGGTCGTACGGGTACACGCAGCGCTTCGGCCTCATCTACGTCGACTTCGAGACGCTCGAGCGCGTGCCGAAGTCGAGCTTCGAGTGGTACCGCGGCCTGGCCGCGAGCGGGCGCGCGCCCGAGCTGGCGCCTGTCTAGAGCGGGCTCGCGCCGTACGGAAGATGTGTGTACACTCCGTCCATGGCCAAAGTCAACGAACGCTGGGACTTTCGCGTCGGGGCTGAGACGGACCGGCTCGTGCGGCAGGCTGCGGCGAGCTCGCAGCGGACGCTTACGGACTTCGTCGTCGATGCCGCCGTCGTGGAGGCCGAGCGTCTGCTCGCCGACCGAACAGCGTTCGTGCTCGAGCAAAAGCAGTGGGAGCGCTTCGTCGAGCTCGTCGATCGCTCACCGCGGGACAACCCCGGGCTCGAAAAGCTCTTCTCAAAGCCGAGCGTCTTCAGCAGCACCTAGTCGGTGGCCTACCGGCCGCCCGAGCCACTAGGGAAGGGCCATCGCCTCGACGAGTTCGAGTCCGGCGAGCCTGCCCTCGACGAGTGGCTCAAGCGCCATGCACGTGGCGCCCACGCGTCCGGCTCGGCGCGCGTCTTTGTGACAACGCTCGAGGATCGAGAGACCGTCGTCGGCTACTACGCGCTCGCCGCGGCACAGGTCGCCCCTGAGGCCGCGACGGAGCGTGCGCTCAAGGGTCAGCCGCGAGCGAGGCCGGTGCCGGCCGTCCTTCTTGCTCGGCTCGCGGTCGACCAGGAGTACCAACGGGCCGGGCTCGGTCGATCACTCCTCCAGGACGCGATGCTGCGCTGCCTCGACGCAGCCGAGGCGATCGGCGCACGAGTCTTGCTCGTGCACGCAAAGCACGAGGCTGCGAAGACGTGGTATCTGCAGTGCGGCTTCGAGGAATCGCCGACCGACCCGCTCCACCTGATCATGCCGCTCAAGGACCTGCGCGCGTTTCTCGAGCGACAGGGAGCCCAGTAGCCCGGCTCGCAGGCTCAGCGAGGAGCTCGCGGCGACTACCAGCAGGAGACGCTTGCCCGTCGGCGCGGGTATGCCCACGTCATCCGAGCTGCCGGATGATGGTGATGAGCTCGTCGGGCTTGTAGCCCTGTTTCCGGGCGAAGGTAACGAGCTCCTTGGCCCGTTCGACGACGGCGCTTTGTTGGGGGGTGCCGGTGACGGTGATGCCGCGGCCACGGCGGAACTCGAGGAGGCCTTCGTCGCGGAGTTCACGGAGGGCGCGGAGGACGGTGTTGGTGTTGACGCCGAGGACGTGGGCGAGGTCTTTGGCGGGTGGGAGTCGTTCGCCGGGTTTGGCTTCGCCGTCTGCGATGGCGCGGCGGATCTCGCCGGCGACTTGTTCGTGTAGGGCGAGGGGATCGTCGCGGCTGACCTTGACATTTCTCATGGTGCTAGTAACTTTAGCGTCATTCGTTCGAAGGAGTAGCCGTGACCGTTGCCACGCCGCCTCGCAGGCCCGAGATCGAGCAGGATCGCGATCTCGCCCAGCGTGTCGCCGATCTGGAGGCGCTGATCGAGGAGGCGCGCAGGCGGGCGCGACGCCGTCGGCAGCGGAACTGGGCGGCGGCTCTGCTGCTTGCTGCGGCAGGGGCTGCCGCGTCGATCGGCTTCGGCGGCCGCGGCGGTGCTGGTACCGCGGCACTGCCCGCTCGCGCTCCCGGCTCGCAGGCTCCGGCCGCGAATGCCGACTCCCCGCCGCTTGGGGCGCTGCCGCCTGATGCCGGGACCGCGCAGTCCTTCGCGTTCGACCCGCGCAACCCGGAGATCGTCTACGTCCTGACGGTCGGCTACGCGAACGGCGTCGGGCGGAGCCATGTCTTCAAGACGACCGACGGCGGAGCGCACTGGCAGGCGACGGCAACGGGTGGCAGCGACTGGGTGGGAAGCAAGGGGGCGCTGACCGCCGATCCGCGACATCCGGGCACGCTCTATGCGGGCACCGAGCTCGCCGTCTACAAGACGGTCGACGGCGGCAACAGCTGGCGGCCCTGGAGGCGCGGGCTGTTTCCGCCTCTTCGCCCGACCTATCAGTTCAACCGCGACAAGGGATGGGTGATCGCTCTCGCGGTCGATCCTGCCAACACGAACATCGTCTATGCAGGTTCCGACCGCGTCAGCAACAGCACAGATGGAGGCCACAGCTGGAAGACCGTGTTCCCGTCCCACCCGACGCGCTACCCACGCGATACGGTCTCCGCGCTTGCGATTGCCCCATCCCGCCCCGAGGCGATCTACGCGATCGCGGGCGACTTCGCCAATCCGTCGCCGACACCCGCCAACGGACGCACCTCGATCTACAAGTCGACCGACGCCGGCACGACCTGGCAGGCAACAACGGTCGTTCGCGGGAGTGTCGCCCCCACCACACTCGCCGTCGATCCGCAACATCCGACCACCGTCTACGCGCCGATCGCAGACGGCCTCCCGATCGCGCACACCCGCGGAACGTGTCACTGCCTCTCTCGAGGCGGCGTGAGGGCGCTGGCGGTCGACCCACGGCGGACCGGCACCGTCTACGCAGCCTTAACCCAGGGCGGCATCTACAAGACCACCAACGGCGGACAAACCTGGATCCGCGCCATCGACACGCCGCCGCTCTTCCTGTACGCGGTCGCGGTCGACCCCGCACGCCCGGCGACGATCTACGCCGCAGGCCAACTCGAAACGTGGAACGGGCCGCGGATCCTCAGAAGCACCGACAGCGGCCACACCTGGGCGACCGCACCGTGATCCGCTCCCTGTTCACGACCGGGATTCATCGAGAGGCGCACCATCACGACAATATGCGTCACGCCTCCTGGCAGCACGAAAAAAGCCCCCGCTGAGCAGGGGCTTTCTCGAGATAGCGCATACGGGATTCGAACCCGTGCTACCGCCGTGAGAGGGCGGCGTCCTAGGCCACTAGACGAATGCGCCCCGGAACGGTCGGAATTGTAGCGTCCGGGGGAGCGACGGCTCACGCCTGGGCCGTTCGGTGGGCCAGGCGGACGACCAGGGCGACGACGAGCACCGAGGCTGCGGCGCCGAGGACTGTCCACGCGAGGCCGCTTCCCGGCGCCAGCGACGCCGCGATGACGAGCGCCGCGGCGGCTGTGCTCACGGCCACGAGGGCGCCGAGCGCGGTGGCGCGCGCGACCACGACAGGCCGCTCTGTGGCGATCGCGTGCTGCTCGTCGAGCGACCACGCCGCGAGCTCCGCACAGATCAGCAGGCCGGCGGCCACGAGTGGCGCTCCACCGTCGATGCCGGACCCGTGCACGACGAGCGAGACGGTGTAGGCGCTGCCGAGCACGATCAGCGCCCACGGCAGAAGCTGGTCCATGCGCCGGGCGAGCACGAACATCAGCAATACCGCACCGACTGCGCCGATGCCGGCGATGAGCGACGCAAAGTCAGGCTCCTTCGACGCCGAGTACGTGAGCACGCCTGCATACGCGAGCGCGGACCCGCTCGCGAGGGCTAGGCGCGTGCGGTTCGTGCGTAACGCTTGAATGCCGCCACCTCCTCGAGCGGAACGTTGAGGGGAACGCCGTCGATCCACTCGACCACGGGGACGCCCGCCTGCTCGTAGCGGGCGCGGAGCGAGTCGCGCGTCAGCTTCCACAGGCGATACGACAGATCCGACAGCTCGTCCCGGTCCGGCCGCACGAAGGGCACGGGGGAGACCTCGACCACGACGAGGTCGAAGCCCCGCGCCCGCAGGTCGAGGAGCGCCGCGGTCGATCTCGAGTCCAGCAGCGGTGAGAGCGCCAGCACGAGCGCCTTCGGCGGCAGCGCTCGCGGCGGCAGCACGTCGACGCCTTTCGACGCGAAGCTCAGCACGATGTTCATCTGCAGGAGAGAGTCGACGATGCGGTAGAGCTGTTGCGTCCCCGACGCAGGCATCAGCCACGAGAGGTAGCCGCCGAAGCTCACGAGGCCGACGCGGTCCTTGCGCTGGAGATAGAGGTGTGCGAGCGACGTCGCAGCGCGGACGGTCATGTCGAAGGTTCCGCCGTGGTCCTCCGACTCGACGTCGACGAACGTGTCGAGGAAGAGCACGACGTCCGTGTTCCGCTCGGGGTGTTGCTCGTTGACGAGGAGCCCGCCGCCGCGCCGAGCGCTCGCACGCCAGTTGATCTTCCGCACGCGGTCGCCGGGCGTCCAGTCGCGGATGTCGGCGAACTCCACGCCCTCGCTCTTGGCGCGCGAGACCTGGTTGCCGACGTACGCCTGCGTCTCATACGGCGCGAGCAGCGCGTGCAGCGTCTCGACGGTCGGGTAGACCCGTAGCGGTTCCCGTTCGCCGAGTCGCGTCTCCCAGCGGTTGAACCCGAGCCGGTCGTGGGAGCGGACGAGCAGCGGCCCGAGCACGAATGCGCCGAAGCGCGCGCAACGGAGCGGCAGCTCGAGCGAGCGGGTCTCGGCCGGAGCGAGGCGGAAGGCGAGGGGATTCGGCTTCTCCGCGTGCAGCGCGCGCGGGAGTTGCAGGAGCACGTCGACGCGGTCGGCGCCGGATGCCGACGAGAGCTCGATGGTCGCGGTCACCTCCTCGCCCTCGAGCGCGCGCTCACGGTCGAGGACGAGCGTTGCGCGCAGATCGGGCTCGCGCGCGAATGCGGAGCCGGCGACGGCCGCGAGCGCGAACGGTGCTGCGAGCGCGATCAACTCGACACGACCGAATACGAGCCCCGCAAGCAGCCCGATGGCCGCGAGGCCAACGTACGCGGCAAGCCGAGGCGAGACGATCCGCGTCATGTCTCGGCTTCGAAGACGTCCTCGGCCGGCGGCGTCGGCACGGTCTCGAGCGCCTCCGCTACGACGTCCTCGCCGCGCACGCGTTGCACCCAGAGCTCGGGCCGCAGCGTCAGACGGTGCGCGAGGGCCGGAATCGCGATCGCCTTCACGTCCTCCGGTACGACGAAGTCACGGCCGGCGACCGCCGCCTTGGCGCGCGCCAGCTTCAGCAGAGCGAGGCTGCCGCGCGGGCTCGCGCCGACCGACAAACGCCGTGATGCGCGCGTCGCAGCGACAAGGTCGACCATGTAACCCTCGATCGGCTTCGAGACGTGCACCTGCTCGAGCGCGCGCTGCATCTCGATCAGCGTCGCCGTGTCGACGATCGACGTGAGGCCAAGCTCGTCCTCTCCGCGGTCGAGCCGCCGCGTCAGCATCTCGATCTCGTGCTCTCGGTTCGGGTAGCCGACGCCGATGCGCATGAGGAACCGGTCGAGCTGCGCCTCCGGCAGCGGGTACGTGCCCTCGTACTCGATCGGGTTCTGCGTCGCAAGCACGATGAACGGTCGCGGCAGCGGCCTGGTCTCGCCCTCGGTCGTCACCTGGCGCTCCTGCATCGCCTCGAGCAGCGCCGCCTGCGTCTTCGGTGGGGCTCGGTTGATCTCGTCGGCGAGGAGGAGGTTCGCGAAGATCGGCCCCGGCAGGAATGTGAACTCGCTCGTGCGCTGGTCGAAGATCGACGAGCCGGTCACATCGGACGGCATCAGGTCCGGTGTGAATTGGATACGCGCGAACTCGAGCGACGTCGCCTGCGCGAACGAACGCGCGATCATCGTCTTCGCGAGCCCGGGGTAGTCCTCGACCAGCACGTGCCCTTCGCAGAGGAGGGCGAGCAGGATCAGCTCGAGTGCGTCGCGCTTGCCGACGATTGCGCGTTCGACCTCGTCCAGGACGCGGTTCGCGCGCTCCCGCAGGTCCGAGAGCTCCATCACAGCTTCTCCAGGGTGGAGACGACGTCGCGCAGCCGGCGCATCGAGATGCCTGGGCCGTTGCGATCGTCCGGTGCGGGACGATCCGGGCGGAGGAGGTCCCAGGCAGCGTCGCCGAGCAGGGCGCGGGCCGCCTCGGGTCGCCGGTCGAGCTCGATGTTGTGGCCGGCCGAGAGGCGTGCCGCTGCCGCCTCGCGGAGCAGCGGCAGCAGGCGCTGGTGCAGATGCCCTGCGCTGGACGTTCCGAGCGTGACCTCCCGTTCGGCGCGCACGAGCTCCGGCGGGCGCATCGGATCGACGGCGTGGACGCGGAGCGCCGTCTCGAAGGCCGACTGTTGTGGGGTGTCGGAGGCGCTGCGTGCGATGCGCGTCAGCGCCGCGAGCGCGATCGCCGCAAGGACGAGGACGTAGACCACGAGAATCTGCTCGACCGACACGGGACGGATGCCGAGCATGACGAGGAGCAGCGCCGTCGTCAGGGCCGTCGCCGTCGCGATGCGAGAGCGCTCGCTTCTCATGCGACCGCCGCCTCGACAGGGCGTCTCAGCTCGTCGCGCACGGCGACGAGCGCATCGATCGCTTCGTCTCTCATCTCCGGCCCAGGCTCATGTTGGCTGAACTTGGCCCATTCGAACAGATCGGTGAGACGACGTACGCTCTCAGCGCTCGTCTCGAGGTCGCCGAGCGCGCGCTCGACGAACTCGAACGGCGCCTCGGACGGACGGCGCGGGATGCCGGCGCCGGCGAGCGCACGCTCCATCCGTGCGTAGGCGGCGATGATCGCGCGACGCAGATCGGGCTCGCTGCGCAGATCGTCGAGCGACTCGTCGAGTGCAAGCGACACAGCTTCGTGAGAGCTCAACCGCCACGGTCGTTGAGGCCGCTTGGTGTTCCTGCCGGCGGCGAGCAGCACAGCGGAGCCGGCGACGAGGACGAGCACCACGGCGATCTCGTCCCAGCGCATATGTGCGTTGCGGCCGTTGGCGTTCACGTTGGGTCGTCCCGCGCCGACGGCCTTCTGACCGGGATGTGCGCTCAGGTTGAGAGCGCGCAGCCGTCGGCCGAGGTCGCCGTGCAGGAGGATGGACAGCATGACGCCCGTGGCGAATACCGATGCGAGCGTGCTCAGCAGTCGCCACCGCCGCCGGTGTGGCCTGAACTCGCCGGGCCGCTGCAGCGTCAAGGCGTACGCAACGATCAACATCGTCGCGACGGCAACGATCACGATCGTCGTGAAGACGTAGTCGAAGAAGGTCGTGCTTGGCCCGGCGGCGTGCGACTTCGAGAGCGGGCGGCCGCTGCTCGCGATCGCGGCGACCGCGAGCAGCGCGATCACTCCGAGTCCGAGCTGGATCGGTCTGCGCCGGCGCACGCCGTGAAGTCTGCCCGGATGCGGAGCGGCGCGTATTCGCGTCGGAAATGGCTTGTCCGGGGCGGCCACGTCCGGTGACAGGCACGAGCCGTGGCTCTTCGAGACACTGCCGGTGGTGGAGGCGGCGGCCTTCAGTCCGAATGCGGCGTCCCTGTCCGGACGGGCCATGGGCTCCGGCAGCCACGTCTGGTGCCAGGCACCGGCCGTGTCCGCCGGGGACATCTCAGCCGCCCGACTCCGAGAGCTATGACGAGCCGCGACGCCCGGCTTCGAGCTCCCGCTCCACCGCGTCGAGGACCGCGTCGACCGTCCCCGGGCGCTCGTCCGCCTCGCCCCAGCTCCATGCTTCGAGGTAGGCGTCGCTCCCGATCAGGCCCTGCGCCATTGCGCGGCGGTCGATCTCCTGCTGGAACCAGGCGTCGAGCTGGCGTGACACGGACGTTCCGTCGTCCGCGAACGCCTTCACGAGCGACGGGACGTCCTGCCAGTACAGGATTCGGAAGCGCGCCACTACGCGCGATTCTGGACGTGCTGATAGCCGAAGCGCCCCTTGACGCAGAGGTTGCCCCTCGTGACGTCGTGGTCGTCGGGCGAGCTGACCTTGACGATGTCGTCGCCCTGGACGTGCAGCGTCAGGTTGCAGCCGACGCCGCAGTACGGGCAGATCGTGTCGACCTGCGTCTGCTGCGCCTCGTCCCACAGACCGTCTCGGCGTAGCTCGAACTCGCTCACCGGCATCAGCGCGCCCGTCGGGCAGACCGCGATGCAGTTGCCGCAGTAGACGCACGCCGACTCCGGCAGCGTGACGTCGAGCTCGGTGGAGATGTGCGCTCCGAAGCCGCGGCCCGCAACGGCGATGGCGAACGTGTTCTGGTGGTCGTCGCCGCAGGCCTCGACGCACTTGTAACAGAGGATGCACTTGGCGTAGTCGCGTACGTAGAGCTCGTTGTCGACCTTCACCGCCTGCGCGACCGTCAGCGAGTCGGCGCCGAAGCGATCCGGCTGCGCCTCGTACTCCTCGATGTAGCGCAGCGCATCGGGAGCAGTGGAGAGGTCGACCGACGACCCGAGCAGCTCGAGCACGAGGCGCCGGCTCGTCTGCACGCGCGGCGAGTCGGTGAGCACCTTCATGCCGGGCTCGACCCTCCGCGAGCACGCCGGAACGAGCGCGCGCGAACCTTCGACCTCGACGACGCAGACGCGGCACACGTTCACGGGCGTGAGCGTGTCGCCGTAGCAGAGGGTCGGCGTCTCGACGCCGAGGCGACGGCAGGCGTCGAGGATCGTCGAGCCTTCCGTGACCCGCACCTCCCGGCCGTCGACGGTCAGCTCGACGATGCGCTTCACGGCGTCCAGGGCGATGACGGTCACGGTGCGAGCACTCCGAGATTCGTCATCGCGGACTGGACGGCGCTCGCGGCGGTCTGACCGAGACCGCAGATCGACGCGTCACGCATCACCTCGGCAAGCTCGGAGAGCACGACGAGCTCGTTGCCGTTCGTCTTCTTCGAGGCGAGCCGGTGCAGCGCCTCCTCCTGGCGAACCGTGCCGACGCGGCAGGGGACGCACTGGCCGCACGACTCGTCGCGGAAGAACTCTGCGATCCGTAGGACGGCGTCGACGAGGTCGGCGCTCTCGTCGTACACGATCACGACGCCCGAGCCGAGCGACGCGCCGGCGGCGCGCGCGTCCTCGAACGTCAGCGGCAGGTCGAGCTGGTCGGGCCGCAGGAACGAGCCGGCAGCTCCGCCGAGCAGCACGGCCTTCGGCGGGCGCGCTTCGGCGAGCTCGAGCAGTTCCCGCAGCGGCATTCCAAAGGGCACCTCGTACAACCCGGGCCGCCCGACGTGGCCCGAGAGGCAGAAGAGGCGTGTGCCCGTCGAGCCCTCGGTGCCGGTCTTCGCGTACTCGACGCCGGTGTCCGACACGACCTCGAGCACATTGAAGAGCGTCTCGACGTTGTTCACGACCGTCGGTTTGCCGAAGAGACCGACCTCGACCGGAAACGGCGGCTTGTTCCGCGGCTCGCCGCGGTAGCCCTCGATCGACTGGAAGAGCGCCGTCTCCTCGCCGCACACGTATGCGCCGGCGCCGATCCGCAGCTCGATGTCGAACGCGAAGCCCGAGCCCGACACGTCTCCGCCGAGCAGGCCTCGAACACGCGCCTGCTCGAACGCATTCTCGAGCCGCTTGTGCGCAAGGGGATACTCGGCGCGAACGTAGACGTAGCCGTGCTCGCAGCCGGTGGCGAACGCTGCGATGGTCATCGCCTCGACGAGCGCGAAAGGATCCTGCTCCATCAGCACGCGATCCTTGAACGTGCCGGGTTCCGATTCGTCGGCGTTGCAGACCAGGTAGTGCGGCAGAGCCGGCTGGCCTGCAACCGCCTCCCATTTCACCCCCGTCGGAAACGCCGCGCCGCCGCGTCCCAGCAGGCGCGATTCCGTCACCTCGCGCAGCACCTCGGCGGGCCCGAGCTCGAGCGCACGCCGTAGCGCGGTGTAGCCGCCGGCCGCACGGTACGCGTCGAGCGACTCCGGGTCGACACCGTCCGCGATGCGGCGCAGCAGACGGAGACCCGGCTGCCCCTCTTGCGGCAGTGGCGGCCCGGTCGCGGGAAGCTGGAGCTCGCGCGGCTCCTCGCCCGCGAGCGTGCGTAGCGCGGCCGGCGCGCGCTCGCACAGGCCGAGGCACGGGCTCGGGTGTGCGCCTTCGGGCAGCTCGTCGTAGCCGGCGAGCCTGCACGAAAGATCGGTGCAGACGTGCAGCACGTCCGCCGGCCGCTCGTCGAGTGCGATCAGCGCGTAGAACGACGCCACGCCGTACGCCTCGGCCGGTGGGATCTCGAGCCGGCGGCACACGTAGCCGAGCGCGCCCTCCGTGACCCAGCCCACCCGGCGTTGCGCCGCGCGCAGGGCGGGGAGGAGCAGATGCCGTCTCGTCCGGTCGCTGCGCGCGACGCGCCCGTCGTCGTGGGCCGCCGTCCCAACCACAGCGTCGATCGCCGCACGCTCGGCGTCCGTCGGCTCGGCCGCGAGCAGGCGCAGGTCGGGCACTAAACCGCTTCCACGCGGATCGCCGTCGCCTTGAACTCGGCCGTGCCCGACTGCGGATCCTGCGCGTCGATCGTGAGCACGTTCGTCGCGACCTCGTCGGGGAAGTGGAGGTTCATGAACGCGAGACCGGGGCGCAGCGTGTCGTCGTACGCCGCCGGCGCCTCGATCGAACCGCGGCGCGAGACGACGCGCACGCGTCCGCCGTCGGGGATGCCGTAGCGCGCCCCGTCCTCCGGCGCGAGCCGGATAGCGGTGCCGCCGCGGTGCAGCGGAGAGCTGAAGCCTCCGGTCTGCACGCCGGTGTTGAACGACTCGAGACGCCGTCCCGTCGTGAGCCGGATCGGGAAGTCGTCGTCGAGCAGGTCGACGGGTGGGTCGTGCAGAACCGCGTGGAACGGTGCGCGCACCTCGACCACGTCCTCCCACAGCCGCGCGTGCAGGAATTGCTCGCCCTCGCTCGTCTCGTCCCAGCACGGCCACGGGATGCCGCCGAGCTCCTCGAGCCGTTCGTACGACATGCCGGCGTGCATCGGCGAAAGGCTGCGGAGCTCGGTCCAGACGTCCTCGGCGCGCGGAGAGCCGAGGTCGACCCCGAGCCGTTTGCCGAGCTCGTAGACGATCTCGACGTCGTCGCGCGCCTCGCCGGGCGGGTCGAGGGCCTTGCGCACGCGCTGGACACGCCGCTCGGAGCTCGTGACCGTACCTTCCGCCTCCGCCCAGCTGGCCGACGCAGGGAGCACGACGTCCGCGAGCTGTGCGGTCTTCGTGAGGAAGATGTCCTGCACGACGAGATGGTCGAGCCCTTCGAGCAGCTCGATCGCATGCTTCTGGTCGGCCTCCGACTGCGCGGGGTTCTCACCGATCACGTAGAGCGCGCGCAGCTCGCCGCTCTCCATCGCATGGAACATCTGCGAGAGGTGCTTGCCGTTGCGTGGCGGGATCGTCACGTCCCACGCCGCTTCGAACCGTGCGCGCGCCGCGTTGTCCTCGACGTCCTGGAAGCCCGGCAGTTTGTTCGGGAGCGCGCCCATGTCGCCGCCGCCCTGCACGTTGTTCTGGCCGCGCAGCGGCGACAGGCCCGAGCCGTAACGGCCGACGTGGCCGGTCAGCAGCGCGAGGTCGATGAGCGCGAAGACGTTGTCCACGGCGTTGTGGTGCTCGGTGATCCCGAGTGTCCAGCAGAGCTGTGCCCGCCCGGCGTTCGCGTAGGCATGCGCGAGCTCGCGGATCGCGTCGGCGGGAATGCCCGTGACCCGCTCCGCCTCTTCGAGCGTCCACGGCTCGACCGACGCGCGGTATTCCTCGTACCCGGTCGTCGCGCGCGCGACGAACTCCTCGTTCACGAGTCCGGCGGCGATGATCTCGCGGCCCACCGCGTTCGCGAGCGGAATGTCGGTCCCGACGTCGATGCCGAGCCAGAGGTCGGCCCACTGCGCCGACGCGGTGCGCCGCGGGTCGACGACGATCAGCTTCGCTCCCTTGTGCAAGGCCTTGAGCACGTGGTGGAAGAAGATCGGGTGCGCCTCACGCGCGTTCGAGCCCCACAGGACGATCAGGTCCGTGTTTCGAGTCTCCTCGTAGGAGCTCGTTCCCCCGCCTGCACCAAACACTGTCGCCAGACCGACGACGCTGGGTGCGTGTCAGGTTCGGTTACAGCTGTCGATGTTGTTGGAGCCGAGCGCGACCCGCGAGAACTTCTGTGCTGCGAAGTTCAACTCGTTCGTGGTCTTGGAGCAGCTGAAGAGGCCCGTCTCGGTGCCTGCGTCCAACGCCCTGCGGAAGCCGGCCGCGGCGCGATCGAGCGCCTCGTCCCAGCTCGCAGGCCGTAGCTCTCCGTTCTCACGAACGAGCGGTTGGGTCACCCGGTTGTAGCGAGGTGGCATGGATCGAGTCTAGACAGAGGCTCGTGACAGCGCCGTCTAGCCGATCATCGGCACCTGGCGCTGC
>Ga0265318_10001756_pt1 | contig 12343 bp, 12 predicted proteins | sample 4821metaG_FD_192431 | JGI IMG/M metagenome (GOLD analysis project Ga0265318, IMG submission 192431) | Rhizosphere microbial communities from Carex aquatilis grown in University of Washington, Seatle, WA, United States - 4-8-21 metaG | ecosystem: Host-associated > Plants > Roots > Rhizosphere >... | reverse complement strand
ATACGTTGTCGTTGCGGTCGATCGCGATCGTGTGCGGCAGCCGAAACTGGCCGGGTGCGGTGCCTTTCTCGCCCCACGATTTCACCCAATCGCCGTGGCGGTCGTACTTGGCGACGCGCGAATTGATGTAGCCGTCGGAAATGTAGATGTTGCCTTCGTTGTCCCAGGCCACGTCCGTGGGCTCGCGAAACATGCCGTCGATATGAGGCAGCGGCGGATCGACGTGTGTCCACGCATGCGCATCGTGATCTGCAGATTCCTTGCGGCGGCCGAACACCCACACGACGCGGCCCGCCGGGTCGAACCAGATGATCATGTCCGAGCCCTTGTCGATCGCCCAGATGTTGTCGTCGCGGTCGATGCGCACCGTATGCGCGAACGACCAGCCGTAGAGCCCCTTGCCGATCTCGCGGATGAATTCGCCGCCGGGTGCGAACTCGAGCAGTTGCGCCGCCGCCGGCGCGTAGGCAGGGCCCATCGCGCTGTTCGAGCGCGTGAACACGAACACGTGGCCTTTGGAGTTCACCGCGACGCCAGGCACCTCGCCGAAATTCATGCCTTCGGGCAATTTGAGAAAGTTGGGCACCGAATCGAATTGGATTTCGGGCGCGCTCGTTTGTGCGTGAACGTTGACGGCGACGAGTGCACACAACGCGCAAAGAAAGTTTTTCATCGTTATCCTCCCGGGCAGATTGTAGTTATGAAGCCGCACGAGCGGCCGTGACCGCTATTCCAGTTTCATCCCGCGCTCCTTGAACACGACGCGCCACTTCTGGACTTCCTTCTTGATATGCGCGGCGGCCTCGTCGGGCGTGTTCGCGATGATCTCGACGCTGCGGTCGCGCCAGCGCTGAACGGCGTCGGGCGTGTGCAGGGTCGCGCGCACCTTGTCGCCGATCTGGTTGACGAGCGCGCGCGGAGTCGCCACGGGCGCCGCGAGCACGTGCCACGTCGTGAATTCGTACCCGGGCAGACCGGATTCGGCGAGTGTCGGGATTTGCGGCGCGATCGGCGACCGTTTGAGGCTCGTCACGCCCAATGCGCGCAGTCGCTTCGCGTCGACCAGCGGCAGCGCATCGGCCACCGTGTTCGAAAAAAAGATCGGCGTCTCGCCGCTCATCGCGGCCGTCGTCGCGGCGCCGCCGCCTTTGTAGTGCACCGCGAACATGTTGATCTTGCCCATGTAGTTCAGGAGCTCGGCGGCAATATGCGGATTGGTCGCCGCGCCCGCGGTGCCGTAGCTCAGGCTGCCGGGCTTCGCTTTTGCCAGCGCGATCAGGTCGCGCACCGTATACACCGGAAGCGACGGATGCACGACCAGCAATGCATCGACCGACGATACGATCGAGATCGGCGCGAAGTCGGTGATCGGATCGAACGGCATCGTGCTGTAGACGAACTGGTTGGTGACGAACGGCAGCGTGTTCAACACCAGCGCGTAGCCGTCGGGCGCGGCGTTTTTCGCGAGCTCGGTGCCGATGTTGCCCGACGCGCCGGCACGGTTGTCGACGACGACCTGCTGTCCCCACGCTTTCGAGAGATCCGCGGCGAGCAGGCGCGCGACGAGGTCGACGCTGCCGCCGGGCGGAAACGGCGTGATGATGCGCACCGGTTTCGCCGGGAAATCCGCGGCGAACGTAACGGTGGCGGCGACCAGGGCCGCGATTGCGGCTGCATGCTTGAGGAGCGAGTTCGGGCGCGTCATTTCAGATGCCGGGCGGATGAGAAAAGCGCTAATCTAACCCAAGTCGGGGCGCCGCGTACGATGCGTTGCCCGACTCGCGCAAACGCGAGCTTGAGAAAGTCGGCGATCTCGTGAGGTGCGATAACCGCGAGGCACTGCACCGCGCGACCGTCATGGGCTAAGGCCCCGCCGCGGCGCTTCCTGATACGATAGGCGTTCTTCCATACCGCGGGAACTTGCATGCCTATCACCGGCAACTGGATATTCACGGCTTCGATGGACGTCGACGCCGACAAGGAAGCGCTGTTCAACGAAGTTTACGATACCGAGCATATTCCGCATCTTTCCAAAGTGCCGGGCGTGGTCTCGGCGACGCGGTTCAAGATCGACACACTGCGCGTGACGATGGGCGGCGAGACCAAAACGGTCGAACCAACGGGCCTGCCGCGCTACACCTGCATACTCGAACTCGCGAGCCCGGACGTGCTGACGAGCGCTGCGTTCGCGCAGGCCGTCGACGCGGGACGCTGGCCGACGCAGGTGCGGCCGTTCACGCGCAACCGCCATCACACGCTGCATAAAGTGCTGAAGGCATGATGCGCGCATCCGCGATCCGGTGGTTCGCCGCTTTGCTGCTTGCCGCCGGCACTGCCGCGTCCGCCGCCGACGCGGTGACGGTGATCGAGACGCGCAGCCTGCCGCCGGAGCTGTTGCCCGCGCCCAAGGACGCAACGCACGATTTGAAATTATCGCTGTACGCGTTCAAAGGCTCGCGCTGGCTGCCCGCGGATATTACCGGGGCCGTGCTCGACGCGCTGCCGATGCTTGCGCAATGCGGCGTCGCCGTGGCGTCCGTCGAATTCAGGATCCTCGATGCGCCGCTCAAGTTCCGTTTCTTTTCGACACCGGTGTCGCGCGAACTGCTGCGCGAGTACGCGGTCGTCAAACCGGCGCTGCTGTTCGTCGACGACACCTACAGCCAGCCCGCGTACGACGCGGAAGCGATCGGGCTTTCCAACGCGCAGACGCGGCCCGAACTCGCGAACACGATCTGGTTCGCCTATGGCGCGCACGACCTGCCGTTCGCGATCGCGCATGAGCTCGTGCACGTGTTGTCCGACAGCGGCGACCACAGCGACGCGCCGGGAAACCTGATGCGGCCGGCGACGGCGCCCGCGAACACGCGGCTGACCGACGTGCAATGCAACCGCCTGCGCACGGCCGCGGAAGCCAACGGGTTGATCACGCGCCGCGCCGGAGGGGCGACTCTGCGCCGGTAGACGGTCTAAAGCAGGTCGAGCGAGTATTGCATGCGCGTGCCCGGATGCGGATGAGCGTTATGCACGGGGCGTGGTAGCGCTCGACCGTGCGCGGGAAGTTCGCCGGGTTCCTGCGGTGCAGGCGGCGCGACTCGCTTTCGCGCATTCACGGTCGCAGCATAGTCCGCGCATCGGCTGCCGCGGACCCGGGCCGGCGGATTGTGCGGGGCTAGTAGCGGCCCTGTTCTTCGAGCTCTTTGTAATTGGTCGAATAGACCTGCCCCGAATCGACCAGCGTGGCCTTTACAAGGCGTCCGCCATTGGCGCTGTCATCGCGCAGCGGATTGATCTCGAGCACCACCTTGTCGCCGGGCTTCAGCGCGGTTTTGGACCAGCCGTTGCGCACAAGATTGCCCGGACTGGTCATTTCAAGGAGCCACGGCGCCAGCGTGCCGCCCGGTTTTAACGTGGCGTTGACGAAAATATTCACGTGGGGGTTGGTCCAGTGCACTTCCATGATGGTGCCGGTCAGCTGCACGGTTTTTCGCGACTCGAACATCGATGCGGTGTGATGCGCCGACACCGGCAGGGCGGCGATAGCGAGGCCCGCGAGCGCCGACACGACAACTGCTTTTCTGAACAGGGGTTTCATGTGATCTCCTTTATCGCGTGGAAATAATTATCGCTGCTTCGGCGGCGCCGGGTAATTGCCCCACGGCTCGTGCGGAACCGGCACGTAAACCGCATTGCCGTTCTCGTCGATCTTCGGCTTGAAGTTGCCCTGGATGCACTGGCCTTCGATGATTTCGTGGCGCTTGTCGCGCGTGCGGATGTACGAGCGCACTGTTTTCCACGGTTTGGTCAGCACCTTGGGCGCGGTGATCGTGAGCTCGTCCTGCATCAGGTTGGGTTCGGCGAGCCGGATGCGCTCGGTGATGTGCAGATCGCCGTTGTTCGGAATGCCGAGGTGCTCGGCGACGGCGAGCCACGCCTGCGGCAGCACGCCGACGGTGTCGACGACGAGGGTGTCGCCTTCCCAATGGCCGATCGAATGGCCGTGGAAAGTTTCTTCGGGATCGTCCGGATGCTTGCGGCCGTCGGTGTAGATGCGGCGCAGCCGGTTGCCGTCGGATTCGCCGAGCATCGTCACGCGGCCCGGGGTAAACAGCACTTCCATCGAGTTGTGCGTGATTAGCATCCACGCAGGCATGCCTTCGGGCAGGCAATCGACGAACAAGGGCGGCGGGCGGTTGGCGTCAGCTTCTTTCTCCTGCCACGCTATCAGCTTGGCGGCTTTCTCATTCCACGGCGTCGGATTCGAGCGGATCTGCGCGTCCTGGTCCTTGGTCATCGGCACCCAGATGCCGCTCCAGTCGGGCAGCCTGGATATCGCAAGCCAGTCCCGTTCCGTCGGCGCCGGAATCAGGTCTTTCTTATCCGGCGGTTGCGCGCCATAAACGGATGCCGCGGCGAAGGCCAGCAACGCCAGCACGCCGGACCGAAGATTCGTGTTCATATACAAGCCCCCTCCCAAAAATGCAGCCGCGGTTGAATTTTGTCCTTCGCTGCGGCTTGCGGCGGCCGGGTGCATTGCGTTGCACCGGGCGCACAAACATTACTACGGGTTCAGCGCGCTGTCTATGATGTTGGAACGCGCCATCGTGCCGGCGCCGGGCGCAGCGCTAGCGGGCCAGCGAGGCAACACCCGCGTCGCGTTTCTTCGCCGCTTCATCGAGCTTCGCGCGCGTCGCGGCAAGCCAGTCGCGATCCGCCTGCAGGCGTGCGCGCTCATTCGCGAGCATGCGCGCGACTTCGGCGGCTTGCGGTCCGCCGACGGGTTTTGCCGACGTGACCATGTTCTCGGCCGTCAACGCGCGGCGGAACTGCGCCTCCGTCAGCGGCAGCGTCGCGCCTTCGATGCCGAAGTACTTCGACGCCGAGGTGAACAGCCGCTGTGCTTCCGCGTAAGGTATCTCGGTCGGCTTCAGCTTCTTGCTGCGGCCGTAGGTGACGAGATCGGACGCGAAATGATGGCCGACGCGGAACGGCACTTCGGCGTCGCGCTGCAGAATGTCGGCAAGCTCGGTCGTCACCGAGTAGTCGCCGTTCACTTCCTCGAGCGCGCGCGCCGGGAAAAAGACCATCGCTTTCATCATTTCGGCGAAATCGCGGTAGAGATTGCCGGTTGCGCGCGTGGCCTCGAGCGGCGTTTCGCTCTTGTAGTCGTTCATGCCCGACACCACGTTGTTCGCCTGCAGGTAATAGGTGACCGCCTTGCCGATCACCGCGCTGGCGGCTTCGTGGAAATTTTCCAGCAGCCGCGGGTTGCGCTTCTGCGGCATGATGCTGCTGCCGGTGGTCTTGCCGTCCGCGAACTGGAACCACGGGTAGGGATCGGAATACTGCTGCGTGAGGTCCGCCGCGAACATGCTGAGCGTCAGCGCGCCTGACGCAGCCAGGCCGGACATCTCGACGCCGAGGTCCTGGTTGGACACCTGGCCCGAATCGAACGAATTCACGACGAGGCCGTCGAAGCCCATCAGCTCGGCGAGGCGCGGGCGGTCGATCGGAAAGCTCGACGTGCCGCCCGCCGCGCCGCCGAGCGGCGAGAGATTCAACCGCGCCCATGCCTCTTTGTAGCGGTCGGACCCGCGGCTCATCGCTTCGAGATAGCCGCCTAGGTAGTGCCCGAGCGTGGTCGGCTGCGCCTGCACGCCGTGCGTGTAGAAAGGCAGGATCGCATTCGCGTCGCGCTCGGCCATCTGCAATAGAGTCGCGCGCGCGTCGATGAACTGGCCGAACGTAGTCAGCGCGGCTTCCCGCAAATGCAGGCGCCGCGTGGTCTGCCCGAGGTCCTGGCGCGAGCGGCCCGAATGGATGCGCGTCACGTCGGGCCCCGCGATCTTGATCATGGATTCCTCGATCTTCAGATAGTCGGCCGAGCGCGCGGCGCCCGGTTTGGAGCCGTCGGCGATGACCTGCGTCACCGACTGCGCGATTTTCGCGGCCAGCTCCTTCGTCACGATGCCTTTTTCGCTAAGCATAATGAGTGACGCCTTGTTTTGTTCGCCGATCCAGTAAAAGCTGTCGCGCAGCGGCGCCTGCTGGGCGGCGGCGGCGCCAGCAAGCAGAGCGACGGTCGCGAGCAAGCCGGTGGTGAGGCAAAGTGGCGCGCCTCGTGATGGTGGTTGCGTTTGCATGGCGGATCCCTTACTGAGTAGAAATACGGCGCCGGTATTATCGCGATGGTCCCGGCTGTTTTGTGAGTCCACCCAAAGTGTCGTCCCGCGCCATAGCGGCGTCAAGCGGGCCGGGAGCGCGTCGAGCGATGGTGCGGGCCGTGCCCCCGGCCGCGCGAGGCACTAAAATACGGGTTGTCACGCAACCGCGCCGGTCTCATGCCGGCTTTCAACCCGAGGAATATCCCGATGAACGCTCCCGCTCCTTTGCATTTGCTTGCGATCGCCGACGGCGTCGCCGTCGTCACGCTGAACCGGCCCGAGGCGATGAACTCGCTCAATACCCAATTGCGGGCCGAGCTGACGGCCCTGTTTCCGCAGCTCGATCTCAACGACGACGTGCGAGTGATCGTGATTACCGGTGCGGGCGACAAGGCGTTCTGCAGCGGTGCGGATCTCAAAGAGCGGGCCGGGCGCACCACCGCGGCGATGGTGCACGATCGTCTGAACGTAGTAGCGAAATGGACCAGCATGGTCGCCAACATCCGCAAGCCGGTGATCGCCGCGATCAACGGCTATTGCATGGCGGGCGGTTACGAACTCGTGCTCCAGTGCGACATCAGCATCGCATCCGAGCGCGCGATCTTTTCATTGCCGGAAACGACCCACGGCTTTTTCCCCGGCGGCGGCGCGTGCCAGCGGCTGCCGCGCCTGGTCGGCGTGCAGAAAGCGAAGGAACTTATCTTTACGGGACGACGCTGGGACGCGAAGGAAGCGGCTGAGCTCGGGCTCGTCAACAAGGTCGTGCCGCACGACAAGGTCATGGAAGAAACGATGGCGCTCGCGAAACGCATCGCCGCGAATCCGTCGATCGGCGTGGTACAGTCGAAATCGGCGATCAATCAATCGGAGGAAGTCGGTTTGACCGCGGGATTGAGGTTCGACAACCAGGCGTGGGTCGGCTGCATGCACTCCGACGAATGGAAGGAAAAGCTCGGCGGCTTCGTGCGCAAAGAGCGCAAGCCCGATTAATTAACGCAGATGCCGGGTTGATGTTTTAAATCCGGTCGGGAAATTTCATGACGAACCCGTGGCGGTTCGGCATCTGCACTTTGGCGAGCGCCGCCGCATCGAGGGTCGCGTCCTCGCCGATCACTTTGTTCAGGGCGAGCAGATACGCCGTCAGCGCGTAGACTTCGTCGTTGGCGAGCGATTTCGGCTGCTGCCACGGCATTGCGCGGCGGATGTAGTCGAAGAGCGTCGATGCGTAGGGCCAGAAATTGCCGATGGTTTTTTCCGCGGCGTTGATGCTCGTGATCGGGCCTTTCGGCTGCAATGCAGAAGCGGCGGCGCCGGCGCCGTTCTCGCCGTGACACGCCGCGCATTTCTGCGCAAAGATTTTCGCGCCTTGCGCGGCGGTGCCGCTGCCCGCCGGCAGATTCGACCCGTCGGGCATGACGCTCGTATCCCACGCGGCGAGTTCCTCGTTCGAAACCGGCCGGCCGAGCCGCGGGCCGTCGGCGTTGGCGTTGAGCGTGACGAACGAACCGAACGCCAGCGCGAGCACGCAGAGCTGCTTAAGCGTAAACATGTTTCACCCCGCCGTTCGCATCGATGCCCCAGCTCATGACCGCGTTGTGATGCTGATTGGGAAACGCCGCCACCGGCGGCACGGTTTTCAATTCGCCGCGCGCCGCGACGAATTCCGTGCGCGTCGGCTGCACGTTGCCGCGCTCGTCCGTTGCCCGGCTTTGCAGAATCGCGGAACCGCCGTCCCAGCGCCACGGCAGGCGAAAGCGCGTGAACGATTTCGCGAGCACGGGTTCCTGCAGCGCCGCCTGCGCCCAGGTTTTGCCGCCGTCGGCCGACACCATCACGCGCGCGATCCTGCCGTCGCCGGAAAACGCGAGCCCCGAGATTTCGTACAAGCCGGCGCCGTTCATCTTGAGGCCCGGCGACGGATGCGTGATGAACGATTTCACTTCCTGCACGAAATAGAAGTTGTACGCCTTGCCGTTCGGCAGCAGCGGCGTGTACGTTTTTGCTTCCGGAAATGTATATCCGGGCTGATCCGTCAGCTTGATGCGGCGCAGCCACTTGATGTTCATGTTGCCTTCCCAGCCGGGCACCAGCAGCCGCGCGGGATAGCCGTTCGAGGGCAGCAGCCGCTCGCCGTTCTGATACAGCGCGATCATCGTATCGTCGAGCGCCTTTTTGAGCGGCACGCTGCGCGTCAGCGTCGGCGCATCGGCGCCTTCGGCAATCAGCCATTTCGCGCGCGGGTCAATGCCGGCTTCCTCGAGCAGCGTCGAGAGCATTACGCCCGTCCATTCGGAACACGACACGAGCCCGTGCAGCGCCTGCAATGTCGCGGCAAGCGGCTGCGGCGAAAAAAGCGGCGCGCCGTTGCCGCCGCATTCGATGAAATGCATGCGCGTGACCTGCGGATAGCGCGCGAGTGCTTCGAGCGTGAATACGAGCGGTTGCCTGACGAGCCCGTGAATCGCGATGCGATGGCGCGCGGGATCGATGTCGGGCGCGCCCGCCTGCGCGACGACGAAATGCTGGCCGGCTGGAGTAATCACGCCGTTCAACAGATGCAGCGGCGTGCGCGCGTTCTGCACGCGCGGCTCGCCTTGCGGATTGGTGAGCGTGCGCACGACCTTTTCTTCGAAGCGCGAGCGTTCGCCGTACGGCTGCGTGACGCTGCCCGGCACGCGGCTCCATGCATCGTCGACGAGCGTCTCCGCAGCGGCGCTGTTGACCACGGTGTAACCGGCAAGTGCCATGCCGCCGCGCAGAAACGCGCGCCGGTCGAGCAGTCCGTTGCCGGCAACCGGCGGCAGTTCATCCGACCGATGGTTCATGTTGGCTCCCCCTGCGGCGTTTCGCCGCACCTTATGGTCGATCGCTGCATGATCGGCCGGCGCAGCGCGAGTTAACATTAGCATATGCCGTCATCGCACCCCCGGTGATTTCGTCCCGCCGGTTCTGCAGATCGCGCGGCGAGTCAACGAAAGCGCGCCGGGCTGAACGGCGCAATGTCGATGCTCGCTTTGTTCCCCGCGACGAGTTCGGCGACGACTTTGCCCATGACGGAGCCCGCGCTCATGCCGAAGTGCGAATTGCCGAACGCAAAAAACGCGTTCGCGTAATCGGGCGCGCCGCCCAATACGGGCAGGCCGTCGGGCAGGCTCGGCCGCCGGCCCATCCACCGCGACACTTTTTCCATGCGCACGCCGGGAAACATCGCGCGGACCTGCGTTTCGAGAATTTCGGCGCGGCGCCAGTTGGGCTCGGCATCGTAGCCGGCGAACTCGGCGGTGCCCGCGACGCGCAGGCCCATGTTCATGGGGGAACACACGAATTTCGCATCGACATTGCTCACCGGGATGCGCGGCATCACGCCCGGGTCTTCGATGGTGACATGATAACCGCGCTCCGCTTCGACGGGCAGCGGCGTGCCGAGTTGAGCGCTCAACCGGCCTGAAGCGGCGCCTGCCGCTATCACGACGCGTTCGACCGGCTGCGGCTTGCCATCGACGACGATTGCAGTCACGTTGCGGCCGTTCGTTTGAAAGCCGGCGACTTTGCCGCACAGTATGGTCGCGCCATTGCGCTCGGCGTCGTTCGCGATCGCGCGCACGAGCTGATGCGGGTTCTTGCAGCGCCCGTTGTCGGGCAGCAGCATGCCGCTTTGAAACACCGGCGCAAGCGCAGGCTCGAGCTCGCGGATTTCCATGTGGTCGAGCAGTTGCGAGCGCACGCCGGCCAGTTCGCGCATGCGCTGCGCGAGCGCGGAGCCTTGGGCTGCGTGCGGTTTCTTCGAAACGTAAAGCTGGCCGCAGCGCTCGATCAGCGCGGCCGCATCGGTACCGCGCGTGAGCTCGTCGTACGCGACGAGCGTGCCCTTGTGCAATTCGTGCATCGCGCGCGAAGTCCTCAACGCCGCGTCTTCGCCGCTCGATTTCAACGCTTTGAACAGCCACGGCAGCGCTTTGAGCGCATACGCCGGACGCACGGCGAGCGGTCCGTTCTGCGCGAGCCAGCCCGGCAGTTCCTTCAGAAAGCCCGGAATCAGGTACGGCACGACCGCGCCGGGACTCAGGTTGCCCGCGTTGCCGAACGAAGCGCCTTCGCCGACGGGACCGGCGTCGATCAACGTGACTTTAAATCCCTTACGCTGCAGCCACGCCGCGGAGCAGACGCCGACGATGCCCGCGCCAATGATCGTAACCTGCAATTTACTCATGACAATAAGGATTGAGCGGATTAACGGAAATCAATGCGGATTCGGTCGAATTGACAATTGACAATGAAAATAAAAAGCGCTGTTGCACTTAGTTGTCAATTGTCCATTATCAATTGTCAATTACTCCACCTTGATATTGCGTTCGCGCACGACCTTGCCCCACTTGGCCATTTCGCTTTTGACGAACTGCGCGACTTCGGCGGGCGACTTCTGGCCGTCGGGCTCGAAACCGAGATTGATCATTTTCTGCTTGAGATCGTTGTTCGCCACCGCTTCGCGCACCGCAGCGTTGAGTTTCGCAACGACGTCGCGCGGCGTGCCGGCGGGCGCCTGGATCGATTCCCACGTCGCGACGTCGAAGCCCGGCACGCCGGACTCCGCGATCGTCGGAATGTCCGGCGCGCCGGCAAGGCGCTTGCCGGTTGAAACCGCGAGCGCTTTCAATCTTCCATCGCGCGCGAAATCAATCGCGGAACCTATGCCCGGCATCATCATCGTGATGCGCCCCGCCATCACGTCGATGACGGCCGGCGCGCTGCCCTTGTAGGGCACGTGGATCATCTCGATGCCCGCCGCGCTGAGAAACATTTCGCTGGCGAGATGCGCGGAGCTGCCGATGCCGAACGACGCGTAGTTGAGTTTGCCCGGCTGCGCTTTGGCCATCGCGATCAGTTCCTTGACCGAGTTCGCCGGCAGATTGTTGTTCGCGATCATGAGGAGAGGCACGATCGCCATCACGGCGACCGGCGTGAAGTCCTTCTCGATGTCGTAATCGAGCTTGTAGAGGCTCGGATTGATTGCGAACGAGGCCGATACGAAGAGCAGCGTATAGCCGTCCGCCGGCTGGCCTTTGACGTACTGGGTGGCGACTATCGTATTGGCGCCCGCCTTGTTGTCCACCACGAATTGCTGGCCGAACTTTTCGCTCAACGCGGCGCACACGAGGCGCGCGAGCGCATCCGAGCCGCCGCCGGCGGGGAACCCGACGATGCCTTTGACCGATTTGGCGGGGTAGGCCTGCGCGCCCGCAGTTCCCGCGAGGAACGTCGGCAACAGTAACGCGGTGACGAGCGCAACAGTGCGCGCAGCGGTTCTGATTAAGGCGGACATGTGGTGGCATCTCCCGGGTCTGGTTTCAATGCGCGGCCGCGCATCGAGGCGTCGAGCAACCCCTGTAATGTAGCGACCTGCGAGATTGCGTGTCAAACGCCCTGTGCGAACCATGACAGATGGATTATGCTGGCGGCGTCGATCACCTGCATTTTTAACCCGCGGGGACGATGCATGACGACCGACTTGAATCCGGACAAAAGCGCGATTGCCGACAACATCCAGCGGACCGTGGAGCGCACCGCGCTGCGCAAAGTCCGGAATCTCGTCGACGAGCTCGACGCCGAGGAGACCGCTAAAAGCCGGCTCGGCAAACGCGCGCTGATGATAGCCGTCGTGGTGGGAACGCTGGCCATGGCATGGCTCGTGTCCGGACTTATTGCAAGCGACGGGAAATACGAGCGCGGTCAGCCGGTCCAATTGCCCGACAAGGTGGTCGTGCCGAAAAAAGAATAGCTGCGCGGATTGCTAAGGAATAATTTTCTCGGCGCGGTAATGCGCGAAATGCCGCGCGAACATCGTGCCGCTGTCGAGGGTCTCGGCAAAGCCAAGCGCGCGCGCTTTGTCCATCACTGAACGAATTTCCCATTCCGGCCGCAGCAGGTAATCGCCGTACGGCCACAGTGCGACGGTCTCGAGCCGCGTCGGCTGCAGGCCGTGTTTCTTTACGAGCCGGTCCCACACCGCGCCTTTGTCGGCCATGTACGTTGCGAGCTTCACATTGCCCGGCGCGCCTGCCTGCATGCCGAAATTCTCTGCAATGCGCGGCCACAAGTCGGCCCAGCGCGGATAATCGCCGTTCACCACGTTGAACGATTGGTTCGCGCAGCGCGGCTCAATGGCCATCCACGCAATCGCG
>Ga0265318_10001754_pt1 | contig 12343 bp, 7 predicted proteins | sample 4821metaG_FD_192431 | JGI IMG/M metagenome (GOLD analysis project Ga0265318, IMG submission 192431) | Rhizosphere microbial communities from Carex aquatilis grown in University of Washington, Seatle, WA, United States - 4-8-21 metaG | ecosystem: Host-associated > Plants > Roots > Rhizosphere >... | reverse complement strand
CCTTGCCAAGGTGGACGTCGCGGGTTCAAGTCCCGTCTCCCGCTCCACTAAATGCCCGGAATCACCGGGCTTTTTCTTTGGCTGGGCCGCCCCTCATCTGCGATGTGCCTGTTTGGGGGGGCCATGTGCCTAGAAATGTGCCTGACTGACGGCTCCCTCTTGGCGGATCCCCTGGTGCTCCCTCGTGTCGTCCCTGGTGGTCCCCGAATCCCCGCCCTTCACCAGTTTCAGCATCCCCTCGACTGCAGCCCTCTTCTCCCCGACGTCGACGTGTGAGTAGTGCTCGGTCATGCGCTGGGTCACGTGGCCCGTGATCGCGCGGGCCACCTCTCCGCTGGCCATCCGCCGGATGAGATCGTTGGCGGTTCGCCGAAGGCCATGAAACGAGAACCGGCGGCCTACGTTGATTGCTCTGAGGCAATCGGCGAAGGCCTTTCCCATGCACGAGGTGTTGTGATGCGGTTTCCCCATCTTCGAGGGAAACATCCACCCGCTGCCAGCGCGACGGTGAGCCAATCCTCCGTTGTGCCGCGCACCAGACGACACCCGCCGTCCACGGTAGCACGCGCACCGAGGGCCACGAATGCGTCGAGGGCCTCTTTCGTGAACAGCCAAGTTCGTCGGGGTGGAGCGTCCCCCCGGCTTTAGCCAACCCCGGTAGAAAGCCATGCGGATGCCCCCTGGGCTGCGGTAGCCCAGGTAAATCTGCGCTTCCGCCGTCGTCAGGTACGGTGAGAGGAATCTCGCCGGATGAAACTGCGGTGTGTCAACTTCAATTGAAGTTCCTCGATTTGGAGGACAAGGCAGCGCCATGTGATCTCGGTAACGGATCTGACGCCAACGTCTTCGAGGCCTTTGTGGGAGCTCGCCGAAGGTGTCCGCGAGCCCCGGCTGGCTCCTCGCGCCCGTGCGGCAGCCTGGTCGATGAGGTGCGCCGTTCTTGCATTGCATCTCCTGAGGGTTATCGGCCATTCGCGATGAATTGTTGTCTGCGCGAATTCAGCGGTTCAGCGCCCAGGACCCAGACCTCGCCGGAAAGGCGAGTCGAGGCCGCGCTCGAGCTCCGCCGCGCCCGATGCTCCGAAGGCGTGGTCGGCGACGCCCCGGGAGTAGGCATCCCGGTCCCGTCCCTCGCTGGGTCGTGGACGGACGCTCGCTCCTGCTGCCGCGATCGATCGATCCCACTGTGGCCGGTCGGGTGCAGGCGGACTGCGGCCTGGACGTCTACCCGGAGATGGCCCGTGGCCGCGCGCGCTGCCGGTCACTTCAGTGAGGTGGCGGTCGTGCCCCTCGGCAACACAGTGTCTAGGATGGGGCAAGTCTTGCCCGTCTAGCAGGACGGAGGTGCGGACCGACTGCAAGGCCGACGGCAGCGCCGCGTCTTCCGCGACCCTCGGCGCGGGCACCATCAGCTGGCCGATGACGATCGCCTTGCCTCCTGCCCAAAAATGAGCGCGCCCGAACTGTTTGATGCGGAAGTTCGAGCTCGCTGACCGTTGTGATGCTGGGCGTCCTTCTTCTTCTTCTCAAAGACAGGAGTCCTCGATGTCTCAGCTCGCCTCAGGCCCGCCCCGGAAAATGCGCTGCTTCACGCGGGCCGTGAAGAACGCCCGCTATCTCCAGGATCACGCGCCCGAGATCTTCGCCAAGCAAGCGACCGGCCCCGGCATGGGCACCGGGCTACCGGTGGAGATCCTGCATCACCTGCACACCCTCAAGCCTGACTCGCCCGAGCTGAAGCGCTTCCCGGCCGTCGCGGAGTTCCTGAAAAGGCATCCCATGCCGGCGCTTCGGAAGTGGCCGAGCCGTGAGGGAAAGAAATGAGCGGGCCACTGTTCAGCGGCACGGTTCACTTCGTTCACCCGACGTTCGTCACGCCGGGTGGCACCTTCACGTTCGCTGCCGCCGACATGCAGGCGATGGTGACCTACGCGCAACACGCGATCGTCCCCATCCTGGAGATGGTCCAGCAAGAATACGGCCCGTCGACGGTCGAGATATCGTCCACCACTCTCGATTTCACGATGAACATGGCGGGGTCGACCTTTTCGGGCTCCGACGTGAAGGCCTGGGTGAATGCGATCTTGTCGGCGAACAGTCTCGACGCCGCCACGTCCATGATCGTCATCCCGTGCCCGACCGGAATCAGCGACGACTCGGGATTCGTCGTGGCCAATGGCGGCTACCACGACCTGGCAAACGGGCCGTTCGCGACGTTCGGCGTGTACGCGACGGGACTGACCCTGGCCGACCAGGTGGACCAGTACGCGATGGTGGTGAGTCACGAGATCGCCGAAGCCATCGTCGATCCCAAAGTCGATCACGTCAATCCCGAGGTGGGCGATCCCTGCTGTGAGAATTGCTATCACGCGAGCAATTTCTACCGGGCCTACTTCGACGCCTTCAACACCTACCTCGGGACGAATCAGACGTCGCCGCCGGGTGGATTCGCTTTCGCGTACTACGCCGCGGTGGTCGTCAAGCCGGCCGGAGGCGGGGATTGCCCGGCGCCGGACGAGGACTGCAACTACCTGCCCACGCCGCAGGCGTTCTACTTCGTCCTGGATAAGAACAACTACGGGCGCGACGAAGTGACCGATACGCCGACCTGGTCCCCGGCCTTCTACGTTTTTCTGGAGGGCTATTCGCCCAACAGCGTCGCGTCTTCGACACCCACCTTCTCGGGAACGTTCGACAGCACCCACATCCCGGGGCTCTCGATCACCCCGGCGGGCATTTCGTACGACCTCGGAAACACCGGGGACGATGCCAACGTGCCCCAGCGTATTCGCTTTGCGTATAGAGTGTCGTTCACGGCCGCCTCTCTGAGCGCGTTTCCCACGCCCGGGAATCAGCCCCTCCCATTCCAGCTGGGCGCCAGCATCAACGTCCAGGGCAACGCGCTTCCCTTTACGCCCAGGGCCGAGTTCTTCTTGCTGGCCGGCTCAGATCCATATTTCACCAACATCCGGAGCGGCGCGGAGTACTTTTACCTCAGCCAAGATCTCCGGGTCTTCACCGGCACGCCGGCCGTCACTTCGCAGCCGGTGGCCGGCCCGGGCGCTCCCACGCTGACCGACAGCGTCGGGGGTGCCTATCAGTACATTCAAGATCTGGTGGGCTATCTCAACCAGCAGTTCGGTTACCTGAACGCCAGCTTCACCCCGCCCGACACCAACGTCTCCGATCCGCTCGACACGCTGCTGCCGAACCAGGACGGGGCGCTGGATGGGGATTCGACGGTGACGCCGAAGTCCGGCTCGTCCAATAACTACAACTTTGCGATTGCGCGCGTTCGCCTCAAGGGCTCGTCTGGTTCCGCCGGGGCGGCCGCCAACGTTAAGGTGTTCTTTCGGCTGTTCACCACGCAGACCTTCGACACGGACTTCATCGACAACGCGGGGGCGGTGTCCTCGGCGGATCCCAACGTGACCTACCCGAGCACGGGCGGCAGCACACCCAGCAGCCCTCTGCCGGGCACGGACGGCGGCGGAACCATCAACGGTTGTTCACTGCCGTTCTTTGCGACCGCGAATTTCGGCGCGAGCCCCACCGATTACGCCGCTGGAGGGGTCAACAACCAGACGATCGAGATTCCGACGGGCGACTATACGTGGGCCTTCTTCGGCTGCTTCCTGAACGTTTACGATCCCGGCAACACGATCGGCGGGCAATCGGTGCAGTACTGGACAGCCGGGAGCGCGCACAACTGCCTGGTTGCTCAGCTTGCGTACGACGAGGCGCCGATCGTCAACAGCAACGGCGTGATCGAGAACCCCGAGAACTGCGACAAGCTGGCGCAGCGCAACCTGCAGGTCACGCCGTCGGGCAACCCCGGCTATCCACTCACGCACCGGGTACCGCAGACCCTGGACGTCCGGCCGAGCCAGAGCCCCCCGGTCGCGGACAAGAAGAGCCTGCTCAGCTATCCGGACGAGATCATGGTCGACTGGGGACGAACGCCGCTGGGGACGGTGGCCGATCTATTTTGGCCGGCCGTGAACGCGGCGGACGTGCTCGGGCTGGCAGCTGGCCTGTACGCGAGCCACGCCCTCGACGCCGTCGGGGCGAATACCCTGCGATGCCGCGTGGTCAGCAAGGTGACGTACATTCCGATCCCGGTGGGCACCGGCGGCAGCTTCGCCGGGCTCTTCACGTTGCAGCTTCCGGCGTCCGTCCGCGTGGGCAGCGAGTACCAGATCGTGGTGCGCCGACTGACGACGAAGAGAGTGCCGAAAACGCCCGTGCTGCAGAGAGACGCCGAGTCGGTCGGCAAGGAATTCATCTGGCGCTACGTGACGGGCACCTTCTCGATGAAGATTCCGGTCCAGAAGGAGAGCGCGATTCTGCCCGTCGACGAGAACCTGCTGGCTATCCTGAAGTGGCGCCTCGGCATCATCGAGCCCGCCAACCGGTGGCACCCGGTGCTGGTGCGCTACATCGAGGTCATTTCGCAGCGCATCCAGGGCATGGGCGGAGACCCCACGAAGATCCTGCCATCTCCTCATGGCTATCACCCAGGCCACCTGGGTCCCACACACGGAGGCGCGGAACGCTGCACGATCGGAAAGATCGCCGACCTGTTCTTCGATCGGTTCGGTGACTTCAAAGGCTTCACGCTAAGGACCGAGGATGGAAAGGAATACGCCTTCAGCGCGCTCGAGCACGAGATCGAACAGCTGATCTACCGAGGGTGGCGAGAGCGCTTCGTCATCAAGGTCTGCGAGGACGCCCGGGATCGGCGGGTCGTCTCGGTCACCCTCCTCCGGGCGCCACGGCCGCTCGGGCAGTAGGGTCCAAGGCCGCTTGTTTCTTGACTGGCGCAGCGGCCGTCCTTCAGCCTCTCGTAGGCTAAAGGCGCGCGCCGGTTCCACAGCTCCCCAAGATCGGTGTCGGTCGCCTCCCGCGATCCATCTCGAGGAATAGCGGGTTGCTCACCCTCGGTGGACACCTCAAAACCGGCCATGGATGGACACCTGAAAACCGGCACCAGGGGAGCGTCCGAGACTGGTGGTTTCTATCCCGCGGCTAGCTCGTGACGCAAATCGGGCTGGACCTTGGTGCGCCAGCTGCGCGGGCCGCACTTGAGGACGTGAGCGTGGTGCAGGAGCCGGTCGAGCAGCGTTGTGACCGCGGCGTTGTCGCCGAGGAGCTTGCCCCAGTCGTCCTCGGAGTTGGGGTCCCCGAGGCGTTTCCGCTCATCGGGTCCAGCATCACCTCACGGCGTTCGTCGGACTACTTCCCCAGTTTCGGGGTCAGTCCGTCGACGTGTATCTCGAAGTGTTCGTTCTTGCTGTAGGGCCCGACCACGGCTTCAACGAGCTCGCGCACCGCGCCGACCGACTTGCCTTCCCAGATGCAAACCCCGAGTCGATGATCCTCGGTGGCCGCGTGAATGGGCAGCTAGGTGGGAGGCGGCGTAGTCTGGGGCGATCACCGAATCAGGAAGACCTGCAGCGCGGCTCCGAGACGGCGTCAGTCCCCCCAGCCGACTTCATCGGTCGATTCCTTGGACCGATCTGGCGGGATCGCTGTGACCGGTCCGGGAGGCACACCGAGGCCCGCCGGGAAACACCGAACCGTCGGTTTCGCGTCGGTCAATTCTTTTTGACGTTAAGGAACGCTGCATACCTCTTACCTCAGGTCTGGCGTGTCCTCGGTGGACAAATGGTTCCCTCCCGAACCCAAGGAGCCAAGATCGATGAAACGCATCACAATGTCACTGATAGCGAGCCTGCTACTCCTGTCCGCGGCGCGCGCCAATGCTGTCCAGCCCTCGAGCGAACCTCCGCGGGGCGGTCCCACCGCTCGCGGTCCTGTCATCGGCGGCCCAGAACTGGCAGCCCCTGAGGCTGGCGGGCCAGCGGCGGGTGGACCGGTGGCCGGCGGGCCCAATGCGGGCGGTCCGAAGGCGGGTGGTCCGGCGGGCGGGCCGGTGGCCGGCGGACCGAAAGCGGGCGGTCCGAAGGCGGGTGGTCCGGAGGGCGGGCCAGTGGCCGGCGGACCGAAAGCAGGTGGTCCGAAGGCGGGTGGTCCGGAGGGCGAGCCCGTGGCCGGCGGACCCAGGGCTGGCGGACCTTCATACGGCGGTCCGGGGGCGGGCGCCCCGCCGACCGCGGGCGATTTCGCCGACCGGCGTGCTCAACTTGAAAAGAAGCTGGCCAGCCGGAAGCTCGACTTCGATCGGAAGCTCGCCTCGCGGGGAGCAGACTTCTCCAAGGGGGGCGCGGACAAGGGCCACGCGCTGCCCCCGCGCGGGCCCGGCCACGACGTGACCACACCGGCGTTGCCGGCAGCAGGTGGACCGCACGGCAAACCTGGCCGGGGGGAGGGCGAGGGGATTCTGGGACGGGGTGGGCAGGGCAAAGGCGGTGCTCCCGACCCCGCCGCAGATCGCCGCAAGGAGAACGAGAACTGGCTCCACGAGCTTCGCGGCCACGGTCGCGCTCACAACGGTTAACGGGTCGTCCGGCCAGAGCTAAAAACCTGGACACCGCAGCGGGCTCTCGTATCCCGCTGCGGTGCTGGGGCTGATCTGCCGTGGGTCAAAGTCCAATCTCAAGCGGACGCTCCGCTGCCGGGCGTTCGCGGCGCATGCAAGCCATTCTGCGCGTCCTGCTGGCATCAGCGGTCTTCTGGCATCTCGCCGCGCGCCAGGCGGCGGCGGCGTCCAGGGCGGCCGAGTGCGAGATCCCCGTCAGCGTTGGCCAATCCGATTCCGCCAGTCCGGCGCCCGTCCCGACGCCCTTTGGATACCGGGACCAGTGGCGGCGTGCCGACGAGCTTCGCTCGGCGGGAGAATATCGGCAGGCCGCCGACCTTTACGAGGCGGCCGCCCATGGACAAAGCCAGGAAACTGGAAGCAACGATGCCGACGACCAGGATCGACGAGCGCTGTCCCTGATCAGCGCCGCCGATGCCGCGCTCGACGGGGGAGATCTGGCACGGGCCCGGAGGCTCCTGCAAGCCGCCCGTGACTATTCCCCGGAAAAGCAGACGGCGGCCTTGATGGAGGCGTTGGATCAGCAGTTGCGGACGTTGAAGGATCAACCCTGGATAGCCGACGGTGCGACCTCGGCCAGCGACGATCCGGCCGCCTCTCGCCGGAGTGGCGCCGGCCCATGGCCGGCCTCGGGGGACCCCCGACCAGACCTCGACCCACCGGCCAGCGTGACAGCTTCCGGGCCCAGGCGCGTGAGCGGGTTCATATTCGTTGCCGCGGGAAGTGGCTATGACAGCAACGTGGCCCAGGCGGCAGCCGTGGCCGTCGACCGAGATCCCACGTCGGTCTCCGGCGACGGCGGTTGGTTTGCCTCCGCCGTGGTGCTGGCCAACGTGGCGCTGGCCCACAGGGACGGTGGCTCGACCGAGCTTTCCTATTCCTTTCTTCAGGTGGCCTATGCCGAGGCCACCCACGACACGTACGCCTTTCAGGATCATCTGGCCGATCTCACCCATCACGTAGCCCTGGGTCGTAAGCTCCGGCTGTCGGTCACGGCGCGAGCGGGCGCCACCATGACTGGTCTTCGCGATGGCCTGGTCTCGTTTCAACGATCGGCGGGGCTCGACCTGGGATTGACCTTCACGGCGTCGAATGGGAGCCGCTCGCGGCTCGTCGGGGGAGTGACGGGGCGCCAGGTACTCGACGCTGACTACAGCTATCTGTCGGGCGTCCTGTTCGAGGTCAGCACCACTCAGGAGTTTCAACCTCGCGATTGGTGGCTGTCGGCAGCTCTCATCTATCGACGAGAGCTGCTGGGAACGATCCATGACCCTCTCGACTCGACCCGAGAAGCGGTCACGTCCTATTCTCATCATGTGGCCGGGCTGGCCCTGCGGGCCCTGTCGCCGTCGAACCAGCGGCTTCGCGTGGCGACCAACCTGCGCCTGGAGGAGCGGCTCTATTCCCCGTCCACCCTCGAGACGACCACCGCCACCCCCGACCCAGGCGCCACCGGTGGAACCACGCTGGCCTCCACCTCGGCCCGCCACGACTGGCGTTTGACCTGCGCCTTCGAGCTTCGGGCCGGGCGCGACCCCAGCATCGCCCTCAGGTACGACCTCACGATCAACCGATCCAACCTGGACGGGACGCTCGGCAACCCGAGCTACGACTACACCCGCCACGTCTGGGGCGTGAGTGTCGACTACGGTCTCTGGTTCTTGTGATGGCGCCGAGAGGGATTTTCGGCGGGCGTGGTGTCTCAGATCGGTGGCGACTTGCCAGTAACCTGGGAGGGAACCAGCGGTTGTCGCAGATCTGGGACACTACGCCCGCCGAAACTGCCCCTTGGCGCGTCCTGCGGGCATGACACGACCACCTCTTCTCGCGTTCGCCAGTTTGGCCGACCTACCCAGAATTTCCAGGCCGCCGCAGCTGAGCGATTCGGGGAGTTCCCTTCACCGGGTCGCTCACGCTCCCGCCTTCCCTGGTCTGGCCGTCGTCACCTTCAATCTCGTTGACTTCCCCGTGGGGCACCGGAGGGGAATGTCAAATGCCTGCGAGACTTCGCCTGCGAGTTTCTCAACGACTGTACTGCGCTTCCATGCTGTCGTTGTGCCCGGGCTGTGGAGGGGAGAACAGCACGAAGGACGAAATCCGAGCGTGTCGTGCGCGAACCTCGGAACAGTCCAGCGGTATTCACGGCTGCATCACTCATTCGGACGATGTTGGCACCCCTCCCGCCGCCGCAGGGCCCTACTGTGGCTTTCCCGTCAAAGTCTTTCTCTCCGAACCTCCAGCCACCCCCGAGGCGACGTTGACGCCTTTCGCTCAAGCCGAGTCGGATTCCGAGGGATTCTATGACCTGGGTCTCTCGCCGGGAACCTTCTGGATCTGCACCTCCTTTCGGCGATGCACCGAAGTATCGATTCCATCCCGAACGAACTTAGCGCTTGACTACGATTTCGGCCCGGGTCCTGGCTGGTCAGTCCGCTGAACCGACCTGGTGCGCGGTTGTAGGTGGTCGGACTGGCGGTGGTGGTCGCCGGCTCGACGCTCCTGGTGGGCGAGGCGCTCGCAGCTCTGCTCGGCTAGACACGCGATCCATACCTTACATCTGGCCCGACCTACATCTGGCCGCAATCTTCGACCAACGCGTAGGGATGAGCGTGGTCATGGATGAGCCGGGTGGGTCGAGGACGTCATCCCGATTCGATTCCTCAACCCCGTCCCATCCGCGACGTCGCCGAAGCATACGACCGCCACCTCGCTGAAGTGAACCGCAGCGCTCTCGGACCGCGGGACATGTCCCGGGTGGACGCCGAGGTCGCGGTCCGCCTGCACTTGACTGGCCACAGCCGGGTCGAGATCGAGCGCGCCGTGAGGGACCGAGCCCCCGCCCACCGACCCAGCGAGCAGCGGGCCTGGGATCCCTACGCCCGCCGCGCCGCCGACCATGCCTTCGGGCCGAAAGCGGATGTCTCTACTTGGCTAGAACCCATCTGGCGGCTGTGCGGTCCTGGTGGGACTTACTCCTCGTTGCTGTTCCTGATCATTGCGGTATCCACGCACGACGGACCGTGGCAGGCAAGCACGAAGTACTCGGCCATCAATCATGCAGCGACGATGCGCAAACAAGTGCTTCACAACCGCAAACGACGCAGATCATGCGCCGTCCGAGGCGCGGGGCGCGCATCGCAGAGATTGCGGGTGGCGTGACGGGCGCTCCCTCGAAGAGCCCAACCCGCGACGCGCGGAGGACGCGCCCGCTTGCTGGCACGTTTGTCGCTACTGCCCTGGGGGACCCATCGTCGAGCGGGAGCCGGCTGTCGTGCGGCTCCTGGAGCTTGGTCGTCTTGGGACGTGTGGATCTTGCCGGGAGGATTGCGATGATATCGATGCGAGGATGTGGACTGCGGACGACGTTGCTCTTGACGGTGTTCGGTGCGGGTTGTGGTGGGCCTGGGGAGTCGCCGGACCCGCCTGCGGAAGGGACGAGCGCGCTCACGACCTCGGCGCGCCATCCGGGCAGGCGATCACACGGCGGTGACCACCCAGGCGCGCGTCCCGTCAGCGATGGCCCCTGCACGAGCCCGATCCCCCCTCCCATCCAGCTCGATCTTCCTCCCGGGTTTTCCTATTGCTTGCCAGGCACGGCGTGCGCCGCCCAGCAGGCCGTCGCGACCACGTGTCCGTTGGAAGGGGTCGGGTGCGCGCCGGACGGGCGCGAAACGACGATCACCTGGACGCTGAACGGGCAGCCATTCGACGCCCTGTTCTTCATCGCCAGTGCGCCCGACTCGCCCAGTGTCCGCTTCTTCTTTTCGCCGGCCACGCCAAACATGACCAGCATCGTCGACCTGGCCTTTGTATCGGGCGCCGCGCGCGCGCGCATCCTCGAAGGCGAAGGGACCGAGGTCGGTTCTTTCACTTACTATCTCGTCCCGCCGATCTGGGGTGGCGTGACCAACCTCGACTTTCGGGGGGTCACGCTTCAGGGGCAGTTCGGCCGCACGTCGTATTTCCGGTACGCCGCGTTCGACTCGGGTCTCTCCGACGACGAGTTGGCGGCGACCGTGGACACGGTCTACAACGACGAAGTCTCGCTCATCGGACGCGTCACCTCACCGTACCGGGCGTTCGTCATGCCAACGGAGATGGCGGCCGCCCATGGCGGCGAGGGCAACTACGCCTTCCCCCCCGACACGATCTCCGTCAACTACGGACATCCCGATTGGCTGAGCTACATCGGTGGCTTTCGCTCGTATGTGGCCTGGGAGACGGCGCACGAGCTGGCTCATCTGTTCTTTGCCCCCTCGGCGGCCAACTTCACCAACTCCTCGTGTCTGAACGAGGGCCTCGCCGACGCGACCGGCAACATGCTCGGCTACGTGCCCGAATCGGACCTGGCCGGGTCCAACTCGTTGGCGAGTACCTGCCGTGGCCTCCCCGGTCCCCACACCGTCGGAAACTGCTTCCTGTGGCACCTGAAGCACTTTGGCGGGAGCGACCAGGAGAGTGGCCCCTTCTGGGACAGGGCCGTGTTCCCCACCTTGTTCGCGCCACGCCGACCCTTCGCTCTCGATACCTGCGCTACGCCCGCCGTCGAGCAGACGGCGCCCACCCCGGATGACATCCGGATCGGCGACGCCTGGGTGGTGTACTTCAGCGATGCGACCGGGAGCGACATGACGGCCTTCGTGGTGCAAAGCCTTGGCTTCTTCACCTCCGGATCGCTGCCGGCATCACTCGAAGATCTCGGCTTTTGAGCACCCATCAGCGCAGCCCAGGTCGCGCACCCCCGAGGTGCCAGTTCTCCCCAGGCCCCCATGCGAACGACGAGCGGGCGAAGAGTCCTGCCGTACTGAGTGAGCGGATAGGTGACCCGCGGGGCAAGGTCGCCGGAGACCTTCCGCCCTTCCGCCCCACCACTCCATGCGACTCGAGCTCCCGCAACTGGTGGGTGAGCACCTTCTCGGTCACGCCGAGCTTGCGCCGCAGCTCCGCGAAGCGCAGCGGGCCCTCCATGGAGGTTGAGGAGAATGCCCGGCTTCCACTTGCCGCCAAGCACGGCGACGATGACTTCGAGCGAGCACGAGAACTGAGCGACACGGGGAGCAGAGGTGGCGGTTCTCATGATGCGATGGCTTTCCAAAAGGTGGGTACTTCGCAGGCGGAAACGAAGATCCTAGTATCTCCGCCATGGAAACGACGGAGCAGCAGGGCACCATGACCGGCGGCTTCTTCCGCGATTGGAGCTCCCTTGGTAGCGACCGAGCGCGCGACCGCGAAATCGAAAGCACCCCGACACTCGGGCGCGGAGCTCGAGCGTGTCGAGGTGAACAGCCGCGCGGAGTGGCGATGGTGGCTCGCGGCGCATCACCGACAGCTGGACGGGGTGTGGCTCGTGACGATCATGGCGCCGATCCGGGCGGACATCTGAATTGGGTTGGCATCGGTCCGTTTCATGCTCTCGCTCAGCAGGGAAAGCCGTGAGCACAGTCGAGGATGCCCCGACTCTCAGGTCGGTCACTGACCGACTGAGGTCGAGTCGGCGAATCGGCGAGTCGGCGAGTCGGCGAGTCGGCGAGTCGGCGAGTCGGCGAGTCGGATCGGTAGCCTGGACGCGCAGACGTGAATCTGGCACGCTCGCATCGGGAATAAAATGCGGACTCCCTCGAGATCTGCGGGTATTGCTGTCCTGGCAGCGACCGTCGCTTGTGGCACCCCATCGGCGCCCGTCGCTGGCGCCGATGGGGGCAGCGTCGGCTACGGGAGTGGGGGCACCGCCAGCGCGGGAGGCGCAGGATCTGGCGGGAGCGGCGGGAGCAGCGGCGCGGGAGGGGCCGGGCAGGGCGGCACCGCGGGGACGGGAACTGGAGGTGGCGGAGGCACCGCGGG
>Ga0265318_10001753_pt1 | contig 12354 bp, 12 predicted proteins | sample 4821metaG_FD_192431 | JGI IMG/M metagenome (GOLD analysis project Ga0265318, IMG submission 192431) | Rhizosphere microbial communities from Carex aquatilis grown in University of Washington, Seatle, WA, United States - 4-8-21 metaG | ecosystem: Host-associated > Plants > Roots > Rhizosphere >... | reverse complement strand
CACGTCCACCAGCGCGCGCGGCACGAACGCGTAATCGTCGAACGCCGCGCGATTGGCGCGCAGCGACGCGTTCGTCTCGGCGCCGCCCGACACGTAGCCGTACATAGGCCGCGGCAAATAGCGGCGCGCCGGCGCCTCGAAATCCTCGAGCGCCAGCATCATGCGCAGGTTGCGCGGCAGCGATTTGTCCGGCTCGGGGCGCGCGCCGGAGTGACGGTACGCATCAGGCGTAAGTGGCTTGGGCAATTGCTGATTGGTATCGGGCATGATGGAATTCCAGGATAAGTTATTCGTGATCGATCTGCAGCGCTTCGAGGAAGCGCGACACCAGATTGTAAGCGGCGACCGTCGCCGTGAGCTCGGTGATCGTGCGCGCATCGAAATGTTTCTTGACCGCGGCGAACACGGCGTCGGGCACGCGCACTTCGCGCGTCATCGCGTCGGTGTAGGCAAGCACCGCGCGCGTCGCCTCGTCGAACAGGGTGGAGTTCCGCCAGTTGCCGATCGCCGCGATCTGCGCTTCGCCCAGGCCTTCCTTGCGCGCAATCGGCACGTGGATATCGCGTTCGTAGTCGGCGCCGTTGATGACCGCGATGCGGATGATGACGAGCTCGCGATAACGCCCGGCGAGCGTCGATTTATGCCGGACTGCGGTCAGGAGGTTCAGCCAGCCCTGCGCGATCGGCGGGCTGTTGAGCAGCATGCGGTAGATGTTCGGGATCTTGCCGTCGCGCTCGGCGCGAATCTGTGTTGCGAGTGCGGCGATGTCTTTGTCCGCGGTTTCATCGGCATAGGTGATGCGGGCCATACTGGGTTCCTTCAGGTTTTACGTGCGGCCGTTAGGAGTATTTTGTCATCCCCGCGCAGGCGGGAATCCAGGAGAAGTCAGGAACACCCATTGCTGGATCCCCGCCTGCGCGGGGATGACGGCATTAATTATGCCTCTCATCATACCGCATGACGCGGTGCTCTTAAGCGCGGGGCACCTTACAGCAACGGGTTGTCGTGCCCGGTTGCGGTGCCCGCGTCCGCGACTTGCGACACCCGGGTGCCGACGGGCAGGTCGATGCCGAGCTCGCGCGCGAGTTCGAGCGCGGTGTGCAGGTCTTTGCGCATATTGGGAAGGTCGGCGCCGGGCGCGCCGCCCTGGAGCATGCTCTTCCAGCGCGGGCCCATGTCCTGCCACATGGCAAGCACGTTGCTGTCGGCGATGCCGTCGCGGATGATCTGTTTCAGCACTTCCGGCCGCACGCCGCCGGCCACACCCAGCGACAGCCCTTCGAGCAGGCCCAGTATGTTCACGCTCATGATGAGCTGGTGCGCGAGCTTCGCGGCCTGGCCGGCGCCGATGCCGCCCGCGCGCGTGATGATGTGCGCGAAGGTGTTGAACACGGGCAGTGCGCGCGCGAGCGTTGCGTCGTCCGCGCCGACCATCAATGCCAGCTTGCCTGCGGACGCCGCGAGATAGCCGCCGGTGATCGGCATGTCGATCGTCGCGCAATATTTGGCCGCGAGCGCTTCGGCGATTTGCAAAACCGGCGCGGGCCCGAGCGTGCTGCCGGTCGCGAATATTGCGCCGCGCTTGATTGAGTGGATGATGCCGTTGGCGCCGAACACCACGTCGTCGGTCTGCGCGCCGTCGAGGACCAGGCTGATGATGACATCGCTGTGCGCGGCAACGTCCGCCGACGATGTGCACGCGGTCGCGCCGGCGTCGCGCAGTGCGGTCACCGGCTCGCTGCGGATGTCGTATACGCAGAGCGGGTACCCCGCCTTCAGTACGCGCAATGCGATCGGCTTGCCGATGACGCCAAGGCCGATGACGCCGACTTTGAAATTTGTGGGAACGTTCTCTGTTGCCAACGGCGTTACCTCAAGTAATGTAATTGGTTTTGCTTGCTCCCCCCTTGCGCAAGGCACGGGGGAGGGCTGGGGAGGGAGCGAGTTCGCTTGCCCCCATCCTGGCGGCCCCCTCGCATTCTAACCACGCTCTCCCCCTCGCAAGCGGAGGAGGGAACCGGAATCGCCGGTTCCTAATCCGCTTTAATACCCGCGTCGCGCGCGACGCGTTTCCATTTGTCGACTTCGGATGTCAGCAGGCGGGTGAAGGCGGCAGAGGGCAACGGCGACGGCTCGGCACCTTCCGCGGCCAGGCGTTGCGCGGATTCGGGTTGTTCCAATATACCGGCAATCTCGGCGTAGAGTTTGTCGACGATGGCGGCCGGCGTGCCGGCGGGCGCGAGCACGCCCCACCAGGTGTTCATTGCATAGCCGGGTGCGCCGGATTCCGCGATGGTCGGCACATCGGGCAGCAGCGCCGAGCGTTTTGCCGTGCTGACGCCGAGCGCTTTCAGGCGACCCGCGCGCACCTGCGAGAGCGTGATCGCCGCGGTGCCGAACATCACCTGCACCTGGCCGCCGATCAAATCGGTCAGCGCCTGCGGGCCGCCCTTGTAAGGCACGTTGATCAACTGCGTGCCCGTAATGCGCGAAAACAACGCGCCGGCAAAATGATTGACGCCGCCCGTGCCGGAGACCGCGTAGGTGATCGTGTTCGGTTTCGCGGTTGCCAGTTCGATCAGGCCTTTGGCATTGCTCGCGGGAAACGCCGGGTTCGCGACCAGCACGAGCGGGCCGGCGCCCAACTGCATGACCGGCGTAAACGATTTCACCGGTTCGAACGGCAATTTGTATACCGCCGCGTTCATCGTATGCGACGTCGACATGAACAGCAGCGTATAGCCGTCGGGCGGAGCTTTGGTCGTGAGCTCGGCGGCGATGATGCCGTTGGCACCCGGCCGGTTGTCGACGACGACCTGCTGCCCTGCGCGGTCGGTGAATTTGCCGCCGATGAAACGCGCGAGCATGTCGGTGCCGCTGCCGGCGGGAAAGCCGACTGCTATGCGGACCGGTTTGACCGGATACGCGGGTGCGGTCCCGCCGTGCGCGGGCGCGGTCAACGCGGCCAGTGCCGCGGCAGCGAGCCGTCCGCGATACGCGTTTTGCATTTTCGTAAATTCCGTGATGAACGTTACGATTTTCGCACGATAGCCGCGAAGCCGCCGCGCGCAGGCTACGCCGCCCGCGCTGCAGACGTTCCCGCGCGCGCAAACGACGCGGTGTCCGCATCGAACAATTCCTTCAACTGCGCGGCGGCTTCCTGCGAAGTCTGGATAAGCTTGGCTTCGTCGTGCTGCATTGCGTGCTGCACTTTGAGTTGCGCTTCGTCGTGCTGCTTGAACATCGCGACCGCGCGCTGGGCCTCCGAAATGCCGAGGCCCAGGCGCAGCAACGCGGTGTGCGCGACTTCGAGGCTCGACGGAAAGGTCTCGCGATAGATCGAGTCGATGCCCAGGTCGCGCAGGCGGAAGTGGTGCACGCGATTGCGCGCGCGCGCGAGGATCGGCAGGTCCGGAAAGTGCCGCCGCACGAGGGCCGCGCATTTCACCGACGCCTCCACGTCGTCGATCGCGAGCACGAAAAGCTTTGCCTCGCGGGCCTTCGCCGCCTGCAGGAGATCGAGCCGGGTTGCATCGCCGAAATAAATCTTGCTGCCGAAGCGGCGCACGAAATCGACCTGCTGGTAATTGACTTCGAGCGCCGTGAACGCGATATCGCACATGCGCAACACCCGCGATACGATCTGGCCGTAGCGGCCGTAACCGGCGATGATCACCGGGGTTGCCGGCGCGTCGATCACGTCGTATTCGGGCTCGGCGCGCCGTTCCGTCCAGCGCTCGAGCAGTTTGTCGTGCGCCACGAAAGCGAGCGGTGCCGCCAGCAGCGATATCGTCACGACCATGACGAGCAGCTCCGACGTTGCCGCATCGATCACGCCGAAGCTGCCCGCGGTGGCGAACAGCACGAAGGCGAATTCGCCGCCCTGCGCGAGCGCGACGGCGACCCGCTGCGCGGTCTCGCCCGAATCGCCGGTCGCGCGCGAAATCGCATACATCACCACGAACTTCGCGGCCATCAGGCCGAGTCCGAGCGCAAGGAGCGTCAGCGGCATGCTGAGCGCGAGCGTGAGATTCGCGCTCATGCCGACCGCCATGAAGAATAGTCCGAGCAGCAGGCCCTTGAACGGCTCGATGTCGGCTTCGAGCTCGTGGCGGAATTCGGAATCGGCGAGCAGCACGCCGGCGAGGAACGCGCCGAGCGACATCGACAGGCCGATTTTTTCCATGATGAGCGCGGACCCGACGACGAGCAGCAGCGCCGCCGCGGTGAATACTTCGCGGCTGCTGTGGGAAGCGATGAATTTCAGCGCGGGCCGGATCACCAGGCGGCTTGCTCCGATCACGACGGCGATCACCACGATACCCTTCACCGCGGTCAGCCAGTGCGCGCCGCCGTGCACATGGTTCGCTGCGAGCAGCGGCAGCAGCGCCAATGCCGGTATTACGGCGAGGTCCTGAAACAGCAGCACGGCGAAAGATTCGCGGCCATGCCGCGTCATCAGCTGTCCGCGTTCCGCGAGAGAAGCAATCACGAGCGCGGTCGACGACAATGCGAGGCCGAGCCCGATGACGACGGCCGCCTGCCATTCGAGCCCGAGCGCCATCGCCGCCAGCGCGAGCACGCCACCGGTTGCGGCGACCTGCGCGCCGCCGAGTCCGAATACCGTGCGGCGCAGCGTCCACAGCCGCGCCGGATCGAGTTCGAGCCCGATCAGGAACAGGAGCAGCACGACGCCGAACTCCGCGAATTGCAGCGTCGACTCGGCGGCGCCGACGACCCCCAGGCCCCACGGGCCGATCAGCATGCCGGCGGCGAGATAGCCCAGTACGGCGCCGAGTTTCAGGCGCTGGAAGAGTGGCACCAGCAGCACCGCGGTCAACAGAAAAACAGCAGCTTGTTCGAGTAGGTGCATGGCGTTCACCGGAGGGCCGTCGACGGGGAAAAGCGAGAATACAGGCAGCGGCCGCGCGCTGCAAAAATCGTCCGCCGCGCCGGTTCAATCCAGCGGCGCCGAGCGGAAGCGGTCGACTTCGAGCGGCGACACGAGCCCCGCATGGTTGCCCCAGGTATTGCGGATATAAGACACGACCGCGGCAACTTCATCGTCATTGAGCGTCGGGCGGAACGGCGGCATGCCGTACGGGCGCGGATTGCCGGCAGTGCCCGGCGGAAATCCGCCGTTGAGCACCATGCGGATCGGATTCACCGCCGAACGCATCGTGAGCGCGCGATTGCCCGCGAGCGGCGGATACTCCGGCGGCGTGCCCGCGCCGTCGGTCGCATGGCAGTCTTTGCAGTGGCGGTCGTAGAGTCTCGCGCCCAGCGCCATCACGCGCTGCATCTCCTGCGGCGCGACGGGCGGCCCGCCGTCATCCGCCGGCGCGTGCTTCTGCGGCAGCGATTTCAAATACACCGCCATCGCGCGCGCATCGGCGTCCGTCAGATGCTGCAAACTTTTGGACACGACTTCCGACATCGGGCCGAATACCGCGCCGCGCGCGCCGACGCCGGTTTTCAGAAGTTCGACGATGTGTTCGATCTCCCAGTTGCCGAGGCCCGCTTCGACGTCGGACGTCAGCGACGGCGCATACCAGTTCAGCATCGGGATCATGCCGCCGGCGAGATCGGCCTTGAGGTCGGAGCCGCCCAACGCATCGCGGCCGGTGTGGCACGCGTTGCAGTGGCCGAGTCCCTGCACAAGGTAGGCGCCGCGGTTCCATTCGGCGTCGCGGTCTTTGGCCGGCTTGAACGCGCCCGGCGTGAAATACAGCGCGCGCCAGCCGACGAGCAGGAAGCGGTTGTTGTACGGAAATCGCAGCGTGTGCTCGCGATTGGGCTGGTTGACTGGCGCCAGCGTGCGCAGAAAAGCGTAGAGCGCATCCGCATCGGTCCGCGTCACGCGCGTGTAATTGGGATAGGGAAACGCGGGATACAGCGGCATGCCGTTTCTCGATTTTCCGAAGTGCAGCGCGCGCCAGAAATCGTCGGCCGTCCACGTGCCGAGACCGGTCTTGCCGTCGGGTGTCAGGTTCGACGCGTAAACGTTGCCGAACGGGGTTTCGACCGCGCGTCCCCCCGCGTACGGGACGCCGCCGCGGGCCGTGTGGCAGCCCGCGCAATTGCCGGCGAGCGCGAGATAGCGGCCGCGCGCGACTTGCTCATCGCCAGTCCGGACAACGCTCGAAGACTGCGCGTCGTCATGTTCGCGCGTTTCGATCAGCGCGATGGCGCCGGCGACAGCAATCAGGATTGCAGCGAGCCAGAATATCGACGCGCGTTTCACGGTGCGCCTCGCGGGCTTGGGATGCTGCCGCACTCGAGCGGCGGCTTGCCGGATGCGGCTGCTGCGGGCGCCGGGTTTGCCGGCACCGGTCGCGCCGCGAGGTACGCGGCCACCGCGCTGCTGTCTTCAACGCCGAGGCGGCGCGTGATTTCCGCCATGCAGTCGGGTGCCGCCGCGTGCCGTGCCCCGATGCGCCACGCGCCGAATTGCGAATTCAGATAATCGCGCGGCAATCCGAGCAGCCCCGGTACCGCGGGTACGACGCCGGTCAGCGCTTCGCCGTGGCACGCCGCGCACGCCGGGATGTTGCGGCCTGGATCGCCGTGCGTTGCCAGTTGGCGGCCGCGCGCGAGTGCAGACTCCGGAGCCTGCGCGGCGGCCGGCGCCGCATAAGGCGGATGGAGTGCCGCGAAGTACGCCGCGATTTCTTGCAGGTACTCATCCGGCAGATTGCTGACGAGATTGGTCATCGTCGCGTTGCGGCGCCGGCCCTCGCGGAAATTGACGAGCTGGTTGTACAGATAACCGGCGGGCTTGCCCGCGATGCGCGGATAGTAGCCGTCGCCGGTCGCGCGGCCTTCGTCGCCGTGGCAGACCGTGCAGGCGCGTACGCGTTCGGCAATGGTATCGGCGATGCGCGCGCCGGATGGTCCCGCGCCGGATGCCGCAATGGTGCCGGCGCCGAGCGCGGCCGCGATTGCAGTGCATCGCAAATGAAACAGATAACGCCGCGCGCGGGACTTCACGGGATCACTTGCGGCCGGTGAGCTTGAGGCCCTTCTCGAGCACCGCATTCGAGCGCGCGGGTTTCGGCATCAGGAAGCGATAGCCGAGCGCGATGACTTCCTCCACGTTGTCGGCTTCGACGTGCGGGTGGCCGCACGCGACGTTGTTGTCCCTGCAGGCGGCGACGATCTCCGCCATCGCGGCGACGACCGCGGGATGTTTGTACTGGCGCGGGAAGCCCAGGTTCTGCGAGAGATCGCCTTCGCCGATGATCACGATGCCGATGCCCGGCACTTCTTTCAAAATCTTCGGCAGGTTTCTCACGCCCTCGACGTCTTCGCACATGATGCCGCACAGGATTTCGCCTTTCGGATCGAGCGGCCACACGTCGGCACGGTCGTAATATTCCTGCGCGGTGAGGCCCCAGTAGCGCGCGGCGTAGGCCGGGCCGTCGCCGCGCTGGCCCCGCGGTTCGAGCCGCGGCGCGGTGGCGGGGCGCGCGTAGCGGCATGCGGCGACGGCGCTGCGCGCTTCGGCGACGGTGCTCACATGCGGCCAGATGATGCCGTACGCGCCCGCGTCCAGCACCTGCTTGGCGATCCACTGGTTCATCTCGATGCCGTTTGGCGGAATGCGCACGAGCGGCGTGACCGCGGGCGCGAGCGATCCTGATTCGACGATCTGCCGGCGGTTCATCAGGTACTGCAGGCAGTCGCGCAGCGTGCGGATGTCGTAGCCGCCGTGTTCCATTTCGAACACGATGCCGTCGTACGGTTCGGTCGCGTAGAGTTGGGCGTTGAGCGTGTCGGCCGGTGCGAAGCTCACGAAAGCGTGCTTTTGCTGCTCGAGCACCTTGATGATGCCGTTTAAGCGGGGGATATTCACGTTCGGGTTCTCCTGGATGGACCGCGGGGTGCCCGCAGAACTGCGGACAAGGCCGGACTGTAAACGACGGCCATGCATATCGCAAATGGCGTTGCCGGTTGCGCCATCGTCCTGCCGGCAACTCGCACGGCGCCCGCGCCGTTAGTCGGGCAGTTGACGACCCAATCCATCTTCGGCAATATTGCGCGCGGGAAGATGTCGGCGGCATGTCCGGTGCAAGGCAATCCGGACGTACGCGCAATGCGCCATGCAACGGCCGGGACATCTGCGGTACATAATCAACAAAAACAGGTCGACATGCAACGACTGGCATTTCTGGCATTTGTCTTGTTCTCGTCGGGGTCTCACGCCAGCTGTCCCGAGCACTCGTTCACCGATCCGGCGCAGGTCAGGATCGACGGCGATTCGGTGATGATAGTGACCCACGCGTCTTCGAATGACGACGGCCGCATCGCCAGCAAGTTCGGCGTCGACGAGGCGGTGCGCTACGCGAGGAAGCACCGCATTCCCGTCATTTACCTGCAGGACGACCGGCCGGCGGACCGCTACTTCATGGAGGACTGCAAGCCCGACTACTGGGTGTTTTCCGAGGGCGGCGAGATCCCGTTCGACCTCACTGCTTCGCATGTATACATCGCCGGCGGACACCTCGAAATGTGCCTGGCCGTCACCCTCAACGACGTTTTGCAAAAGTGGGCGAAAAATCCCAGGCGCAACCTGACACTGTCTTTCTTCATGGACGGGATTTTTTCGAACGGCAAGGACATCGAGGAGTCGGACCCGTACTACAAGGACTACATGCGGTTCATGCAGATCGTGAATTACAGCCGCCCCGCCGGGGAATATTTTCCGAAGCTCACGCTGCTGGAGACGATGGGCGTCATCGTGAACGAAACGCGCCAGTACGATTACCTCACAAGAGTGCTGCCGCGTTATGACCGCACGCTGCCTGCCGACTACCGGGTGGAACTCAGCATGAGCGGCGCGCGGCCCAAATTGCTGCAGCCGGGCAAAAAACCGGCCGATCAGCGCGGGCGCCCGCCGGTGCTGCGTTTCGCGTTCATCGATTCCGCCGACAATATCAATTACGCGGGCGGGGAATGACGCGGGGACGCGTCAGTCGGCTTTCAGGCCGAGCGTCTTGATGACTTTCGCGTACTTTGCGACGCTCGCTTTGATATAGCCGGCGAATTCTTCCGGCGTCGCGTAGACCGGCTCTATACCCTGGCTGTAGAAGCGCTCGCGCACTTCCGCGTTGGCGACGATTACCCTGATTTCGGCGGCGAGCTTGTTGACGATCGCCGGCGCCGTGCCCGCCGGCGCCGCCACGCCGTACCACTGCTCGGCTTCGTAGCCTTTGACGCCGGATTCCGCGATCGTCGGCAGATCCGGCAGGCGCGTGTAGCGCTTGACGGAGCCCACGCCGAGCAGGCGCAGGCGGCCGGTTGCCACGTGCGGCTCGACCAGCCCGATCGTGGACATCGCAAACTGCACCTGCCCCGACAGCAGGTCGCCCAGTCCCTGCGCGCCGCCTTTGTACGGCACGTGCGTGGTTTTGCAGCCGGCGAGCTGATCGAATATCACCGCTGCGAGATGCGTGCCGGTGCCGGTGCCCGAGGAGAAGTAGTTCAATTCGCCGGGATGCGCTTTCGCCAGAACGATGAATTCCCTGACCGACTTCGCCGGCAGCGCGGAATGGATCACGAGCGCGAGCGGGGCGGACGCGACCAGCGCGACCGGCGCGTAGTCGCGCACGAAATCGTACGGCGGCTTCGCGAGCAGGCTCATGTTGATCGCCTGCGTCGTGACCGACGACATCAACAACGTGTAGCCGTCGGCGGGGGCCTTCGCGACAAATTCCGCGCCGATATTGCCGCCGGCGCCGAGCCGGTTGTCGATCACGATCTGTTTGCCCCACGTTTCGGTCATCTTCTGGCCGACGATGCGCGCGACGACGTCGAGCGCGCCGCCTGCGGCGAACGGGACCACGAGCCGCACCGACTTCTCCGGATACGCGGCACCCGATTGCGCGCATGCGGAAGAAGCAGGTATTGCGAGTGCAATCGCGGCAAGGATAGCCCGGGTCATGGCGGAAACCTTCATCGATGCTATCCCGTATACTACCGTGAATGTTGTAACGATTCCGGCCGCGCGCGCATGAAAAAAACCGTCGTCTATTTCCATTCCCTGTCGTCGCCGTGGGCCTATCTGGGCGGGCCGCGCTTTCACGCGCTGATCAGGAAGCACGATCTGGATGTCGTCGTGCGTCCGACGCGCATCGTGCCGCCGAATGGCGGGATCCCGCTCCTGACCCGTCCCGACGCGCGCCGGCGTTATCACGAAGTGGAGCTCGACCGCTGGCGCAAGCGCCTGAACATGCCGCTCGTGCTGCGACCGCGCTTTTATCCGACCGACAACCAGTTCTCGGCGCGCATGGTCATCGCCGCCGACAAGCTCGGGTGGGATGCGCTGGCGCTGAGCCACGGCTTGCTGCACGCGCTGTGGAGCGGGGAGCAAGACGTGCGAGAGCCCGCGGTTCGCGTCGCGGTCGCCAATGCGCTCAACATGGACGGCGCACGACTGCTCGCGATGCAGGACACGCCCGAGATCATGAGCGCGTGGCAGGCGAGCGAAGCCGAGGCCGCGCGCCACGGCGTATTCGGCACGCCGACTTATGTCTACAAGGACGAGTTGTTCTGGGGCCAGGACCGGCTGGATTTTCTCGACGAAGCGCTGTCCGCCTGAATCGCCGGCGCGCTATCCATAATAATTTTTAACCCGGAGGGAGCAATCATGCAGCGCAAGGACATCAAGATCCGCGCCAGCGGCGGCGAATTCGATTGTTATGTCGTCATGCCGGACGGCGGCGGCAAGGTGCCGGCGATGGTGCTGGCGTCGGCGATTCACGGCGTCGATAAGGATCTGCGCGCAATCGCCGACGAATTTGCCGGCCATGGTTACATTGCGGCGGCGCCCGATCTGTTCTGGCGCACGGTGCCCGGGCCGCTCACGCGCGACGATCCGCGCTCGACTCCGCGGGGCCAGCCGCGCCTGGAGAAAATCAAAACCGGCGAAGCCGACATGGCCGACACGCTGTCGATGCTCAAGAAGGAACCGCGGTTCAACGGCAAAGCTGCGGCCATGGGTTTTTGCTACGGCGGACCGTTCGCATTGATCGGACCGAAGCGTCTCGGCTACGCCGCGGGCGTTGCATGCCACGGCACCCAGCTCGGCGATTTCATCAACGAACTCGACGGCGTGACGCAGCCGGTCTGCATCATCTGGGGCGACCAGGACCATGCCGCGCCGCCGCCGGTGCAGGAGATATACAAGAAAGTGCCGGCGCGCATGAAGAACGTCGAGGTGCATATTTTCCCCGGCGTCTAGCACGGTTACATGATGCCGGACGCGAAAGCGTACAGCGCACCGACTCGCGAATTCTCGATGGGGAAAGCGCTGAAAATTCTCGAAGGGCTGCGCGGGTAGCCGGTAAGCACCTTCCCCTTGAAGGGGAGGATGAGAAATGCGCGTCGCGGTGACGGGTGCTATTACGCCGGTTCCATTCCGGATTTGCGAATGGCGCCGGCAGCGGCGGGAGATTTGATGAAGTTTAGCCATTCCCGCGCCGCCGCCGGTTCGCGCGCGGTTTTCTGCAGGCCCGCGCAAAACGTCGTGATCTTCTGAATTTCGTCCGGCAGCGGGCCGACGAGATCGATGCCGGGCACCGGCAGGAGTTCACTGACTTGCTGAAACGCAAGCTCGGTTTCGCCGCGCGCCGTTGCAGCACCCGACGGTTCGCCTTTGATCTGCCGGGATTTCGCTTTCATTTCGTCCGCGATGCCGAGTTTCCCGAACAGCTCGAGCATGTAAACGCCGGAAGGACCGGTCGAGAATGAAATCGCTCTCGCCGCCAATAGCGCACGTTTGACTGCGTCGGCCGACGAAATATCGGGACGCGGCGCGCCCGCGCGCACGGCGACGCCGACGCCGGACGTCGCCAGCTCGACGCGGCTGTCCGCTGCGAGCCTGCCGCATTGAATGAGCTCGTCGATGTCCTTCGCCTGCAGGAACACGAGATCGCTGGCTTCGCCTTCTTTCACCCGCTTCAGCAAATCCACGCCCGGAATCCACTGCGTGACGACCTTGTGCCCGCTTGCGCGCTCGAATTGCGGCAGGAGTTCGAGATACGCCGCCTTGATCGCGACCGATGACATTGCCTGGATTTCAGCCATGGCGGTCAGCGCGGCTTCTTCAGGTATTCGGCGTTCACGCAGTTCGCGAGCTTGCTTTCGCGCAAATAGTCGTACGCGGTTTCGATCGCTTTGCGGCGCAGATCGCCGAGCGAATCCGGGCTGTAAAACGCCGCATGCGGATTGAGCAGCATGCGCCCGCGTATCCATGGCTCGTTCTCCTGCCACGCCGCAACAAGCGGATCGGCGGTCGACGCCGGCTCTTTCGGCAGGACGTCGAGACCGACGGCGCCCAGCTTGCCGCTTTTG
>Ga0265318_10001749_pt1 | contig 12396 bp, 11 predicted proteins | sample 4821metaG_FD_192431 | JGI IMG/M metagenome (GOLD analysis project Ga0265318, IMG submission 192431) | Rhizosphere microbial communities from Carex aquatilis grown in University of Washington, Seatle, WA, United States - 4-8-21 metaG | ecosystem: Host-associated > Plants > Roots > Rhizosphere >... | reverse complement strand
CCTTCCGCGACTTGGTGCAGAAGGACGTCATTGCCCTCCCGGATCTGGATATGGCTTAATTTCATGTTATGGACGAATTGGGGAATGTGATCGTAGTCCGAAAGGACGCTCCAGGCCGTATGGGGGTCGGCCTCGACTTGAAAGGAACCCTCGATATTGTAACGCCCGTTTTTTTCCTGGAAGGTGAGGGAAACCTCTTCGGCGGCCAAGCCCACGCCGCAGGAGAGTGCGGCGCAGGCAGCCACCATCGTAGCCCTGAGAAGCAGCGTACGAAAATGTCCCGACTTGACCCTGGTGAGCATGGTGATCGATTCCTCTCCTTGAGGAAGGGTCCCCCGGGGGGGCCCTTCCTCAAGGGCCCTATCTTACGATAGGGCACCCTGGATTTTCGGCCTTAGAAGCTGTACTGGAACATCATGCGGCCCACCGTAATCATCGGCTCCCGGAAAATATTTTGGGTGGCGCTGATATTGGTGACCTGCGACGGCATTTGGGTGATGACATAGGCCCCGTCGTCGCTGGGGGTGACCGGCACGTTGAACTGCAGCTCGGCGTCCGCCACCAGTTTGGCGTTCTCGTTCATGTGCCAGGTGATGGAGGGAAGCGTGACCTCGTAAATGGGGTCGCTGCCGGTGATCCGGCCGTATTTTCCGGCGGCGTAGCTGTATTTCAAGCCCTCGTCAGGGATGACCATGGAGAATCGCCCCGCGACTTCCCAAGGGTTGTCGCCCACGGAGGCCATGATTTCGCCGCCGCCGATGTTCAACTCGCCCGACGTCTGCACGGCGCCGTTGATGGTGATGGGGGCGAAACTGGAAGCCTTGAAATTAGACCAGCCGGCCTGGGCCTGGAAGGTCATGGTCGTGTCGCCGAGCGGCGCCCGAACCTGGGTGTCCACGCTGAGGTTGGTGAAGGTCGCCGAAACGGGACCGTTCACCGGGTTGTTCAATCTTCCCAGGTAAGGGTTCCAGTTGCTGTACATCAGGACGTTCCCGAAATCCCCGTTGGCGGAGAAGGTGTTCAGGTTGCCGCCGGCCAGAGCCAGGTCGGTGGAATGGCCCGCGTTGCTGTCCTGGCAATACATGCCGTTCAAATGGAAGGCGAACTTGGTGCTGTCCGGTTTCTTGAACCCGGTCTGCAGGGGATGGAAGGGGTCCGCGTCGATCTCGTCCGAGTATCCGATCCGCAGGAAGGTCAAGGGCGGGAAATTGAAGAGCTCCGGCAGGTAACGTTGCGGCAAGTTCGGGCTGCCGCTGATCACGCCGCCCGCTCCGTCCAATTTACCCATCTTGCCCCAGAGGGAGAGGCCGTTATCGTAGCCCGCGTTGAAAAACATGTTCAAGAGGGGCGAGCGCTGGGTGAAAAGAAGGTTGCCCTCATAATCCGCGCTGGACAGGTTGGAGGGAACCTTGAATTGTCCCACCTTGACGTAAACCATGTCCGGGATGATGGGGATATCCGCGTTGAACTCCTTCAAGTTCTGGGCGTTGTTGGAGCTGTTGATGTCCTCGCCGCCGAAGGCGATTTCCAAGTGGTACTTGAATCCCTTGAAATCGCCGAACGCCGTCAACCGGTCTTCAACGTTGAAGAGATAGACGCGGACCTTGTTGCGGATCCGGTCGCCGTTGTTGATGTCGATCTGGCCCAGTTCCTGGAACCTGCCCCCGATGTTGAAATCGAGGTCATCGTTTTTGAAAATCTCGGCCGCCTTTCCCTGGGCCGTAAAGCCCAGAAGCAAAACCAGAGCCCCTATCCATTTCAGTAGATTTTTCATTTTCTCATCTCCTTTTAATTGAACTGCGTTTTTAAACAACCGGTCGCCCGGAATTGCGTCATCCCACCCCTTTTACTTGGCCGGGGCGAAAGTCACGTCGTAGTGGATTTCCACATCGTCGGTACAGGTAATGGAAGTCACCAGCAGGGAAATCGAGGGCGGCGTCACCTTATAAGAGGACATCTTGAGCTTCTGGATTCCCTTCAAGTGGACCGATCCGGCCGTCGCCTCGACGGCGGGCGATAGGGTAATGGGATTGGTGACCCCTGCGATGGTGAGTTTTCCCTTGGCTGTCATCACCCCGCCCTTGACCGTTTCACTGTCCAGGACGAACTTGATCGTGGGGTTTTCCTTGGCGAGGAGGGCCTTATGGGCGTTGTCATCCAAGCCGCTTTCCTTGGACTTTAAGGTTTCCAGGGGAACCACCAATTCCATGGAATCGACACCATCCGCCTTCAGGGCCTTGGTTAGGTCCGCCTTGGGGTTTTTCAGCACCGCCGAGCCCAAGAGGGTGTTGGCGTTCATCTGGTACTTGTGGAGGGTGGAATCCCCTTCCAGGTATAAGAAGCTTCCGGACTGGAGGACCAGCCCGCCCGCGGCCTTCTCGACCGGCCCCACCGTTCCGGCGGCCTTCTCGTACCAATGGGCCGAACCTTTCATCAATTGGTTCCCGCTAAAACCACTGTCGGCCAGGGCCGCGACGGCCGAGGCCACCATCAATCCCATCACCGCGATCAGCCCCAGAGTGAATTTCTTCATGATGACGTCTCCTTTTTGTGTTTGAACTTCTGATACTTCCTAGAGCAAGCCCGGTGCCAGTTGAAAATCGGCTCTTTTACGCTGAATTTCCCGCCCGAGTCGGTGAATCCCTTCCCACTATGGCGTTTCCGCCATAGTGCCCCCGCCAGAGGCTGTTCCCTTGACCCAAGAATTTTTTTCCGGCGGCCAAGGCCAAATTATTTTTTGAAGGGAATCTCCGCCAACGGCGATCCATCCCCTTGGATATGCGGGGCATCATGGAGCAAAGGCCGGAATTTTTTTATGAGCCTGGTCATACAAATAAATATTAGGTCATTACTTTTTATGATCCCCGTCATATTAAAAAACGAAAGGATACGGAAATGGATTGAAAACAAAGGGAAAATGCAGGGGCTGGGAAAGGACGGTTTGAGGCGGTGAAAGGTCCGGCCGGGCCTAGGGGGCGGTTGGGTTAACCGGGGTTGCTTTTCCGGAGAAGTAAAAAATTAAAATGACGGAAATGGCAACGGGGTAACAAACTCCCGGAAAATCTTTTTGAGGATTATTTAATTTTTATCCATTGATGAGCTTGGCGATCCCGAAAGCCGCCCCGGCCGCGATGATTCCCGTGAGGGTCACGGTGAGGGCGCCTTTCCATGGATTCTGCCCGGTGAAGCGGGCCTTGAGGAATCCAAACAGGAGCAGGCAGAGGCAGGTGATGATGGAAGAATATTCCAGGCTCACGGCGGGGGATTTCCAAAAATAATAGGCCGAAAGGGGAATAAGCCCCCCCGCGGCGTAGGAGAGGCCGATTCGCAGGGCGCTGGACAAGGCGGCGTTGGGATCGGGCTTCTGCAGGCCCAGCTCGAAACGCATCATGAAGTCAACCCACTTGGAATGGTTCCGGGACAAGTCCTCGGCCACTTTGGTCTGCACCGCGGGGGAGATCCCGTATTCCGCCAGGAGGCGCTTCACCTCGTCCTCTTCCTCGTGGGGAATTTCCTTGACCTCTTTTTCTTCCCGCTTTTGCTCCCCCTCGTAATGCTCGATCTCGGTCTTGCCGGCCAGGTAGCCGCCCAGGCCCATGGAAATGGTTCCCGCTACGACCTCCGCCAGGCCGGCGATGAGGATGACGGCGTTGCTGCTCACCGCGCCGCTGAGGCCCGCGGCCAGGGCGAAGGGAACGGTGAGTCCGTCGGAAATGCCGATGACGAAATCCCTCAGCGCGGCCGAGGAGGCGGTGTGGGTTTCGTGGTGGTCATGGGCGCGTGGCGGACGTGGGGGAAGCGGCATTTTTTCCTTTCAGGAAACCATTGGTTCAATAACCGTAAAATTCTGGATAACCATGATACATCGGGAAATCCGCCGAAAATAAACAAAAATAAGCATGGATTATGGCATTGGCCGCATATTTTTCATGAGCGACGGTGGTTAAAAAGAACTAAAATCCAATACTATCAATTGGAGAAAGAAGCCGCCGCCCCGTGAAAAAAAAGAAAACCCTAAAAAGAATAATTAAAAAAAGAGTGGCTCCAAATAAGCCGCCGGTTAAAGTTCCCAGCCAGGAAGATCAATTCCGCGGCATTTTGGAAGCGGCTCCCGACGCCATGGTCATCGTGGGCCAGGACGGCAGGATCACACTGGTCAATGCCCAAACCGATACCCTCTTCGGCTACAAGCGGGAGGAGCTGTTGGGGAAAACCATCGAAGTCCTCATTCCCGAACGGTTCCGGCGCAACCATCCAGGCCACCGCGACGGCTATTTCGGTTCCCCCAACGTCCGCCCCATGGGCGCGGGGCTCGACCTCTACGCGCTTCGAAAAGACGGCACGGAGTTCCCGGCTGAAATTTCCCTGTCCCCGATCCACACCCCCAATGGAACTTTCGTGACGGCCGCCATCCGGGACGTCAGCGACCGGAAGCGCCAGATGGAGGAGGAAAACCGAAGGACCCAGGAAGCCAACCGGCTCAAAAGCGAGTTCCTGGCCAACATGTCCCACGAGCTGCGGACGCCCCTCAACGCCATCATCGGTTTTTCCGAGCTGATGTACAACGAGAAGGTGGGCCCGGTTTCCGAGGAGCATAAGGAATACCTGGGGGACATCCTCACCAGCGCCAGGCATCTGCTCCAATTGATCAACGACGTGTTGGACCTGACCAAGGTGGAAGCGGGCAAAATGGAATTCCGCCCGGAGATCCTGGACTTGGCCAAGATGGTGGCGGAGGTCAAGGGCATCCTCCGGGGGCTGGCCTCGGAAAAAAGAATCCTGGTGGAAGCGGTGATAGACTCAAGCCTTTCCCAGGTCATCCTGGATGGGTCCAAGTTCAAACAGGTGCTTTACAACTACCTCTCCAACGCCATTAAGTTCACCCCGGAAAGGGGCAGGGTCGACATCCGGATTTCCCCCCGGGGCGAGCGGCAGTTCCGGATGGAAGTGGAAGACACGGGCATCGGCATTGCCCCGGAAAACAAGCACAAGCTCTTCATTGAATTCCAGCAGTTGGACTCCAGCTCCGCCAAAAAACACGCGGGAACCGGGCTGGGACTGGCCCTGACCAAGCGGCTGGTGGAGGCCCAGGGGGGCGAGGTAGGGTTTACCAGCGAGCCTGGCAAGGGAAGCGTTTTTTACGCGACTTTCCCTAAGGAAATGAGCAAAAGAATAAATTGATTTACCGCCAAGACCCCCCGTGATGAGGGTAGAGGGTTTCAAAAAAGATTAAAAGTTTATTCAAAGTCTTTCTCGGCGATTTGGCGGCTTGGCGGTGAAAATCAATTTTGAAGGGGACCCTTGTGGCCGGTGAAAAGATACTGATCGTGGACGACAACGCCGTCAACCTGAAGCTTGCCAAGGTCCTTCTGGTGAAGGAAGGCTACGAGATCAAAACCGCTGCCGACGCGGAAGAGGCGTTGAAAATCCTGGAAGCCTTCAAACCCCGGTTGATCCTGATGGATATCCAGCTTCCCGGCATGGACGGCCTGACCCTCACCCGCCAATTGAAGGAACACCCCCAAACCGCCGATATTTTGATCGTGGCCCTCACTGCCTACGCCATGAAGGGGGACGATGAGAAGGCCCGGGCGGCGGGGTGCGACGGCTACATCACCAAACCCTTTGATACGTTAGCTTTCCCCGGAATGATCGCGGATTATTTAAAACAATAATCCTTTACCACGGAGATACGGAGTTCACGGAGAAAGAAAAGAAAACGGAATTCTATTAAGATGGCAGGGAATTTAAAGTGAAATTATTTTTTCAAATGGATACAACGTTTTGGATCCTTCTCCGTGAACTCCGTAACTCCTTGGTGAAAGGTTTGTGTTTTTTATGAAAAAAATCCTGGTCATTGACGACGATCCTATCGAGCGCCGGCTGCTCCAAACGGTTTTGGGGAAGGTGGGGGGCTACGAGGTCCTGACCGCCGAAAACGGCCAGCTCGGGTTGGAGCGGGCCGTGGCCTCGGTGGACGCGGTGCTGTTGGACCTCCAGCTGCCCGACATGAGCGGCATGGAAGTCCTGAAAAAACTCAAGGCCTCCCGGCCCGCCTTGCCAGTGCTCATGCTCACCGGCGTCACCGACATCCAAAAAGCCGTGGAAGCCGTCAAACTAGGCGCCCACCAATACCTGACCAAACCCTTCGAGAACGACCAACTCCTCATCACCCTGGGCCACGCCCTGGAGAAGACTGAACTTCTTTCCCAAATGGAGGAGCTTCGCCAAAGGGCCGGCAAGGGGCCGGCCCTATCGAGAATTTTGGGGCATAGCCCTGGAACCCAGGAAGTCGTGGCCAAAATCCGAAAAATCGCGGCATCCGATATTACCGCCCTCATCCAGGGGGAAACGGGCACGGGAAAGGAATTGGTGGCCCGGGCTTTGCACGATGAAAGCTCCCGCCGCAACAAGCCCTTCGTGGCGGTGGATTGCGGGGCCCTTGCCGAGAATCTATTGGAATCGGAACTTTTCGGCCACGAAAAAGGGGCCTTCACCGGAGCGGACCGGAAAAAGGAAGGTCAGCTGGTTCTGGCCCAGGGGGGGACCCTCTTCCTGGACGAGGTGGGAAACCTTCCCATGGGGCTCCAAGCCAAATTACTCCGGGTCCTCCAAGAGCGCCAAGTCCGGCCGGTCGGGGCTGAGAAATCCATTCCCATCGATATCCGGTTCATCGCCGCCACCAACGCCCCCCTGGAATCGGAATCGGAGGAGGGCCGGTTCCGCGCCGACCTCTATTATCGTTTGGCCGAATTTACGATCAATATCCCCCCCTTGCGGGACCGGATGGAGGATCTTTCCGAATTAGCCCGGCATTTTTTAGTGGAAGCCAGCGTGGAATTCCATAAGCCGGTTGGTTCTTTCTCAGGAGGGGCCAATTTGCTGTTGTCGGCCCATACCTGGCCCGGCAATATCCGTGAATTGCGCAATGTCATCCGCCAATCCGTGTTGTTGACGCCCGACAATACCATCCATAAGGAGCAGGTCCGAGACCTCCTGGGAAAATCCAAATCAAGGCGGGAATCGCCGGGTCCTGTCGAGGTTCCGATCCTGCCGGGGCAATCCCTGAAGGAAATCGCCGAGAAGGCCGTCGAGGAATCGGAAAAACAAGCCATTCGAAGCGTCCTGAAGGCCACCGGCGGCAATAAAAGCCAGGCCGCCAAGGTCCTCAAGACGGATTACAAAACCCTCCATGTCAAAATCAAGAAGTACGGTTTAAAGGCTTCCGAAGAATAAGGTTGTGGTAGAAGGGCTATGGCGCCCACGCCATAGCCCCTCCTTTTAAACCCCGCCGATCCCGAAAAACCCCCATTTTACGCCATTGTTAACTGGCATCCCTGTTGCTTTACCTAGTCCCGGCGAAACCTTAGCCATAACCGGGAGAGTCCCACCATGACGAACGAACCGATCCTGATCGTTGATGACAACCCCATGAACTTGAAATTGGAGAAACGTCTCCTGGAAGTGGAGGGCTACCAAGTCCTGACCGCCCGCAACGCCGATGAAACCTTGAGGCTCCTGGAACGGTTCCAGCCCAAACTAATTCTCATGGATTTTCAACTTCCCGGCATGGACGGGCTGGAATTGACGAAAAAGGTCCGTGAAAATCCCGGCTCGAAGAACGCCGTCATTCTCATGGTGACCTCCTATGACCAGCAGGGGGATGAGGCCCGGGCCAAGGCCGCCGGCTGCGACGGTTACTTGACGAAACCCCTTGATACCAAGGTCCTGCCCTCGGTCATCGCGGAATATTTGCGGATGGGAAATGGGACCGGCCAATCCGGGAAATTTTCGTAATTCACCGTTCTTTTTGAACAGCCGGCTTAACGATTACTACGGAGGATCAAATGCTCACCACCCACCATGTCTCGGCCATCCTGCCCAGGATCGCCACCAAATGTTTTTTAGCCACGACGGAGTTGTTTAGGGATGTCCCGGCGGAAGCTTTGAAGGGGATCGAGCCGAAAATGGTGGAGAGGAAATTCTCAAAACATGAGACGGTTTTCATGGAAGGCGATCCGTCCGAATCGGTTTGGTTCGTCAAGGAAGGCTATGTCAAGGCGGAAACCCACGCCGCCAGCGGCCGCTGCCAGACCCTTTGCATGGTGGGAGCCAAACAAATGTTCGGTTCCTGCTGTTCCTTCAGCGGAGGGGACTATCCCTGCCATGCGGTGGCCGAGACGGACCTGGTGGTGGTATCCCTTCCCATGAATGAATTCATGAAAATTTTGGCGAAATTTCCGCTGGTGGCCTCCGCCCTGGTGGCCCAGCTTTCCAAGCGCCTGCGCCAATCCAAGGACATGCAGTCCTTCGAGCAGGAAAACGTCGAGAAAAGAATCCTCCACATTTTAGTGGGCTTAACCGACCAATTCGGGAACACCATTCCCTTAACGCGCAAGGAAATCGCCGAAATGGCCGGCACCACGGTGGAAACCTCCATCCGGACCTTCTCCAAACTGGAGGACCAGGGGCTGGTCTTCGGCGTCCGGGGGAAAATCACGGTCAAAAATGTCCAGGCCTTGCGCGACCGGATGGGTGAAATTTAAATCGTCCCGCCGGGTCTTGAGGAAAGAGGCTTTGCTATGGATTCAAAAGAAAATCCCCAGGTTGGCCAACCAAGTTTGAATGACCAGGGTTTCCGGCTCCTCATGGAATACGCCAACGACGCCATATTCGTGCTGGATGAATATGGAAATTTCCTCCACGCCAACCGCCAGGCCGAAAATCTCCTTGGTTTTTCGAAGGAAACCTTGAAGGGAAAGCCTTACCACTCGCTGCTGCTGGAGGAGGACTTGGAGGGGGCCGCGGAGGACATCGGAAAGGTCAAGCAGGGGGAACCGGTCAAGACCCTGGTTCGGATGATCCGGGCGGACGGGGAGATTGTCCCGGTTGAATTTTCCGGGGCTTTCGTGGACTTGGACGGCCGAAAAGTCCTTTTGGGAATCGGCCGGGACCTTTCGGAACGGTTGAAGGCCGGAGGGGATGAAGTAAGGCTTGCCTCCATCGTGGAATCCTCCGCCGACGCCATTTACGGAACCGATTTGGAGGGCAATATAACGGTTTGGAATCCCGCGGCGGAAAAATTATACGGTTATGGACCCCAGGAAATCATCGGGGAAAATGTCCTGGTTTTGGCGCCGGCGGACCGCCACGGGGAGTCCCTGAGGATGATGGAAGAATGCAAGGAAGGCGTGGCTTTTTCCCACTTTGAAACCGTCCGGAAAAACCGCCGGATGGAAAAGATCCCCGTTTCACTCACCCTCTCCCCCCTGCGCGACAAGGCCGGCAGGACCACGGGTATTTCCGTCATCGCCAGGGACTTGACCCAGGAAAAGAAATCCGAGGAGGCCTTTCGTAAAAGCCAGGAATTTCTCAATCAGGCCCAAAAAATGGAGGCGATCGGGCAATTGGCCGCGGGGGTCGCCCACGATTTCAACAACCTTTTGAGCGTGATCAGCGGCAGCAGCGAGATTCTTCTTTCCGAATTGCCGATGGGGGATCCACGGCGGGAAGAAGCGTTGGAGATCAAAAAAACGGCCCTCCGGGGCGCGGTTTTGACCAATCAACTGCTGGTATTCGGGCGGAAGGACGTAACCCAGCCCTCCCTATTAAACCTGGACCGGATCATCAAGGAAATGGGACAGATGCTTCAAAGGATGGTGGGGGAGGACATGGAGCTGACGCTCCGGACCGATTCCAATATCAACTCAATCAAGGCGGACCCGGTCCAAATCCAACAAATATTGATGAATCTTTGCTCCAACTCCAGGGACGCCATGGCCCAGGGTGGAAAACTCATCATCGAGGCTCGGAACCTGTTCTTTTCCGAACCCCAGCAAAAAACTACGGGTGAGATCCCGCCAGGTTCCTATGTCCTGCTTTCGGTGAGCGATTCCGGAACGGGGATTGAGCCGGAGGCCCTGACCCATATCTTCGAGCCTTTTTACACCACGAAGGAGATAGGGAAGGGAACGGGATTGGGATTGGCCAATGTCTACAGCATCGTGAAAAAAAACGGCGGCCATGTCTGGGTCTACAGCGAAATAGGAAAGGGAACGACCTTCAACTTGATTTTCCCGAGGGCGGAAGGGGGTGAGACGGGTTTTCCCGCCCCTCCCTCCGAAAAATTCCTGAAAGGCGCCGAAACGTTGCTGTTGGTCGAGGATGAGGAACCGCTTCGGAGGATATTATCCCGTCAACTGAGGCAAAAGGGATATAAGGTGCTGGAAGCCGGTAATGGGGAGGAAGGGTTGGCCCTGGCGGCCCAACAGCCGGGCAAAATCGATTTATTAGTCACCGATACCATTATGCCGAAAATGAGCGGAAAACAATTGGCCGATATCCTCCGGGAAGCCTGCGCCAGGATGAAAATCCTCTTCATGTCCGGTTATCCCAGGGAAGTGCTTTCCCAGCACGGAGTGGTGGATCCCCACATCCATTTGATCCAAAAGCCCTTTTCGATCGAGTCCCTGAGCCTGAAGATCCGGGAAGTTTTAGAGGAAAAAACGGCTGTCCGTTAACCATCTTCCCTTCTTTCAGGCGGAAGGACCGGGAATTTAAAGGCATTATGAGCCCCGTCATAAAAATAATTTTCGGTTGGAGGATGATGGGGTAGAGCCGGGGTGACGATCATTCCCAACTGTCCTTAGAAAGGAAGACCTTTGACGCCCCTAGCGCCGGAAATCCATCAAGACCGCCTGTCCTGGTTCATCAACCTCCGTTGGATCGCGGTGGTAGTGGGATTGTTTATTTTATTGACCGGACCCTGGCTTCTGCCCTTGGATATTTCCCTGCCTGGCGGCATTGGGATTGCTCAACATGGGATACCTCTATTATTGGCGGAAGGCTAATGCGTCCGGTTACGCGCTTGAAAAGCTTGCCTTCAAGGCCCAGGGTTTATTTCATTTCCAGATGATCGCCGACCTTTTTCTCCTGACCCTCATGCTTTTTTTAAGCGGCGGGGCGGAAAACCCCCTGATTCTTTTTTACCTCTTCCACCTGGCGATCAGCGCCATGATCTTCACCCCCGCCGAAAGCCTTTTTTACGCCGGTCTGGCCATGGGACTGCCTTGGGTGCTTTACCTCACGGAAAAAGTTTTTCCGTCCGGGGGAAGTTTATGGGAGGGAATGGCCGGATTGTCCCGGGTGCATGAGAGGTCCATCCTTTGGGCCTATTCGGCCGCGGTGGCGGGGCTGTGGTTTTTTCTTTCCCGTTTGGCCTCCGATCTACGCTCCCGGGAGCGGGCCCTCCGGGAAACGGGCGGCCAATTGCACGAGGCCAACGAGCAGCTCCAGCAGTTGGACGACTATAAGAACCATTTCCTCAGGCAGGTCGTCTTCAAGCTCAAAAGCCCGGCGATCGACATGGATTTCGACCTCTCCACGGTGGAAAGCGTGGTTCCCGGTAAAAACGTCAAGGCCATGGGGGCGATTCAGGCCGCGAAGAAGAGGGTCTGGGCTCTTTTGGAATTGATCGAGGATTTGACCTGGCTTTCCCGCGCCGGAGTGGGGGACATTCCCTTTAAAAAGGAGTGGTTCGATGTTTACGAGGCTGTTTTAAAAAGAATCCAAGCCATGGAGTCCCAGGCGCGCGAAAAGGGAATCGAGTTTAAGCTCCATGGCGAGTCGCATCTCAGGCTCAAGGCGGACCAGCAGGCTTTTGAGAGGGTGGTGGACAACCTCATCTCCAATGCGGTCAAGTACACGCAGGCCGGAACCCACCCGGTGGTGGTGGATCTCCATACCCAGGACGATTGGCTGGTCCTGACGGTCCAGGATGAGGGCATCGGCATCCCCCCCAAGCAGCAGAAAAAAATATTCGAGGAATTTTTCCGCGCCACCAACGCGAAAACCCAGGAGAAGTTCGGGACAGGCCTGGGACTTTCCATCGTGAAAAAAATCATGAACGGCCATGGGGGAAGGGTGGAATTGTCCAGCGCCCCCCAGGAGGGAACCAAGGTGGAAACCTGGTGGCCCCTGGACAGGGGGATCGTTCCTCCGGTTTCAACTGAAAGCTAGACCGCCTTAATTCTCCGTTTGGTTTCTCAGTTCGTGGAAAGGACAATAACTTTCGGCGGAGGCCGGCGGCCCACTCCCGTTTTTACGGTTCATCCATTCACCGCGTCCGGCATTCGACAGGCGCCTTTCGCAGGTGCATTGGAGGAGGGTGTAGGCCCGGCGGAATAGTTTTTGATGCTGGGCTTCAAAAAAATCTTTTAGGATTTTAGGCTCAGTCAAGGCGGCCTCCATCGGAAGGATCGGTTTTCGATCCCAGGTTAGACCGATCCCCGCCGGGTGAATATGACCAGCCTAATCCAGGGTCTTTTTCCGTTGGCGGAGGGCCTTCAAGGGTTAAGACGGCCTCCATGGATTTCAATTCGTTGGAATAACGGAGTT
>Ga0265318_10001747_pt1 | contig 12409 bp, 12 predicted proteins | sample 4821metaG_FD_192431 | JGI IMG/M metagenome (GOLD analysis project Ga0265318, IMG submission 192431) | Rhizosphere microbial communities from Carex aquatilis grown in University of Washington, Seatle, WA, United States - 4-8-21 metaG | ecosystem: Host-associated > Plants > Roots > Rhizosphere >... | reverse complement strand
GACCGGTATGCCCCGTTATAAGCGAGGCCTCCGGCAGCCATTAACCCCGCCAAATCCACCCTCAATACGCAGGGCGACAGGGTCGCGAACACGCGCGGTCCAGCCAAGAAACCGAGCCGTCGGGGCTATCCCCAATCGAGCCTTAATCCTCAACTAGCGCTACAGCATGGGCATAGGCAGATTTCCCAAGAAGGAACGCAGGACCCTTGTCAACCCGCCTGAAGGAGCCGCGACGCTCTCCCTCGAGAACGCCTACGGGCGGCTGACGGTGGACGTGAAGGAGGCACCGCGGAATATCGAGCGCCTCCGCGCCGCCGGTCAGTAGCGGTAGTGGTCCGGCTTGTAGGGCCCCTCGACCGGAACCCCAAGGTACTTGGCCTGCTGGTCCGAGAGGCGGGTCAGCTTGACGCCGATCCGCTCCAGGTGCAGCCGGGCCACCTCCTCGTCGAGGTGTTTCGGCAGCCGGGAGACGCCGGGCTTGTAGGTGTCCCGGTTCTTCCAGAGGTCGAGCTGGGCGAGCGTCTGGTTCGTGAAGCTGTTCGACATGACGAACGACGGGTGGCCCGTGGCGCAGCCGAGGTTCACGAGGCGGCCCTCCGCGAGGAGGTAGATGCGCCTGCCGTTCGGGAAGGTGAACGAGTCGTACTGGGGCTTGATCGTCTCGCGCTTCACTCCCGGCGCGTTGTAGAGGCGGTCGACCTGGATCTCGTTGTCGAAGTGGCCGATGTTGCAGACGATCGCCTGGTCCTTCATCGCCTGCAGGTGCTCGAGCGTGATGACGTCGCAGTTGCCGGTCGTCGTGACGTAGATGTCCGCCTCGGCAAGCGCGCTCTCGACCGTGTTGACCTCGAAGCCCTCCATCGCCGCCTGGAGCGCGTTGATCGGGTCGACCTCGGTGACGATGACCCGGGCCCCGAACCCGCGCAGCGAGTGCGCGCAGCCCTTGCCGACGTCGCCGTAGCCGCACACGACCGCCACCTTGCCGGCGATCATGACGTCCGTCGCGCGCTTGAGCCCGTCGGCCAGCGACTCGCGGCAGCCGTAGAGGTTGTCGAACTTCGACTTCGTGACCGAGTCGTTGACGTTGATGGCCGGCACGAGGAGCTTGCCCTTCTCGTGGAGCTGGTAGAGCCGGTGGACACCCGTCGTCGTCTCCTCGGAGACGCCGCGCCAGTCCTTCACCATTTCATGGAAGACGAAGGGCGACTCGGCGTGGATCCGCTTGAGGAGCGCCTTGATGACGCCTTCCTCGTGGGAGGCCGCGGGCGCCCCGGCCCAGTCGCTTCCCTCCTCCATCTCGTAGCCCTTGTGCAGGAGGAGCGTCACGTCGCCGCCGTCGTCGACGACGAGCTGGGGGCCCTTGCCGCCCGGGTGGCTGAGCGCCCTCCAGGTGAGGTCCCAGTACTCCTCGAGCGTCTCGCCCTTCCAGGCAAAGACGGGGACCCCCGCCTTGGCGATGGCCGCCGCGGCATGGTCCTGGGTCGAGAAGATGTTGCACGAGGCCCAGCGGACGGAGGCGCCGAGCTCGACCAGCGTCTCGATGAGGACCGCGGTCTGGATCGTCATGTGAAGCGAGCCCGTGATGCGAACGCCCTTCAGCGGCTTCTTTGGGCCGAACTTCTTCCTCACGGAGATGAGCCCCGGCATCTCGTGCTCGGCGACGGCGATCTCCTTGCGGCCCCATTCGGCGAGGGAGATGTCCTTCACCTGGTAATCCTGTGACGTGCGGCTTGCGGTGGCGGTTGGCATGGTAAGGGTGTGCGTTCGGTTTACAGTGAGGGTTATTTCGCGGCGGCCAGGAGTTCCTTCGTCCGGTTGGTCTGTTCCCAGGGGAGGTCCGGCTTGCCGAAGTGCCCGTAGTTCGTCGTGGAGCGGTAGATCGGGCGCAGGAGGTCCAGCTGCTTGATGATGTTCGCGGGCTTGAAGCTGAAGACCTTCTGCACGGCCTTGGTGATCTTCGACTCGGCGATCTTCGCCGTGCCCATGGCGTCCACCCAGATGCTGACGGGCTCGGGATAGCCGATCGCATAGGCGACCTGCAGCTCGCAGATGTCGGCCAGCCCCGAGGCGACGATGTTCTTGGCGACCCAGCGGCACATGTACGCCGCCGACCGGTCGACCTTGGACGGGTCCTTACCCGAGAAGGCGCCGCCGCCGTGGCGCCCCCAGCCGCCGTAGGTGTCGACGATGATCTTGCGCCCGGTGAGGCCCGAGTCGCCCTCGGGGCCGCCCACCACGAACCGGCCGGTCTGGTTGATCAGGAACTTGGTCGACTCGTCCATCATGTCGGCCGGGATGACCTTCTTGATCACGTACTCGATCAGGAACTCCCGGATGTCGGCGTGCTTCACGCTCGGGGTGTGCTGGGTCGAGATGACCACGTTCTCGACCTTGATCGGCCGGTCGTTCTCGTAGCGGATCGACACCTGCGACTTGGCGTCGGGCCGCAGCCAGCCGACGACTCCCGCCTTGCGCAGCTTCGTGAGCTCGCGGCCGAGGCGGTGCGCGAACATGATCGCGGTCGGCATCATCTCGGGGGTCTCGTTGCAGGCGTAGCCGAACATGAGCCCCTGGTCGCCGGCCCCCTGCTCCGCCGTCTCCTTGCCGTCCGCCTTCCGGGCGTCGACGCCCTGCGCAATGTCAGGGGACTGGCGGGTCAGCAGGTTGTGGATGAAGACCTTGTCGCAATGAAAGACGTCGTCGTCGTTCACGTAGCCGATGTCGCGGATCGCGTCGCGCACCACGAGCTCGTAGTTGACCTTCGCCGCGGTCGTGATCTCGCCGGCGATGACCACCTGGTTCGACTTGACGAGGGTCTCGCACGCCACGCGGCTGGCGCGGTCCTGCGCCAGGCAGGCGTCGAGGACGCTGTCCGAGATCAGGTCGGCGACCTTGTCGGGATGGCCCTCGCCCACGGACTCGGAGGAGAATACGAATGATTTTGACATGTGAAAGGGGATGGAAGCACCCGATCGAATCGCCGGGAACAGGGGTAAGGCAAGACAAATATCAACATATCTCGATCTTGTGATGTGATGATTTTTTGAAGAGACTGGATTCCGCGGCCGATGTATTTCTCTGGCCTGCAACGCTCCCTCGTTGTCTCATAGTCACTACGCCAATAATGGATGACCCCCTGACACACCCGTCCATCGACCTGAAGGGGCGGAGGATACTGGCTGTCGACGACGACCGGATTAACCTTCGCATCATCGGCGGCATCCTCCGCAACGAGGGCTACGAGATCGCCGAGGCCGGCTCGGGCGAGCAGGCGCTGGAGGTCTACGCCGCCTTCCAGCCGAACCTGGTCCTCCTGGACGTCATGATGCCCGGGATCGACGGCTTTGCGACCTGCCGGACGCTCAAGAAGGCCTACGGCGACAAGTGCGCCCCCGTCATCTTCGTCACGGCGAAGAGCGAGGCGGACGACGTCGTGATGGGGTTCGACGCCGGCGGCGTGGACTACCTCACGAAGCCGTTCCGGCCGAAGGAGGTGGTGGCGCGCATCCGCACCCACCTGAGCAACCAGCAGCTGGTCGAGCAGCAGAAGCACCTCGTGGACCAGCTGAGCAAGGCGAACGCCGACAAGGACCGCTTCCTCGGGATGTGCGCCCACGACCTGCGCAACCCCCTGTCCTCCATCCGCGGACTCGCCGAGCTCATGGACGAGAACGCCATCGGCGAGCTGACCGCCGAGCAGCGCGAGATCGTCCAGACGATCCACGGCGCCAGCCAGTCGATGCTCCAGCTGGTGAACGAGCTCCTTGACGTCGCCACGATCGAGGCCGGCCACCTGAAGCTCGACAAGGCCCCGACGAGCGTCGTCGAGATCGTCGAGCGGTCCGTCCACCTGAGCAACATGGAGGCCGCGAAGAAGAACACCCGCATCGAGATCGTGAAGAGCAACGGGGACCCCATGGTGGACGTGGACCGCAACAAGATCCGCCAGGTCGTCGACAACCTGATCAGCAACGCGGTCAAGTACTCCCCGCGGGGCTCGATCATCACGGTGCTGATCCACGCCAACGACTCCGTCGCGGGATTCGCCGTGCGGGACAGCGGGCCGGGCGTCCCGGAGCACGAGCGCCACAAGCTGTTCAAGGACTTCGGCCGGCTGTCGGCGCAGCCGACCGGCGGCGAGAAGAGCACGGGCCTCGGGCTCGCCATCTGCCGAAAGATCGTGGAGGCCCACAGCGGCACCATCGGCGTCAACAGCGTGCCGGGCCGGGGAGCCGAGTTCTTCGTCAACCTCCCGCTGTTCAAGTGAACTTCAACGGAAGCATCCTGCTCGTCGACGACGAGGCCCACATAAGGAAATTCATCTCGCTCCTGCTCCGGCACCTCGGCGTCGACCGGATCTCCGAGGCGCGCAACGGCGTCGAGGCGATCGAGGCTTACAAGAAGGACAGCCCCGACCTGGTGATGCTCGACGTCAACATGCCGGTGATGGACGGCATCGAGACGCTGCGCGCGCTCAAGGCGATCAACCCCGACTGCGTCGTCGTCATGCTGACGTCGCTCGCCAACCGGCAGACGATCGACGACGCCGCCGCGCTTGGCGCGGCCAACTACATCCGCAAGGACGCGCCCCCGGAGGACATCGGGCGGGCGCTCTCCGACACCATCGACTCCTGCTTCGAGTTTGACGACTCCGAGACGGGCACGCCGCCCCCCGAGCCATGAACGAGCCCGACCCGTCAGCCCCGGAGAACGTTCCCGCCGCCCCGAAGCCGGCCGTGCTGGCCGAGGTCCGCTACTCGCTGACCGAGATGCTGGCGGAGATCCAGGCCGAGAAGGGCTCCGCGTCGTTCGCGATGGAGAAGCTCGACCAGGCCGAGATCGGCAAGCTGTTCAAGTCAAAGAAGCCCACCCGTGTTAAGCCAAAGAGTTGAGACCTTCTTCGGGAAGCTCCGCGCGACCCCCAACTTCGGAAGCGAGGAGGAGCTGCGCTCCATGGGCGAGCGCTACGGGGACAAGCCCGACATCGTCCAGGCCGTCATCGACGCGAAGATCGCGGTGAAGGACGACGCGTGCAGGTACTGGGCGGACACGATGAACGTCGCCTACGTGGACCCGTTCGTCTCCGTGATCACCGACGAGGCGATCGAGAAGATCCCGCTCGAGGTGGCGAAGAAGGTCCAGGCCATCGGGCTGTACATCTTCAACGGCGTCATGACGGTCGCCATGGCCAACCCGGACGAGCAGGAGACGGTCAAGCGCCTCGGCCAGATCGCCGGCATCCCGGTGAGCCCGGTCTTCTCGCTTCCGCGGGAGGTCGAGGACTCGATCGCGATCCACTACTCGAACGAGGAGCGCCTCGAGGACAGCCTGGGCCAGCTTGAGCGGTCGACGATCTTCGACCAGCCGGACCTCGCCGGCGACAAGCTCGCCCAGCTCGCCGAGAACAACGCGCTGGTCCAGATCCTGGACGAGATCGTCTACTACGCGATGCGGGAGCGGGCGACCGACATCCACATCGAGGCGCAGGAGATCCACTCGAGGATTCGGTTCCGCGTGGACGGCAACCTGCGCGTGATCCTCACCTACTCGAGGAAGCTGCACCGGGCCCTCATCTCGCGCATCAAGATCCTGTGCAACCTGAACATCGCCGAGTCGCGCATCCCCCAGGACGGCCGCTTCTCCCTGCCGATCGGCAACCAGACCGCCAATTTCCGGGTCTCCACGATCCCCTCGGCGTACGGCGAGAAGGTCGTGATCCGCATCCTCGCGATGTCGGGCAAGAAGTCGATGATCACGCTGGAGAAGATGATGATGTCGCAGACGATCCTGCAGCCCTTCAAGCGGCTGATCCAGAACCCGAACGGGATCATCTTTGTCACCGGCCCGACCGGCTCCGGGAAGACGACCACGCTCTACTCGGCGCTTTACGAGATCAACACGCCCGAGCTCAACATATCGACCATCGAGGACCCCATCGAGATCCAGCTCGAGGGCGTCACCCAGAGCCAGGTGAACGCGTCGATCGACCTGAAGTTCGGCACACTCCTGCGCGCGCTCATGCGCCAGGATCCCGACGCGATCCTGATCGGCGAGATCCGGGACCTGGAGACGGCGAAGATCGCGACCGAGGCCGCGCTCACCGGCCACATCGTCTTCGCGACGCTCCACACCAACTCCGCCCCCCAGGCGATCACCCGCCTGATCGAGATCGGGGTCGAGCCCTACATGGTGGCCCCGTCGGTCATCGGCGTCCTCGCCCAGCGGCTGGCGGCGCGGATCTGCGAGAACTGCAAGGAGGCCTACACCCCGACCCGCGAGACGCTCGCGAAGTACTTCAAGGACGAGGGGCTGACCGACGTCACCTTCTACCGCGGCCGCGGCTGCCCCAAGTGCCGCGGCACCGGCTACAAGGGCCGCGTGGCGATCCACGAGCTCGTGCTGATCACCGAGGAGATCCGGGCGCTCATCTCCGAGGAGCGGAGCGTCCAGGAGATCACCAAGGCGGCCGCCAAGGTGGGCTACAAGCCCCTCCGGTACGACGGGCTCAAGAAGGTGCTCCTCGGCATGACGACCATCACCGAGATTGAGCAGAACACCTCCTTTGAATGGGCGACCTAGCGCGCCCCGCAAGCCCCACCCCGCCCCCCGGCCAACCCCCTACCACCGTGCCCGACCTTCCCCCCATCGACGCCGACGCAATAGCCAACCTGAGGGACCTGAACCCGGGCGACAACGGCGAGTTCCTGCGGGAGATCGTCGGCATCTACATCGAGGACACGCCCAAGCGCATCGCGGAGCTGAAGGCCTGCCTGGCCTCGGGGGACACCCCCGCCTTCACCCGCGCCGCCCACACGATCAAGGGCAGCTCGGCCAATGTCGGGGCCCAGGCGCTGCGGGCCGTTGCCGAGCGCCTCGAGCTCCTCTCCCGCACGGAGGGCCTGGGCGGGGTGGCCCAGCTGGTGGCCGACTGCGAGGCGCAGTTTGCTCGCGCGGAGGCCGAGCTGCGCAAGCTGAGCGCCTAGCCCCTAGCGGTAGAGCGCGGTCGTCGGGACCGCCGCGAGGACGTTGTACTGGCGCATCGCCAGGCGCCACCACTCGGCCAGCGACTCCGACGGCAGGCTCCAGAGCTCAAGGTGCAGGCGGATCATCGACTGCGGGTCGAGCAGGAGGGCCATCTTCTCCTTCGTCGTGAAGCGGTCGGGCCCCTCCCTGAGCAGCCGGATCTGGAGCTTGGCGAACCACTCCCTCGCGCCCGCGCTCGGGCGGCGCTGCCGGAGCAGCGCGACGTGCATGGCGTTGATGTAGGGGTCGAGGACCGCCTGCATGAGGCCGTAGTCGGCGCGAAGCGGCTCGAAGGGCGGAAGGTGGCGGTAGCACTCGGCGAGGTTCTGCTCGAGCATGCGCAGCTCGCGCGGGGGCGTCGTCTCCTCGGGGGTCAGGAAGATCCCGAGCTCGCGCGCCCGGCGCCCGAAGCTCGCCTTGCTGAGGAAGATCGAGAGCGGGATCGAGCAGACAAGCCCCGCGAGCACGGGGCTCAGCCACGCGAAATACGCGGGGATGAGGATGAGGGAGGAGACGCCCCAGACGGCGCCGAACACCGTCGGGGGACCGTGCGTGATGATGGCCTCCCGCCAGTCGGTCCCGTCCTCGTCGGCGGCGCGCTTCTGGGCGACCCAGCCCACGCCCTGGCCAAGGAGCGTGAAGATCACGAACTTCGTGTTGAAGATCATGTTGACGGGCGCCAGGAGGGTCGAGCCCGCGGTCTCCAGGACGGCGCTCATGGCCACCCTCCAGCGGCCGCCGAACGCGGCCACCTCGTCCCGGCGACCCAGGAGGACGACGACGCTCGCGAACTTCGGCAGGAAGAGCAGCAGCATCGTGAGCGAGAAGAGGGTCAGGGCCTCGGGGATCGCGAGCGCGTAGCCGAAGAGGGAGGTCGTGTCGGCGTAGGGGTACGGAAAGTCCGGATGGGCGCCCGAGGCCAGGTTCACCATCTCGATCGTGCTCAGGATCAGGAACAGGAGCCAGAGCGGGGAGGACACGTAGGCCATGACGCCCATCAGCAGGTGGAAGCGGTTGGCCGGCCGGAAGCCCCGCGCCGTGAGGAGCCAGGTGTGCTGCAGGTTGCCCTGGCACCAGCGCCGGTCCCGCTTCGCGCTCTCGATGAGCGTCGGAGGCCCCTCCTCGTAGCTGCCCTCGATGTCGTGGGCGAGCCACACGGCCCAGCCCGCCTTGCGCATGAGGGCCGCCTCCACGAAGTCGTGCGACAGGATGCGGCCCCCGAACGGCTCGTTGCCCGGGAGCTCGGGGAGCGAGCAGTGGTCCATGAAGGGCTGGACCCGCAGGATCGCGTTGTGGCCCCAGTAGTTGCCCTCGTGCTGCTGCCAGTAGTTCAGTCCCGCCAGGTACAGCGGGCTGTAGACGCGGTTCGCGAACGCCTGGAGGCGCGAGTAGAGCGATTCGCCCCGGACCATGCGGGGCGCCGTCTGGATGATCCCGGCCGACGGGTTGGCCTCCATCATGGTCACCAGGCGCGCCAGCGCCTCCCCCGTCATGACCGAGTCCGCGTCGAGGACGACCATGTAGCGGTAGTTCCTGCCCCAGCGCCTCAGGAAGTCGGCGATATTGCCGGCCTTCTTGTTGATCGCCTGCCTGCGCTTGCGGTAGAAGATCTTCCCGAAGCCTCCCACCTGCTTGCAGAGCTCGACCCACGCGACCTCCTCCCGGATCCACTGGTTGGGCTGGTTCGAGTCGGAGAGCACGAAGAAGTCGAAGTTGTCCGCGCCCTCGATCTCCTGCACCGACTTGAACACCACGCGCAGGCCCTCGAAGACGCGGCTCACGTCCTCGTTGAACACCGGCATGACGACCGCGGTGGACGCCAGGCGGTAGGGGCCAGCGGCGGGCGCCGACACCGAGATCCGGCTGCCGTCACCGCCGCGGTTGATCACGTAGAAGCCGGCGAGCGCCGTGCAGAAGCCGACGGCGATGTGGGCGAAGAGCGGGACAAAGAGGACCAGCAGGACGATCTCAAGGCCCGAGAGGCCGCCCCCTTCGCGCCAGTAGAGGTCCGCCACGAACCACGTCGCCAGGCTCGTGAGGGCGAACACCGACGAGAAGAACACGAACCGCCTGCGGTTCAGGCGCGCCACGTCCATGTGCTCGGTGATGAAGATCCTCATGGCCTAGCGCGTCATGTAGAAGATCCCGGCGAGGGCCGAGGCGAAGACGGCCCACAGCAGGAGGGCGCGCAGGGCGGGCCAACGCTCGAAGCGTTCGAGCGTCTCGCCCGCGGCCTCCGTGATCCGCCCGAGGTCTATCGGGCGTGGCACCATGCTGGACACCGCCAGGTCGGGGCCCGCCTCGAGGTTGCGGCTCCTCATGGCCGCGGCGAAGTCGGCGGGCGTGTTCCCATCCTCGAGGAACGCGTAGGGCCAGCGCTCCGGGCCGTCGCAGAGCAGGAGGGCCACCCGCCCGTCAACGGCAAGCCGGTCGTGCGGCAGGCCCTTCTGGTCGAGGACCTCGGCGAACCAGGCGTCCATGAGCGCCTCGGTCTCCTCGGCGGCGACGGTCGTCGGGTCGAGCGCCGGGTGCTCGGCGTGGCGCTTGGCGGCCCGCTCGAGGATCTTCTGGATCAGGCGGCTCTGGTGGAGGCGGTTGTGGATCCGGTGGGCGCGCAGGTAGTCCTCCACGCGCACGTACGCCGCGTTCCACGACTCCATCGTGCCCGTCTTCGGGCGGAACGCCCCCAGCAGCCCCACCGCGGGCGCCCCGCCGCCGGGTCCCTCGGTCAAGGCTGCCACAGGTAACTCCACGTCTCGGTGAGCGCGTGGGGCTGCTTCCTGAGGTAGCAGCGCAGCTCCACCGGCTTGCCGGTGCCGTCGGGCCGGATCGCGAAGGCGACCCTCCACGTGCCGTTGAACGGGTTCTTCTGGATCGTGGAGTTCGCGAGCGTGGCGCCCGGGCCCACGGTGACGACGGGCTCGATCTGGGGGTCGGGGCCCTGCTTGCCCAGGTAGGACCCGTCAAAGTCGATGAAGAAGCGCTCGAGTTCCGACTCCTGGGTCGCCGTGCGCCCGTGGCGGGTCGCGATGACGTAGCCGGCGGGCGGATGGATCTGGTCGACGAACCAGTGGAGCCGGTAGGTCAGCTCGATCGGCTCCCCGGCGGGCGGAAGCGCCTCAGGCACCCAGAACGCGGTGATGTTGTCGTAGCTCTCGTCCGGGGCGTGGAGCTCGACCAGCCGCACCGAGCCCCTGCCCCAGAGGCCGACCGGCTCCACCCACGCGCTCGGGCGCATGTGGTAGTCGGCCTCGAGGTCCTGGTAGTTCTCGAAGCGGCGCTCGCGCTGGATGAGCCCGAAGCCCTTGGGGTTCTGGTCGGAAAACGACGCCACGCGGGTCGCGTTCGGGTTCGAGAGCGGCCTCCAGATCCACTCCTCGGCGCCCGTGAACATCATCAGGCCGTCGGAGTCATGGACCTCGGGCCGGAAGTCGTCGAAGCTCTGGTTCGTGTTCTTGCCGTGCCAGAACATGCTCGTGAGCGGCGCCACCCCGAGCACCGCCGGGTTGCGGCGGCAGTAGAGGACCTCGTGGACCTGGGTGACGGTGTCGGCGCCCGGGGCGATCTGGAAGCGGTACGCCCCGGCCACGCTCGGCCCGTCGAGGAGCGCGTACACGCTGAGGGTCTTTGAGTCGGGCGAGGGTCGCTCCACCCAGAACTCACGGAAGACGGGGAACTCCTCGCCGCCCAGCTCCCCCGTGTTGAGGGCGAGCCCGCGCGCCGACAGGCCGTAGATCGTGTGCTGGCAGAGGAAGCGGAAGTAGCTGGCGCCGAGGAAGGACCCGAGCTCGTCGCCCGGCTTGTTGAGGGCATACAGGATCCGCAGGCCGGCGAAGCCGGTGCTCGACGGCACCGAGGGCACCCGGTTCATCCCGTAGTCAAACAGGGCGGAGGAGAACGGGACGGCCTCGACCGACTTGCCCTGGAGCGTGAAGATGTGCACCGGCCGGTCGAAGGTGAAGCCCGGGTGGAAGAACTGCAGCTCGAACGGCAGGCGCTCGCGGCGCCAGAGGGACTCGCTCGGCTTGAAGCGGATGTCGCGGTACTGGTCGTAGTTCAGCTTGAGGAGCGACTCCGGGACGCTGACCGGGACCTGCACGAAGGGCTTGGCGGCCAGCATCTTGGCCTGGTAGCGCAGCACCTCGAAGTCGAAGACGTCGTCCGCGAGGGCCCGCCCGCAGGCCGCCCCGAGGCAGGCCAGGAGGAGGAGTTTACGTGAGCGTTTCATTTCAAAGGAAGAATCCGCGCTGCTTCTCGGACACCGGCAGGTTGGCGCGTTCCATGACCTTCAGCAAATCCTCCCAGATCAGGCGTTTCGTGCGGTTGGTCGGGTTCCTCAGGATGTAGCTCGGGTGGTAGGTGACCATGAGGGGCCTGCCGCTGAAATCGTGCCAGCGCCCGCGCACCTCCCCCAGCGCCCCGAACGCCTTGGCCCCCAGCAGACCCTTGGCCGCCGTCGCTCCAAGCGCCACCAGGAGCCTCGGGTTGACGATCTCGATCTGAGCCCGCAGGTAGGGCAGGCAGTGGGCCATCTCGGCGTCGGTCGGGGGGCGGTTGCCGATCTGCACGCCATCCGGGCCGAGCGGCAGGTCCGGGCGCCAGTTCATGATGTTGCCAATGTAGACCTCCGCCCTGGAGAGCGCCATGCCGCCGATCATCTTGTTGAGCAGCTGGCCCGCCGGCCCGACGAAGGGCTCGCCCTGGACCTCCTCGTCGGCGCCGGGCGCCTCGCCGACGAACATGATCGCCGCGTCGAGGCTGCCGACGCCAAGGACGATCTTCCTGCCGGGCCGAACCTTCGCCCTGCAGACCGGATCGTCCTGGACGAGCTGCCTCAGGGCGGCCCATTGCGCCGCCTTGTCGCCCTGCGGCAGGGCGACGACGGGGGCGGCGGGCGGCGCCGGGCGCCCCTCCTTGGGCTCCGGGTCCCGCGCCGCCGGCCTCGCCGGGCCGGCGGGCCTCGACGGCGCGGCGGCCCTCGCGCTCCCCGCCAGGGCCCGCAGGGCGGCGATCCCCTCGTCCGAGACGGGCACGCTCTCGACGCCGCTCGCCTTGAGGCGGCGAAGCTCGTCCGTGATGGCGTTTAGCGCGAGGCGCATGGTCAGAGGCCGGGGCCCCTTCGGTACTCCAGGATCTTCTCCACGTATTTGCCCAGCATGTCGAACTCCAGGTTGACCGGGTCGCCGACGCCCCGGCCCCGCAGGTTCGTCACCGCAAGCGTGTGCGGGATGATCCAGACGGCGAAGCGGTCGCCGTCGGACTCCGCCACGGTGAGGGAGATGCCGTCGACGGCGATGCTGCCCTTCATCACGATCAGCCGGCCGCAGCCCACGGGGCCGCGGATCCTCAGGTAGTGGTCCGGTCCGCGGGCCTCGAAGGCCTCGAT
>Ga0265318_10001745_pt1 | contig 12426 bp, 9 predicted proteins | sample 4821metaG_FD_192431 | JGI IMG/M metagenome (GOLD analysis project Ga0265318, IMG submission 192431) | Rhizosphere microbial communities from Carex aquatilis grown in University of Washington, Seatle, WA, United States - 4-8-21 metaG | ecosystem: Host-associated > Plants > Roots > Rhizosphere >... | reverse complement strand
GGAGTGAAGGTAAAACGGAGCCGGGCGACCTTGTCCTCCGCCGGTTCCTGGGCCCGGATGGTGCCGATGGCGCCCGCCCCGATCAGGCCGATCATCATCCCCGTCCGGCGCAAACTGAGGCAACGGGGCATGGCGGTTCGTGGGTGGAGGGACCAGGGCCGGCGGTAGCGACCCCAGATCGACTTACCGGACCTTGGCGGGGACTCACGGTTCCGTCAAACCGGTGTTAAGCCGCGAGGTGCACGGGTGAGGCGGGCCCATGGGCCGCAGTTGAGGGTTAAGAGTTGAGGGTTGAGAGGCAGATTCGCCCGAACCCCGCCGCAGCTTGTACGCGCGGGCTGCGGCTCACTTCCTCAGCTCGGCATCACCACAAACCACAAAGCCTGACCCCCTCAGGTCGGCCCCCTCAGGGCGGTCCAAACCACAAAGCCTGGCCCCTCAGGTCGGCCCATTCCGGCGCGTCCAAGGTCTGCTCGGGCACATGGCGTTTTTGGTCTCTTGCGCGGCCAATGATCCGGCCGATTGGCGCGCGAAATAGATTGTCTGCGGTAACGGTCACCCTTGCATGGTCTCCCTAGTCATCTGCCCCTTACCTCCATGAAGCTACTTCCCCGTCTGTTCGCCTTTTGCCTTTGCAGTCTGCTCATCGCCGGCAGCGCGCCCGTTATGCGGGCGCAGGCCGCGGCGCCGGCGGCCACGGTCGACGCCTCGGCCGCGCTGCCGAAGCGCGCCAACGCCCGCTTTTACGAGTTGCACGCGTCCTTCCTGAAGCGCGCCAAGGAGGGTCCGGTCGGCGTGCTGTTCCTGGGGGATTCGATCACGGAAGGCTGGACCAAGGCGCCGGCGGTCTGGCAGGAGCATTTCGGGAAGTACCAGCCGGCGAATTTCGGCATCGGCGGCGACCAGACGCAGCATGTGATCTGGCGGATCGAGGACGGCGAGCTCGATGGCGTCCGGCCGAAGGTCGTGGTGCTCATGATCGGCACCAACAATTCCGGGAGCCACACCGGCGGGCAGATCGCGGCGGCCGACGAGAAGATCGTCGGGCTCATCCGCGCCAGGCTGCCGGAGGCGAAGGTGCTGCTGCTGGCGATCTTCCCCCGCGGGCCGCGCGCGAAGAACAAGGAGGGCGTGTTCACGGACGACGGGGTGAAGCGGATGGCGGTGATCCACGAGGCCAACGCGCGGCTGGCGCGGCTCGACGACGGCAAGACCATCCGGTTCCTGGACATCAACCAGGTTTTCCTCGGGCCCGACGGCAAGATTCCCGACGCGATCATGCCCGACCAGCTGCATCCGAACGCCGAAGGCTACCGCCTCTGGGCCGAGGCGATGCAGCCGCTGCTCGACGAATTGATGAAGTGATGACCAAGGGTTTGGTGCATCACGACCAGCCTGGCGGAGCCCGGCGCGGAGATGGCGAAGCAAGCTGAACCCACGGATCGAACCTCGTTGACCGCTAATGACCGCTCATTGGCGCTAATGGAGAGGGAAGAATCCGGGGAAGTTGGCCACCAAGAGGCACACGCCGTTGCCCGCTGCTGCGGGCCCGGTGCTTGTCCGCGGTTCTCGCTGCGCGAAACCGAGGCAAAAAAGGCACAAAATTTTCAGGCAGACGGCCGGACGGATCTGCGGAGAGGCAAATTCTGGCTATCTCCAGTGGCTGAGGAAGCAGCTTGTGAATGCGCAGGAGTTGGCCCGACGGAACAACGAGAACGCCGCGGTCTTCGCCGTTTATGAACGCCGGCTCAGACTTCGCCGGCTGGCTGGCAAGAAAGCCGGACGCACCAGCAAGAAGCTCGACGATCTGGACAGGCAGGCGGCCGAGCGCGAGGCCCGGCCCGTACGGGCGGTGGGGTTTTCCTGCCTCGGACCTGATTCTACCTGCGCTTGAGACCGTAACTGGGGTCGCGGTGATGGTGCCGGAGCACGAGGATACGGACCGTCTCGCCATGAATCCGATAGAGGAAATGTTAAGGAAAGCGTTCCAGGTTGGCCCGACGGGGATCGCCTTCGACCGGATGGAACCGGGTGGGATTCTCCAAGGCCAAGGCGACATGGGCCATGAACTCATCGAAGAAGGCATCGCCCAATCCGGGGCCGCCGACCTCATCGTAATAGTCCAGCACCGCGGAGACATCGTTCTGGACGCTCCGGTGGTAAATCAGGTTCATCGTTTTCGGGAAGCAGCGATGGCGGCCCGAAATTGTTTGTCGGTGAGACCGGCAGAAGGGTTGGCGTCCAGCTCGGCGTCGCGTCGTCTGGCTTCGGCGACACCGCCGTCGGCGTCAGCCAGCACGGGGGGCAGGGTGGCGAGCAGCCGCGCGACCAAGGCGGCACGTTCGGCCTCCGGCAACTTGCCGGCTTGTTGCTCCAAATCCTGCAAACGGGTCATATGGGGAAAGTAGTCAGCGCCGGGCCTGAATCAATGGCCGAGTTGAGCGAGATTGGCGGTCGGCTGTTTCGCCGTGCCGCATGAAGTGAAGTTCCATGCGGGCGGTCAGGCGCAACCGTCACCGCCGGGCCAATCCTTTCAGTCGAACCGTCTGACTGAAATACTTAAAACCTGACCCCTTTTAACTGCCCACCACAAAAGAAACGCCGGCTCGCAGGTCGGCGTTGATGAAGAGTTCAGGGCTGAATGCTCACACCACGGCTTTGATGCCGCCGGATTTGGGACTGCTACCGCCCTGAGGGCGCCCGCCATCAGTCCCCCTCCTCCCGCTAACGCGGGCTCCGGGCTGTTTCGCTCCGCTTCACGACGCCATCTCCGTGCTACCCGCACTACGTCACGGCGTTGATGCCGCCAAACCTTTCGGCCTGTTTCACGAGCGCCATTGTGGCGGGGAGGTTCAGGTCCTCGGGTTTCTGGAAGTTGATGCAACTGCGGCCGGTCTTCACCTTGCCGAGCTTTGCGGCATTCTTTTCGACGAGGTAGCCGCCCTCGCCGCCGACACAGAGGTGGAGGGCGTAGCCGCTTTTCCCCGCGGCGAGCCCGATGGTGAACCAGTCGCCTTCGCGACCGCTGGCCGACTTGTAGCGATACTTGCCGTAGGCGATGAGAGGACCGCCCATGCCGGACATGATCAACGGCGCGAGCTTCGGCACGGCCTTGCGGATGGCCTGGTGCAGGGTCGTCATCGTGTCGCGGCGATCGGGCGGGAGTGCGGCGAGGAATTCGTCGAGCGTGGGGAGGGTCTTGGGCATGCGGCGAGGCTGGGCGCCGGAGGCCCGGCGGGCAAACATGAATGCCACGCAGCTGCGCCAAACAATGCACCCGGCGGTAGGGCCGGGCGCGGGAAGAGAAAATCGCGAGACTGATAATCCCGCCTCCAAGGAAGAGAGTCACCGATGCTCTTCGTTGGTCATCGCGTTGATGATTTTGAAGTTTTCGATCTGCCGTCGTCGGGCCTAACGGAGTAGTGCTTAGGGAGCCGGGCAACCCAACGCCGGCCACGCGTTGGCCTATGGTTTCATTTTCAAATAGCTTCGGAGGGTCAGCCCGTCCACCCGGGCCAAATCTCCCGTAAAGACGCGGCCAAAAGCGGCATCAAACGGACTGCGGCCCAGGTATTCATAGCCTTTGCGGGGGTGGAATTGAACCTGCGAACGGACCACAGATGCGCCATCGATAAAGATTTCCAAGATCCCATAGGGAGACTCCACGCCGGGCCTGGATTTGGCCTCTGCAAACAACGGGTGATCAGGTGGAGGGAACCCGTTGCCCAGCACCAGATCGATCCGATGGGTCTTTGAGTAGTCAACGGGAATGGGCGCGGAAACAAAGCCTCCCCGTCCCATCGATTCGAAACCGATGCGAATGAGCCCGCGATCGTAATAGTGGACATAGATGAAATCCTGCAGCCCGCGCCATCCCGTGACGAGCAATGGTTCCACCGCGCCATATTTCTCCGGGAATCTAATGTCCGCCGATATGGCCCGGGGCTCGAAGCCCATCATCTTTTCGCACTCATAACGAACCGAGTTGAACGGAGCTGCAATCATCCGGAAATCGTCAGGCCGACGGCGGTCGAAAAGCGCATGGATCGACGCCACCGAACTGCAGAGACAAATCGCGCCCGCCACGGACACCACCATCAACAGGATGGTGGCGAGACCGCTGAACATCAGCCGCAGGCGCTGCTGCGTGGCGCAGAATTCAATGCATCCTATTCCAGCCAAAATCGCCCAGAATGCGCCAAAATCGACGGAATAACGATAAGTGCCGAATCCCAAGCCCGCGAGGAAAAGCAAGTTCGTCAGCAGCGGGATGGCGAGGATCACCGCGAGGTTCCGGCGGTAGTAGAACGCGGCCGCCGCGAAAATAAGCGCCGGGTAGATCACGAGCATGCCATACACCTGGTCAAAGCCCTCATGATTTTCCGGCCGCCCGTCCTGGTCCGGTCTGAGGGGGCCGCCGATGAAGGGGAAATAAGGCTCAACCTGAAACCGGCCGAGCAGGTAGACGCTCAAGTTGTAGGGTATTTTGGCGGTGGAGAAGCCGACCACTTCTGCCCGCGACACGGCTCCCGTGCCGTAGTTCATTCCAAACTCGAGAACATTGCCGAAACGGGCATGGTTATAAGCGCTGAGCGCCCCGCCGATCGCCACCGGGATGAGCATGATGGTCGTCACCAGCTTTCGTTTGTGGATGGCCGGAATTGCCCGCAACACCCAGAACACAGCGAGCCCGGTCACCCAAGCCACGGTAAATGCTTGGTTGGGCCGGCAGCCCATGAGCAACGCGGCTGCGGCTACCGCCATCAACAGAAACCCAAACCGGGTGCGGTTTGACTCCAGGAAGAACACCAGCCCGAGAAAAATCGCACAATTCATGACATAAGCGGTGGCGGACTCAACCTGGTGGATGTCCGGGACGTCCATGAGCGCGAGGATTCCCGAGCAAGACAACGCAATGACCAGGCCAACCGGGCAAAACGTCATCGCCCAATGCCGCACATCAGCCCGGTAGAGCCGGAAAAACGAGATGAGCAGCATGCTGTTGCCCAGCACGAGCACGGCACCAATGAAGCATTCCGCATTGAGGTAGGTTCCGGTCAGCAGTTTCCACGGGGCCAACACCGCAGCGAACGGCAGGATGCCATAGTAGAGGTAGTATCGGCCTTGGAAAAATGAAGCGTCGGCAATTCGAAAACGAACATCGGTGGCCGGTTGTCGGTCAGCGGGGAGTTCAGCCAGCCTGGCGATTGGCGTCTGCAGATAGGTTTTCCCCTGTGCGAGCGCCTCAACATACGAGTCGACGAGATCGCCGCGTGATGCTCCATGGCATACCGCGCCTTTTGTTGCGCCCAAGAACCAGAGCTCGAAGAAGCAAAATGCGGCACACGCGGCCAGGGCAAGGATCATTCCGGTGCGATTCCGGATTTTGGCAGTATCGGGCATTGGATACGGAGAGTCGAATAGTTGAATCCGGGCCTTATTCAAGGCGTCAGGTCCTGATGGCTGACAGGCGTGATCGCCAAGTTCACCCATGTGTGGCTGCGGTAGGGGTGAAACAGCACAGGGGACTATGGTAATTGATTAACGCGCTGTCGACTCTCCCGGCTCTCGTTGCTTGGATCCCGGTTTAAGCGGGTCAAGAGAAGCGGGAATGCCATATCGCCACCGACCTTAAAATTCGGGCAAATAAGGCCGCCGGCGGGTGGCGCGAGCCAGCTGAAGGGGGCGGGTGAAACGGGATTAGGGCCTGGCATCAGATGCCCGATCCCCTTTTGTCAGGCACCTGGTTGCCTTGCGTGATCTCACTCCAAATTAATCGAAACCGTCATCCTGAGCCGCGCGAAGGATCCAGCAGGGTGGGCTTCGGCGGTCGTGCGGATGGATTCTTCACTGCGTTCAGCATGGCAAACCGGATTTTTATCAGAGGCCCCAGTGGCAGCGTCGCATTGAATTCATGTCAGCATCACGGAATCCGTGTCCCCGACGCGGATTCAATGTCACCGAACACAAGTCACCTATACTCCTCATTGGTCATGGCATTGATTATCTTAAAGTTCTCCACGTGATAGTTCGGGTCGGCCCTGAAGGCCAGTTTCACCCCGTACGTTTTTTCGACCCGGACCAATAATTCGGAGTCCTCGACGCGGAGGCGCTCGAGGATCGAGGGGTGCACGTGCACGCGGAGGGCGTACTCCTTGCCGTCCTTGCGGGTCTGGAGCCGGCGGGCGACGGCGGAGAGCTTGCGCTGGAGCTCGACCGACATCGTGGTCGCCGACTTGACGATGCCGCGGCCGCGGCAGTACGGGCAGGCGGTGTAGATGTTGGCCGAGAGCGACTCCTGCTGGCGCTGGCGGGTCATCTGCATGATGCCGAGCGTGGAGATGGGCAGGATGTGGGTCTTGGCCTTGTCCTCCGACATGAGCTCGACCATGCGGTCGTAGACGGAGTTCCGGTGGCGGCGCTCCTTCATGTCGATGAAGTCCATGATCACGAGGCCGCCGATGTTGCGGAGCCGGATCTGGCGCGAGATCTCGGTCGCCGCCTCCATGTTGACCTGGAAGATGGTGTTCTTCTCGTCGCCGGAGCGGCTCTTGTGCGAGCCGGTGTTGACGTCGATGGAGATGAGGGCCTCCGTCTCGTCGATCACGATCTCGCCGCCGGAGGGCAGGGCGACGCGGCGCTGGAAGGTCTGCTCGATCTGGCGCTCGATGTTGTAGCGCTCGAAGACCGGGATGGCCTCCTTGTACCACGCGATCTTGCCCCGGGACCGGGAGGAGATCTGCGCGACCAGCTCCTGGGTGCGCTTGAAGTCGGCCTCGTTGTCGATCAGCACGCGGTCGATTTCCTCGGTGAGGAAGTCGCGGACGGTGCGCTCGACGATGTCGGGCTCCTGGTAGAGGCAGGCGGGGGCGCGGTCGTGCTCCATCTTGCGCGTGATCTCCTGCCACTTGGTGAGGAGCAGGTGGAGGTCGCGGACGAAGTAGCGGGGTTTCTTGCCCTCGCCGGCGGTGCGGACGATGACGCCCATGCCCTCGGGGATGGTGAGCTCGTTGATGAGGGTCTTGAGGCGCTTGCGTTCCTGGGGGTCTTCGATCTTGCGGGAGATGCCGCAACCGTCGGAGAACGGGGTCAGGATGAGGTAGCGGCCCGGGAGGGAGAGGTTGGTCGTGGTGCGCGGGCCCTTGGTGCCGATGGGGCCCTTGGTGACCTGGATGACGATGTCGGTGCCCGGCGGATAGAGGCCGGGGATGTCCTTGACCGTGGGCTGGGCGGCGCGCTGGCCGCCGGTGTCCTTCTTCTTGTTGACGCGCACGACCTCGACGGAGGAGTCGGTGGCGGCGGGGAGCATGTCCCAGTAGTGGAGGAAGGCGTTCTTGTTGTAGCCGATGTCGACGAAGGCGGCCTTGAGGCCGGGGTCGAGGTTCTTGATGCGGCCCTTGTAGATGCCGCCGACCATGCGGTTGTCGGAATCGCGCTCGATCTCGAAGCGGTCGAGGGTGCCGTCGACGAGGAGCGCGACGCGCTTCTCGAGGGGTTCGGAGTTGATGACGAGCTCGCGGAAGGAGCCCTTTTCCTTGCGGAAGACGCTCAGGATCTTCTGGAGGATGGGCCGGTTGGCGGCGCGGGTCTTGGATTCGTTGCGGAGCTGCTCGGCGGTCAGAGGCTCGCTGTTCTTCTGGGGCGGGGGGCTGGCGAGCTCCTCTTCATAACGGGAGGCGGTGTCCTGAGGGGGGACGCCGGAGTTGGATGGCTGATCGTTCATGGTGGGGGTGGTCCCTGGTGGTTGTGACGGGGCATCCATGAGCAGCAGGCTGTGCGCAGGAGATTCCGGCAGAGCGGTCCATATCGGGGGGGAGGGGGCACATGTTAGGTGTCCCTCCGGTAACGATAGACGCTTTGAACCAGTCCTTGCAGCAAGCAGCAGCTGAGCACGAAAGTGCCGCCGTAGCTGATGAAGGGAAGCGGTATGCCGGTGACCGGCACGAGACCGATGGTCATGGCGATGTTGACGAATACATGCACCGCGATGAGCACCGTGACGCCCAGCGCCAACAAGGCGCCGAAGCGGTCGCGGGCGAGACCGGCGATCCGTATTCCATTCCACAACACCACGCCAAACAGTCCGATGATGGTGATGCTTCCCAAAAATCCCTTTTCCTCCGCGATGACGGAGAAAATGAAGTCGTTGTGCGCGATGCTGCGCGGCAGGTAGCCCAGCTTGGCCTGCGTGCCCTCGGTCCACCCCTTGCCGGTGAGGCCGCCGGAGCCGACGGAGATGAGCGACTGGTGCTGGTTCCAGCCGATGCCCATGGGGTCGATCTTGTCCGGCGCGACGAAGGAGAGCACGCGCTCCCGCTGATAGTCGTGGATGAAACGCGGCAGCCAGGAGTGCGGTTCGAACTTCCCGCGCGCCTGCTGGGGCGTCAGGTGGTTGTCCTCCAGGAAATTCGCGTAGCGCCACGTGTCGAGGGACACCACCCCCACCAGCAGGGCGAACACGCCGACGGCCGCGCCGAAAAAGCGCGTGGAGAGATTGGAGGCATACAGCATGGCGAAGACCATCGGGGCGATGACCAGGGCGGTTCCGAGGTCGGGTTCGGCGATTATCAACACCATGGGTATACCCGCCGCAAGAGCCAATTTCACAAGGGTTTGGAGCGAGTCGCGCACCGTGCCGATCTTGGCGCCGGTCAGGGTCGAGGCGGTCATGATCAGCACGGCCAGCTTGGCGCTCTCCGAGGGCTGGAAAGAGATGGGCCCGAGGTTCAGCCAGCGCCGCGCCCCCATGCCGCGGGTGTCGCCGATGTGCGGGATCAGCACCAGCAGCAGCAGCAGCAGGCTCGCCAGGTAGACCCAGTGCGCCCACCGCAGCCACATCCGGTAGTCCAGCAGGGCCACGGTCACGTAGAGCACCCCGCCGGCCCCGATCCACACGACCTGCTGCAGCCATTGCTCGCGGCCGCTGGCCAGCTGCGCGCTGTAGATGAAGAACACGCCAAAGGTGCAGAGCAGCGCCAGGCAAACGGGCGTGATCCAGTCGAAGCTCTCCCGGGTGGTGAGCTTGAAAAAACCGCTGAGATCGATGCCGCGCGTGACTTTCACGGTAAGGGGGAACCGCCACTAAACACGCGCCGCCTCCGCTGGCAACGGCGCAGTGGGCAAACGCGGCCTAAATCTACGCGCCCGCGGGGACTGCCGGGGCGGCGGGGCCGGGCGTGCTCCCCCCCGGGCTCGTCGCGGCGTGATGGGCGAGGCCGAGCATGATCCAGAACGGGATCGCCCCCATCGGCCCCTCCAGCACCACGCCGAGGCAGGCGCTGACCATCACGACCCAGACGGCGGCCTGCAGGGTCATGGCCTCCTGCCGGGCGGGATCGGCGCGGGCCGCGCGGGCCGCCCGCAGGGTGATCCGGGCCTGCACGAGATAGATGGCCAGCAGCACCGCGGCCCCGATCGCACCCATGCGGCCGAAGGTGGTCATGAAGATGTTGTGCGGGCTGCGGGCCGTGAAATCCGCGTCGCCCGTCGGGTAGTACTCGAGCAGGAACCCGTGGGCCAGGTCGGCGCCGAAGCCCAGGCCCATGACGGGAGCGGTGCGCAGGGTCTCGTCCGCCACGTTGCGCCACCACACGAGGCGGAACCGGTTGTTGTCGCCCTTCTCGCTGCTGACGTCGCTCTGGCCGTAGTCGCGCGTGCCGCTGTAATCGGCGATGGAGACGACGGCCTCGTAGACGGCATAGGCCTTGGTCTGGGTGAAATCCTTCCGCTCGAGCAGGGAATAGGTGGTCACCGCCACCAGTCCGGCGGCGCAGGCCAGGATGAGCACGCGGAGGGGCCGCCAGCGCCCCGCCCACGCCAGCCAGCCGATCGCCACCAGCAGCCCGAGCACGCTGGAGCGCGACAGGAGCGTCAGCCCGAACACCAGCGAGGCGACCGCGGCCAGCCAGCACCATCCGTCCGCCGGCCCGCGGACCGGCCCCGCGGGCAGCAGCACGATGAACCCGGTGAAGAGAAACGTCGCCAGCAGGTCCCCCTTGTAGTAAATCAGCGGCACCCCGTCGACCAGCAGATTGGAGAGGAAGAAGTCAGGAAAGAAATCGGCCAGCAGCCCGGTCACCGGCAGCAGGCCGAATGTCACCAGCAGGGCGCCGCGCAGGATCCGCCGGGAGGGCGCATGGGCGGCGAGCGCCTGCGCGGCGAAAAAATACAGCAGGTAATACACCATCGCGAAATCGCGCAGGGCCAGGAAGCCGTAGTCGCGCACGTCGAGCCAGATCCGGCCCAGCCCGAGCCCCAGCCAGAGCAGGAGCAGGCCGTTGAGGGCGTCCCGCCGGACGGGCAGCTCGCGCCGGTGCGCCCCGCGCAGCAGGACGAACAGCAGCACGACGCCGAGGCCCAGCTCGCTGCAGAACAGCGGCAGGCCCGGCATGGGCGCGAGCTGGGCGAAGCCCCGGCTGCCGATCACATAGCCGAAGACCAGGAAACCCAGCAGCCAGGACTCGGCCAGCGGCCCGCGGGTCCACGAAAGCACCACCCACAGGCTGACCGCGGCCGCCAGCACGGCGAGGAAATGCTCGTCGTTGGCGAGGGTCAGCCCGACCCACGCCGCCAGGGCCGAGGCGGCCAGGCCGAAAAGCAGCGTGCGCAGGCGCGGATCCATGCCGGTAAAAACAGACTTTCGCGGGGCGGTGCAACCCCAGACCGGGGCGCGGCCGGGAACACCGGCTTGCCTCGCGGTGCCGCCATGGGCAGATTCCCGCCATGCCGGCCGTCTCGGTCCTGATGGTTTTTCATCGAACCACACCTTTCCTGCGGCCGGCGGTGCAGAGCATTCTGACCCAGACGTTCCGTGATTTTGAACTCCTGCTGGTGGACAACGGCACCGGTTGCGGCCTGGGATTGCTGGGGGAACAGGTCCGGGACCCGCGGATCCAGCTCATCACCCTGCCGGTGAATCTCGGCATCTCCGCGGGGCGCAACGCCGCGTTGGCCAAGGCCCGGGGAGAATTTGTCGCGCTGCTCGACGATGACGACATCGCCCTGCCCATCCGGCTGGAAAAACAGGTGGCCTTGCTCCGGTCCGACCCGCGCCTGGGCCTGGTGTCCAGCCGGGCGGACCGCATCGACGAACAGGGCCGGGTCACCGGCCGGGAATTTTCCCTGTTGGACGAGCGGTCACAGATGGTGTTCAGCAACTACACCATGCCGGCGCCCGCTTCCTCCTACACCGGGCGCCGCGAATGGTTCGAGCGGTTTCCGTTCCGCGGCGACTTTGACCACGCCGAGGACTTTGACTTTGTCGCCCGCGTGGCGGAAGTCAGCGCCCTGCGGGGGGCGCCGGAGATCCTCCTCCACTACCGGCAGCATGCCGGCCAGGTCACGCGCACCCAGGCCGCGCTGCAAATCCGGCGGGCCTGCGCCATCCGCCTGATCACGGCGCGCCGCCGGCATGGCCGGCCGGAAAACCTGCCGGATGCGCTCGCCCGCATCGCGTCCGGCGGCGGGCCGATGCCACCGTTGGTGGAAGTCTATGCGGATTTCGCGCACCAGTGCCTGCGCGAGGGCTTCCCGCTGCTGGCGGTCTACCATGCCCGCAAGATGGTGGCGGTGCGCCGTGACGGGCCCGCCGTTCTGCGCGCCCTGCGGCTGGTCGCCGCGGCCCTGCCCCGCGCGCGCGGCGAAGCGGCGACGTTGCTGCGCATGTTTCTCACCGGCCCGTTGCGGACGCACGATCTGCACCCGGCGTGAGGCGGGAAAGCCCCGGCGGCGGCACCGCACCGCTCAATGCGCCGAGCGGGCCAGGGCGTAAAGCTGCTCATAGCCTTCCCCCATGGCTGCGGGACTGAAACGAGTCCGGGCAAAGTATTGCGCCGCGCGCACGGTTTCCGCCCAGCGGCCGGTCTCCGCCAGCGCGGTGCCCAGGCATTGCGCGAGGCTGGCGGCATCGCCGGGCCGGGCTCGCCAGGGATAATCCGCCGGCAGGGTTTCCCGCAGCCCGGGCGCGTCGGTGGCCACCACCGGCAGACCGCACAACGTGGCCTCGATCGCGACCAGCCCCAGCCCCTCGAATCGCGAGGGCATGACCACGAGATCATGGTGGGGGAAGACCGCGGCCAGGCCCGCGGCGGGCGGCAGCACCGTGACGCTCCAGCCGGGCGGCGGGTTCGCCGCCAGCGCGCGCACCCGCGCGGCCTGCGCGCCATGGCCCATGCAGGTGAGCTCCCCGCGGGTGTCCGCCGGCAGGCACACCTGCGCCAGGGCCTGGCAGAGGACGTCCGCGCCCTTCTGCATTTCGAAGCGGCCGGCAAATAGCACGCGGCGGCGGCCGGGATGCTCCGGACCCGGGCGGGGGGCGAGCGGCGGCAGGGCGACCCCGTTGTAGATCACCCCGGGCTCCGCCGGCGGCCGGTCGGCGCCGCTGTCCGCCCGGTAACGGAGAAATTCCTCGCGCGCCGCCTCGGATAC
>Ga0265318_10001744_pt1 | contig 12442 bp, 12 predicted proteins | sample 4821metaG_FD_192431 | JGI IMG/M metagenome (GOLD analysis project Ga0265318, IMG submission 192431) | Rhizosphere microbial communities from Carex aquatilis grown in University of Washington, Seatle, WA, United States - 4-8-21 metaG | ecosystem: Host-associated > Plants > Roots > Rhizosphere >... | reverse complement strand
GCGGCCGCGGCGCTGGTCCGGGCGAGCGGAGCGGATGTGTATCTGGCCTCCAGCTACGACGGGCCGCTCGGGATCGCCGCCGCACTGCACGCGGCGGCTGCGCTCGCTCCGCTGCCGCCGTGCGGCCTCGCGACACTCGGGCTGTTCGCGCCGCCGGCTGACGTGCTGACGGTGTTGCGCGGCGAGATCGCGGTCCCGCGCGGACCGGGACTTGGCGTGGACGGCCTGTCGTGATGTGGCCGGCGTTCGTCGCGGAGCGGGGCTCGAGCGGCGGGCGCTACGCGCCGGCGATGGCCGCCGCCACCGCTTCGGGTGCCTGCAGCGCGAGCCGGTGCCCGGCGGCGGGCACCACGGACAGGGTGGCTCGCTCGATCGCCGCCGCCAGCCGCCGCGCCGCGTCAAGGTAGGCGCCGTCATCGGCGCCGGCGAGTAGCGCCACGGCCATGTGCAGCTCGCCCAACCTGTCCCACACCGGAGCCATCGCCCCGGCGCCGAGGTTGCGCAGCGTGGCCGCCAGCACCGCCGGACTGCACCGACGCTCGTCCGCCGCGACCTCGTCGCGCACCCAGTCGGGGTCGCTCGCGAACAGCGCCACCCGCCGCCAGCGCTCCACGAACTCCTCGATTGTGTCCTGTTCGATCGCGGCCGCGAGGGCCTCGTCGGCGGCGCGCCGGGCCGCCCGCTCGCCGGCGTCCGCGATCCCGGCCGAGGCTGAGAGAAGCACGAGCCTGCTGACCCGCTCGGGGATCGCAAGTGCCGTGTGGAGCGCGAGACGGCCGCCCATCGAGTAGCCGACGAGCACGAACCGCTCGTCGCAGCTTCCCGCGACCAGTGCGCAGACGCCGTCGGGCGTGAGCGGATCGGCGCCGGCGAGGTCGAGCGCCAGCGGCGTGAAGCGCTCCGGCGGCAGCGCTGCGAGGACCCGGTCCCAGTGACGCGCGGTCGCGGCGAAACCGTGCAGGAGGACGACGGGGGTCGGCACGACCGCCAGTGTGTCAAGCCGGACGCGGACAGCTACGGTTCTCCCGTGCCCCCGGGCCTCGACAGCCACGATCTGATCGCCGCCTTCGTCGACGAGCTCGCGCGCTGCGGCATGACGGATGCCTGCACGTCGCCGGGCTCGCGATCCACGCCGCTGGTGCTGGCACTGGCCCGCCACCCGCGGCTGCGCGCGCACTCCCACATCGACGAGCGCTCCGGCGCCTTCTTCGCGCTCGGTGTCGCGAAGGCGACCGGACGGCCTGTCGCGATCGCCTGCACCTCGGGCACCGCGGCGGCCAACCTCGCTCCGGCCGTGATCGAGGCGAGCGAGGCGCGGGTGCCGCTGATCGTGCTGACCGCCGACCGCCCGCCGGAGCTGCGCGGGACGGGGGCCGGGCAGACGATCGACCAGATCAAGCTCTACGGCGATGCGGTGCGCTGGTTCTTCGAGGTCGGCAACCACGAGGTGGTGACCGATGAGCGGATCGCCTGGGCGCGCATGCTGGCCTGCCGCGCCTACGCCGCCGCCACCGGCGAGCGCCCCGGCCCGGTGCACCTGAACTGGCCGCTGCGCGAGCCGCTCGTGCCGGAGGGCGTCCGTCCCGCCCCCGGGGGCCGCTCGGGCGGGCGGCCGTGGATCGACGTGCGCCGCCCGCCGGCGCGCCCGGCCAGCCTGGCGGCCCACATCGACGGCCCGGCGCGCGGTGTGATCGTCGCCGGGCGCGACGACCGCGGCCTCTCCCCGGCCGTCCCGGAGCTTGCGCGCGCGGCCGGCTACCCGCTGCTCGCGGACCCGCTCTCCGGCGCGCGCCGCGGTGGCGCCGCGATCGCCCACTACGACCTGCTGCTGCGCCACCGCGCCTTCGCCGACGCCCACGCTCCCGAGGTCGTGATTCGAGTCGGCGATCTGCCAACCTCCAAGCCGCTGCGCTCCTGGCTCGCCCGCCTCGAGGGCGCGAAGCAGATCCTCGTCGATCCCGAGCATGCCTGGCAGGACCCGGCGTCGGTCGTCGATCTCGTGCTGGACGCCGACCCGCTCCTGCTCGAGCCGCCGGTCCCGTCCGACGCCGGCTGGCTCGAGGACTGGCGCGGCGCGGACGCGGCGGCGGCTGCTGCCGTCGAGCGCACCCTCGCCGACGACCTCAGCGAGCCCAACGTGGCGCGGGCGATCGCCACGGCGCTGCCGTCCGATGCGACGGTGTTCGTCGCGGCTTCGATGCCCGTGCGCGAGCTCGAGTCCTTCTGGCCGGTGCGCGACGACGCCCCGCGCGTGCTCTCCAACCGGGGCGCGAACGGCATCGACGGCACGCTTTCGAGCGCGCTCGGCGTCGCCGCGGTCGCCGGGGGCCCGGTCGTCGCGCTGATCGGCGACGTTGCGTTCGCACACGACATCGGGGGCCTGCTCGCTGCGCGGCGGCTCTCGCTGTCCCTGACGATCGTGCTGATCAACAACGGCGGCGCGGCCGTGTTCGACTACCTGCCGATCGCCGGCGAGCACGACATCTACGAGCGCCACGTGGCGACCCCGCCGGGACTCGACTTCGAAGCCGCGGCTCGCCTGTACGGGTTCGCTCACGAGCAGCCGGCGAGCCTGGCGGAGCTGCGCGCCCTGCTCCAGCGACCGGCCGGCGCGACGCTGATCGAAGTGCGCACCGACCGCGCCGCGGGCGTCGAACTGCACCGCCGCGTGTGGTCGGCCGTCGCCGGCGGGCCCGGCGCGTGAGCGCGGCGCCGCGTCGCGGGAACTACGCCGCGAGCACGGGCAGCAGCGCCCCGAGCTTGACCTCGGTCTCGGCCAGCTCCGCCGCCGGGTCGGAGTCGGCGACCACCCCGTCGCCGGCGTAGCAGCGCGCCACGCGGCCTTCGAGCAGCGCGCAGCGCAGCGCGACGCAGAACTCGCCGTCCTCGTTGGCGTCGGTCCAGCCGAGCGGCCCGGCGTACCAGCCGCGGTCGATGCCCTCCAGCGCACGGATCAGCGGCAGCGCCACGCCGGCCGGCTCGCCGCCGACGGCCGGTGTCGGATGCAGCAGGCCGGCCAGCTCGACGGCGGACACCGGGGCGGCCAGCTGCGCCCGGATCGCGGTCGCGAGGTGCTGGATGTTGGCGATCCGCACCACCTCGGGCTCCTCGGCCATAGTCACCCACACCGCGTGCGGCCGCAGCTCCCGTTCGATCCGCCGCGCCACGATCGCGTGCTCCTCGCGATCCTTGTCCGAGCGCAGCAGGCGCTCGCCGAGATGGTCGTCGACGGACGGGTCGGCGCTTCGCCCGATCGAACCGGCGAGCGCGACGGTGCTGAGCCGCAGCCCCTCCCGGCGCATCAGCAGCTCGGGCGTGGCTCCCAGGAAGGTCGTCGCGCCGCGGCCGACGGCGTAGACGAAGCAGCCGCCGAAGGCCTCCCGCAGCACACCGAACACGGCCGCCCCGTCGTGGTCGCTGGGCGCGTGCACGTCAACCTCCCGCGCCAGCACGATCTTCTCCAGCCGCCCGCCGGCGATCAGCTCGACCGCGCGCGCCACGGCCGCCTCGTAGTGCTCCGGCGCCATCGCGCCGGCGACGGTGTGGTGCTCGGTCGGATGCGGGTCAAGCAGCGGCAGCGGCCGCTGCACCAGACCGGCGAGCCGCTCCAGGGCGCGAGCCTCGCAGCGCTCCGGATCCTCTCCGGCCGCCACGTGGGCGGCGAGCGTGCACCAGACCTCCGTGCCGCGGCGAACCAGCGCAACCTCGGGCACGACCAGCGATGCCGGCGCGAAAGCCGACCAGTGTGGCGAGCCGCCGCCGTCGGGCGCGAAGGCGAAGCCGCCGCAGGCGATCAGACCGCCGCCGACCGGTCCGCCCGCCGGTTCGAGGCAGGCACGTTCGACCACCTCGCGCCAGCGTGCGGCCGTGCGCTCGAAGCGCATGTGACCGCGGTCCTCGAGCGTCACGACGGCGCCGAGCGCCGCCACGACCGAGCGGTCGCGCTCGGGCTGCTCGAAGCACATCCACGGCTCTCCGGCCCGGCGGGAGGAGAGCACCACCGCGCTCGGGTCGACCGCGTCGCCGACGCGCCAGCTGACCGCGGCCACGCAGTCGCCGTGGCGGCGTGCGACACGCGCCGCGCGCTGCAGCTGCGCGGCAAGCGCCCGGCGGTGGGGATCCGGCAGGCCGAGCCCCCCCGCGTGAGGGACGGGCGGCGAATCCGCCGGGTCCGCCCGCCCCACCTGCCTAGGTCTCCGAGCGACCTCGCGACATCGCGATCTCGCCCGTGCGCATCATCTCGATCAGACCGTACGGGCGGACCACCATCTCGAAGGCGTCGATCTTCTCGCTGTCGCCGGTCACCTCGACCGTGACCGAGCGCTTGGTGGTGTCGAGGACGCGGGCACGGAAGATCCCCACGAACTCGAGGATCTCGCTGCGCGCCTGCGCCTCGGCGGCGATCTTGAACAGCGCCAGCTCGCGTGTCACGGTGCCGGCCGGTTCCAGGTCGCGGATCTTCAAAACGTTGACGAGCTTGTGCAGCTGCTTTGTCACCTGATCGATCGGGTGCAGCGCGCCGTCGACCGTCAACGTGATCCGCGAGAACTGCTCGTTGTCGGTGGGCCCGACGGTGAGCGTCTCGATGTTGAAGCCGCGCCGCGCGAACAGGCCGGCGATTCGGGTCAGGACACCCGGCCGGTTCTCGACGAGGATCGACAGGACGTGCTTGCGCCCGGTGCGCAGCCCGACCGCGGCATCGAGCTCCTCGAGGCTGAGCGGCGTCTTGGTTCCAGGTTCACCCATCGCGATCACCCCACCATGTCGCGCGCGGCGGCGCCGGGCGCGATCATCGGATATGTGTTCTCCTCACGCGTCACGCGCACGTCGACGACGACCACGCCGGGCGTGGCGATCGCGGCGCGCATGTCCTCGACCAGCGAGCCCTTGTCGGTCAGGCGCAGGCCGGTCGCGCCGTAGGCCTCCGCGAGCTTCACGAAGTCGGGATGCTCCCCCATGTCGACGTGGCTGTAGCGGTGATCCCAGAACAGCTCCTGCCACTGGCGCACCATGCCGAGGTAGCCGTTGTTGAGGATGAAGACCTTGACGGCGATCTCCTCCTGCACGCAGGTGGCGAGCTCCTGGATGTTCATCTGGATCGAGCCGTCGCCCGCGATCACGCAGACCGTGTCGTCGGGCGTTCCGACCTTCGCCCCCATCGCAGCCGGCAGCCCGAACCCCATCGTCCCGAGGCCGCCGGAGTTGATCCACTGACGCGGCCGCGTGAAGTTGTAGTACTGCGCGGCCCACATCTGATGCTGACCGACGTCGGACACGATCACCGCATCGCCGCCGGTCGCCTCATACAGCGCCTGGATCATGTACTGCGGCTTGATCTCGCTGTCGCTGCTGTCGTCGTAGCGCAGCGGATGCTGCGCCCGCCACGCCTCGATCTTGGTCCACCAGTCGCTCAGCCGCGCCGGGTCGGCGTCGAGCGCCCGGTATTCCGCCACGAGGTTGTGGAGGATGTGGCGGGCGTCCCCGACGATCGGGATGTGCGCCGGGACGTTCTTGGAGATCTCGGCGGGGTCGATGTCGATGTGGATGAACTTGGCGTGCGGCGCGAACTCCGCGAGCTTGCCGGTTATGCGATCGTCGAAACGGGCGCCGACCGCGCAGATCAGGTCGGCCTCGTCCATCGCATAGTTCGCGGTGCGGGTGCCGTGCATGCCGAGCATGCCCAGCCACTGCGGATGGGTGCCGGGGAAGCCGCCGAGCCCCATCAGCGTGCAGGTGACCGGGAAGCGGTCGGCCGTCGCCAGCTCCACCAGTTCGGCCGAGGCGCCCGAGTTGATCACGCCACCGCCCGCATAGATCACCGGGCGCCGCGCGCTGGCGAGCGCATTGGCGGCCTGGCGGATCTGCTTCTGGTTGCCCTCGATCGTCGGCTGGTAACCCGGGAGCGAGACGTCGAGCACCGGCTCATACGGAATCTCGGCGCGCGAGAGGTCCTGCGGGATGTCGACCACGACCGGACCGGGCCGGCCGCTGCGCGCGATGTGGAACGCCTCATGAATGACGCGCGGGATCTCCAGCGGGTGCTGGATCATGAACGAGTGCTTGACGATCGGAAGCGTGATGCCGAGCGTGTCGGCCTCCTGAAAGCCGTCCGTGCCGAGCAGCTCGGTGCGGACCTGCCCGGTGATGAAGACGACCGGCACCGAGTCCATCATCGCGTCGGCGATCGGCGTCACCAGGTTCGTCGCGCCCGGCCCTGAGGTCGCCAGCGCCACGCCGACCTTGCCGGTCGCCTTGGCGTAGCCCTCGGCGGCGTGGCCGCCGCCGGCCTCGTGGCGCACCAGCACATGGCGGATGCCGGCGTCGTAGAAGGCGTCGTAGGTCGGCAGGTTCGCACCACCGGGGAGGCCGAATACGACATCGACGCCCTCGGCTTTAAGGCACTCCATCACGGCGTCGACTGCACGCATCGCGCTGACCTCCTTTCAACTGAGTTCGAATGGGCGAAAGGGCCGCAATCGCGGGCCCGACGGTCAGGATAGCGTGCCGGAGCCGGCCGGCCGGGCAGTGCAAGCGCGCCTTCGCGGGCCGGCTAGAGGTGGGCGCGGACGCGAATCGACGAGTCGGGCTCGATCAGCTCTGACTCGTCCGGGTAATCCAGGTCGGCGCCGCAGTGCATGCACATCGCGTCGTAATGGCGCAACGCACGGCGGCAGACCGGGCAGATCCGCAGCGCCTCCTCCGTCTCGCGACGGTAGAGCAGCGCCGCGAGCGGGCCGAGCAGCGGCAGCACCGCCGAGATGACGAACCAGACGAACAGCGAACTGCCCTTGCGCATGCCGATATAGCCACCGGCGAGCGCCGACACCAGGCAGACCGCCAGGTAGACCTCGCTGCCGTTCAGAATAGGACGCGAACCGCCCAGACGGCGCCGATGATCGCGACGACCACCGCGATGATCGTCGCGACCACGACGACGACGTGAAACAGGACGTGCAGCAGGATCCACGCGCAGACGAGCAGTACCAGCGCTGCCAGCGCGTGGCGACCGAACGACTGCATGCGGCTCTCGGTGTGTTCTTCGTTCATTGCGCAGAGCTTACGCTCCACCGCGAACCGACCGCGGGGGAGCGCCCACTCGACGACGAAGCTACGGCTGGGGCTGTGGGTGGAAGGGGCGCTGCTCGGGTCGCACGGGTGACGCGGCTGCCAGGCGAGCAAGGCTGTAGCGCCGGAGCACGGCCGGCGCCTTCACCCTCGTGGACGCCTCGTCCACCTGCGGGAGAAGCAGGTATCTGGATCGGGCGTTCGGTGTGTTCATGGCCGAGATGATCGACCACGACACCCTCCGCGTCGTTGGCCCGCTGGCCAAGATCCGCAGGCACGGCCTGTCTGCTTTGTCAGCGGTCCTTTTGCCCTGCTCGCGGGCGGTTTTCAGTCCTCGCCTGCTTCGAGACCCAGCGCCTCGCGGATCAGGCGCGTCACCTCGGCGCCGTCGGCGCGGCCGCGTGTCTCGCGCATGACCGCTCCGACGAGCGCGCCGATCGCCTTCGGGTTGCCGGAACGGACCTGTTCCGCGGCCGCCGGATCGCTCTCGATCGCCTTCGCAACGGTCGCTTCGAGGCCGGCGGTGTCCTCGATCGCGCCGAGTCCGCGCTCGGCGACGATCGCCGCCGGGTCGCCACCCTGCGCCACCAGCACGTCGAGCACTTCGCGGGCGGCGTTGACGCTGACACGCTGCGCGGCGAGCATCGTGACCAGCGCTGCGAGGGCCGACGGTTCGATCGCGCTCTCCGCCGGGTCGCCCTCACCGGTCCGTGCGACCAGCTCGACGCCGACCCAGTTGGCCAGCGTGACCGGGTCGGCGGCGCCGGCCGCCAGCGCCCGCTCGAAGAAGTCCCCCAGCTCGCTGCGGAAGGCGAGCTGGTGAGCACGCTCGGCGCTCAGGCGCAGGTCGGCTTCGAAGCGCTTCGCGCGAGCCGCCGGGAGCTCCGGCATGGCGGCGCGAGCCGCTTCGAGCATCGCCTCGGTGGTGGCGATCGGAACCAGATCGGGCTCGGGGAAGTAGCGGTAGTCCTGCGCCTCCTCCTTCGAGCGAAGTGACGTGATCGCGCCGCTTGAGGGATCGAAGTGCAGCGTCTCCTGCACCACCTCGTCGCCCGCCTCGATGATCGAGCGCTGGCGCTCGATCTCGGCGGCCACGCCGCGCTCGAGGTAGCGGAACGAGTTCATGTTCTTCAGCTCCGTCTTGGTGCCGAGCGTCGTGCTTCCGACGGGGCGCAGCGACACGTTGGCGTCCGCGCGTAGCGATCCCTCCTCCATGTTGACGTCGCTGACGCCCAGCGCGCGCAGCGTCGCCCTCAGCAGCTCGAGCCATTCGCGTGCCGCGCCAGGCGAACCGAGGTCGGGCTCGGTGACGATCTCGACGAGCGGCGTGCCGCCGCGGTTGAAGTCGACGACGGACAGCTCTGAGCCATGGATGCGGCCGCTGGTACCGACGTGGATCAGCTTCGCGGCGTCCTCCTCCAGGTGCACGCGATGGATGCGCACGCCGGCGAGCGACCCGCCCCGGCACAGCGGCTCGTCGTACTGGGAGATCTGGTAGCCCTTCGGCAGGTCGGGATAGAAGTAGTTCTTGCGGTGGAAGATCGAGCGCGGCGCGAGTTCGCAGCCGAGCGCGAGCCCGATCATCAGACCGAAGTGGATCGCGCGGGCGTTGACGACGGGGAGCGCTCCCGGCAGTCCCAGGCAGACCGGGCAGGTGCGCGTGTTGGGCGGTTCGCCGAAGCTGAGCGCGCAGCCGCAGAACATCTTCGTCGCGGTCGCGAGCTGGACGTGGATCTCCAGTCCGATGACGGGTTCGAGGTCGATGCCCACGCCGCCTCGCCTAGGCCTCGTTCGGGGCGCTGCCGTCGAATTCGATCGCCTGCTCCAGCGCGTAGGCGGCCTCGAGCAGCGCGTTCTCGCTGAACGCCGGCCCGGCGAGCTGGAGGCCGACCGGCAGCTCCAGGCCGCCGCCGGGCGGCGGCGCGAGCCCGCAGGGGATCGAGATCGCCGGAATCCCGGCCAGCGACATCGGCACCGTGCAGAAGTCGTTGAGGTACATCGCGAGCGGATCCGCCGTCTTCGCGCCGAGCTCGAAGGCAACGCCGGGGGCCGTCGGTGTGGCGATGAAGTCGAAGCGGCCGAAGGCCGCCGCGAAGTCCTGCGCGATCTTCGTGCGAACCCGCTGGGCGCGCCCGTAGTAGGCGTCGTAGTAGCCGCTCGAGAGCGCGTAGGTGCCGAGCATGATCCGGCGCTTGACCTCGGGGCCGAAGCCGTCGTGGCGCGTGCGGGTGTACATCTCCATCAGGTCGGCGGCGCCGGCCGCGCGGTAGCCGTAGCGAACGCCGTCGAAGCGGGCGAGGTTCGAGGAGGCCTCGGCCGGAGCCAGCACGTAATAGGCCGCGAGCGCATGCGGCGCGTGCGGCAGTGCGCACTCCTCGACGCTCGCGCCGAGACCACGCATCAGCTCGAGCGCCGCCTCGAAGGCGCGCAGCACGCCCGGCTCGATCCCCTCGCCCGACAGCTCGACCGGCACGCCGATCCGAACACCGGCGAGGTCGGTCCGCTGCGGCAGCTCGATCGTTCCCGGGAACTCCAGCGAGGTGGAGTCGCGAGGGTCGCGCGCTCCGACCATGCTGCCGTAGAGCAGCGCGGCGTCGGTCACGTCGCGCGTCAGCGGGCCGGCCTGATCGAGCGAGGAGGCGAACGCGATCATGCCGTAGCGCGAAACGGCGCCATAGGTCGGTTTCAGCCCGACGATGCCGCAGAGCGCCGCGGGCTGGCGAATCGACCCGCCGGTGTCGGTGCCGAGCGCCCACGGGGCGAGCCGCGCCGCCACCGCGGCTGCGCTGCCGCCGGAGGAGCCGCCGGGGACGCGCCCACGGTCCCAGGGGTTGCGCACCGGGCCGAAGCCCGAGTTCTCGGTCGAGGAGCCCATGGCGAACTCGTCCTGGTTGGTCTTGCCAAGCAGCGGCGCCCCCGCGGCCGCGAGCCGCTCGACAACGGTCGCGGTGTACGGCGGGCAGTAGCCCTCGAGGATCCGTGATCCGGACTGGCTCGGCACGCCCGCGGTGCAGAACAAATCCTTGACCGCGAGCGGCACGCCGCCCAGCGGTCCCGCGACCGCAGCAGGCGCCCGCTCTGCGACCCACACGAACGCGTTGAGCTGATCCGCCGCCGCTCGAGCGCGGTAGGCCTCGAACAGCTCACCGGCGTCCAGCTCACCCGCCGCCACGGCCGCCGCGGCCGCGGTCGCGGACAGCGCAAGGATCTCGCTCATGCCTGCGGGCTCGGGACGGCGAAACCGTCATCGGCGACCGCCGGGGCGCCGGCCAGCGCCTGCTCGCGCGGCAGCGACGGCTGCGGCTCGTCGTCGCGCAGCGCGTTCTCAACGGCGACGACGTGCGAGGTCGGCTCGACCGCGTCGAGGTCGAGCTCGGCGATCGTGGCGATGTGATCGAGCACGCCGGCCAGCTCGACCGCCATCCGATCGACCTCCTCGTCGCTCAGCTGCAGGCGCGCGAGGCGCGCGACATGCCGGACCTCGTCGCGTTCGATCATCGCGACACCGCCACGCCGCGGAACGGGCGCTCGTCGCGCAGCGACATCCACGCCGCGCCGAGCACCCACAGCGCGCCGGCAAGGCCGAGCCACAGCCCATAGCAGCGACCGCTCGCGCCCGCCGGCGGTGCGGCGGCGAACACGGCGACCAGCACGACCGTCACGAGCGCGAGCAGCATCGTCGCGACGGCGGCGGCGAGCGGCAGGGCGGCCGATCGCTGTGTCGCCGTCACGACCGCCAGCGCCATCCCCGCAAGCGCCGTCAGCGCCGCCGGGACCGCCGCCAGCGCCAGCGCGTGCCAGGCGCTCTGGCGCGCGCCGCTGACATCGAACCACGGCAGGAACGTCGCGACGGCCAGCAGGAGGGCGCCGGGCAACACGAGCAGCTCGGCGCCGCGCAGCCTGCGAAGGTCGATCGTCACGGCGCGACAGCCTATCCGCCGGTGTCCTCCCCGGCAGCGGCGCGGGCGGCGAGCACCGTGTTGCGCAGCAGGCAGGCGATCGTCATCGGGCCCACGCCGCCGGGAACCGGCGTGATCGCACCGGCTCGCTCACGGACCGCTTCGAAGTCGACGTCGCCGACGAGGCCGCCGTCGAGCCGGTTGACGCCGACGTCGATCACGGTCGCACCGGGTTTCACCCACTCCGCGGTGACCATCCGCGGCCGCCCGGCAGCGGCGATCAGCACGTCGGCCCGCGCGCAGACGCCGGGCAGCCCGCGCGTGCGTGAATGGCAGCTCGTCACGGTCGCGTTGGCCGCGAGCAGCAGCGCCGCCATCGGCTTGCCGAACAGGTTCGAGCGGCCAACCACGACCGCCTCGGCGCCCTCGAGCGCCACGCCGGCGCTTTCGAGCAGCAGCATGACGCCGCTGGGCGTGCAGGGGCGCAGCCCGGGTCTCCCGAGCGCGAGCAGCCCGGCGGAGAGCGGTGTCAGTCCGTCGACGTCCTTGGCGACGTCCACGAGGCCCGGCAGGCGAACGCCGTCGAGGTGGTCCGGGAGCGGCAGCTGGATCAGCACGCCGCTGACCACCGGGTCGCCGTTGAGGCGCTCGATCAGCGCCGTGAGCTCGGCCTCGGTCGTGTCGGCCCCAAGGCGGTGGTCGAACGACGCGATCCCGACCGCCTCGCACTCGCGGTGCTTCATGCCGACGTAGACCAGGCTGCCGGGATCCTCCCCGACCAGCACCGTCGCGAGCCCCGGCGGGCGGCCGTGGCGCGCCGCGAACTCGGCGACGTCACGCGCAAGATCGGCTCGCAGCGCCGCCGCGACGGCGCGGCCGTCGATCAGGCGCGCGCTCAACGCCGCGTCACCGGCGCGAACTCGGCGATCAGGCGACGCTCGGACCCGTCGGCCGCGAAACGGATGATCACGATGCCGCCGCGGTCCAGTCCTGTCACGACCCCCTCCCCGAACGCGGCGTGCACCACGTCTTCGCCGATCCGATAGGCCGGCGCCGCCACGCGCCCGGCGGCGCTCTCGCTGCCGGCGAGCGCCGCGGCCGCCCAGACCCCGGCGCCACTCGCGCGGTTCCCGAACCGCGAGTCGCCCGGGCGCCCGGCCCCGGATCCGGATCCGATCATGTCATCGGTCGCGTCGGTCAGCTCGGCCGGGATCTCGTCCAGGAAGCGGCTGCGCAGGCCGAAGCTCTCGGCCCCGAACAGCGTGCGACGGCGCGCGTAGGTCAGGGTCAGGTCGCGCATCGCGCGGGTGATGCCCACGTAGCAGAGCCGGCGCTCCTCCTCGAGCGAGCCTTCGTCCAACGAGCGCGAGTGCGGGAACACCCCCTCCTCGCAACCGATGATGAACACGATCGGGTATTCGAGCCCCTTCGCGTTGTGAAGCGTCATCAGCGTCACGAGCCCGCGGTCGTCGCGGCGC
>Ga0265318_10001741_pt1 | contig 12451 bp, 13 predicted proteins | sample 4821metaG_FD_192431 | JGI IMG/M metagenome (GOLD analysis project Ga0265318, IMG submission 192431) | Rhizosphere microbial communities from Carex aquatilis grown in University of Washington, Seatle, WA, United States - 4-8-21 metaG | ecosystem: Host-associated > Plants > Roots > Rhizosphere >... | reverse complement strand
AAGACGTCGGGAAGCGGGCGCGCCCTCGCCAGGTCCTTCCTCTCGGCGGGCTTCGGGGGCCTGGTCCTCTGCGCCAAGCCCGAGGAGCCCGCGCTGTGGCGGGGCTACGCCGCCGAGACGGGCCGCACCGGCGACCTGGTCATGTTCGGCGCCCGGGAAGGCTGGAGCTTCAACTTCATGAACTATGAGTCGCTGCGGTCGGGGGCGGGCGCCGGCCTGACGGAGAACCTGGTCACGCTGTTCATGGAGGTCTCGTCCATCGGCTCCGGGGAGGCGCGCGCGCGCGGCGGGGATCCCTTCTGGGAGCGCGCAATGAGGTCCCTCATAAGAAACTGCGTGGACGTCCTCGCGATGGCCGACGAGCCGGTCACGCTGCACGCGATGTTCGACGTGGTCCGGGGCGCCCCGGCTGACCTGGCGACCGCCGCCTCGCCGGACTGGAGGCTGAAGTCCGGCTGCTGGCGGCGCCTCGAGTCCGCCGCGGAAAGGGCGCTCGGGACGCCGTGGGAGGTCGACTTCAGGGAGGTGAGCGGCTACTGGATGGGCCACTTCCCCACGCTGGGCGAGAAGACCCGCGGAAGCATCGTCGCGATGTTCTCGACGCTGGCGGAAGGGCTGATGCGGGGCAAGATGAGGGAGCTCTTCTGCGGGACGACGACGCTGTCCCCGGAGGACGTGATCGGCGGGAGGATCGTGGTGGTGGACCTTCCCGTGAAGGAGTGGTCCGAGGTGGGCCGCGTGGCCGCTGTCCTCTGGAAGTACTGCCTCCAGAAGTCCGTCGAGAGGCGCGCGGACAACGCCGACGGCCGGGGCAGGCCCCTGTTCCTGTGGGCGGACGAATGCCAGCATTTCACGAGCCGCTACGACCCGCTCTTCCAGGCGACCGCGCGCTCGTCCCGCGCCGCGAGCGTCTACCTGACCCAGAACTACCCGAGCCTCTCCGCCACCCTGGGCGGGGGGCCGGACGGGAGGGCGCTGACCGACGCCCTCCTCGGGAACATGGGGACGAAGATATTCCACGCCAACAGCGACCGCGAGACGAACCAGCTCGCCGCGGACCTCGTCGGCAAGCGCCTGCAGTCGCTGCGCAGCTTCGGGGCGGGCTCGAGCCTGAGCCTCGGGTCCCAGGCGAGCTTTGGCTCGTCCTCGAGCCGCGGCCGCAGCGAGAACATGGACTACGAGATCCAGCCCACGGAGTTCTCGACGCTGAGGAAGGGCGGGGCCGAGAACGCCCACACGTCCGACGCCCTCGTCTTCCAGAACGGCCGGCGGTGGTCGGGCACGGGCCGCACGTGGCAGAAGGTGGCGTTCCGCCAGCGCACCGGCGAGGTCGCCGTAGCCCCGCCCGCTCCGGCGCGCGCAGGATCGCGCGCCCGCTGACGGCAGGGTCCCTATTTTCCCCCGTACCAGAAGGCGCGACGCCAGTTGTGAGCGCGGAGCCTCCCCTGGAGCGCGGGATCCATCGCCGCCATGTCGCTCACCGCGCAATTCGCCTCGGCCTGCCGGGTGTTACGCATCCCGGGGATCACGGTGCCGACCGCGCCGTGCGCGAGCGCGAACGCGATGGCCGCCTGGGGGAGCGTGTACCCGCTTCCGCCGAGGGACGCCGCGACCTTCCCGGCGCGAGCCACGGAGCGCTCGAGCCGGTCGCCCTCGAAGTAGCTGCGACGGAAGTCCCCCTCCGGGAACGTGGTGTCGGCCGTCCACTTTCCCGTAAGCGAGCCCTCGTCGAACACGACGCGCACGATGATCCCCGTGCCCGTCTGCGCGGCGACGGGCAGCAGCTCCGCAGCGGGTTCCTGCTCGAATATGTTGTAGATCACCTGGACCACGTCGACCCACCCGCCCCTCATCAGGTCGATCACGCTGTTCTGGTCGTGCTCGGGGGTCGACACTCCGGCGAACCGGATCTTCCCCTCCTTCTTCAGGGCCCGCAGGACCTCGAACGGCCCGGGGTTCGCGTTCCAGGCCCGCGTCCACGTGTGAAGCTGCAGGATGTCCAGCCGGTCGGTCCCCAGGTTGCGCAGGCGCTGCTCGACATTCTCACGGAGGTACTTCTCCGGGTAGCGGAGCGAAGCGTCGCAGTAGGGCGACGGGGGCCAGGTCCCCTCGGTGGGGGGCGTCTTCGTCGCGACGACGACCGACTCGCGCCGGTCCTTGAGGACCGAGGCGATGATCCTCTCGCTCTTGCCGTCACCGTAGCCCGCGGCCGTGTCGATGAAGGTGACGCCGAGGTCGAGCGCGCGGTGGAGCGCCGCGACGGAGTCGGCCTCGCTCTGGGGCCCCCAGCTCCCGCCGATCGCCCACGCGCCGAAGCCGATCTCGGAGACGATGAGGCCGGTGCGGCCCAAATTTCGGGACTTCATGCGGTTGGCCGGGGCATCCCGCCATCATTCCGCGGCGCGCGTCGGGGTCAAGAAACGGCCGGCACGGGGCTTCCCGAACGGCGCGACGGGCCCATGCTTCTGCCTTTCTGATTGACCAGAAGGGACTTTGGTCTGTTTTTGATACTCCAATCGGTCATGATCCCCAGCACACTCATCGGGTATGTCGCTGCCTGACGACGTCATTTCGCTCCTGCGCGACGAGGCCTACCTCGACCTCTGCAGAAACGCGTTGAAGGATGCGCTGGAACGCCTGGTTGCCGAGAAGCAGCAGGTGTCCGAGACGCGCCCCCCGTTCGGGCTCCTTGCGAGCAAGAAGCAGAGGGACGTCTTCGAGTCGTCGATGCAGACGGTCCTCGACACCGAGGCCGCGATCGAGGCCCGGCTCGGAAAGCTTGAGGCGATCGAGAACTGGCTCAAGTCCGCGATCCGCGAGCGGCTGCGCGACTACCTGCGCCAGGTGTCGGAGAACTACCGCCGAAGCGGCAAGATCGCAGAGGCGATCAAGGCATGGGACCGGCTGATCGAGCACTACGGCGAGCAGCTCCTGGCGCTCGCCCGCAACATCAAGAACGTGGCCGTGTCATTCGCCGGGGCCGCGGGCGGCGTCCGCTCGAAGTTCGGCGACCGCGCACAGGCCTTTGCCGAGCTTCGCATGGGCGCCGACAGCCTCGACCGCACGGCGCTCCAGCTCGAGTCGCTCACGCGCTCGATGGCGATGATCGCCGCAAATTCCGCGTACAAGGACGTCCAGCTCGCCGAGCTGCCGATCAAGGGCGTGGTGAACTGGGTCGACAGCCTCGCACTCCAGCACGACAGGGATGCGCTGCCCGCCTGCCAGGAGATGGAGGCCGACGCGCGCAACATCGTCGCGAAGAAGCTCACGGACTTCCACGCGAGCGCGGCCGCGGCCCTGGCGATGATCGTCACGATCGAGACCCAGGAGCTTGAGAGCTACTGGGAGGTCCTGCGCGCCCACGCCCTCGCCCACTACGTGCAGGAGCGCGACGTGGACGAGGTCCTGAACGAGCTCAACGAGCGCTACGTGGTCGCCAACATCGAGCGCCGCCAGCGGGCGATCGAGAGCCAGGCCGATCCCTACGGGCACGAGCGCTGACCCCCGGCTCAGGCGCCCGGAGGCGGCGCGGGCTGGGGCGCGGCGGCCCGGTAGTGGCCAAGAATCGCGTAGACCATCTCGAGGGGCAGCTGGCCGAGCACGGGCAGCACCGCCGCGGGGCTCCGGGCGGGAGCCCCGGCCCTGAAAAATTCCCTGACGTGCTCCCACGCGGGGAAGGGGCCGCCGACAATCCGGCCGACGATGTCGGCCTCCCGCGTCATGCCGGCATCAAGGCCGTTGACGCCCGCCATGCAGAGGAGCGCCACGTGGGCCCCCGCGTTCTCTGGCGCGGCCGCGAGGGGCCTGGCGCCGAGGAGGTCCAGGACGCGGGCGGCAACGGCGGCGTCCGGACGGCGCACCAGGTGGGCGGCGACGAGGGTGACGGAGGCGGGCGACGTCCCCTGGTCCAGGATCAGCCCAATCTCGGAGACCTCGAGGTCGCGCCACCCAAGCGCTGAACAGGCGTCGAGCTTGAGCGCCTCCCGGTCGTAGGGCCTGAGCGCCGTGCTCCCGGGAGCCCCGAGGAAGGCCATGACGTCCGAGGCCCGCCCGATCTCGATCGCCCGCGTGAGCGAGTAATAGATGTCGAAGGGCGCCGTGGCCGCCAGGAGGTGGCGCTGCACCACCCGGGTGCGCTCGGCGTCGCCGCCCGAGCGCAGGTCCCTCGCCAGGGTCAGCGCGGCCCGGGCCTCGTCCGGGACCCTGGCGGAGCCCTCGAGCAGCCGGTCCACCGGTCCGGTGTCGCCGCTCATCCTCTCGGCGAACAGGAGGCCCTGGGCCCACGCCGGCGCGTGCGCGTCGTCCTCCAGGAGCATCCGGGCCGACAACCGCGCCGCGGCGCGGAAATCCGCCCTCGAGAGCAGGGCGCGAAACCACGCCTGGGCGGCCCCCTGGAAATCCCCGCGGCGCCCGGAGACGACCTGCGCGTAGATCTCATCCGAGAATTCAGGGTCCGTGATCTGCGTGAACTGGGCGAGGAGGACGGCCGCGTCCGTGTTCTCCGGGTCGAGGGCGTGGACCTGGCCCAGGGCGAGGAGGCTGCGGTGCACGTCGCCCGCCGCGAACGACCGAAGCGCGACCGAATAGAAGTAGTCCGCGCGGGCCTTCTCAATGCGGTGCCACGCCGGCGGCCACGCGACGGTGGAGAGGGAGACACGGTAGCCGATCGCGCGGAACGCGGCGAAGGCCGCGAGGATCGACGCCAGCGCCAGCGCCGCGGCCCCTGCGCCGTAGATCAGCGCCGCCCGGCCCCAGAAGGGGCGCACGTCCGCCGCATCGACCGAGCAGACGCGCCTGCCCTGGGCCGTCGTGGCGAGGAGCGGGCACAGGCGCCGGAAGCGCCGGTCATCGCGCCAGCCCCGGCACGCCTCGCAGGCGGTTCGTCCGGCGAGGCCGGAGTCGCTCGGGTGCTGGCAGGGGGCCGCACCCCTGGCGCCCCGGGCCCTGTACAGCGCCTTTCGCAGGTTCCAGTAGAGGAGTCCCCACGAAAGCCGGCCGAGGTCGCCCAACCATCCCAACATGGGCGCAATCTGCTGCGCGCCGCGGCGCGCAGCAAACGCAAAGTGGGCCGCGCCGACTACTTGCCGGCCTCAAGCATGTGCTTGAGCTTGTCGACCTTCGGCCGGATGACCACGGAGCAGTATCCCGCGTCGGGATTCTTCGCGAAGTAGTCCTGGTGATAGTCCTCCGCCGGCCAGAACTTCACGAGCGGCACGATCTCCGTCGTGATCGGGTCGCTCAGCTTGGCCTGGGCCTCGGCGCGCGACTTCTCGGCCGCGGCCTTCTGGGCCGGGCTGGCGTAGAGGATGATCGAGCGGTACTGGCTGCCCATGTCGTTGCCCTGGCCGCCGACCTGCGCCGGGTTGTGCACGTGCCAGAAGTAGCCGAGGACCTTGTCAAGCGGGACGACGGCGGGGTCGTAGTCGATCTTCACGACCTCGGCGTGGCCCGTCATCTCGGTGCACACGTCCTGGTAGGAGGGGTTCGCCAGGGTGCCGCCCGAGTAGCCGCACGTGACGTGGGTCACGCCGGGAAGGAGCTTGTACGAGGCGTCGAGGCACCAGAAGCAGCCGCCTCCCAGCACGATGGAGTCGGCCTTGGCCGGGTTTGGGAGAAGGGTCATGGTGAGGAGCAGGAGTACGGAGAGGGCTGTGCGGGGTCGAGTCATGGTGATGGCGGCCGGTCGGGTCACTTCGCGGGCGGCGTCGCGGCGTGCGCCGCCACCCAAGCGTCGTACTGCTTGCGGGGCATGAAGCGCAGCGACGCCGAGTTGATGCAGTAGCGCATGCCCGTGGGGGCCGGGCCGTCGTCGAAGACGTGCCCGAGGTGGGCGCCGTCCACGCTGCAGTGGACCTCGTCGCGCACCATGCCGAGGGAGGAGTCGGTCTGGTCCGTGACGAAGAGCGGCTCGATCGGCTTCGTGAAGCTCGGCCAGCCGGTGCCGCTGTTGAACTTGTCGCGGCTGTCGAAGAGCGGCGTGTCGCTGCACACCGAGAAATAGACGCCGTCCTCGTGGCTGTCCCAGAACTCGTTGCGGAAGGGCGGCTCGGTCCCCTGCTCCCGGGTCACGTCGTACTGCATCGGCGTCAGCAGCTTCTGCCACTCGGCGTCGGTGTGCTTCACGGACACCTTCGACATGTCGATGACGACATTGGAGGGCAGTCCGCAGGCGGACTTGGGGCCGTCGACGGCGCACGCGGCGCCCGGGGCCGTTGAATCTGCAGGTCGTGTGGATTTCATTTCGGTGTCGGCAAACGCCGCGGTGGCGGCCAGCGCGGCTATCGTTGGGAGGAGGAGTTTCACTTGCCCATTAGAGTAGCCCAGATTGCGATTTATTCCAGCGCCCACGCGGGGAACCCCTACCCGCTTCGGCTTGACACCCCCCTTGGGGGCGATTTCCCTCCCTGCGCCAATGGTCCTCTCAGGCACAGCCTCGATCGCCGCCAGCGCCGCCGTCTCCTCGGCGGCTATTGTCGTCGTCTCGTCGCAACACGCGCCGCGAGGGATCTGATCACTGACAAAAGATCCGCCCCTCCGGTGCTCGAACCGGAGGGGCTTTTTTATGGCCCCCGGCCGGAACGGGCAAGGGAGCGGGCTCAAAAAACCGCAAAAAGCCATGAACACAAACGGAGCCAGGAACAGGACGGGGCCACGCGCCCCTGACAACAAGCGGCTGCTGCCGCTCCCCACCGAGTCGAGCGACCCGTCGCCCGTCCACGACCTGCTCGTCATGAGCCACGGCCCGGAGTCGCGGCCCGCCGACCGGTCGAATCACGCCTGCTTGAACAGCTTCAGGAGCAGCACGTGGATCATGTCCGCCGGCGGATGACCGAACATCATGCTCGGCCTGTAGTAGTGGCCCACCGCGAGGATCCGGTCCCCGCGGACGGTCCGCACGCCCATGTCGATCTCGATCATGTAGCTGTTGAAGTCCCACGTCCACATGTCCTCGTAGGAGACGACCAGCTCCGTGTCGGCAGGCATCATGGTCATCGCGCCCGCCGAGGCGTCGAAGCCCATCACGCGCAGCTGGCGTGCTATCTCGTCGGCGACCCCGTGGCTGTCCGGCAGCCTGTGCTCGACGAAGACGTGCTTGTGGCTCGCGAGGGCCGCGTTGGGAAGGGAGCGGGTGTTGATGTGCCCGCACCCCGCGAGCAGGACGCAGGCCGCGAGGGCGGCGGCCCTTATACCGGATGTGTGCATGCGCGTGTCACCACGCGCTTTGATGTAGCCGGGTTGCACACGCAAGAAATTTACTCAAGCATTGTGCGCCCCGTGTGAACCGGGGCGCCCTGTGACGACCCCCCAAAGACGCAACCCCGAGAGGCGCCCCCTGAGCGCGCTGACCCGCTACGTGGTCGTGCCGCTCATCCTCCTGGCGCTCGGCATCCGCCTCGGGATGTTCGTCGAGCGCGCCCGGACGCCGGCGCCCCCAGCCCCGGAGCGGGCCGCGCCGGTCGCCGCCGTCCAGGCAGCGCCGGCCCAGGCGACGGCGCCGGCGGCTCCCGAGGCCCAGGCGCCGCCCACTTGCGAGATGACGGGGTCCTTCCAGAACAACATCTACCCGTCGCTCCTCTTCTCCTTCGGCGTGGCGTACCCGGAATACGCGCGCTGCCTCACGGTCACCCTGCGCAACCTGCCCGCGTCCGCGTCGCTCCAGCTGCGGATCGAGTCGGACCTGTTCCTGCAGCCGCTCCAGATCAGCGTCACGGCCCAGGACGGCGCGGCCGCGCTCAGCCCCGAGCTGCCCTGGAACTACGAGATGCTGCGGCACTCCACGCAGATGGAGCCGCACTCCTTCGTCGCGACGCTCCTCGTCGACGGCATGAGCCAGGCGCAGGCCCCGCTCGTCTGCACCGTGCACGCTGTCAACGAGGCCGTCTCGCGGATCTTCGTCGCCTCGACGGGCCAGTGGGTGGACACGAGCGTATGCTTCGCCGCCTTCGTGAACGAGGACCATCCCATGATCAACGCCCTCCTCCAGGAGGCCCTGGCCTCGAGGCGCGTGCGCGCGTTCACGGGCTACCAGTTCGGCGCCCAGGCCGTGGCGCTCCAGGTGAGGGCCATCTGGGACACGCTCGCCGCACGGGGCGTGAGCTACGTGAACGTGGCCACCGACAGCGGCACGTCGGCCAACGTGTCGACCCAGTACGTGCGCTTCCTCGACCAGACGATCCGGGACAAGGGGGCCAACTGCGTCGACGGCTCCGTGCTCCTCGCGTCGATCCTGCGCAGGATCGGGCTGCGCCCGGTCCTCGTGTTCAGGCCGGGCCACTGCTTCATCGGCTTCTACGACGCCCCCGAGGGGGGCCACATCGTCGCCCTCGAGACGACCGCCCTCGGCTCGGCCTCCTTCGCCGCGGCCGCCGACGAGGGCGAGCGCGAGCTCCAGACGACGCTGCCCTACCTGGGCTCGCAGCAGTACGCCGTCGTCGACATCGCCGTCTGCCGCCAGCAGGGGATCATCCCGATCCCCTTTCGCCCCCCCGGGGCCAATTGAGCGGCCCGCGCGCGCGGGAGTCAGGCGCCGAAGAGCCCGGCGATCGTCGCCTGGATCTCCTCGGCCTTCGCCCGCGGGTCTGGGGCCTTGCGGATCGGCCGGCCGACCACGATGTAGTCCGCGCCCCTCTGGAAGGCCTCGGCCACGTCAACGGTGCGCTTCTGGTCGTCGGACGGGCGGTTCTCCACGGGGCGGATGCCGGGGCTCACGACGAGGAAATTGGCCCCGAGCTCGGCGCGCAGCCGGGTGGCCTCCAGGCCGGACGAGATCACCCCGTCGCAGCCGAGCTTGAGCGCCCTCCTGGCCCTGGAGAGGACCAGCTCCTCGGGGTCGCACTGGAAGCCCAGGTCGTCCAGGTCGCCGCGGTCGAGGCTCGTGAGGACCGTGACGGCGAGGATCTTGAGCCCGCCCTTGGCCGACACCGCCGCCTCGAGCATCGGGTCGTTGCCGTGGACGGTGGCAAAGTCGACCTTCCGGTGGGCCAGCTGCTCGACCGCGAGCTTCACGGTCTCAGGCACGTCGAAGAACTTGATGTCGGCGAACACCTTCTTGCCCTGGGCGTCCAGCCAGTCGATCATGTCGAAATACTGGCCTGTCATGAGGAACTGGAGGCCGAGCTTGTAAAAATGGACGGAGTCGCCGAGGCGCTCCACCCACCTCTTGCCCTCGTCGAGCGAGGGGACGTCCAGGGCGAGGATCAGGCGCTCGCGCGGGGGGATGGGCTTGGAGGAAAGGTTGGAAGGAGTGGCCACCGGCCCCGATGCCAGCCATCGGCGCCCCGCGGTCAAGACCGAACGCCTCGCGCCGGGAATTGACGCCGCGGCATTGGAAAAACGAGAATCCCCCCCAATGGCCACCACCGTCTTCACTATCGCCAACCAGAAGGGGGGCGTCGGCAAGACCACGACCGCGGTCAACCTCGCGGCCGGGCTCGCCCTGAGGAAGATCCACACGCTCCTGATCGACCTCGATCCCCAGGCGAACACGACCAGCTCGCTCGGCATAGAGAAGCAGGAGGGGAAGAGCCTCTACGCGCCGCTCCGCGGCGAGGGCGGCGCCCTCCCGCTGGTCACGCCCACCAAGTACGAGCACCTGGCGCTGATCCCGAGCGAGGAGGACCTGGCGGCGGCCGAGATCGAGCTCTCCCAGATGGAGAACTACCTCATGAAGCTGAAGGGGGTCCTCGCGCCGATCGTCGCGTCGGGGGGCTTCCGGGCCGTCATCATCGACTGCCCCCCCGCGCTCGGGATGCTCTCCATGAACAGCCTGGCGGCGGCCGACCACCTCCTGATCACGCTGCAGTGCGAGTACATGGCCCTCGAGGGCCTCGGGCAGATCCTGCGCAACGTCGACCGGCTGAAGTCCGCGGGCGTCAACCCCTCCCTGCAGCTCGGCGGCATCGTCATGACCATGTTCGACAGCCGCACCAGCCTGTCCCGCCAGGTGGTGGACGAGGTGAAGACGCACATGCCGGACAAGATCTTCGCGTCCGTGATCCCGAGGACGGTGCGGCTCGCCGAGGCGCCGAGCTTCGGGAAGACGATCTTCGACTACGACCCGTCGAGCCCGGGGGCAGCGGCCTACCGGAACCTCGCCGCCGAGGTCGCGACCCGCTTCAGCCTGTGACGAAGTACGGGCAGGCCTTCCTGGTGGGGCTTCAGAGCAACCTCGTCTACCGATGGAACTTCGCGGTGAGGAGCGTCTTCTGGTTCAGCCACCTGGTCGTCGTCTACATCCTCTGGGGGGCGGCCTTCCCCGGCAACGCCTCCATCGGCGGCTACACGTTCGCGCAGACCCTCACCTACTTCGTGGTGATGTTCGTCATGCAGTTCTTCGTCGGCGCGTTCAACGAGGACTACCAGATCAGCGAGGACATCCGCAACGGCCTCATCAACCAGTTTCTCCTGAAGCCCATCAACTACTTCGCCTACAGGCTGAGCGTCTTCACGGCGGCGCGCGTGGTGTCGGGCGCCTTCGGCATCCTCACCCTCGTCCTCGCCCTGCCCCTCTTCAGGGGCTACCTCGAGATGCCCCACGACGGCTGGAGGATCGCCGTCGCCGTGCCAGCGATGGTGCTGACGGCGATCATCCAGTTCAGCATCGCGTACTGCTTCGGGCTCCTGGCCTTCTGGTTCCTCGAGATCCAGGGCTTCGTCATCCTCTCGATGGCCGTCGAGACTCTGCTCGGGGGCCAGATCGTCCCCCTGGACCTCCTGCCCGCCTCGGTCTTCAACGTCATCCGCTTCCTGCCCTTCTTCTACCAGGCCTACTTCCCGACGGCGATCCTGACGGGCAGGATGGACCAGGCGATGGCGCTCCAGGGCCTAGCGATCCAGGCCGTGTGGGCCTTCGTGCTCGTGTGCCTCGCCGAGGTCGTCTGGCTGCGGGGCCTACGCCACCACACTGCCGCGGGGGGCTGAGGCACGACCATGATCTCCCTCGCCCAGTACCTGAAGATTTGGCTCGCGAGCGCGCGCTACTCGCTCGTGCGCGCGACCATGTTCCGCGCGGACCTCTTCATCTGGGCGTCGGTCGAGCTGCTGTGGATCTCGGTCAACGTGGCGATGATCGCGGTGATCTACAGCCACACCCGGTCCATCGCCGGCTGGAGCATGTACCAGATGCTGCTCCTCGTCGGGACCTCGATGCTGATCCAGCGCTTCCTCATGGGCTTCTTCTGGAGCGGCATCTTCGAGATGGGGCGCAACGTGCGCAGCGGCCTCTTCGACTTCGTGCTGGCCCAGCCCGGCGACCCGCTGTTCATGGCCTCGACCCGCAAGCTCGAGCTGGACGGCCTCCTCAACTCCGTCGTCGCGGGCGCCCTCGTGGCCTACTCGGCTCACAAGCTCGGCCTGCACCCCGGCGCCGGGGACATTGCGCTCTACGCGGTCATGGTCGCCTGCGGGGTCGTGATCCACTTCAGCGCGCTCGTGATGGCCATGTCCCTCGCCTTCTGGATCACGAGCTCCCAGGGCGTCGAGGGCAGCTACTTCACGCTCATGGAGTTCTCGAGGATCCCGAGCGGCGCCTTCAAGGGCCTGGCGAGCGTGGTCTTCGTGTGGGTGCTGCCGGTCGTCGTCGTCAGCAACGCGCCGGCCCGCGCGCTGCTCAACGGGTTCGAGCCCATGTGGGCCCTGGCCCTCTGCGCCGCCACGGCGTTCTGGTTCCTGCTCGCGGTCGTCGTCTTCCGGTGCGGCCTGCGGCGCTACACAAGCGCAAGCTCGTGAAAGGGGACCTCAACGCCCTGCAGGCGAGGATCGGGCACCGCTTCCGCGACCCTGCCCTCCTCGGGCGCGCGCTCACCCACGCGTCCTGGCTCTACGAGAACCCGGCGGCCGAGGGCAACAACCAGCGCCTCGAGTTCCTCGGCGACTCGGTCCTGCAGCTTGTCCTCACCGAGGCGCTCTATGCGCTCTACCCGGGCGACCGCGAGGGGGAGCTCACGACCCGGCGGGCGATCCTCTGCAAGGGTGCGTTCCTCGCCACCCTCGCGCGGGAGATCGGCCTGGACGCCTGCCTTCGCCTCGGGGCCAACGAGGAGGCCACCGGGGGGCGCGGGCGCGACGCCGCGCTCGAGGACGCCTTCGAGGCCCTGGTCGGGGCCGTCGATCTGGACGGGGGCATCGAGGCGGCCCGAAGGGTCGTCCTCGGGATCTACAGGGACCTGCCGGAGCGCCTCGCGGCGCTCGAGGGACACGCCAATCCCAAAGGGCGACTCCAGGAGATCGTCCAGCCCGAACACGGCAACCAGGCGCTCCGCTACGAGGTCCTCGCCGCGGAGGGGGCCGACCACGAGCGCCGCTACGAGGTCGCCGTCTTCCTCCTCGACCGGCGGCTCGGCAGCGGGCGCGGCCCGTCGAAAAGGCTGGCCGAGGAGGAGGCCGCCCGGGCGGCCCTCGCGGCACTGGACGCATCCCCGCCCGAGCGATGACCGGGGCCGCGAGGCACAGG
>Ga0265318_10001740_pt1 | contig 12453 bp, 11 predicted proteins | sample 4821metaG_FD_192431 | JGI IMG/M metagenome (GOLD analysis project Ga0265318, IMG submission 192431) | Rhizosphere microbial communities from Carex aquatilis grown in University of Washington, Seatle, WA, United States - 4-8-21 metaG | ecosystem: Host-associated > Plants > Roots > Rhizosphere >... | reverse complement strand
CGTCGCCATCGACTCGCTCGAGCAAGCGATCGAGCTGGCGAACGCGTCGCCGTTCGGACTGCTCTCGGCGATCTTCACCCGGGACATCGCGAAAGGGCTGCGCTACGCCGACTCGGTTCGCACCGGCTGGGTGAACGTCAACGAGTCGTCGAACTACTGGGAGACGCACCTGCCGTTCGGCGGTCGCTCGGGCAGCCAGAGCGGGATCGGTCGCGTCGGCGGCACGGCGCCGCTCGAGACCTTCACCGAGCTGCAGACCGTGGTGCTCTCGTGAGCTACGACGTGATCATCGTCGGCGGCGGCTCGGCGGGATCCGCGCTTGCGAACCGGCTCAGCGCCGATCCGTCCACGAGCGTGCTCGTGCTCGAGGCGGGCCGGCCCGACTACATCTGGGACCCGTTCATCCACATGCCGGCGGCGCTCGCCTTCCCGATCGGGAACAAGCGCTACGACTGGATGTACGAGTCGGAGCCCGAGCCGCAGATGCACGCACGCCGCATCTACCACGCGCGCGGCAAGGTGCTCGGCGGCTCGAGCAGCATCAACGGGATGATCTTCCAGCGCGGCAACCCGCTCGACTACGAGCGCTGGGCCGCCGACGACGGCATGGCGAGCTGGGACTACGCGCACTGCCTGCCGTACTTCAAGCGCATGGAGACCTGCCTCGCGGGCGCCGACGTGTATCGCGGCGCCGCCGGCCCGCTCGTGCTCGAGCGAGGTCCCGCGGTGACGCCGCTCTTCGACGCGTTCTTCGCCGCGGTGCAGCAGGCGGGGTATCCGCTGACGAGCGACGTCAACGGGCGGCAGCAGGAGGGTTTCGCGAAGTTCGACCGCACGATCCACCGGGGCCGGCGGCTCAGCGCCGCGCGGGCGTACCTGCATCCCGTCATGAAACGTCAGAACCTCGAGGTGCGCTGCCGGACGTTCGTCGACCGTGTCGTCTTCGAAGGGACGCGCGCGGTCGGCGTCGAGGTCGGCGGCGAGGTCATCCGGGCGGGCGAGGTGATTCTCTGCGGGGGCGCGATCAACTCACCGCAACTGCTCCAGCTCTCGGGCGTCGGCAACGCCTCGGAGCTCGGAGCGCTCGGCGTCGACGTCGTGCACGACCTCCCGGGTGTCGGCGAGCATCTCCAGGATCATCTCGAGGTCTACGTGCAGTACGCGTGCACCCAGCCCGTCTCGGTGCAGCCGGCGCTGAAGAAGTGGAAGCGGCCGTTCATCGGCGCACAGTGGCTCTTCCTCCGCAGCGGTCCAGGCGCCACGAACCACTTCGAAGCGGGCGGGTTCATCCGCTCGAACGACGACGTCGCGTACCCGAACCTCATGTTCCACTTCCTGCCGGTCGCGATCCGCTACGACGGGACGTCGCCGGGCGGCGATCACGGCTACCAGGTGCATGTCGGCCCGATGTACTCCGACGCGCGCGGCTCCGTGAAGATCACGGGCACCGATCCACGGAAGCATCCGGCGCTGCGGTTCAACTACCTCTCGACCGACCAGGACCGGCGCGAATGGGTGGAGGCCGTGCGCTGCGCGCGCAAGATCCTCAACCAACCGGCGTTCGACCTGTACAGCGGCGGCGAGACCTCGCCGGGGCCGGGCGTCACGACCGACGCGGAGATCCTCGACTGGGTGGCGCGTGACGCGGAGACCGCGCTGCACCCTTCGTGCACGTGCCGCATGGGTGTCGACGACATGTCGGTGGTCGATCCGGAGACGATGCGCGTGCACGGGCTCGACGGTCTACGGGTCGTCGACGCGTCGGTGTTCCCCTACGTCACCAACGGGAACATCTACGCGCCCGTGATGATGGTCGCAGAGAAGGCGGCCGACCTGATCCGAGGCGACACGCCGCTGCGTGCCGCGAACGTCGACTTCTACCGGCGTCAGGGGGACCATGCTGAGCGAGCTCACAGTCGGTGAGTTCCTCGCGGCGCTCGGCGAGCGTACGCCCGCTCCGGCGAGTGGGTCGGCAACCGCGCTGACAGCTGCGCTTGCCGCCGCCCTGGCTGAGCTCGCAGCGCGGTTCGCAGGCGAGGACGAGGCGGCGGCGCGGTCGCAGTCGATCGCGCGGCGGCTCGTCGAGCTGGCCGACGAAGACGGCGCCGCCTATGCCGCCTTCATGGCCGACCGCAGCGATCGGACGCGGCGGCGCATCGTCGAGATTCCGGAGGAGATCGCGACCCTCGCGGACGAGGTGGTCCAACTTGCCAACTCGTCGCGAGCACGACTTCGAACGAGTGTTGTCGGCGATGCGGAGGCCGCCGTGGAGCTGGCCTCCGCCGCGGCGCGCGTCGCTCGTCGTCTGGCAGAGATCAACAGCTGACCTCCGACCGTTGACAAGCTCAGTCCGGCTTCCGCGCGGACGCCTCTTCGTGCGCCCGGTCGTGCCTCCGGGCGCTCCGGAGCCCGAACCAGAAGATCGCGACGGCGAGGAGTGGCCCGGCGAACACCGCCGCAACCACGAGCGCGTTCATCGCGGCATTGTTGCCGGCCCCGAGCATCGAGCTCAGTCTAGGCGGCCGACGCGAGACCTTCGGAAGACTGCGGGACAGGGATTCGAACCCCAACTTCTGGTTCCAGAGACCAGCGTCCTACCGTTAGACGATCCCGCACCGGATCGGCCTCGATTGTAGCCGGGCCGCCCGAGGATCGCCCGCCCGCTCAGACCTCGAGGCGGTAGATCTGTACCAGGCGCTGCTCGGTCTCGGTGTCGATGTGCGCAACGACCTCGACGTAGGGCTCGAGGCCGGAGCCGCGGAGCTTCGCCTTCAGGAGCCCGTCGACCTGGAAGAGCCCCGACGAGTTGTTCATCAGGATCTCGATCAGCACCGGACGCTCCTCACCGTCGCTGATCGTGACGTCCTCGATCGCGGCCGCCGAGAGCGAGTGCATCGACACGCGGCCGCGCTCGAACGGGATCCGCGAGCGACCCTTCGCCATGTCCAGGGCGTCGGCGACGCGGATGATGCCGGCCTCGATCGTCAGGGGCTGGCCGTCGGCACGGTGGCTGATGATCGCCTGGAGCACCTCGGAGACGATCACCGTCAGGTTCGGCTCCTCGTAGATTCCCGCCAGGAGCTCGCGCAGCTTCGGCTCGGCGAGGAAGAGGCTGAAGTCCTCGTGGCCGATGCGGTGAATCGACATGCCGATGCAATGCGTGAGCGCGGCGAGCGTGACGACCATCTCGGAGTCGTCGTGCGTCATGCCGTAATCGCGGACGACGGAAGGCTCGACGTGGTGCTTCGTCAGCTGGCGGAGGAGCTTCAGGGCGATGTTCGCGACGATCTGGATGTGCACCCAGGAGTGGTCGTTGATCTCCATGCGCGCGACGGCGTTCACATTCGAGACGTGCCACCAGCCCTTCAGCTGGGGATCGTCGTTGACCCGCTCGATCAGCGTGCGAAGCTTCCGGTTGCCCCGAACCGGCACGTTGATCCGCATCCGCTCGATCGCCTCAGCCGGCGTGAGACGGGCTTCCGCCTCGGCCTCGGCGGCGATCGGCTGGTCGATCCGCTCAGCAGTTTCGGCGTCCAGTCCGTGGTCGCTGTCGCCGCCGATCGCCATCAGGGAGAGTGTACGTCCGCCGGATACGTCATTAATGCAGCATGCACCCAGAGCATCCTGTCAAGCTCGTCGTCGAGGACGACCTCAGGCGCAGCCGGCTGACCGTCTTCTTCCGGTTGCTCCTCGCGATTCCGCTCGTCATCTGGATCTTCCTCTGGACGATCGCGACCCTCGTCGCAGCGGTGATCAACTGGATCGCCACGCTCGTGGTCGGCCGGCCGCCGGACGGGCTTCACCGCTTCATGTGCTCGTACATCCGCTACGTCACGCACGTCAACGCATACATCGGCCTGGTCGCCAACCCCTATCCCGGCTTCGTCGGGGAGGAAGGCTCGTACCCGATCGACGTCACGCTTCCGGGGCCTGCGGCTCAACCGCGCTGGAAGACCTTCTTCCGCATCTTCCTCGCAGTGCCGGCGCTGCTGCTCTCGAGCGCGCTCGGTGGAGGCGGCAGCCTGAGCGGCTCGTACTCGTACAAGAGTTCGGGTAAGACCTACGGCGGTGCCGGTGGCGGCGCGCTCGGCGGTGTCTGCGCCGTGCTCGGATGGTTCGCGAGCATGGTCCGCGGCGAGATGCCAAAGGGTCTTCGCGACGCGGGCGCGTACGGCGTCGGGTACACGGCCCAGGTGCTGTCCTACCTGTTGCTCGTCACCGACCGCTATCCGAACGCCGATCCGACGGCGATGCTCGCCGCCGTCGAGCGGCCGCCGGAGCATCCGGTCCACCTCGTCGGCGATGCGGACGACTTGCGGTTCTCGCGCGTCACCGTCTTCTTCCGGTTGCCGCTCGCAATCCCGCACATCGTCTGGCTCGCGCTCTGGGGTGTGCTGGCTTTCTTCGCGGCGATCGCCATGTGGTTCGCGACGCTGTTCACCGGCACGCCGCCGGCGGGCCTGCATCGCTTCCTCTCACGCTTCATCCGGCAGTCGCTGCATGTGAACGCGTTCCTTTACCTTGCCGCCAATCCGTTCCCCGGGTTCGTCGGCGAAGAGGGGCGATACCCACTCGACCTCGAGCTGCCGGGCCCGGCACGACAGAACCGCTGGAAGACGGGCTTCCGCATCTTTCTTGCGATCCCGGCGCTGTGCGTCAACGGCGCGCTCGGCTGGGGCCTCGGCGTCGCCGCCGTGCTCACCTGGTTCGTCGCAATGGCGACCGGTGCTGCACCGTGGGGCCTGCGCAACTTCTCCGCGTATGCGCTGCGGTATGCATCGCAGGTCAACGCATACGTGCTCCTCATCACTGAGGCGTACCCGCACGCGAGCCCGCTCGAAGGGGCGGCTCCGGCGCAGCTTTCGTTCGACGAACACGCATGACCTCAGGCAGGGCGGCGCGGGCTGCGACGCTCGCGCTGCTCGCTGCCGCCTGGGCGCTGGCAGCGTGGCTGCTCTGGCGCTCGAGTGTCGTTCCGTCGTCGCTCCAGCTTCCGCACCTCGACGAGCATCGGTACTTCTCCGCGTCGCAGTTGCGCCGGACGGCGACCTTCGGCCGGTTCTCGTTCATCGACTGGATGCTCACGACGGTCGCCGAGCTCGTCGCGCTCGCGGTGTACGCGCGCAAGGGCGGGCGTTTCACCCGTGAATCGGCGGCTGGACGGCTCGGCACCGGGATGCTGCTCGGCATGCTGGGCTTCGCGCTCGTCTGGGCGGTGCAATTGCCGTTCGGCGTCGCAGATCTCTGGTGGCAGCGTCGCCACCATCTGACACACGTCGGGTACGTCTCGCAGATCTTCGGTAACTGGCTCGCGCTCGGTGGGCAATTCGTCTTCCTCTGTCTCGCGCTCGCCGTCGTCATGGGGCTCGCGCGGAAGCTCCCCGAGCTCTGGTGGGCGGTCGCCGCACCCGTGTTCATCGGGCTCGCACTGCTCTTCGCGTTCATCAATCCGTATCTCCTCTCGACACATCGCCTCCGCGACCCGCAGCTGCGCGCCGCGTCGGCGCGGCTGGAGCGGATCGAGCACGTTCGCCATATTCCGATCGTCGTCGAGGACGTGCACGACGTGACCTCGCTGCCGAACGCCGAGGCGACGGGTCTCGGCCCCAGCCGGCGCGTCGTCCTGTGGGACACGCTGGTGAACGAGTTCACACCCCGCGAGGTCACTGTCGTGCTGGCGCACGAGCTCGGCCACCTCGCGCACAACCACATCTGGAAGGACATCGGCTGGTACGCGCTTTTCGCGTTTCCCGGGACGTTCCTGATCGCGCGTCTCACACGAAGGAAGGGCGGGATGGCGCAAGCCGAGACGGTGCCGCTCTCGCTCTTTCTGCTCGTTGCATTGACGCTAATTGCCCAGCCGCTGCAGAACGCGGTCTCCCGTCATATGGAGGCGGAGGCAGACTGGGCGGCGCTCGAGGCGACGCACGACCCTGCAGGCGCGACCGCGCTCTTCCGGGGCTTTGTCCCGACGACGTTGAGCGAGCCCAATCCTTCGACGCTGGAGTACGTGCTGCTCGAGAATCACCCGACGATCATGCAGCGCATCGCCATGGCACAGGCGTGGCGATCGAGCAAACGCTGACGGATCAGCCGCCCCACTGCTTCGCGCGCTCGTCGTACTTCCGCGCGTATTCCTCTTCGAGCGTCTCGGTCCTCGACTCCGCCGCCTGCGTCGGAGCGTGCTCGACATCGTCCTGCGCAGTCCACACCGACTCCCAGCGGCGGCCTGGCTCGAGAGCGACGGGCCTCCCGGGCTCGAGCAACGTGTAATAGATAACGGTGAGGGCGTGCGCGTAGTACGGAGCGGCCAACGCGGTGACAAGGACTGCTGCAATCCACTGGAGGAGTGGGCCGCTACGCGCCGCGACGAGCGTGACCGGAATCACCACAAGAGCGTTGAGCACGCCGCACACAAAAAGGATCTTGAAGACATTCCAGCCGTTTCCGGCGAGGATCTGGCGTGAGCGACGGAGCGCGGAGCCGGCTGAGCCGTCCTCGAGCATGGCGACCGGAACCACGACGGCCCAGCGCACTGCCAGGATGATTCCGGGCACGACGAAGAGGATCGATCCGAGGCCAACGGCGAGGCCGTACATGAGCGAGACCAGGACGAGCTTCCAGACCCTGCCGCTCGCACGCCGAAAGAGTTCCAGCACCGAGACCTCGGCGTCGCCGTCCACGTGCAGGTCTCGCACGATCTCGACGAGCGCGCCCTGCAGCAGGGCGATGCCGAAGACCATCAGGAGGATGTAGAGCAGCCCGAGCAGCAGGCGGTTGTTGCTTGCTCTCACGAGTGAATCCACGAGCTGCAACCCGCCGAAGATGACGACGCTCATGAGCACCGAGCGCACGAAGAGCCGCTTGTAGAGGGCCCAGGTCTGCGTGAGCACTGCGCTCCGGTCGAGCTCGAGCCGTTGAACGGGCTGGCTGAGGGCGTAATCAGTCATCTGGCCCGGTATCGGCCCACATGTCAACAGACTTGAGCTAGAGGCTAGGCCGCGTCCGAGGCCCAGTCGCCGTAGAGCGACGTATAGAGGCCGCGCGCGGCAAGCAGTTCCTCGTGAGAGCCCTGCTCCACGACGCGGCCGTGCTCGAGCACGACGATCAGGTCGGCGTCGCGGATCGTCGAGAGACGATGAGCGATGATGAAGGCTGTCCGCTTCTCGAGCAGCAGGCGCAGCGCCTGTTCGATCTTCCGCTCGGTGCCGATGTCGACCGACGACGTCGCCTCGTCGAGGATCAGGATGCGCGGGTCGGCGAGGAGCGCGCGCGCGAACGCGACCAGCTGGCGCTGGCCGAGCGAGAGGCGCGAGCCGCGTTCCCCGAGCTGGGTCTCGTATCCGTCCTCGAGGCGGAGGATGAAGTCGTGCGCACCGACCATCTGCGCCGCATGGACGATCTCGTCTGCCGTCGCCTCGGGCTTGCCGAACGCGATGTTCTGCGCCACCGTGCCCGCGAAGAGGAAGCCCTCCTGCGGCACGACGCCGAGCTGGCTGCGCAGTGATGCCTGCGTCACGTCGTTCAGGTCGTGGTCGTCGATCGTGATCGTGCCGTGCGTCGGCTCGTAGAAGCGCGCGAGCAGCTTCGCGATCGTCGACTTGCCCGCGCCGGTGTGGCCGACGAGAGCAACCGTCGTGCCGGCCGGGACGTCGAGATCGATGCCGTGCAGCACCTCGTCGCCGCGGCCGTAGCGGAAGCGCACGTCCTCGAAGCTCACGTGTCCCTGGATCGCTGGGAGCGCGAGCGCGCCCGGTGGGTCGACGACGTCAGGCTCCTCGGCGAGCACGTCCATGATCTTGTCCAGCGCCGCAGCGGCAGAGAGGAATGTGTTGTAGAGCTGCGAGAGCTGCTGCACCGGATCGAAGAAGTTCTGGACGTAGAGCAGGAATGCGAAGAGCGTCCCGAGCGTCACCGCGTCGGAGAAGTAGAGGTGGCCGCCGTACCCGAGCACGACCGCGAGCGCGACGGTCGAGAGGAGATCCACGAACGGGAAGTAGAGGCCGTTGAGCATGACCGTCTGCATGTTGGAGTCGCGATACCGTCCGGCGACCGTGCGGAAGTTCGCGAAGGCGGCATCCTCGCGCGTGTACGACTGGACGATGCGCATGCCTGCGATGTCCTCGGCGAGGGTCGCGGTGACGAGACCGAGCCGCTCGCGCACGGCCGCGTACGCGCGCGAGGAGCGCGTGCGGAAGAGCACGGTCGCAACGCTCATCAGCGGAAGCACTGCGCAGGTCGCGAGCGCGAGCCGCCAGTCGAGAATGAAGAGGATGATCGCGGTGCCGACGAGCGTGAGCGTGCTCTGGACGAGCGTCGTCACGCCGTCGGTGACGAGCTGGTCGATCGCCTCGACGTCGTTCGTGAGCCGGCTGATGATCACGCCGGCGCGGTTGCGCTCGTAGAAACCGAGCGAGAGCCGCTGCAGGTGCCCGAACAGACGGATGCGCAGGTCGGCGAGGATCCGCTCGCCGACCCAGCCAGTGAGATACGTCTCGACGTAGGTCATGACGCAGTTCGCGAGCCCGACCGCGACGAAGACACCGACCACGACGTAGATCGCGGTTCCAGCGCCCTTCGTCACGGCGTCGTCGAGGGCGACCTTCGCGAGGTAGGGCGGTGCGAGTGCGGTCGCGGTCGCGGTGAGCAGGGAGAGAACTGACCAGGCGGTGCGTCCGCGATACGGCTGCGTCAGCCGCCAGAGCAGCTCGATCCGCCGACGGGTGCGATGCCACGACCAGTCGTCGACCTGTGCGCCGCGCTCTTGCATCAGGTGGCTGCCCGCCTGATGGACGCGCATCAGGCGACCTCGGGCACGTCGACACGAGCCTCGACGGCATCCGCGAACTGCTGCTCGAGCAAGCCGTGGTCGTAGATCTCGCGGTATACGAGGCTCGATTCGACGAGCTCGTCGTGCGTCCCGCGCGCCGCGATGCGCCCGTCGTCGAGCACGACGATCTCGTCGGCGAGAGCGATAGTCGACAGGCGGTGCGCGATGATCAGCGTCGTCCGGTTGTGCATCGCCTCTCGGAGGCCGACGCGGATCCGCGCTTCCGTCGTCGCGTCGACGGAGGCGGTGGCGTCGTCGAGGATGAGGATTCGCGGATCGATCGCGAGCGCCCGGGCGATCGCGATGCGCTGCCGCTGGCCGCCGGAAAGCGTGATCCCGCGCTCGCCGATCACGGTGTCGTAGCCCTTCGGCAGGTTCTCGATGAACTCGTGAGCCTGGGCGGCCCGGGCCACGTGCTCGACCGCCTCGAGCGAAAGGTCGGGACGGCCGAACGAGATGTTCTCGCGAACGGTCGCCGAAAAGAGGAACGGATCCTGCGCGATGACACCGATCGCGCCGCGAAGCGATGCGAGCGTCACGTCGCGCACGTCGACGCCGTCGATCGAGACACCGCCCGTCGTCGTGTCGTAGAAGCGCGGGACGAGCGAAGTGAGCGTCGTCTTGCCGGAGCCCGTGTGCCCGATCAATGCGATCGTTTTCCCGGCGGCGACATCGAGATCGATGCCGCGCAATACGGGCCGGCCCGGAGCGTATTCGAACGTGATGTTCTCAAAGCGGATCTCGCCGGCGCCGGGGGGAAGCGGCCGCGCACCGGGCCGGTCGGCGATCTCCTCGGGCTCGTCGATGACCTGGAAGATGCGCTCGCCGGATGCCGTCGCACGCTGCGACTGCCCGATCCACATCCCGAGCGCCCGCAACGGGACGACGAGCAGTGCGAGATAGAGGTTGAATGCCACGAAGCTCCCTACGCTCAGCGAGTGGTGCGCCACCATCCGGGCGCCGATGAGGAGCACTGCCGCCTGCGCGAGCAATGGGACCACGGAGATGAGCGGCACGTAGAGCGCGCGCTGTCTGTTCGCCCGGAGCGTCTGCTGGAAGACGAGCTCCGAGCGCACCCGGAACTTCTCCTGCTCGGCCGGCTCCTGGGCGAACGCCTTGACGACGTGCACGCCGACGATGTTCTCCTCCGCCACGGTCGCCACGTCTGCCAGACGCTGTTGCACGTCCCGCAGCGTCGGGTGCGCGACGTGGCTGTAGCGGTATGCGAGCGCGACGAGCAGCGGGGTGCAGGCGAGCGGAATGAGCGCGAGCTTCCACTGCACGAAGAAGAGGACGACGGTCACGGATGCCACCGTGAGCACGTTCTGGAAGAAGAAGATCAGCCCGTAGCCCAGGAAGAACCGGACACCCTGCAAGTCGACGGTGGCCCGGCTCATCAGCTGCCCGGTCTGGTGGCGGTCGTAGAACCCAAACGATAGGCGCACGAGATGGGCGTAGAGGCCGTTGCGCATGTCCATCTCGACGTCGAGCGCTTGTCGGCCGGAGAGAATCCGCCTGCCGAGCATGCACGCGGCGCGCACGATGCCGAGTCCGACGATCTCTCCGACGTCGAGCCAGAGGGCATGCGTGTCTCGGTGGATGAGTGCCGTGTCGATCACCCCGCGCCCGGTGACCCAGATCAGCGCAATGCCGGCGGCCTGCGAGCCGACCGCGAGGAAGATCGAAACGATCAGCCCGCGCCGGTACGGCCGCAGGAACCCGAGCAGGCGGAAGAACGTCGTGCGGTACGGGACAGCGCTCACGCGAGCAGGGTAGCCAGGCGACTATGCAGCGCCGAGACGCCGGAGCAGCGCATCGCGCGAAGCAGGCCGCAGCGCGTAGACCGACGCGAACAGCGCCTCGCGTGCGAGCCGCTGTGGGTGAAGGTCGAGCAGGATCGAACGGCTCCCGGTGTGGACCATCAGGACGACGGCTGCCCGGACGGCGAGCTCACCGGCGTCGGCTCGATCCGCGGCGATCCGTTCGGGGTCGAGCGCGGCGAGGCGCGCACGGCACGCGTCGAGCTCGTCGTCGAGGGGGCTCGCACCGAGCAGGCGGCAGCACCGGCCCGCGACGCCGAGTGCAAGCGACGCGTGGATCCGGAGCACCTCGGGAGGCGTCGCCCCCGGCGTGAACGGCGCGACCGAGACAACGCGCTCGTCGGGAGCGAAATGTCCGTCGAAGTCTGCGCGGACGGTGGCGGTCGCTCGGAGTGTCATGAGGTCTTGCAACTCGACGCGCAGGGTGTCGCTCTCTCGGGCATCCACGAACATCCAGACGAGCCGCTCATCGTCAGTGCGCGCACCCGTGTGGACGACGTCGATGCGGCCCCAGCCGGAGAGCCAAGGCGAGCTGCCGTCGAGCAGCCAGCCGCCGTCCGTTTCGTGAGCAGTGATGAGTGGCGGCCCGGGTAGCGCGCCGCCGAGTGCAAGCCCGCCACGGCGATCGCCTCGCGCCAGCGGTTCGCTCCACTCTTCTCGTATGTGCGCGTCCTCGCAGAACATCGCCGCTCGCAGGACGCCGAGATGCTGCATCCAGACAAACGCGGTCGAGAGACAGCCGCCCGCAAGTGCCTCGAGCACCGCGCAGGTCGCCTCGAGATCGTCGGGCAGTGCCGCGCCGTAGAGGCCGGCGTCCGCGAGCGCATCGAGGGACGCCAGCGGTATGACTCCGGCCGCATCGGTCTCGAGCGCCACCGGAAAGAGCAGCTCGTCCGCGAGTCGGTGCGCAGTTTCGACGGCGTCCATGTTGGCGAGCCTATAAGCGGCTGAGCTCGGATCGCACGAGCTCGAGCGCGCGCTCGAGCCGCTCGCGGTTGCCGGGTGCGTGCGGCCAGCTGCTCGCCCCGGACGGGTGGGGCAGAGGCACGACGCAGACGCCGTCGCGCTCGAACCGCTCGCCGATCGCGGCCGTGAGGTCGGTGAGGCCGAGGGTGCGGCGCAGGGCGAGACCGCCCACGGTGACGATCAGTCGCGGCCGCAACAGCTCGAGCTCCCAGTCGCGCCAGGGCTCGCAGAGATCCTGCTCACGCGGTGTGGGCGCCCGGTCGCCGCGGCCCGACGACATGCGGCCGGGATAGCAGCGGGTCACCGATGCGCAGTAGAACGTCGCGTAGAACGCCTCCTCTTCGAGCTCGAGCCAGCGACGCAGCTTCTGGCCCGCGCGCCCGCGCCACGGGAGCCGCTCCTCGCCTTCGACGATGCCGGGCGCCTGGCCGAACAGGTACGCCTCCTGGCCGGCGAACGGCGCACGAACGGGTAACGACTCGAGCGGATAGCCCGCCTCGGCGCACGCCCGGCAACGCGACGTGTCGCGCTGCAGAGACGCGATCGAGCGATAGGTCGACTTGCGGACGGTCACGCGGGGTACCGTGGGCGGCGGATGCGCACGCTCTTCTCGTTCCCGAATCCCGTCAATGAGACATCGGCGCGGCTCGTCGCAGGGTCGGTGGCTGTGCTCGCGGTGCTCACGATCGCATTCCAGCAGGGCTGGGTCATTCCCGTGCTGGCCTACGGCTTCGTCGCGCGTGTGCTCACCGGGCCGACGCTCAGCCCGCTCGGAACGCTCGCTACCCGGGTCGTCACGCCGAGGCTGAACGTGAGGCACCGGTACTCGCCGGGGCC
>Ga0265318_10001738_pt1 | contig 12459 bp, 17 predicted proteins | sample 4821metaG_FD_192431 | JGI IMG/M metagenome (GOLD analysis project Ga0265318, IMG submission 192431) | Rhizosphere microbial communities from Carex aquatilis grown in University of Washington, Seatle, WA, United States - 4-8-21 metaG | ecosystem: Host-associated > Plants > Roots > Rhizosphere >... | reverse complement strand
AACAATGGGAGTCCCTAAGACATTGCCGCTGTCCATCAGCGACATGCCGAGGGGAGATTTCAAACAACGACAAGCCCGCAGGCCCCATTCACTCCGACAGTCGGCCCTGAAATGTCCCCATTGGAGCGCAGTCCCTGCCGGGCCAATGCGGCTATGCGCGTAGGGGATGTCCCCAAAAGAGCGGGTCTGGAATTCGGCCCAAAACATCCTTTTTTTCCCGTCTCCTGCGTGAGCGAAAAGCAAAGCGGCGCGCCGCCCGGTAGGTGTATGGCCCATTATGGCTGCTGAGAAAATGTGACATAGTGGCCGGCCAATGAAAGCCACGCACAAGAATCACCCTACCCACAGTGAAATCGCCACCCAGGCCCAGATCCTCTGGGACCTGCGGGGACGACCGGAAGGGCAGGACAAGGCGATCTGGCTGACGGCGGAGCAGGAGTTGCGCTACGACCGCAAGCTGAACGTCGCAGACACGCGCGACCGTGCTTCAGCGTTACAGCGTCTGGATGCGAAGAGCGATGCGGTCCAGAAGGAGTTGTCCGAGCTGTTCCCCTCGAAGAGCTCCCCGACGATTCAGGAGGAACTCGAGCCCTCCAGCCTGAATGAGGATCGTTAAACAGTCGTGCCTGGCGGCCATCTTCGGGGCCCGACTCGCCCCGCAGTTATTCCGCCCCTGACCGCGACTTGCGCCGGCGGGTCATTCGTCAGCCGGGTGCGTTGCCGGCTCAAGGAGCCGCTCCGCGAACCCGCGGCCGGAGCACGTCACGCGCAGCACGGCCGGCCCGCTCGTGTGCGCGTAACGCACGAGGATCGTGTGCAGCTGGTTGCCTTTGAGCCCTAGCGACTTGACCTCGTGCCCGATGCCGGGCGCCTCCCGGGTGGCCGCGCTCGTCCGCGCGAGGGCCAAGACGCCGTCCACAAGGATCTCGACGCGGCCGTCGGTCGCGACGGAGAGGGTGTCGATGCCGTCGGCCGGTGCCCAGACCTTGCCCTCGTAGGTGACGGAGAAGTTGTCGCGGGGGACGCCCGCGGAAGCGTCGGGGGAACCCGCGCCGGGCTCGTCCACCAAGGCGAAGTCGACGGCCGGGGTCAGCGAGACCTTGGCCAGGCTCTTGAAGGCGTCATCCTTGAAGTAGGTGACCCTGAAGAAGTGGGTCCTTGCGAAGTCCTCGGCCCCTAGGAGCGCCCGGGCGTCGCCCACGGACCACGGATGCCCGTCCGGGTAGACGATTCCGTGGAAGGGGGTCGGGGTCTCGTCCTTGCGGGGCTTGTCCCGGTTCTCGGCCCACGCGAAGCGGCAGTTGTCCCGGCCGATCCCGAACTCCCACATGATGTAGCCGACGCGCCCCTTGAAGTGGGAGACGACGCCCGGGACGCTCTGGCCCTGGCGGTTCATGCACTCGGTGCAGAGCGTGAGGGCGTCACCCTCGACCGCGTAGCCGCCGTACTCGTGCCAGGACGGGAAATCCGAGAAGGGCCCGCCCGAAAACTCCCCTCCCGTCGCCGTCACGGGGATCGCGCTTCCGGTCTCCTTGATCCAGCCCATCGCGTCCCGCTCCAGCCTGACGGTCTCCGGGGACTTGTTGGGCTCGTTGTAGATCTCCCAGAAGAGCACGCGCGGGTCCGAGCGGTGCGCGCCTACGATGTCCTGGACATAGGCTTTAAGGCCGGCCTTGTGCTGCTCGTAATGGGCGCGCACGTCGTCTCCCGGGCACACGAGCCAGCGGCTGTTATGGACGCCGGGGATCGGGGCGGGGTAGCGGTAGTCGGCCGAGAGCAAGTCCTTCGGGGGCTGGTTCCAGCAGTCGTCGAAGAAGACGAACTCGGTCTTGATCCCGTATTTGTCGGCCCTCTGCAAAAAGTCCTCGATGCTCGCGAGCAGCGCCCCCTTCTTCTTCAGGTAGACATAGTAGTGCAGGTACACCCGGACCACGTTGATCCCGTACGCGGACGCATAGTGCAGCTCGCGGTCGTTGACCACCGGGTCGTACTCGTCCCACTGCTGGGCCTCGTTGACGCAGTTGGTCGGCACGAACACCGCCCCCTGCACCCAGGTCCAGTCCCTCGCGCCGGGCGGGGGCGCCTCGGCGGCCGCGGTCCGGGGCGGCGGGACCGCGTTCGGGACGGCGCAGCCCGCGAGGACGCCGAGGAGGAGCACCTTGAGCGCGTTTTTCACCGGGCCATTGGGAATGGGGAAGGGGAGCCGCCGCAATTCCCAATTCCAGCCGGGTCCCGGCCTGACGGGACGGCACAAACGCCTTTTCCGTCGGTCAATCCCCGTTAACCATGAAAACTGCCGCCCCCGTCTCCCGTAAGACAATGATACGCCTCCTCAACGAGGACCTCTCCCGCGAATACCAGGCGATCATCGCCTACGTGGTCTACAGCCAGATCATCAAGGGTGCCAAGTTCCAGCACATCGCGGGCGAGCTTGAGAAGCACGCCGGCGAGGAACTCGGCCACGCGATCCAGATCGCCAAGCAGATCGACTACCTGAACGGCACGCCCGTCGTCACCGCCAAGCCCGTCAAGATGTCGGCCAAGGCCGAGGACCTGCTGCGCTTCGACCTCGAGAACGAGCGCGCCACCATCGTCCACTACAGAAAGCGCATCCGCCAGGCCGACGCCATGGGGGAGTTCGCGATGAGCGAGGTGCTTCGCAAGATCATAGCCGAGGAGCAGGAGCACCTGACCGACCTCGCCACGGCCCTCGGGATCGACAATCCGAGGCTCGACGGCTGATCCCGTCCCTTGCCAGCCCGCTCACTTCTTGGGCGGGGCCTCCGGCGCGGCGGCCGCTGCGGCCACGGTGATCTCGGTGTTCTCCTTCACGGCCGCGATCATCTCCTCCATCCCCTCCTTGATATCGCTCACCTGGGGGTGGACCTCCTTGATGAGGTCGTGCTCGATCTTGGAGAGCCTCTCGATCCGCTTGCCCTGCTCGGTCAGCTGGTCGAGAAGGCTGTTCTGCTTCTCCGAGATCCGGTACATCCACCAGAAGCAGATGCCCCAGCAGACCGTGCCGATGAGCGTCATCCAGAAGGCGAGTATGTTCTCTTTCACCCCCTGACCGACCGCCGGGCCCATTTATGGTTGCGAAGAATGTCACCCCTGCCACACCCTTTCTTGGCAATGGATTCTGCCTTCTCGCCCCGCGGGAAAACCGCCGGAAACCCCGGCCGATGACTCCTACCGTGAAATAGCACGCAGGAACCCATCATGGCCATATACCTCTGGATCGCAATCGGCAGCGCGCTCGGCGGCGTCGGGCGCTTCGCCCTCAATAGCTTCGTGTCGGAGCGCCTCGGGGGCGCCTTTCCGTGGGGCACGCTCCTCATCAATGTCACCGGCTCGCTTGCCATTGGCTTCTTCTACACCCTCACGTCGGCCGGTGGCAGGTGGGTGGTCGCCGAGGAGGGCCGGATCTTCTTCATGGTCGGCATCTGCGGCGGCTTCACGACGTTCTCCGCCTTCAGCCTCCAGACCCTGAACCTCTTCCGCGGCGGAGAATGGCTGCGCGGCGGCGGCTACATCGCCGCCTCGGTCGTCCTCTGCCTCCTGGCCGTATGGCTGGGCCACGTGGCCGCCGCGCTCGTGAACTCGACCAAGGCCTCGTGACCCGCGGGACGGCGCGCCGGCTCTTTCCCGGGATGAAGGTCACCCGCGCCCAGGTCATCGCCAACGGGCTGAAGTGCCGGTGCCCCAACTGCGGCCGGCGCACGCTCTTCCAGGAGGGCCGGTACTTCAAGGTCAACGAGAACTGCCCGAGCTGCGGCCTCAACATCGAGAAGGGGGACGGGGCGTTCCTGGGCCCCTTCGTCATCAACTACGGCGTGACCGCGTTTGGCGTCGTGATCCCCGTCATCATCCTCTACGTCACGGGAAGGCTCGGAGCCAGCATGACGCTCGCGATCTGCCTCGCGGCCTCGCTCGGGGTGCCGCTCCTCCTGTACCGACTCTCCTGGGGATGGTGGCTCATGCTGTATTACCTCTTCCTTCCGGACAACCTTCCCGCCAACCTCGGGGGGCGTGCCGAGGACGACGAGTGATCCCCGCCGCGCGCGCAGCAAACTGAAATGGGAAGGGAAGCAATCCTATGACAAAGACGATTCGACAGACGGTGATCATCGGGGCGACCCCCAAGCGGGTCTACGAGGCCCTCATCGACGAGAAGAGGCACGCCAAGTTCACGGGCGCCAAGGCCTCCGTCTCCCGCAAGGTGGGCGGCGCCTTCACCTGCTACGGCGGCTACCTCACGGGCTTCAACATCGACCTGGTGCCCGGCAAGCGGATAGTCCAGGCGTGGCGGGTGAAGCAATGGCCGAAGGGGATGTTCTCGGTCGCCACGTTCGCGCTCTCGAGGAGCAAAGGCGGCAAGACAAAGATCGCGTTCTCGCAGGTCGGCGTGCCCGCGGCATCCGTGAAGCACCTGGGCCCGGGCTGGCGCACCCACTACTGGAAGCCTCTGAAGACTTATCTGGAGTCGTAGGCCCCTTGCCCTCCCCGAGAAACCTCACCGAGGTGGGGACGGCGTTCCTCAGGCTGGGCCTCGTCAGCTTCGGCGGGCCGGTCGCCCACCTGGGCTATTTCCAGAGGGAGTTCGTCGAACGCCGCCGCTGGCTCGACGACACGGCCTACGCCGACCTTGTGGCGCTCTGCCAGTTCCTTCCCGGGCCGGCGAGCAGCCAGGTCGCGTTCGCGCTCGGGATGAGGCGCGCGGGCGTGCCGGGCGCCGTCCTGGCGTCGGCCTGCTTTGCGCTCCCCTCGGCCGTCGCGATGATCCTGTTCGCCTACGGCGTCGCCACCCTGGGCGACGTGTCGTCCGCGGGCTGGCTCCACGGCCTCAGGCTCGCCGCGGCCGCCGTCGTCGCCATCGCGGTGTGGAGGATGTCCGTGAGCCTGTGTCCGGACTGGCCGCGCCGGATCCTCGCGGCATGCGCGGCGGCGGCCGTGCTCCTCGCTCCCGGCACCCTCAGCCAAGTGGGTGCGATCGCGGCCTGCGCCGCGCTCGGGCTCCTCGGCCGGCGGGACGCGTCCGCCCCGGCCGGGCCCGGCGGCGCGCTCGGCAGGACCCACGCGTGGGCCGCCGCGGCGCTCGTCGTCTTCGGCCTCCTCCTCGTCCTCCTGCCCATCGCGGCGCGGGCCAGCGGTGACAAGAACCTGGCCGTCGTCGACGGTTTCTACCGCGCCGGCTCGCTCGTCTTCGGGGGCGGCCACGTCGTCCTTCCGCTGCTCCGGTCGGAGGTCGTGCCGCGCGGCTGGGTCGACGAGGGCTCGTTCATCGCGGGCTACGGCGCGGCCCAGGCCCTCCCGGGCCCGCTCTTCACCTTCGCCGGTTACCTCGGGACGCTGATCCACGGCGGCGCCCGCGCGTGGGCGGGCGGACTGCTCGCGCTCTTCGCGATCTTCCTTCCCGGCTGGCTCCTCGTGGGCGGGGCGCTTCCCTTCTGGCACCTCCTGCGAGGGGCGGCCTGGGCCCGGGGCCTCCTTCGCGGCGCCAACGCGGCGGTGGTCGGCCTCCTCCTGGCCGCGCTCTACCGCCCGCTTTGCACCGAGGGCATCGGGAGCCCCAGCGACCTGGTCGCCTGCGTCCTCGCCGTGGCCCTCATGGGGCCGCTGCGGGTGCCGCCGTGGGCGGTCGTGGCGCTGATGGCCGCCGCGGGACAGTGGGTCCTTCGGTGAGGCCGTCAGCGCCGCGCCCGGCGGGTCAGTCCCGGACCTTCATCCTGTTGTCGACGGAGACGACCCCGCGGATGCTCTCCGCGAGCTTCGTCACGAGCGTCTTCTCGGCCTCGTTCGCGGCCTCGCCCCGGATGGTGACGATGCCGTTCGAGGTCTCGACCTTGGTCTTCAAGGCGCTCGTCGAGCCGTGGCTCGCGAGCTCGAACTTCAGCTGGCCGGTGATCGACGCGTCGTCGACGCTCTCGCCGACCGTCTCCTTCGGCGGGTTCTCCGCGACGACGATGTTGTTCCTGACCGAGCGCACGCCCTCCACGCCCTTGGCGTAGAACTCGGTGAGGTCCCTCTGCGCCGTGCTGCCCGCGGTGCCGGCGAGCGTGACCACGCCGCCGTTCACGTCGACGGTGGTCGCCGATGCGCTGACGTGCGCCTTCACGAGCAGCAGGCTGCGGATCTCTATCGCGATCCACTTGTCCGAGTGCTCCGGGACCTCGTCACGCACGACGATCTCGTTGTTGACGCTGACGACGCCCGGCAGGTTGACGACCGTCTCGGCGGCCAGGTCTCGCTGCTCGCGGTCCTGCACCTGGCCGGTGAGCGTGACCACGCCGTCCTGGGCCTTCACGTCCACCTTGTCATTGAGGACGGTGCGGTAGTTGTAGGAGTCCTTGGCGGATTCCTCTATCTTGTGGTCCGTGTCGCTCGAGGCGAACAGGCCGGCGGGGCTGGCCGCGATTATCGTCAGGGCTGTCCATTTCTTCATGTTGTTCATGGGTGTACCTTTCTCCGCGCATGGTACCGTGCCGCGCGGAATGGTTCCCCCGCGGCGCGCCTTCGGCGGGCCGGGCGGGGTCGCACGGGGCCCTTGATCCCGCGCCGATCAGTCCGCCTTGCGGGCGAGCCGGTGCACCAGGAAATAGTAAGCCGCCCCGAGCACGACGGCGGCTCCGGCCGCCCAGATCGTGATTTCCCGGACATCCCCGTGCATAAGGCTCTGATCGTTGCCCGCCACCTTCGACACATAGGCGAGGACGGAGCACCAGACGGCCGCGCCCGCGAGTGTGTAGACAGAGAACTTCCAGTAGCTCATCCGCACGATCCCAGCCGGTATGCCGATCAGATGCCGCACGACGGGAAGCATCCGCGACAGGAAAATCCCGAAGCTGCCGAAACGCTCGGACCAGCGCTCGGCCTTCTCGAGCTTCTCCGGCGAGATGAACGCCAGGTGGCTGTACTTGAGGATGAGCGGCCTTCCCGCGACCCGCGAGGCCCAGTACATGAGCGTTGCGCCGACCCAGCTGCCGGCCACGGCGGCGATAACGATGCCCGTGACCGTCATGTTCCCGCGCCCGGCCATCACCATGAGGATCGCGGGCGGGATGATGACCTCGCTCGGGATGGGCACCACCGAGCTTTCCAGCGCCATCAGGAGGATGATGTACGCGTAGCCCCCCGACTCCAGAGAGCGCTGGTAGGCGTCGAGGAGCGGCTGAAGCAGCTGGTGCAAGGGCGCCGCTTAGACGTCGGGCTTCGTCTTGCGCAGGCCCTGAACGCGGTCGCCGACCTTCCAGTGCCCGCGCTTCTTCAGCAAGTCGATGCGCTCGAAGCGCTTCAGTACGTTGCGCTTGATGACGATGCCGCTCGAACCCTGGAGACTCTTGTGCTGTGACATGGCGATGTGAAAGGGACGGGAGTTGGGTGCTAAAAGGGTTGTTCAGTAAAGGTTGGGGTCCTCCCAAGACAAGGAGAATTCGACCTTGACCCCCCTTGTCGCCTCGTCAATTTCGCACTTTCCGCATTGGAAACATCACCGATATGAGGGACGACTACATCAAACAGGCGCTTGGCAAGATCTTGGATCCCAACATCCTAATCAATGTTGTGTCGCGCCGCGTCAAGCAGCTCAAGCGCGGCAACCGGCCCCTCGTGGAGTCCCTCGAAAAGCTCTCGCCAGAGGATATTGCACTGCGCGAGATCATCGAGGAGAAGATTAGCTTCGAGGCCGGCGAGAACTGACCGCGGGCGTCGCCTCGGGGCGCGCCTGGCAGGGGTCGTTCGCGGGCTTCGCAAACGACGCTGACCATGGCCGCCAAGAAGAACGACGCCCCGCGCCTGACCGAGGTCAGGAACTCCAAGGTGTTCCGCGACTACGCCGTCGGGGAGCGCTTTGAGGCCGGCATCCAGCTCCGGGGGACCGAGGTCAAGTCGATCCGCACCGGCCGCGCCCAGATCAGCGACGCGTTCTGCCGCGTGGAGAAGGACGAGGTGTGGATGCTCGGGGCCCACGTCGAGCCGTACGCCTTCGGCAACCTGGAGAACCACGACTCGAAGCGGGTGCGCAAGCTCTTCCTGCACCGCAGCGACATCCGGAAGATCGCCATTGCCATGAACGCCGGGGGCAAGGCGCTCATCCCGCTGCGGATGTACTTCAAGGAGGCCCTCGTGAAGGTGGAGGTCGCGCTCTGCACCGGAAAGAAACTCTTCGACAAGCGCGAGGACCTGAAGAAGAAGGTGGAGATGCGAGAGGTGAACAGGACGCTCAGGTCGAGGCGCGCATGAGGCCCGGCGACGACCAGGCCGTGGTGCGCGTGCCCGCGAGCACGTCCAACTGCGGGGCGGGCTTCGACACGCTCGGCCTCGCGCTGAACCTCTACAACCGCGTCACGGTCATCCGCGCGCCGGGCGCCGCCCCTGTCGCCGACCGCCCCGCCGACGCGCGCGCCCAGGCCATGGCGGCGGAGGCGGCCGTCGCGTTCACGCGCGGCACGGGTCGCCCCGCGGGGGGCTTCCGCTTCCGCATCGAGGGCAACGTGCCTCCGGCGCGCGGCCTCGGCTCGAGCGTGACCGTGGTGGCCGGGGTGATCGCGGGCCTCGACGCGCTCCACGGCACATCGCTCGGGCGCCACCGCCTCGTGGGCCTTGTATCCGCGATTGAGGGACACCCGGACAACGCGGGCGCCAGCATCCTCGGGGGCTTCTGCGTGTCGCGGACGGACCCGGCCACGGGCGCCTACGTGGACTCGCAGCGCTTCGCGGTCCCCGGGCACGTCGCCTTCGTCGTCGCGTCGCCCCCGATCGAGTTCGCGACCAAGGAGTCGCGGGGCGCGCTGCCGACGATGCTGCCCTTCTTCGACGCGGTCCGCAGCATCAACGGAGCCGCCTACCTGGTCGCCGCGTTCGCCTCCGGGGACTTCGCGAGGCTGAGCCAGGTCGCGGGCGACTTCGTCCACGAGCCCTACAGGCTCCCCCAGATCCCGGGTGGGAGCGACGCGATCGCGGCCGGCGTCGCGGCGGGGGCATGGACCGGATGGCTCAGCGGCAGCGGCTCGAGCGTCCTCTGCGTCTGCGAGCGGGACAAGGCGGGCCTCGTGCAGAAGGCGATGACCGCGGCGTTTTCCCGGGCCTCGATGCCGAGCGAGGCGAGGATCCTCTCGGCGGACAACGAGGGCCTGACGGTCGAGGGGTGACCCGCCCCGGGGCTACTCCCGGAACGAGGGGGTGTCCTTGCCCGGCCAGACCTGTATGACGGCCTCCGCGAGCGGGCGCCAACCAAACGGCTTCTGGATGCGCATCCTCAGCCGCTTGAGGCGCGAGAGCTCGTCGTCGAACATGTCGAGGTCGTGGCCGGAGACGATGATGAACACCGCCTCGGGCGCCAGGGCCGACGCCTCGCGGATGAACTCGATCCCGTTCATCTGGGGCATGTAGTAGTCCGTCACGATCACCCCGGGCGCGATCTTGGGGAGGCTGCGCAGCGCATCCGTCGGCCGCGTGAACGGGTGGACCGGGCAGTCCAGGTTGTCCCCGATCATCTTCGCCATCAGGTCGACGAAGGGCTTCTGGTCGTCTACGATCACGACCGACCGGCTGGGTGCGGCGGTCTTTTTCCTGGCTGGTTTCACGGCGGGGCTGTCCAGAGGCCGCAGACGATGGTGGGCAGGCCGGGGGAAAGCAACGCGCAAGGGGCTTGCGTCACGTCAATCCCCGATGAAAAACGGTTGGCCCAAAGGAGCCCCGACCCGATGATCCATGTCGTACTGTTTCAGCCCGAGATACCCCAGAACACGGGCAACGTGGGGAGGATGTGCGCGCTGACGAAGTCGCGGCTCCACCTGATCCACCCGCTGGGATTCAAGATTACGGACCGCAACCTGCGGCGGGCGGGGATGGACTACTGGTTCTCCCTCGACGTCCATGAGCACGCCGACTGGGCCGCCTTCCGCTCGAGCCCCGCCGCCCCGCGGCGCCTCTGGCTCTTTACAACCCGGTCCAAGGTCGTGTTTTGGGACGTCCGCTTCGAGGACGGCGACGGGCTGGTCTTCGGGAACGAGGGAGGCGGCGCCCCGGACTGGCTGCACGGCGAGCTAGAGGGCACGAGGGTGACAATCCCGCACGCCAACCCGGACCTGCGCTCGCTCAACCTGAGCACGGCGGCCGGCATCGCAGCCTTCGAGGCCCTTCGCCAAATCGGGGGGTTTGGGGGGCCGCCGTGAATTTTTGGGTAGCCTACCGCGGGTCGCCCCCCAAGATGGCCCATTCCAAATGAGCGAGTCGCGACTCAAGGTCTTTTCAGGCAATTCAAACAAGGCGCTGGCCGAGGACATCTGCGCCAGCATCGGGGTGCCCCTCGGTAAGGCCACCGTCACCAGCTTCCCCGACGGGGAGACCTTCGTTAAGATCGACGAGAACATCCGGGGCCACGACGTGTTCATCATCCAGTCGACCTGCCCGCCGACGAACCACCACCTTATGGAGCTCCTGATCATGATCGACGCGGCGCGGCGCGCCTCGGCGAACCGGATCACCGCCGTCCTCCCGTTCTACGGCTACGCGCGCCAGGACCGCAAGGACCAGCCCCGCGTCCCGATCACGGCGAAGCTGGTCGCGAACCTCCTCGTCTCGGCCGGCGCGAACCGCGTGCTCACGATGGACCTGCACAGCCAGCAGATCCAGGGGTTCTTCGACATCCCCGTCGACCACCTGTACGCCTCCCCGGTCTTCTTCGAGTTCCTCTCCAAGACGAAGACCGAGAACCTCGTCGTCTGCTCCCCGGACATCGGCGGCATGAAGATGGCCGCGGCCTATGCCGACCTGATGGGCGCCAGCCTCGGGATGGTCGCGAAGCGGCGCAGGAGCGCGACCGCCGTCGAGGCCATCAGCGTGGTGGGCGAGGTCGAGGGCTGCGAGGTCCTCCTGGTCGACGACATCACAGAGACGGCGGGCACGCTCATGGCCGCCGCGAAGATGCTGAGGGAGCGCGGCGCCCGCAAGATCCGGGCCGCCGTCAGCCACAGCATCCTCAACGAGATCGCCTACGAGCGGCTGCGCAGCGGCCTGATCGACGAGCTCATCACGACCAACACCGTGCCGATAGACACGAGGGGACTCCCGATTACCGTGCTGAGCGTCGCCGGCCTCCTCGGCCAGGCCATCCAGCGCATCAACACGAACGAGAGCATCACCGGGCTTTTCCGGATCAAGGGTTTCTGAATCGTTTGCGCGCGGCGGGTTTGTGGAACACCTTTCGCGCGCCCAGGGTCCTTCCCCTCTACACATGAACTTCAGATCTGCCTCCGGAATCGCAATCGCCGCGGCGCTCGCCTCGGCCATGGGCCCCGTCCCCGCCGCCCGCGGCGCGGCGGTCGAGGCGCCCGCCCTGGCGAAGATGCCGGAGCTCAAGAAGGACATGAGCCCCGTGAACGACGGGAAGCCGGGCGTCGTCCTGAGCTACGCCGACGTCCTTGAGCCGGTGGAGAAGGAGGTCGTGTCGATCGACTCCACCCGGACCGTCCACGAGCGCGTCCAGGCGAACCCGCTCCTGCGCCAGTTCTTCGGCGACATCCCGGACCAGGACCACGAGAGCAAGGAGATGGGGCTCGGCTCCGGCGTCGTCGTCTCCTCCGACGGGTACATCCTCACCAACAACCACGTCGTGGCCGACGCCGACGAGCTGACCGTGGAGTTCGGTGACGGCCGCAAGTTCCCCGCCAAGGTGGTCGGCGCCGACCCCAAGACGGACATCGCGGTCGTGAAGATCGACGCGACCGGGCTGCCCGCCATCACCTTCGCCGACAGCGACAAGCTGCGGGTGGGGGACGTGGTCTTCGCCGTGGGCAACCCGCTCGGCGTCGGCGAGACCGTGACGATGGGCATCGTCTCAGCCAAGGGCCGCAACAAGCTCGGCATCCTCGACGACGACGACGGCAAGGGCCAGGGCTACGAGGACTTCATCCAGACCGACGCGGCCATCAACATGGGCAACTCCGGCGGGGCGCTCGTGGACGCCAAGGGGCGCTTCGTCGGCATCAACAGCGCCATCGTCTCTCCGTCGCGCGGCAACATCGGGATCGGCTTCGCCGTGCCGGTCAACATGGCCGCCAACATCATGCGCAGCCTGATCGAGACGGGGACGATCGCCCGCGGCTTCCTGGGCATCAGGGGGGACCCCGTCACGGCGGAGATCGCCGAGCAGGTCCACCTGCCCAAGGACGCGAACGGCGTCATTGTCAACGACACGGAGGCGGGCAGCCCCGCCGACAAGGCCGGGGTCAAGGTCGGCGACGTCATCATCTCGGTGAACGGGAAGCAGATCCACGACCAGGACGAGCTGCGCCTCACGATCTCGCAGCTGGCGCCGGGCACGAAGGTCACGCTCAACACGGCCCGCGACGGCAAGCCGATGGTCGTCACGGTGACCCTCGCCCAGCTGTCGGAGAAGCCGAACGAGCTCCTGAAGGGGATCGAGTTCGCCAAGTTGACGGACGACGTGCGCCGCCACTA
>Ga0265318_10001736_pt1 | contig 12464 bp, 9 predicted proteins | sample 4821metaG_FD_192431 | JGI IMG/M metagenome (GOLD analysis project Ga0265318, IMG submission 192431) | Rhizosphere microbial communities from Carex aquatilis grown in University of Washington, Seatle, WA, United States - 4-8-21 metaG | ecosystem: Host-associated > Plants > Roots > Rhizosphere >... | reverse complement strand
CGGCAGGAACCGCAACAGGAGTTGGAGATTCAGTATTCATGATGATTTCTGTTTTAGAGCTATCCACTGTTCTGGCGCCGAAACTTAGGGATCGGCGCCGAATACAGGCTACGCCGTTGGCGGGGCTTGTTCTCCGCAATTGTTGTCCATTTTCGCGCATTCCTTGCATGCGGCCGCGCCATTGATGATTATGCAATCTATTTTTATTAAATAAGTTATGTGCTTATCTATCGTGGGATCCCGGCGGCCTGTGAGTCATTTTTGCCCACTTGAATTCGCCGCCAACCAGACGCTTGGCGGGCGTTGGGACCAGCCTGCAAACCCCGATCCCGGGGATCGCCCACGGGCGGCCCAGTCCCGAGGGCTCAGGAGCCCGGGGGCGGCGCGGCCGAGGATGGCGCCGGAACTCCGTCCACGGTGGCCGCCTCCATCACTTCCGCCCGGGTGCCGTCCGGGTCGTAGCAGTTGATCTGCCTTTTGCGGTTGATCCCGGTCCTCAGTGGGGCGGGCGTCCTGCAGCCCGTGGGAAGGGTCCGGCTCTTGAGCGTCGCCTCGGCCGCCGCGGCGTCGGGGACCTCGAGGCAGAAGTGGTTCAGGATGTGGAGCTGATCGGAATCGGGTGAGGCTCCGTACAGCATGAGCTCGATGTAGTCGTCGCCATCCGGCACGCGGAGGGTGACCCAGCTCAGGGTCCTTCCATTGCTGCTTCCCCTCCAGGTTTCCCTGAATCCCAGGATGTCCCGGTAGAACCTGAGGGACGCCTCCAGATTCCCGACCACAACGCCCGCATGGCTCAGCCTCCCCGCTATGCGCGTCCCCGCCAGGAACCGGCCCTTGTTCTCGAGCGTCCACCCTCCCGGCATGTATTGGACGAACTCGATGATATGCCCGTCCGGGTCCTCCGTGAAATAGTTGAGGTTGCCTATCCGCCCGGCCTTGGCGGTCGCGGGAAGGGGCATCCCTCCCGGGCCCCTGACGCCCCTGGAGACGAGGTAATCCAGCATCCGCTGGGCGTCGTCGGTTTCTAACGCGACATGGTAAAGGCTGTCGCCGCTCGCGGGGGTCGCGTCGCTCACGGGGAAGAGCTCCAGCGACTGGCGGTCATTGATCTTTATCCACGTGAGGAGGACGCCGCCGTCCTTGCGCCTGAGCGTGTAGGGTTCGTCAAACCCCAGGTAGCCCTTGTAGAAGGCCCGCGACCGGTCGAGGTTTGAGACCCAGAGCGCAACATGGGAGATGCCGGTCACCTTGGGCCGCCGGGGAAGGGGAGCGTCCCCGGCCCCGGAGGGGGCGGGTGGCATCGCCACAGCGGCGATCGACGCGGCAAGCAAAAGGAATCGCTGCGGCATGGCGTGGGGGTTCGGGGGGCCTCCGATTGCGCGCTAGCCCTCCTGCGCCGCCTCGGCGGACTTCCTGAGCCTGTACCTTTTCAACACCAGGCTGGCCACGTAGACGAGGATGACGGCGTTGATCAGGAGGATCGAGAGCCTGAGCCACGTGAAGTGCCGAAAGGTGGCGAGGCATTCCTCCGGAACGAACAGTCCCGAGGACACGACGACCATGTACTCCGCCCATCCGGCGCCGAGCCACAGCCCGAGCCCCTCGACCAGGAGCACGGAAGCGTAAAGCGCCGAGAGGATGCCGAGGCGCATGAGGGTGGACGGCTCGACCAGCCCGAGCTTCTCCAGAAGCATGACCACAAACCTGTTCTCTGGGGAGATGCGGAAGACCTGCACGAAGTGGAGCGCCACCGCGGAGAGATCCTTGTGGATCAGGTCCAGGATCCCAAGCGACAGGAAGGAAAGGATGATGCCCTTCACAAGCTTCGCCGTGGCGATCAGACGCAGCCCAAGCGGGGCCTTGATTTCGATATCAGGTTTGGAAGCCGGCATCGCGAGACATCGATTCGAGCATCGCCCGACCATAAGATAAAGCAGCATCCGCAATCCCTTGCCCGGCGGGGGCCTTGTGCGGTCCGGCGGCGACAGGCTCGCCTCCGCCCGGCACGGGAACGCGGCCGCGGCGCCTTCGGCCACGAAATTCGGCCCTGCGCCGTCGATGCCGAGGCCGGCGGAGATCCTCCGGTCCCTGCGCCTGAGGCGCGGTTGACGCGGGCTCCCTGCAAGATATGCATGGTGTTCGCCCATAAACGCGGAGCCGAAACACGCGTCCGCGGTCACAATTGGGGTGGAAGCTTTGCCCATGCGCGCGCCTTTACAGGATACCCGGGGCCACGGTCCGTTCTCGTCCGAGGCCTCGGTTCGCCAGCGCCTGGCCCGCCTGTATCGAAACGACGTGCGGGCGTACCGCCGCGAGCTCACCGCGTGCCGCCGGCGGCTTTCGCGCCACTCGATCCATGAGCTGCGGATTGCCATCCGTCGGCTCCTGGTCTGCCTGAGGCTCCTGGGCGCCGCGCAGGGCGAGCCCCCCGGCGCCCGCGCCCTGCTGCAGCGCGAGCTGAAGTCCCTTGGGGAGGTGCGCGACGCCCAGGTCCAGCTTCAGCTGGTGGGAAAGGGACCGTCCCGCGGCGCCGCCGCGCTGGAGCCCCTTCGCGAACATCTTCGCCGGCGGAAACGCCGCCGGGCGAAGGTCGCCGGGCTCGCGCTTGATTCGGACAAGGCGCTCCGCCGCCTGCAGGGATGGAGCCCGCGCCTCGCGGGGAAGGTCCCGGGCATCATCCCGCGCCTGCGCCGGCTGATCGACGGCAGGCTGCACGAGGCGATCGACTCCCTTTCGTCGTTCTCGGGCTCCGCGTCCGCGGGTTGCGCCGCGCGGCACCGCACCCGGGTGCTCTCGAGGGAATGCTGCTACATCGTGGATGCGCTGCGGCCCTGCTGGCGGGGCGACCGGACCGACACGCTGCTTTCCATGCTGCGCGGCCGCCAGCAATGCGTAGGGCAGATCCACGACCGTGAATTGCTCCTTCGCCGGATAGGCCGGTTGGTCGCGCACGGGAGCCTGGATGCCGAGTCTGCCCGGACGCTCTGCGCGGTCCTCCGATCGGAACGGGCCAGGCGGATGAAGTCCTGTTCCCGGAGGGATTGGCGCAGGGTCCTCGAGGCGCTGCTTGGCCGCCGAGAGCCTGGGGGCGCCGGGCGGGGGGATTCGCATCCCGCTGCGATCGGGGGAAAGGCCGGCGGTTGCCTCTGGACGGCGGCGTTGCCGAGGTAGGTCTGGCGCCTGCAGCGCGGCCTTTGAAGTTGTGCGCGGGCCCCGGGCGTCCAACGTGTTCCAGTTCGGGTGCCGCACGGGAAGGAAGGCCTGCGGCAATTCGATGCCATTTCCCCCCCTTTCCAAAAACGACACCGATGCAGCCTCCGCCCCCCCCGGGATCCGCCGTTCTTTGCCCGCCGGATCCCCTTGCCCTTAGATGATGGACAAGACCGCCCTCTCCGCCCGGGAGAAGATCGGATACGGACTCGGCGACGCGGCCAGCCATGTCGTCTTCGACAACGTCATGTTCTACATGATGTTCTTCTACACGGACGTCTTCGGGCTCCCCGCGGCGTTTGTCGGCGGCATGTTCCTTGTCGCCCGCGGCCTGGACGCGGTGAGCGACCCCATCATGGGCTGGTTGGCGGATCGCACCCATTCGCGCTGGGGAAGATTCCGTCCCTACATCCTCTGGGGTGCGGTGCCGTTCGGGCTCAGCTGTGTGCTCGCCTACAGCACGCCGGACCTCGGGCTCGGGGGGAAGATGGTCTTTGCGGCCGTGACCTATCCGCTGCTCACCCTGATGTACACGGTCGTCAACATTCCCTATTGCGCCCTGGGCGGCGTCATCACCGCGGACGACACGCAGCGCATTTCCCTCCAGGCCTATCGCTTCGTGCTGGCGACCGCGGGCGGGATGCTCAGCACGGTCCTCATGGTTCCGCTCGCAAGCTGGATCGGGGGGGCCGACAGGGCCGCGGGCTACCGGGGCGCGATCGCGGTGCTGGCGCTGGCCGCGGCGGGCATGCTGCTGGCCTGCTTTGCCATGACAAGGGAGCGGGTGTCGCCCAGGCGTGAGACGGAGGGCTCGTTCTGGGCCGACGTGAGGGACATTGCGAGGAATGACCAGTGGCGCATCGTCGGCGCCCTGACCGCGCTCAACATCCTCGGCGTTGCGACCCGGGGCGGGGCGATGATGTACTACGTGACCTACATCATGGGGCGGGCGGGGCTCTTCACAGCGTTCCTGGCGACCTACTCGGTCGGGAACATCGCGGGCTGCCTGCTGACCAAGCCGCTCACCGATCGCTTCTGCAAGGTGAGCGTCTACGCATGGACCAACCTCGCGCTGGCGGCGCTGAGCGTGGCCATGTTCTTCGTGCCGCTCGGGCAGAATGTGCCCATGTTCGCCCTGATCCTGGTCATCGGCCTGATGCACCAGATGATAACCCCGATCCAGTGGGTGATGATGTCGGACACCGTCGACTACGGCGAATGGAAGCAGGGCAAGCGCCTCACCGGGATCAGCTTCGCCGGCACGCTGTTCGTGCTGAAGCTTGGGCTTGCTCTGAGCGGGGCCGCGATCGGATGGGCGCTGGCCGCCAGCGGCTACGTGCCGGGTGGCGAGACGCAGGCGCCCCGGACCCTTCGGTGCATTGTCGCGCTCTTCACCCTGTTTCCCGCGGCTTGCTACGCCCTGAGCGCCGTCGTCACCCGCAGTTACAGCCTTCGCCGCGCCGAGATGGGATCCATCGCCGCTGCGCTCAACGCTGGTAATTAGGCGGTTACGGCCTGTGCGGAACGGGCCGTTGCGCCGGCCCGGGAAAACGGCCCGCCGGGGGAGATTCTGGGCCGGGCAAATGGCAATAAGTTCGGATTGCCGATGCTGCGGAATCGTGATTTTTGATCCTGCAAATGCATTCACAAGACACTCCCGCAGGCTCAACGTTTCTAATGAACGACGATCACGACAAATTCATGCGCCTAAGGAAATATGAGAACAGGGAGCGGAGGCACCGGGTCGCCGGCGTTCTCTTCAATGGCCTGGTTCTGTTTCTGGTCTGGGTATTGTACCGTGAGGATTTTGACCGGAACCAGTTCGCGGTGAGGGACGGGTTCTACCGGCTGAAGTTCCTGTTCGTCTCCATGGGCCTCCTCTCCGCTTTTGTAACCACACTGATCCTGGTGTTCCGGCTGAACAGGGTCGAGAAGGCGCAGGACAAGACAGAGCCCGACCTGTAGCGGTCTCCTGCAAGGGCCCGCCGCGCGACGCCGATGAGGGCGCCGCACGCTGCCGTCGAAGCCACACCATGACCCGCCGACCAACTGCCGAGAGAAACGGCGCCGCGAGGTCGGTGGTGGGCGCATCGATGCTCGCGCTCCTCGCGGGTTGCGCGCTGGGCCAGGGAGGAGGGGCGGGTTCGCACGCCGCCGCAGGGGCGGCGGCCAAGGGCCGCCCACCCGGGTTCGTCCTGGGCGCGGACATCTCGGCGCTGGACTCCCCGTGGCGCCGCGGCCCCGCCGGCGGTCGCGCCTACCAGGACAACGGCGTCCCGGGTGACGAGATGACGATCCTCAAGAGCCACGGCTGGACGGCCTTCCGGGTGAGGGTGTTTGTTTCGCCTGTCAGGAACGCCCCGGAAAACACCCTCGAGGCCGCGATCCCGCTGGCAAGGCGCATCAAGGACGCGGGAGCGACGTTTCTGCTGTGCATCCATCTGTCCGACACGTGGGCGGACCCCCAGCACCAGGAGATACCGGTCGCATGGAGGGGCCTTGATATCGGCGGCCTCGAGCGGCAGGTTGAGTCCTACTCCTACGACACGATCAAGCGCCTGAAGGACGCGGGGGCGATGCCGGACTGGGTGCAGGTCGGCAACGAAATCACCCGCGGCACGCTATGGCCGCTGGCGCAGCTCAAGGTCCCCGGTTCGACGCAGTACAACCCGCCGGAACCCTATGACGAGGCGAGGCAGTGGGACCGCCTTGGGCGGGTGCTGAAGGCCGGCATCCGGGGCGTCCTTAGGGCGGCCGGGGACACGCCGCCGCGGATCGCGATTCACATCGACAAGGGAGCGAACTGGGCAGTCACGCAGTGGTTCCTTGATCACCTCGACGGACAGGGCGTCAGGTATGACATCATCGCCCAGAGTTTCTACCCAGAGTGGGGCCACGGCACGCTGGACCAGCTCTGGGAGAACATGAACAGGTGCGCCGAGCGCTACAGAAAGGATTTTCTCGTCGTCGAAACCGGCTACGGGAAGTCGAGGATTCCGGACAACAAGTGCATGCTCTGGCCGGAGACGCCCCAAGGGAGGCTGCAGTTCATGGCCGACATCGTGAACACGGTGAAGAGGGCGCCGCGCGGGGTCGGGGTCATGTACTGGGCGCCCGAGTGGGAGGCGTGGAACGCCGACGGGAGCCCGGGCCCTGTCGTCACGGTGATGGATCACCTGGCCGACCTCAGCGGCCGCCCGGCCAGCCACGCTCCGGCCGCCGTCAATCCGTGATTCCGCGGACCCAGGTCCTGACACGGGTGCCTGCTTCTGGCTGTCAGTCAAGGGGTTCCCGGGCGTCATAGAGGCTTTTGCTTGGCGGAATCCGGGCGTGCGCCGGCAGGTTCGTGACCGGATCCAGAGGTTCCGGGGCACTCGGTTCAGGCGGAAGCCCGTTCCCGCGGACGCGTTCAGCCTGCAAAATATGCCGGTCTTCGTCCAAAAAACGCGGAGCCGGGAAGGGCCGGCTTGGCTACAATTGGCATGCCGAACTGGCGGTGCGCGCGATCGTTCCCGACAGGCGGCCGCAACCCTCCCAAACCCGATGAAGCTCATTCAAAGTTGCGGTGCACGCGTCGTCGCGGCGCTTGTCGCCGCCGGATTCGCGGCCGCCGCCGTGGCCGCCGACCCCGCCGGGCCGGTGTTTGCGACCGCGTCAATCGCCGCGAACCAGCCGATCGGAGCGGCCAAGGGCATCTTCCCGGGCAGGGTGGTCTGGGTCCACGATCCCGCCGCCGTCAACCAGAACTGCGTCGTCGACGCCCCCGGCCACGGCTGGTTCCTGAGGGAGAACAACAACCAGGCCGTCATTGACGGCATGGTGTCGATTGCGCTGCGGAATCTGGCCGGAAGGAACAGCGACGCCACGGCGTGGGATGCGATCTTCAGGTTCCACAACGCGGCCCGGGGAAAGGGCCCCGTCGGCTACTCCAGCGGCGAGAAGGTCTTCATCAAGATCAACGCCACCAGCTCGTGGGCCGGGAACTTCAACACGGCCGACCTCACCCCCGACGCGTTCATTTCCGAGACGTCGATGGGGCCCGTGCTCTCGGTGCTCCGGCAGCTCGTCAACGTCGTCGGCGTGAATCAGGGCGACATCTACGTCGGCGATCCCCTGAAGCACATCTACAAGCACCTGTACGATGTCTGGCACGGGGAATTCCCGAATGTCCACTATCTCGACAACGGGGGCTACACCAGGCTCGGCCGGGAGTCCGTCGTGCCCAGCACGACCGCCGTGATCCACTACTCCGACCGGGGGGCGATCCTGCGGACGGACCCCGGGGCGGATCCCGTCTACCAGGACTATCTCTACACCGTCTTCGATGACGCGGAATACCTGATCAACATCCCGATGCTCAAAGGGCACAAGCGGGCGGGAATGACGATGTTCGCGAAGAATCATTTCGGATCACAGACCCGGTTGGACGCCTCCCACCTGCACGGCGGCCTGGTCGCCCCCTCCGAGGCTCCGGATGTGACCCGGGGCACGTACGGCCTGTACCGCGTCCAGGTCGACATCATGGGCCACTCCCTGCTCGGGGGGAAGAACCTCCTCTTCCTGATGGATGCGCTCTGGGCCACGGACTATGAGCTCGACGTCCCGCTCAAGTGGCAGATGCCGCCGTTTGACAACGGCTACTCGGCCTCCGTCTTTGCGTCCCTGGACCCGGTGGCGATCGAGTCGGTCGGCTACGACTTCCTCCGCTCGGAGTTCACGGCGGACCGCGTTCCCGCGGCGGGCACCTACGTGCAGATGCCGGCGGTGGACGACTACCTGCACCAGGCCGCGGACTCGGGCAACTGGCCGGCCGGGATCCTCTACGATCCGGACAATTCCGGCCTGCCCGTGGGAAGCCTGGGCACGCACGAGCACTGGAACAACGCCACGCGCATGCAGTACTCGAGGAACCTCGACCCTGCGGGAACGGGCATCGAGCTGATCCTGGCGGGCCAGAACACGCGGACGGAGACCCTCAGTGGACAGACGGTCCTTTCGAACGGCACGGCGACGTTCACCGTCGTGGCCATCGGCGCGACCCCGCTGTCCTACCAGTGGCAGCGGCAGGCCGCCGGGAGCCAGGCGTGGAGCGACCTGGGCAACGGCGCGGCCTACGCGGGCGCGACCACGGGCACGCTGACGGTGACGGGAGCCACCGCGTCGATGGACGGCGACCATTTCCGGTGCGTTGTCAGCAGCGCGGCGGGCCCCAGCGTCACGTCGAATTCGGCCGTCTTGAACGTCGTGATCGTGCCGCTCATCCTCATCCAGCCGGCGTCCTCCACCGTCGGCACGGGGGCGCGCGTCGTGTTCTCTGTGCTCGCGACAGACTCGAGCGCGCTCAGCTACCAATGGCGGAAGGACGGGGCGGACATTGCGGGAGCCACGGGGGCCGAGATCGCGCTGCAGGGAGTGACACCGGCTGACTCGGGAAGCTACTCGGTGGCGGTCCGCAACGCCCAGGGAGGCACTACCATGACCAGCGCGGCGGCCCTCACGGTGAGCGCCCGGGCCTTTGTGCCTCCATCCTCGACGCTGATCAACCTTTCCACACGCGCCCAGGTCGGCACGGGAGCAGGCACCCTGATCGCCGGCTTTGTCGTCGGTGGCTCGGGTGCGAAGACGCTCCTCATCCGCGCGGTCGGACCCACGCTCACGGGTTTCGACCCGGTGGGCCTGGGCGCCGGGGTCGTGCTGGCCGACCCCATGCTCGAGGTCACAAAGTCGGACGGGACGGTGCTTCTCTCGAGCGACGATTGGGGCGGCGATCCCGTCATCGCCGCGGCGGCCGCCAATGCGGGCGCCTTCGCCCTGCCGGCGGGCAGCAGGGACGCCGCCATGATCGTCACGCTTCCGCCTGGCGCCTACACGGCCCTCGTCACCGGCAAGAACGGCACCTCCGGCGTTGCCCTCGTGGAGATCTACGACCTGGACACGTCGGCGGCGTCGCGCCTGATCAATATCTCCACCCGTGCTCAGGTGCAGACCGGCGCGCAGTCTTTGATTGCCGGGTTCGTGGTCGCCGGTTCCGGCCCGCGCGTCGCTCTGATTCGGGCCGTGGGCCCGTCCCTGACGCCGTTCGATCCCGTCAACCTGCGGGCCGGCGTGGTGCTGCCCGATCCGCTGCTCGACCTGCACACGCTCGGCGGCCCGGCGTTTGCTTCCAACGACGACTGGTATGTGGGCAGCGGCGCGGCGATCATCGCCGCGGAAAACGCTGTCAACGCGTTCGCACTGGTCGCGAACTCCAAGGATTCCGCCTTGATCGCCAGTCTGAACGCCGGAACCTACACTCCTGTCATCACAGACAAGAACGGAATCTCCGGAATCGCCCTCGTCGAGGTCTACGAGGTCCCATGACCTGGGCTGGCCGCCTTCCATGGCGGACGCCGTGCGATTCGAGCCGATAGGACAGCAGCTCGTTGGACGATCGAATCATTTTCCTAGCGGGCGGGAAGGGACGATGAATTTCCATCCCGGGCTAACCTGAATCTCGACTTCTTGCCCCGCGCGCAGCCGGTCGCAATAGATATGCCATTCGAAATAGCCTCGCTCGACATGGTGTCGCGTGAAATCGGGAGCCTCGACATACGGGACCATGGAAACCGCGAACAGGCCCGCAGCCGCCGCGGACAGAGCCAAAGGATAGCTCCGTTTGCCAACCCTAAGGAGGCAGCTCGAGACAAGCCAGATAGCCAGGATCCTTGGAATGTAGAAATACCTGTCGCCGTTGATCATGTCCCTGTAATCCCACAAGTCGTCCCTTATTCTCGCGACGCTCGATACGACAATAGCCAGGCCAATCAACAGCATGCAGACTCGCTCCTTCCGGAACCCATCCTTCAGGAATGCCAATCGCGCGATCGCGGCGAAGCCGACCGCGCCGGCGACGAGGACAAAGGCCCGGCTGACGCGATAGGCCCAGCATTGTGCGCCAAATAGCGCCAATAGAACGCGCGAGGAAAGCACGGCCGCCAGGTTGCGAAGCTCGAACGGCCCGCGAGGAAAGTCTGGAGGCATCACGAGAGGGTTGCTGTAGATCAGCCATCCCTGGACAAGCGCCGTAGAAAGCGCGAGCAGGAGGATCACCCATGAAGCCCGGGTCGAGCGGCAAAGGGCCCGGAACACGAAAAAGGGAAGGAGAAGCACGCTGAAGGGTCCCGTCAGACCCGCGAGGAACAGGACGACGAGGTCTCCGACCCAGTCCAAGGCATCGCCCGGATCACGGAGCAAGAGGGTCAGAACCAGGGAAAGCGCCGCGATCCACTGGAGGTCGGCCAGATTGAGGTAGACTTCGTTCGTATGGGGCACAGCGACGATGGCGAGGGCGATCAGCGGCTTGCCGGGGAGATCGAGGCGGGACGAGAAGACGCGCGCGACGACGAACAGCGTGAACGCAAACGAAGAGTAGACGTAGACAGCCGGGATGAGGCATGGGTCGACCCGCTCGCCCAGCCACGCGATCAGGCGGGGAACAAGGTGGAGATATCCGGCGAAGGGAAGCAGGAGGGCGGAAGCCCCGTCGCGATGGGCTGCGAGAAAGAACTGGTTGCCGTCCTCAGCCCACAGCCGGGGCCTCACGAACCAGTCGGGCACCCGGAGAAACAACATGACCCCGGCGAGCGCCACCCAGAGAGCGGGCTTCTCGGTCATCGGCAGCCGCGGGGTTGTGGGAACTCTCTTCATCTGGCGGATGATCCCTATCCAAGAAGGCTCAAACAAACAACCAACGGTGGGGGATCATGGATCGGCGGGCCCAGAGGAACGTTTGGGACAAGCACAGGCAACCACATCCGCACGCCCGCAGGCTCATCGGCCCTCTGCCTTGAATGCCCGGTTGCTGTTTGGTCTCCGGAGTGAAGCAGGCGGGTTGGCGAGCCGCGGCGGCGGGTCACTTGTTGAAGCGGAAATTCACGAGGTCATAATCCTGCATGACGTAGGCCTTGGTCTCAATGCGCAGCTTGTTCGCGTGCTTCGCCTGGGTCTCGCCACCCGCCGTGAGGAAGTCGGCAAAACCGATGATCTCGGCGCGAATGAAGCCCTTGTGAATGTCGGTGTGGATCGCGCCGCCGGCTTCGGCCGCGGTCGAGCCCTTCCTGACGAGCCACGCCCGGTTCTCAGAGCCGCCCACGGTCAGGAAGCTGATGTAGCCGGCCTCGCTCACGACGCGGACCAGGAAGTCGTCGAATCTTTCCACATCCGGCGCCTCGGCCACGACAACCGGCTTTGTGGTGAAGAAGGCGTGCGCGTCCACGGCCTGCGATTCCTCCGGCGTCAATCCGGCCTTGGAGACGTCTTGATCGGCCTCCAGGCATGCCTTGACCTTCTGGAACATCGCCTTTTCCGCCTCGGGCGGATTGCGCTCCAGGCGGGTCTCCGCGAGCTCCAGGTCCCGGATGACCAGCTCGAGGCGGCCCTCCGGCGACGCCACGATTGCATCGGCCGTCAGGGCCTCGCCTTCTCCGACGACGTCCACGTGGGCATAGACCTTCTTGTCCGCCTTGACCAGCTTGTCGGCCTGGTCCAGGCGGGAGTCCTTGACTTTGTGTATCCCCAACGAGACGCCGGCGATGCCGACCACGGAGATTTTCATTGGATTCTAGGGGGCCGGCTTGATTAGGCGGAGGAGGGGAACAGGAATGGTGGACGCTACAGGAGTCCAGCTTCCCAGAGGGAGCGTAACGGTTGGTTGCTGTTTGGTTGCGGCCCTCTGAGGGCCGTCGCACCAGATAAGGGAAGGGGTAAGCAATCTGGGTGCCGGTTCTAGGCGTGTGCAAGGCGCGCTTCAGCAACATCAGAAAGCGTTTTGTGGTTACGTTCGGCTTCCTTTCGGAGCGTGGCTATGACCTTTGGGCTAAGACGCAGAAGAACAGCTTTGCGTCCCGACGACTTACGCCCCGCGCCAACCCGCGCACCTCCGTGCCTAAGCGGCCGAAATTCAAGCTTTCCAAGATCGGGCAGTGGTTCGCCATTCAGATCCTTGATGTCAATCTGATAGCCAGCGCTGTTGAATTGAGGCTTTTCAGAGATTTTGATTTTCTTGTTCATAGAGTTTAGCTCCCTTTTCCCAGTATCCTGCACCGATGATGCGGACGACTCCACCGGACCGGTGAGTATAGCGGACCAACATTACGCGGTTTTCAACCTTTCCCAGAAGCCACCAGCGAAGCTCGTGATCTCCGCGCGGACTGTGCGCTTCATCGAATGCCACTATCGCATTCAGGTCGTCGAATGCGATAGTGGCATTCGATGAA
>Ga0265318_10001735_pt1 | contig 12464 bp, 13 predicted proteins | sample 4821metaG_FD_192431 | JGI IMG/M metagenome (GOLD analysis project Ga0265318, IMG submission 192431) | Rhizosphere microbial communities from Carex aquatilis grown in University of Washington, Seatle, WA, United States - 4-8-21 metaG | ecosystem: Host-associated > Plants > Roots > Rhizosphere >... | reverse complement strand
GAACGACGGGTGAGGCCTCGCGCTTCCCTACGGCCTCATACGACCTGGGGGACTGCGGACTCTCACCCGACACCGCAATCGGCACTCTAACCGATCCGGCACAGCGCAAGTTACAAGGGGACCCAGGTGGACAGACTGGTCTTCATCTCTCCACCTGGGTCCCGTGCGTACGCTGTCGCTACGCACCCCTCGCGCCGCGTCGCGGCGCTCGGCCGGGGATGACATGACAGTGATTAATTCGTCCTCACCCCTGCGCTCTGCGCGTGGATGTCCTTCATCAGGCTTTGCAGCGTGTCGATGGAGGCGACCTGGGCGGCGGCGTCGCGGAAGGCGAGGCCGTGGGCGTCGATGCGGGCGCTGACGACGTCGAAGGCGCCGGAATCGGGACCGGCTTTCATCTTGGGCGCGAAGCGGTCGCGCAAGCGGTCGAGGCTCGCCTCGTCATTGGCGAGCGAATAGGCGACGGCGGCGCGCATCACTTCGGCGCGGTCCTGCCCGGTGAGCGGCGCGGGATCGCTCCAGCGGCTGGCGAGCGCGTCCTCGGCCGCTTTGCCGGCGCCGGCCCATTGCCCGCCCTGCCAATAGATGTCGGCGCGCAGCCGGGCGGTGTCGTCCGCCTTGTCGACGGCCAGCATGTCGAGCGCGTCGTCATAGTGCTTGAGATCGCAGAGCGCGCGCGCCTCGATCAGGAGACGCTGGTGGCCGACATCGTCGGGCAGCGCGGAGATCTGCGTGGCGCGGACCTCGTCGAGTGCGGCTTGCGGCTTCTTGTCCATCAGATAGATGGCGGCGAGCCGGGCTGCGACCTGCGCGCGCGCGACGCCGTCCAGGCGCTTGTCGATCTGGTATTTGAGAAGGTCGGACGCCGGCCCGAGCAGGTCCACCGCGACGAGGCGGTCGGCCATGCGCCGGATCATCTCGTCGCCGTCGGGACCGATCGGCGTCTGGTCGAGGTTGTCGTAGAACAGCGACAAGGCCTCGACCGGCGCGATCTTGTCGGCCTGTCCGCGCAGGAAGAGGCTCACGAACGCCGCGCGCATGTCGTCCTGCGCCTGGCGCGCAAGGTCGTCGCCGGGGAAGTTCAGCGCCGCCAGACGCAGCGTGTGCAGACCCTCGCGCCAGCGCTTCTGCGCGAAGTAGAGCGCGCTCAGCTTGCGCAGCGTCTTCATCTCCAGCGCGTCGCCGCGCCAGCGGAAGCGCAGCTTCTCGAGCTCGGCGATCGCGCTCCTGGGCGAAAGCGTGTCGGCGGCGAGCCCCGCCTCGACGCGGTAGTAGATCGAGCGCGACGCCTGAGTGTCGTCGCCGCTCTTCTCGACGGCGGCGAACAGCGCGGCCGCGTCCTTCGCGCGGTTCTCCGCCGCATAGAGGCGCGCGCGCGAAAGTTCGGCCTGGATCGTCAAGGGCCGCGGCAGGCTGTCGGGCAGGCGCGCCAGCGCCGCGTCGGCGATCTCCAGATGCCCGCGGCCAAGGGCCGCTTCCGCCATAGCCAGCCGCACGCGCGCCTGCCACCCGGCGGAATAGAGATGCAGCACGGGACCCGCGCGCTCCAGGTCGGTCTGCGCGTCGTTCCAGTTCTCCTGTGCCGCCTCGATCAATCCGCGCCACAGCGCGGCATGTCTGTCGCCGTCGAACTCGGTCGCGGCAAGGTCGTTATGCGCGTCGCGCAGGCGGCCCATCTGCAGGTCGGCCGCGGCGCGCATGGTCAGAAGCTGGCGGTCGCTCTCAAGCGCCGGATCGGCCGCCTGCATCAGGCGGATCAGGCCCAGCGTCTCGGCCGCGAAGCCGTTGGCGAGATAGAAGCGCGCGAGCTTGAGGCGCGCGTGGTTGACGTCCTCGGGCTTCAGCCGCGCGATGTCGGCGGTCAGGCGCCGCTCGGTGGCGAGGAAGCTTCCGCCCTGGATGCGGCTCCACGACGCGAAGTCGAGATAGCAGGGACCCGCGCCGCCCCGCGCCAGCGCCGCGGGCGAATCCGCGACCGGCATGGTGGGGGGCGTCAGCGAGAGGCCGCCTTTGTGCGTGATCGTCACGCGCGTCGTGTCGATGGCGACGGAGAGATCGTCGATGAAGGGGACAAGCACCAGGCCCGACGCGGTCTGAAGCGCTTGGAACTCGACATAGGAGCGCTCGTCCATCATCGCGCGTCCGGCAGCGGCCGGGACCAGCACCAGCGCGTCGCCCGCGACCGGATCGATCAGGTTCACCGTGCGCGTGGCGCCGGGAAGCAGGGTCGACATCGAGGAATGCGTCGCGTCGTCCTGGTTGCGCGCGAAGCCGATCGCCGTCGCGTTGGCCGCAACCTGCGGCGCGATCACGACCTTCAGATTCGAGCCGTCGGCGAAGGCGGCGATCTGCTCGGGCTCCTTGAGCGCGAGGCGCAGGATGCTGACGCCGCCGCCGCTGGAGGCTTCCACCGCGTCGGGAAAGGTGCCGAGCTGGGCTTTGAGCTTCGCGGCGTCGAGCGGCGGCGCGTCCTGCAGCACGATCCACGCCGTCATGCCGCGCATGAACACGGCCGAACCGCGGCGGCTGGCGCCTGCGAACGTCATCACCGCGCCGTCGCGCGTGAGCTTGCCTTGCGCCGCATTGGGATCGGCGGGCGGCGGCGCAGCGGTGGGTGCAGGCTGTGTTGCGGGAGCGGGCGGGGGAGCCGGCGTTGCCTGCGCGGTCTTCTGCGGCGCGGGAGCAGCGGCGGGTGCGGGCGTGCCGTTGAGCTTGGCGGCGGCGGCCGCGACGGCCTGGATTTGCGCCGTGGTGACGCCGGTCTTCGCCGTGGCTGCCGCGAGCGGGGTGATCTTCGCTTTGCCGCCTCCCGGCGGCGCATAGGCATCCGCGTCGGTCCTGGGCGCGAGCACGTCGAGCACGACGCGCGGCCCGTCGCGGAAATCGTGGAAGCCCGACGCCTGGTCGGTATCGAACTCGACGACGATGGATTTGCCGTCGATACGCCAGGCGGCATTCTTCACCCAGGGCGGCGCCTGGCGCAGCAGTGCGGTGAAATCGGGGCGCGCCAGCGCATTGAAGCGCACGGTGAGCTTGCCCGCGCCGGGGAACACGGCATAGGGCACCTCTTTCGGCCAGTCGAAGACGAGACGGGTGAAATTCCGGTACGCGCCCGCGCGCACTTTCACTGCCGTGAGCGACGCGGGATCGACGGGGGCGGAGATCTTGGGCGGCGGTTGCGGCAGGTCGGGCGGCGTGCCTGCGAAGCTCACGGGCGCGAGATCGATGGCCGTGTGTTCGCCGACGGTGCTCGTGTGCACGCGCACGCGCTGGGCCAGCACGAGATGGAACGTCCTGCCGTCCGCGTCGCCGCGCGTGGCGGAGATATACGCCGGCAAGCCTTGCGCGAGCGCCGAGGGATCGAGCGCCACCTTGCGGTCGAAGCTGATCGTCAGCGTGCCGTCCGTGCTCGCCGTCGTCGCGTGCGCGGCCGGGGTCAGCGTGAACAGCAGCCGCGCATAGCCGCCTTCGGCCGAGGCCGAGACGCTGTCGGCATGCGCCGTCTGCGCGATGCACATCGCAAGCGCGACGGAGGCGAGCGCTTTCAGCAGGCCACGGAAGATGTGCGCGCCGTCAGCCATTCTTGCCCTTCGCCGGTGCGGGCGTGGCGGATTGCGGCGCTGCCGGGGCAGGTTGCGTCGCGGGCGGTTGCGGCGTCGCGGCTTGCGGTGTGGCCGGAGCAGGCGTGGCGGCGGCGGTCTGCGTTTGCGGGGCAGCGGGCGTGGCCGCGACGGGCGCGGGACCGGCGGTATCGGGCAGGTTGAGCTTGGAAGCGAGCTTGACGGTCAGCTTCTGCGCCGCGCTTGGGCTCATCGCGGCGAGCACGGGGGCGAGCGCATCGGACTTCATCTCCTGCGCCACGGGCACCAGCACGTCGTCGCTCAGCCCATCGAAGATGCGCGCGGCATCCTTGGGCTTCATCGCGGAATAGGTCTTCACCAGCGCCGTGACCTGCTTCTCCTGCGCCGTGTCGCGCTGGCCGATCAGCGTCGTCACCTGCGCCTGCAATTGCTTCAGCGTCGCGATCTTCTCGTCGACGCGCTTCTCGGTCGCGGCGAGCACGTTCTCGCGCATGTCGAGCGCCCGGGCGCGGTTGTCGAGCTCGGCGCGGCGCTTGGAAAGGCTCGCCAGCACGTCGACCTCGGCGGCGCTGCCGGTGTCGCCGTCGTCGCCGGCGAAGTCCTTCGTGGCCGGCGCGGCGTCGGTGGACGCGCTCGCCACCTGCTGCGGCGCGCTCTGCGCATCGGCCTCGCGCACGATGCCGGTGCCTTTCAGCACCAGCAGCGTCAGGCACAGGGCGATGACGGCGGGAAGAAGCCTGAAATATCTCATTTTGCGACCCTCAGCCTGTCCATGACGCTGCCGGAAGGAAGGTTCGGACCCGCGGCGCGCGCCGGTGGCTTCGTATCGACGCTGCGCTCCATGCGGCTGGCGATACGCTCGCCGGACGCGGTGACGAGGCTGAGCTCGTCGATGGTCGAGCGCGCGGTGGCGAGCTTGCGGTCCAGAACTTCGCCGACCGTTCCCGCCGCGGCCTGCAGCGCGCGCAGCGAGGCGCCGGCGGTGGCGAGCGAGGCGTTGAGCGAGTCGATGGTCGATTTCATCTGCTGCTGGCCGTCGCGCACGGCCTTGAGGCGGCGTTCGAGCAGCGCGCAATAGATCAGCGTGGCGATGAGCAGCGCGCTCAGCGCGAGCTCGACGGCGAGTGTCAGGGTGAAGGTCATGTCTGTATCCTTTAAAGCGCGCGCGAGGCGTCGGTACGCTCGATCGCCTCGTCGATCTTGATGGCGACCGACGAGCCGACGCGGCCCATCTTTCCCTTGAGCAGCGGCACGCCGCGGCAGCGCATCTCGACCTTGCTGTCCGGCGTGGCGTTCAGCAGCACCGTCTCGCCGACCTTGAGGTTCATGATCTTGTTCAGCGGCATGGTCTGCTCGTCGAGGATCGCCTCGATGTCGACGGTGGTGGACCACAGCTCGGTCGCCAGATGGCTTTCCCAGATCGAGTCGCGGCCGAACTTCTCGCCCATGAACTGCTGCAGCAGCAATTTGCGGATCGGCTCCAGCGTCGCATAGGGCAGCAGCAGCTCGGTGCGCCCGCCGCGGTCCTCCATGTCGATGCGCAGCTTGACCAGGATCGCGGCATTGGCGGGGCGCGCGATCGCGGCGAAGCGCGGGTTGGTCTCGAGCCGGTCGAGCGCGAAATTGACGGGCGCCAAAGGCTCGAAAGCCTGGCACATGTCGCCCAGGATCACCTCGATCATGCGCTGCACGAGCGTGCGCTCGATGGTGGTGTAGGGCCTGCCCTCGATGCGCATCGCCGACGAGCCGCGGCGTCCGCCGAGGAGGACGTCGACGATGGAATAGATCAGGTTCGAATCGACGGTGAACAGGCCGTAATTGTCGAGCTGCTCGGCGCGGAACACCGCCAGGATCGCGGGCAGCGGGATCGAGTTCAGGTAGTCGCCGAAGCGGATCGAGGTGATGCTGTCCAGGCTCACCTCGACGTTGTCGGAGGTGAAATTGCGCAAGCTCGTCGTCATCAGCCTGACCAGCCGATCGAAGACGATCTCGAGCATCGGCAGGCGCTCGTAGGAGACCAGCGCCGAATTGATGATCGCGCGGACGCCGCTCTTGTCCTGGAGCTGGTCGTTGTTGACGTCGAAGCCGAGGAGCGAGTCGATCTCCTCCTGGTTCAGGATGCGCTCGCCGGCGACCGTCTGGGGCGGCGCCATCATCTCGCTGGCGTTCTCGCTCGCGGGCGCGGCTTCGGCTTCGTTTGCGGTTTCTTCTGCCATGGGTTCCTACTGGACGATCATTTCCTTGAGCAGCACGTCGCGCACGCGATAGGGCGCTGCGGCCACGTTGATGCGGCGCAGCAGCTCCTCTTTCAGGCGCAGCACGCCGGCGGAGCCTTTCAGGTCGTCGATGCGCAGCTCGCGCAGATAGCCCTGGAACTGGTCGACGACGCGCGGCATCAGCGCGGTCATGCCGGGCTTCTCGTCCGCCGTCTCGAGCTCGAGCGAGGTGGAGAGCTTCAGATAAGCCGGGCTCCCGTCCGCGCTCTGGATGTTCACGATGATGTCGGGCACGTCGTAGAAGGCGACCTGCGGCGGGGTGACCGGCATCGGCGCCTCGTTGGCGGCGAGCTTGGTGTCGTCCTTGGGCGCGCTGAAGACGAAGAAATAGAGTCCCGCGCCGCCGCCGCCGAGCACGAGCAGAAGGCCCGCGGCCACGATGATCAGCAGCTTCCTGTTGCCGAGCAGTTTCTTAACGAAACCTTGCTTCGGCGCCTCGCCGTCCGGCGCCTGCCCCTCAGGCGCGTCCTCCGCCGGAGCCACTTCCTTCTTCTTGGCCATGTGCCCTCAACCCGTTTGGTGAAGAGAACCTAGCCGCACGTGGTTAAGGAGCGGTTTAACGGCAGGCTTGGACCCGGCAGAGTTTGCCGTCCTGCGCGCCTGCGCGCCCCGAATCTCCAGGAAATCCGCGCGCTTGCGCATGGCACGGCGCCTGCACCACACGCGATGCGGCCAGAAAGGATCGCAAAGGCCTATGGACAACACCCTTCTCGTCTCGCTCTCGCAGCAGCTTGCCGCGTACCAGTCGATGGACGTGATCGCGAACAACATCGCGAACCTGTCGACGCCCGGCTTCCGCCGCGAGGAGCAGACCTTCCACGAATATGTCGAGCAATTGCCGCCCGAATCCGGCCAGAGCGCCGGCCAATCGCTGAGCTTCGTGCAGGATGGCGGCATCGTGCGCGACATGAGCGAGGGACCGATGCGCGCGACCGGCGCGCCGTTCGATCTGGCGCTGCACGGCAAGGGCTTCTTCGTCGTGCAGACCGCGAACGGCGAGCGCTACACGCGCAACGGCCATTTCTCGCTCGATCAGTCCGGCCAGATCGTCGATGACGCGGGCGACGCGCTGCAGGGCGACGGCGGCGCGATCACCATCAACACCGACGACGGCGACATCCATGTCGGCGCCGACGGCACGCTGTCGGGAAAGAACGGACAGCTCGCCAAGCTGCGCGTCGCGGCCTTCGCCGACGAGACGTCGCTGACCAAGGACGGCGGCAGCCTCTATTCGGCCGTCGGCCAGCCCAGCCAAGCCACCGGCGTCGAGATCCATCAGGGCATGCTCGAGGAATCGAACGTCAAGCCCGTGGTCGAGATCTCGCGCATGGTCGAGGTGATGCGCTCATACCAGGCCGTCGCGACGATGACCCAGTCTCAGCAAGACCTCATGCGCCAAGCGATCGACAAGCTTGGCTCGACCCCTTCCAGCTAGGAGCAATATCATGCGCGCCCTGAGCATCGCGGCGACCGGAATGCTGGCCCAGCAGACCAACGTCGAAGTCATCGCCAACAACCTGGCGAACATGAACACCACCGCCTACAAGGAGCAGCACGCCGCGTTCGAGGATCTGCTCTATCAGAACGTCGAGCAGCCCGGCTCGCAGTCCTCGGATTCCGGCACCCTGCTGCCGAGCGGCATCCAGCTCGGCGCGGGCGTGAAGACGGCGGCCGTCTACCGCATCAACAGCCAGGGCGCGATGACCCAGACGTCGAACCCCTACGACCTGGCGATCAACGGCGCGGGCTATTTCCACGTCACCATGCCCGACGGCACCGACGCCTATACGCGCGCCGGCAATTTCGCGCTCTCGCCCGAAGGCCAGATCGTGACGCAGGACGGCTATGTCGTGGCGCCGGGGATCGCCGTGCCCGCCAACGCGACCGCGATCACCATCAACGGGCAAGGCCAGGTGCAGGCGACGATACCCGGCCAGACCGCGCCGCAGACGGTCGGCCAGTTCGAGCTGACGCGCTTCCCCAACGAGGGCGGCCTCAGCATGGTCGGCAGCAACCTGCTCACGGAGACGCCGGCCTCGGGCTCGCCGCAATCGGCGGTTCCGGGCTCGCCCGGCTACGGCACCATCCAGCAAGGCTTCCTCGAGGCCGCGAACGTCAACGCGGTGGAGGAGATGACCTCGCTGATCACGGCGCAGCGCGCCTATGAGATGAACTCCAAGGTCATCACCGCGGCGGACCAGATGCTGCAGGAGACCTCGCAGCTGGCGGGGACGTAAAGCCATGAAAGCGATCTTCCTCTTCGTCGTGGCGCTCATGATGGCCTATCCGGCCTTCGCCGAAGTCAATTCGGGAAGTGGGGGCGTGCGCATCGTCGTGCCCGCGCGCGACATCGCCCGCGGCGACACGATCGCCGAGTCCGATCTTTCCTATGTCTTCGTCGAGCCCTCCAACGTGATGTCGGGCACGGCGACGAGCATGGACGCGCTCATCGGCATGCAGACGCGCCGCGTGCTGCGCGCCGGCGAAAGCGTGCGAAACGACGACGTGCGCCATCCGATCCTGGTGAGCAAAGGCTCGACCGTGACCATGACTTTCGAAGAGCCCGGCGTGCAGCTCACCGCGACCGGCAAGGCGATGAGCGAAGGCGGCCTCGGCGACAACGTGACGGTGCTCAATCCCGTCTCCTTCCGCCAGATCACCGCAATCGTCACCGGCCAGGGCACGGTCAAGGCCGAAGCCGGCATGGGCGCGACCGTCTCGCCGCGCATGGCCAGCATCACGCGGCGCACGCCGGTCGTCGTCACCAGCAACTAGGGAACAAGAAGATGAAGGCGTTGAAATCGGTTCTGCTGCTCGGCGCGGTCGCGAGCCTCACGGCCTGCTCCGCGGTCGACCGCATCAAGGAGATCGACGGCGGGCCCAAGCTCGCGCCGATCAGCAATCCCACGCCGCAGCTTCCCCAGCTTCCGATGCCGGCGGCGCCGACGGAGCCGCGCGGCGCGAGCTCGTTGTGGCAGCCGGGCGCGCGCAGCTTCTTCCACGATCCGCGCGCCAGCCGCGTCGGCGACATCATCACCGTAAACGTCTCGGTCGCCGATGCCGCCAAGCTGTCGAACACGACCAGCCGCTCGCGCACCAATTCCGAGAACGCGAACCTGACGAACTTCTTCGGTCTCGAGACGGCGCTGCCTTCGAGCATGAATCCGGCGAGCCTCGTCAACATGGGCTCGGCCAATTCCAATGTCGGCGCCGGCTCGATCGACCGCTCGGAGAGCGTGAGCCTGACGCTCGCCGCTCTCGTCACCCAGGTCCTGCCCAACGGCAATATGGTGATCGGCGGCCATCAGCAGATGAAGGTGAATTCCGAGCTGCGCGACCTCACCGTCACCGGCATCGTGCGCACCGAGGACATCACGAGCGCCAACACGGTCGATCTCTCCCAGATCGCCGAGGCCCGCATCGCCTATGGCGGTCAGGGCACGTCCAGCGACGTCCAGACGCCGCGCTACGGCAGCCAGCTGTTCGACATCTTAATGCCCTGGTGACGCCGGGCTGCGATATTGGGTCCGGACGAACGCGCCGCCTTTGGTGGGCGGAGGGGCTATAAGGAAACGGCCGGGCGCAAAGACCCGGCCGTTTTCGTTTTTTGTCGACGGGACAGCGGCGCTGCCCTCATGCTTCGACAGGCTCAGCATGAGGGAATGCCGCAGCGAGTTCCGTCCCTCACCCTGAGCTTGTCGAAGGGTGAGCGGCACAGCGCTCAATCGTCCCGATACACCTTCTCGCGGCGCTCGTGGCGTTCCTGCGCTTCGATCGACAGGGTCGCGATCGGGCGGGCGTCGAGGCGCTTCAAGGAGATCGGATCGCCCGTCTCCTCGCAGAAGCCGTAGGTCCCGTCTTCCAGGCGGCGCAGCGCCGAGTCGATCTTGGCGATCAGCTTGCGCTGGCGGTCGCGGGTGCGCAGCTCGAGCTGCCGCTCGGCCTCGGTCGAGGCGCGGTCGGCGAGATCGGCATGCGGCACCGTCTCGGCCTGCAGGTTCTGGATGGTCTCGCGGCTCTCGCGAAGGATCTCGTCTTTCCAGGAATTGAGCTTGCGCCGGAAGTATTCGCGCTGGCGCTCGTTCATAAAGGGTTCGGCTTCCGACGGCCTGTAGTTGGCCGGGAGTTGAATGCCCATGCACTGCCTCGACAGGGTTACGCGCCTCAGACGGGCGGGGGTTATATAGGCGCGGGACGCCCCCCGCAATCATCTTTCTGCGACACGGCTAATAGCGAAATCACTTTCCTGTCAATAACTTAACCCCTGACCGTGCCGCGCCCCCAATCGACCAGGCCGGCGAGAAGACCAAGAACGCAATAGGCGGCGAGCGCGGTCTGGGCCTCGGCCGCCGGGCTGACGGGCGGTGGCCCGAACATCCCGTAGAGTTCCACCGCGCCCATCGCCGCCACGAACACCCACAGGGCCGCATCGCCGAAGCGGGTGCGCGACGGCACCGCGCGCGCATAGACCGCCGCGCCCGCGACGAGGAAGGCGAGTTCGAGCGGCAGACTGATCCACATCCAGCGCCACAACCCGAAGCCGACCTTCATGTGGTCGTCGATCAGCGGCAGGTCGGGCACATGCACGAGAAGGTCGAGCAGCCAGTGCGAGAACACCGCCGCCGCCAGAACCGCGAAAGCCGCCATCCGGCGTGTACGGACGATCATCGATCCCGCCGCGCCGAAGACGACGGACAGCACGAGCGCGCCGATCAGGCCGTGCGTGAAAGGCATGTAGTAAAGGTCCAAAGCACTGCCTTGGGTGAAGCCCGGCACGATGCGCACCTTCTCCACGCCCAGCAGCACCAGCGCGGACCAGCAGAAATCCAGCCACTGCACCGCGACGAACAGAAGCCCCAGCGGCACCTGCCGCACGAGTGGCTTGGCGGCGAGCGCGGGGCCGTAATGTCCGATGAACACGGTCGTCTCCTATGGTGCGCGGCCGATGCGGCCGAGATGGGTGTCGGCAAAAGCGCTTGGATATTTGAGGCCATAGCCGAGCGCGCGGTCGAAGCCCACATGCGCCAGCCAGATCAGCGCGACCGGCGCCGTCATCGGCAACGACGCGAACATTCCGATGCTCAAGAGCGTGAGCGGGCCGATGGTCGAATGCATCGCGTTGTAAGCGAAGGCCCCCGCGCGGGGCCCGAACAGATAGGCCACGAAGCTCAGATCGGGGACAAGGAAGAGTTCCGCGAAAAGCCGCCATTCGCCCTGAAGGCGAGCATAGAGGGCAACGCTCACGGCAAGCAGCATCAGCCCTTCCAGCCGCAAGATGCTGCGCACACCGCCGAAAATCCGTCCGTTCGCCCGTTCCATGGGATGGAGATAGACCCTGCTCCGCCAAACGTGAATTGGCGATGGGCGTCTGTTCGGCATACAAAAATGCATGGATACCGCGGCGACCTGGGATCTGTACCGCTCGTTTCTGGGCGTGATGCGCCTGGGCAGCCTTTCCGCCGCGGCGCGCGAGCTCGGCCTCACCCAGCCCACGCTCGGCCGCCATATCGGCGCGCTCGAGACGTCGCTCGGCACGAGCCTGTTCGCGCGCTCGCGCCACGGGCTCGCGCCGACGCCGGTGGCGCTCGCGCTGGTGCCGCATGCCGAGGCGATGGAGGCGGCCGCCGCCGCTCTCAAGCGCGCTGCCTCGGGCGAGACGGACGAGCCCGCCGGCGCGGTGCGCCTCACCGCCAGCAATTTCATCGGCGCGGAAGTCCTGCCCGGCATGCTCACCGAGTTCCGCGAGCGTCATCCGGGGATCGCGCTCGAGCTGATGCTCAGCGACCGCACCCAGGACCTGTCGCGGCGCGACGCCGACATCGCGGTGCGCATGATCCGTCCTTCGCAGAAGGCGCTCATCGCCAAGCGGCTGGGCCAGGTGCGCATCGGCCTCTATGCCCACCGCCGCTATATCGTGCGCCGCGGCGCGCCGCGCAGCCTCGACGACCTCGCCGGTCACGACATCATCGGCTTCGACCGCGACAGCTCGGCGCTGCGCGCGCTGGGACAAGGCCTGCCCATCACGCGCGAGATGTTCGCGCTGCGCACCGACGACAGCGCGGCCCAGCTCGCGGCGCTGCGTGCGGGCTTCGGGATCGGCGCCTGCCAGGCGGGCGTCGCCGCGCGCAATCCGGACCTCGTTCCGGTGCTCGCCGGGACGGTGGGATTCAAGCTCGAAATGTGGCTGGCGATGCACGAGGACCTGAAGGGCAGCCGCCGGGTCAGGCTGCTTTTCGACCATCTGGCCGGGGCCTTGAAGGCCTATGCGGCGGCCGGCTAGAGGGGGTGGACAGCCCACGGGCGATGGCCTATATCCGCGCACCCTTTGGTGCCGCGGGGTGGAGCAGCCCGGTAGCTCGTCAGGCTCATAACCTGAAGGTCACAGGTTCAAATCCTGTCCCCGCAACCAAATCACCAATAAAATCAACGGTCGATTTTGAAATTGACCCTGTTTTGTTCCTCCGATAATCTAACACATAGCTAGTGTCCTGAACCAGAAGTTCGCGTCATTGCATCAGGCTTTTGCTGAAGTGTTGTATCGGCAGAAACGTTCGATGGATGCGAGGATGTCGTCGGCGGATTTTGTCCACTTGAACGGCTTTGGCTT
>Ga0265318_10001726_pt1 | contig 12512 bp, 9 predicted proteins | sample 4821metaG_FD_192431 | JGI IMG/M metagenome (GOLD analysis project Ga0265318, IMG submission 192431) | Rhizosphere microbial communities from Carex aquatilis grown in University of Washington, Seatle, WA, United States - 4-8-21 metaG | ecosystem: Host-associated > Plants > Roots > Rhizosphere >... | reverse complement strand
GGCGTTTACGCGAACCGGTGTTCAGCGGCGCAAGAAAAGACCATGCCCCGATGCCATGGAAAGATGCAGACGCAAAGATAAGCAACGAATTAAAGCTTGCAGGTTCAAAAGAAATAGCTATTGTAACCCATACAATTCTATCACCGACATTAAAAAAGTTATTCGATGAATTCAAAGCCGCGTATCCATCGGCAAGAGTTTATTCGTACGAAGCATTTGACCAGATACCGCGCCAGAATGCGTGGATGAAATCATACGGCAGGAAAAATCTGCCAGTAGTTCAATGGGATAAAGCAAAAGTTATTCTTGCGCTCGAGTCTGATTTCCTCGGCAACGAAGGAAACCAGATGGAGCAGATGCGCCTTTACGCAAAGAGCAGGGACGTTGTAAATAAAAAAGAGCCCAATAGGATATACGCCGTTGAGGGCGCAACCACGCTAACCGGACTCAACGCCGATTACAGGATGCGGCTAAGGACCGACGCCATTGAAGAATTTGTTATGTGCCTGCTGAATGAATTTGTTGCGAAGAAAAAACTTTCGGCCTTTGCAAACGATTCCAATATATCGCAGGGGCTTGCAGCATATTCGCTGGATGATTTTGCAAAGAAAAATAATCTTAATCCAAAGATTGTAAAAAGTTTAGTCGAAGATATAAACAAGAACCAGAACGCTTCATTCGTAAGCGCAGGAGATAAGCTCCCTGAATCAACTCACATAGCCGTTAACCTTCTTAATGAAGTGATTGGCGGCGCTAAATTGTATGCACAGGATGCGGAGAATGTTGATATAATGCCGCTCAGCCAGCCTGATGATATAAAAAATCTTGTATCTGATATGCAGGACGGCAAAATAAGCATGTTGATACATTTTGACGTGAATCCCGTTTATCATTTTGCGCCTGATTTCAAGTATTCAAGCGCGATGGGCAAGGTGGCGACGGTTGTTACGCTGACAGAGAATATTAACGAAACTGCGGCGATAAGTAATTTCATATTGCCTATAAATGATCAGCTTGAATCATGGGGCGACTTTAAAACAAGGACAGGTATTTACAGCACGCAGCAGCCGATGATAGCTCCGTTATATAATACCCGTCAGAAGGAAGCAATTATTCTGACATGGCTCACCGGCAAAGAATACAATGAAGATGTTTATCACCAGTACTTAATGAGTAACTGGGAAAAGAATATTTATCCCGCGATGGGAGCTAAGATCGACTTTAAACAAACATGGCTATCGGTTTTGCATGACGGTATAGCGCTGATAGATGAGAAACCTGAAGCGCCTGCAGCGGCTGCAAATTTATCAGACGCATTTGTAACTACTTCAGGAAAATTAAAAGCGTCAAACGATTACGTTTTACTTCTGCAGAACAATGGTAACCTGGGCGATGGCAGGTTTGCTCATAACGGCTGGATGCAGGAACTTCCGAATCCTGTAACAAAAGTTGTATGGGATAATTATGCGGCTATTTCAGTTCAAACGGCTGCAGACCTTGGGGTTAATAACAACGATTTGATTGATGTAAGCTTTGGCGAAGCCAAACAAACTCTGCCGGTATTTATTCAGCCGGGCGTTGCCGATAAAGTTATTGAAGTGGCGCTTGGATACGGAAGAAAGCAGGCGGGCCCTGTTGGCAGCGATGTTGGAGTGAACATGTTTGCGTTAATTGAATCAACTCCGGCGCTGACGGCTAGATTTAACAATAAAATTAAAGCGGCTAAAGCGCTGGGCGCATATGAGCTTATTTCAACCGCCGAGCAGCACCCGATAGATGAAAAGCCGCTGCTGAAAGATATTCAGTATAAGAGGCATATTATTCAGGAAGGAACATACAACGAATATAAGAAGAACCCGAATTTCCTGAATGACTTAAGAGAAGAAATGAATCTTGCCCCCATTAACAAGCCGCACTCGTATAACGGATATAAATGGGGAATGGCAATCGACTTAAATAAGTGCACCGGCTGCGGGACATGTATAACTGCATGTATGTCGGAAAACAATATCCCGGTTGTCGGTAAAGATATGGTAAAAGTTGGGCGCCATATGATGTGGATTCGTTTGGACAGGTATTATACGGATTCGCCCGATGCTCCGAAGGCGAGCTTCCAGCCGATGCTGTGCCAGCATTGTGATTTTGCGCCATGCGAAAATGTTTGTCCCGTTGCGGCAACAACGCACACAACCGACGGATTAAACGGAATGACGTATAACCGCTGCGTAGGAACAAGATATTGCTCAAACAACTGTCCTTACAAAGTGAGGAGATTTAACTATTTCAACTGGCGCGACCATTTCAGAGACGGATATTATTTGCAGGACTCGGTTTCACTCATGGAAAATCCCGAGGTAACGGTTCGCTCACGGGGCGTAATGGAGAAATGCACTTTCTGTTTGCAGAGGATTATGGATGAACGCCAGCATGCTATAGAACAAAACAGGGATGTTAAAGGCGATAATGTTAAGACCGCATGCCAGGATGCATGCCCTGCTTATGCAATTGAATTCGGAGATGTGAATGATAAAGATTCAGAAGTATATAAAGGCCGATACCATGAATTGGGTTACCACGTGCTTGAAGAGATAAAGGTTGCTCCGAACGTAACCTACATTGCGAAGTTAAGGAACATTGAGGAAGAATTTAAAACGGAGAAGTAATATTGAGTTTTGACGCCACATATACAAAAGAGCTTCCGTTAGTTGAGGGAAAACAATCTTTCAATGAGATTGATGACGTAATTGCGAAGCCATCTGAAACCAAGCCGAATATAAAGTGGTATATCGGCATCGGGCTCAGCTCAACGGCGCTGCTTATAGGAGCCACATGCTTAGGGCTTACGTTTTATTACGGAATAGGCTTATGGGGAAATAATCAGCCGGTAGGCTGGGCGTTTGATATTGTTAACTTCGTTTTCTGGATCGGTATCGGCCATGCGGGCACGCTTATCTCAGCTATTTTATTTTTGTTCCGCCAGAAATGGAGAACCGGCATAGCTCGTTTTGCGGAGGCTATGACAATTTTTGCCGTTATGACGGCGGGTATATTCCCGGCAATTCACACCGGGCGCCCTTGGTTAGATGGTTACTTGCTGCCTTATCCGAACCAGCGCAGCCTGTGGGTTAATTTCACTTCGCCTCTGTTGTGGGATGTGTTTGCGGTATCAACATACTTCACCGTATCGTTAGTTTTCTGGTACATTGGTATGATTCCCGATCTGGCAACGCTCAGGAACAGAACTGTGAACGGCTTTAAGAAATTCATGTACACAATTTTAAGCTTAGGGTGGAGAGGTTCAAACCGCCACTGGCAGCATTATGAAAGAGTTTACTTAATATTAGCGGGTTTATCCACTCCGCTTGTTCTTTCGGTTCACACGATAGTTAGCTTTGACTTCGCGGTATCTGTAATCCCCGGATGGCACACAACAATTTTCCCGCCGTATTTTGTAGCGGGCGCTATTTTCTCAGGATTCGGGATGGTATCGACCGTGCTTATAATTGTGCGCAAAGTGTTCAACATGGAGCATATTATTACGGTGAACACACTTGAGAAGATGAACAAAATTTTACTTGCGACAGGCTCGATGGTTGGTTATGCATACGCGATGGAATTTTTTATAGCGTGGTACAGCGGCAATCCGGTTGAACAGTTTACGTTTATAAACAGGGCGTTCGGGCCGTATGCATGGGCCTACTGGATAATGATAAGCTGCAACGTTATCTTCCCGCAGTTGTTCTGGTTCAAGAAAATAAGGAGAAGCGTGTTGGTAACATTTTTCCTTGTGCTGCTTGTGAACGTAGGCATGTGGTTCGAGAGATTTGTAATTATAGTAACATCGCTTCACAGAGATTTTCTGCCTTCAAGCTGGGGAATGTATTACCCGACAATGTATGATTTGGGAATACTTCTCGGAAGCTTTGGGTTGTTCTTTACATTAGTGTTCCTGTTTGCAAAGACGCTGCCTGTGGTATCTATTACGGAAATAAAAGCCGTAACAACAGGCGCTCAGCCGACAAGAAAACATCACGAATAGAGTGTGTAGAGTAAAATTTAATAAAAAGTCTACCTTAAGATTTTAGTGCAGTTTTAACTCTGCGTTAACAAAGAAACGGGATGGTATTATGCGGATATGTTTTTTTGTTTTACTGGCAATAGTTGTAATTGATAATATATCGCTTTCACAGCAAAAGATATACAGCGATCTAAGAATCAAAGATAAATCGTTCTTTTTACAAGACAGCGTTTTCAGACCCGAGAAGGAAAAGAGCCCGGCGCTTGCGGGAATAATGTCATTCATACTGCCGGGACTGGGAATTGGGCAGGTAATTAATGGTCAGTATGTAGATTTTACGATCAGGCTGCTGATTACCGTTACATCTGTTGGCTTATTTGCTTCTTATCCGCCCAGTTTGAACATAACCGGCGATGCCGGAGGCGGAGAACATTCGCCGGTGACCGTAATTGCAGCGATTGTTTTTGCGGCGAATTGGTTAAGCTCAGTTGTTGATGCGATAGTTTATGCGAATGTTGAAAATAAGCGTATCAGGTTAAAGAATTATTATTTGAAGAAACAGCATACGTTTGATTTAAATTTTGGATATGATAATCGCGGTGTATCATTTAAAGCCGCGGTGAATTTTTAGAGTTTTGACATCAGATATTTTAGATAGTGTTGAAAGAATTTAATACGAATGGGATTAACAGATAAAATAAAGGAGTTAAACGATAAGCTAAACGCGAGCGAACCGCGCTCCGGCGAGCTTTACGGCGTTACCGCGCTGTTTGATACTCCTGATGGAATAATAGCTGCGGCTGAAAAAGTTTCGTCGAACTATAAGAAGTTTGACGTGCTGACGCCATATCCGCTGCACGGCATGGATGACGCGATGAAGATGAAACCGAGCAAAATCGGCTGGGTGGCGTTCATCGCTGGAATAACGGGTACATCGCTGGCTTTTCTGATGATGTGGTGGATGGTTGGCGTTGATTACAAAAATGTAATCGGTGGCAAGCCGTTCTTTAATCTGCCTCCGTCGATACCGATAATGTTTGAGCTGACAGTGTTAATAGCGGCCTTGACTGTTACGGGATTTATGCTTGCGGTATATAACAAACTGCCGGCAAATACAAATCCGCTGCATGATACGGATTTCATGAAGCACGTTGTGAGCGATAAGTTCGGAATTTACGTTGAGGCTAAAGACGTTAAGTTCAACGAGCAGGAAGTGAAAGACCTTTTTGCTTCGCTTGGCGGAAAAGATATCGCTTCGGTTTATTATCCAATATTTGATGAAGGTAAAACAAAGACGCCGATATTTGATCTGCGGTTTATGTCGACGCTGGTAATAATAATAGCGCTTACGGCGGCAGGCACATATTTTACGCTTAACAAACTGATTGAAGAAGTGATTCCGTTCACGTGGATGGGCGTTCAGCCAAAAGTATTACCGCAGACGTCCAGCACATTTTTTAAAGACGGGTATTCGATGAGGACGCCGGTTGAGGGAACGGTTGCAAGAGGGTTTATCCCGTATCCCTATAAGGGATTCACGGATTCAATGCTTACAACTCCATTGGTAAATCCGCTTCCGTTCACGCAGGAAGTTGTTGACAGGGGAAAGAAAGAGTTTGAAATATATTGCTCGCCGTGTCATGGTTATTACGCGCAGGGCGATAGCAGGCTGCACGGGCAGTTCCCCGCGCCGCCAAGTTTGCATTCGGATAAAGTAACGAACTGGCCCGACGGGCGTATATACCACGTGATTACGAACGGCCAGAACAATATGCCGAGCTATGAAAAACAGGTTGCAAGAGATGACCGCTGGGCGATAATTCATTATTTAAGGGTTCTTCAAAGGTCGCAAAATGCAAAAGATACGGACCTTGGAACCACGCCGCCTCAGGCAGATACAAGCAAAACTACAGTTAAAAAAGATTCTGTGAAAACAGAAACTAAAAAATAGTTTTTTTACCGATTAATGGAATATACTAAAAAATCGTTACCAAATAGTTTATACAAAAACGGCGCTCTGCTTCTTGGAGTGGGCGTTATCATATTAATATTGACATTCGCTTTGGATTTCCGGCATGCGATGTTTGATTATTTATGGATATATATGTTTATTGTGAGCATTGCCATTGGTTCGCTTGCATTAACAACGCTTGAGTATGTAGTTGGCGCTTCGTGGAGCACTCCTTTCAGACGCGTAATTGAGATTACAGCTTCGCTTACGCCGTTTCTTATTATTTTAGCCATCCCTCTGTTTTTTGGGATGAAGGAGTTATACAGCTGGACAAATTCCGCAATAGTAAACGCCGACCATGTTTTAAAGGGAAAAGAACCGTATTTGAACTTTCAGTTCTTCACTATCAGAACAGCTGCCTGTTTGGTAATATGGCTTGTGTTTTACTATTTTATAACTAAGAATTCAGAGAAGCAGGATGAAACCGGCGACCCGAAGCTGACAAAGAGAAATATCCGGATTTCCGTTCCCTTCATGCCACTTTTTGTGATTACAATTACAGTCATAGCAATTGACTGGATGATGAGCCTTGAGCCCCACTGGTATTCAACTATTTACGGTTTGTATTATTTTTCCGGAACGGTTCTTGCCGCTCTGGCCGTAAACACATTTATACTTATCAAGCTTAAAGAAGGCGACTACCTGATAAAAGGAATCAGCAATGACAGCTTTTACAGCATGGGAACGCTGATGTTCGCTTTTATTATCTTCTGGGCTTACATCGGTTTTTCGCAATACCTGTTGATTTGGTACGCAGACATACCGGAGGAAACATACTGGATGCTGCAGCGCTGGGACGGAACCTGGAAGTATGTATCCATTGCTTTGATATTTATTCATTTTGTGATACCGTTTTTGATTCTTGTATCGCGCGGATCTAAGACAAACCTTTCTTTGCTGAAGGTTATGTCAATATGGATGCTCTTTGCTCACGCGCTGAACCTCTACTGGCTGATAATGCCGACATTCTTCAAAGGCAACGCCGGATTCGGCTGGAGCGAGCTGAGCTTCCCGCTTATTATTACCGGACTGGTTATGATAGTATTGAAGATGAGGGCGGATAAAAAGAACCTTGTTGCTATCGGCGACCCAAAGCTTCAGGACGGTTTAGATTTTCATTTATAGTATTTGAATAAGAATAAATTCACACATAATATAGAGTGAACAGTTTATTAAAATATTTCGGAATAGTTTACATTTTTGTCCTGATAGCGATTGTTGGGTTAGGAATGAATTATCTTAATGATATAGTAGATTACGCTCATGTAAAGATGACGGGTCCTGTGGTTACAATTCCGCGTGACTCTGTTCAGCCGCCGACAAACGATCTGCCGGAAGTAAAAGGAATAATCTCACCTCCCGTTGATGTTATGAAGCTTTCGGTTTCAACGCCGGAACTTGTTGAAAAAGGAAAGACAATTTTCCAGACGACGTGCGCATCATGCCACGGCACCGAAGGAAAAGGCGATGGTATTGCGAGCGCTACATTGAATCCGAAGCCAAGGAATTTTACAAGTCTTGACGGCTGGAAAAACGGCCCGAAGCTGACGCAGATGTATAAGACTATTAACGAAGGAATTCCAAACAGCGCTATGGCGAGCTTTGCGAATATTCCGCCTGAAGACAGGATTGCGATCATACACTATATTCATGAAACGTTTACAAAGAACTATCCGAAAAATACGGATGAAGAGCTTAAGGAACTGGATAAGACTTACAGTCTCTCGGCAGGCGTAAAGCAGCCAAACCAGATCTCAATTAAAGCGGCGATGGAAAAGCTGGTGAAAGAAAATGATTCTGTTACGCAAAAAGTTAAACGTTTATCAGATTTGATAGAAAAGAACACAACAGATACTGCAGCTAGCTTATTTAAGAAGGTGACGAACAATCCGGTTAAAGTCCTGACAATGCTGGCGTCTGATTCGAAATGGATCTCTGACGAGAACCAGATATACAGTCTTATAGGCTCAAATCCTTCTTCCAATGGGTTCAGGGGCGAGGCTGCCGTATTAAACCAAAAGGAAATTCAAGCGCTCTACCAGTATTTGAAAAACCTATTTATCAATTATAAAGGTTAGTTATAATAAAATGATATGCGTGACCTGTTCCCGCGAAAGCGGGAATCCATTTTTAACTTAGAAATATGAACATTTTTTGTATATTCTTAAATTTAGAATAACTTTAGTAAAAAACAAATGAAGCATCAATTTAAAAACGGGCTTTTTATTGCGGCTCTGCTAATTACAATGGCAGCTGCCCGCGCCGGATTTTGTAATGATGCACCCGACGATAAAATTTCAAACCAGGAAGTAGGCATCGAAGAGAAACCCGGAGCGCAGGTTCCGCTGGACGCGACATTCTTCGATGAAACAGGAAAACCGGTACAGCTTAAAAGCCTGATAAACAAGCCGACAATTTTCATGCTGGTTTATTACAGGTGCCCGGGTATTTGCAGTCCATTGATGAACAGCGTATCGACTGTGGTTGATAAGCTTGATATGGAAGCGGGCAAGGACTACAATCTTATATCAATCAGCTTTGACCCGACTGAGAACTACACGGTTGCCGCCCCGAAGAAAAGCAACTATCTTGATAACATGAAGAAGAAGATTCCGCCTGATTCATGGAGATTTCTAACAGGCGACAGCGTCAACATTGCAAAAGTATCCCAGGCGGTAGGATTTCATTTCAAGAAGCAAGGAAATGATTATATGCACGGGACGACTATAATGGTGCTTTCCGGCGAAGGGAAAATTGCAAGATATTTATACGGGATCGATTTTCTTCCAATGGACGTTCAGCTTGCGCTGACAGAAGCAGCTGAAGGAAAATCAAGCCCGGCAATAAATAAGCTTTTGAAAGTATGCTTTGCATACGACCCCGCAAGCGGTAAGTATGTGCTTAATTTTACCAGGATTGCGGGCGGTATTGTGCTTGCAATGGTCCTGGCTTTTGTTCTTACTCTAAGATTAACAAGAAAGAAAAAGAATTTACCCGTTGGAATGAACGGCGCTTCTAGCGGCGGCTCTCATAATACGGGAAAGGTAAGTTTATAAAATTATGGCTAACGAAACAGCGGAGCTTCATGCTCCGGAGCTTCACGCTCCTTCAGCCAATCCAAACGAAGTAAGTTATCTTGAATACCAGGGTAAACACAAAGGTATTCTTGGCTGGCTTTTAACCACCGACCACAAGAGAATAGCGCTGCTTTATTTAATGGCGGTGATGACCTTCTTCTTTGTGGCAATGACCCTCGGAATTCTGATGAGGCTCGAAATGTTAACACCGGGCGAAACAATAATGAAACCGCAGACATACAACTCGGTTTTCACGGTTCACGGAGTTATCATGGTGTTTCTTTTCATTATCCCCGGTCTTCCGGCTATCTTCGGCAATTTCATTATGCCGATACAGATTGGCGCAAAAGACGTAGCATTCCCGAGGCTTAATTTATTTTCATGGTACCTGTATATAGCAGGCGGTTCGCTGGCGATATTATCTTTGTTTACAGGAGGCGGCGCTGCTGATACAGGCTGGACGTTTTATGTTCCGTACAGTATCCGCTCGGCGCAAAATGTCAGTATGACGACATCCGCGGCGTTTGTGCTTGGGTTCTCATCTATTGTAACGGGAATAAATTTTGTAGTTACTATACACCGTTTAAGAGCGCCGGGCATGAGCTGGTTCAGAATGCCTCTGTTTGTCTGGGCGCTGTACGCGACAAGCTGGATACAGGTGCTGGCTACGCCAGTTATCGGGATAACGCTTGCGTTGATAATTTTAGAAAGATGGATCGGAATAGGAGTGTTTGACCCTGCTTTGGGCGGCGACCCAATCTTGTATCAGCATATGTTTTGGATATACTCGCACCCGGCGGTATATATCATGATCCTGCCGGCGATGGGTGTGGTATCAGAGATCTTGCCCACTTTTGCCCGAAAAGATATTTTCGGGTATAAACAGATCGCGATATCAAGTCTCGCGATAGCTATTATCGGCTACCTTGTATGGGGACATCATATGTTCGTAAGCGGCATGAGCGATACAGGAAGAGTAGTATTCTCGCTGCTGACGTTCCTGGTTGCGATTCCAACGGGAGTAAAAGTATTTAACTGGGTGGCAACGCTTTATAAAGCTTCAATTAAATTCAGCGCGCCGTTATATTTCGTGCTTGCGTTTATTTTTATATTTTCTGTCGGCGGGTTAACAGGACTCGTGCTCGGCACACTTGCAACAGACGTGCATCTGACAGATACATATTTTGTTGTTGCGCATTTCCATTATGTAATGTTCGGAGGCATGGGTACAATATTTTTTGCCTCGCTCCACTATTGGTTCCCAAAAGTGTTTGGCAAGATGTACAGCGAGAAAACCGCGATAATTGCATGCACAGTATTTATCGTCGGGTTTAATATGCTTTACTTCCCGATGTTTATTATGGGTTATCTTGGAATGCCAAGAAGATATTTCGATTACCTGCCTCAGTACCAGGGGTATCATGTTTTTGCGACCGTAGGTTCATGGGTAATGGTTTCAGGAATTGTATTTATGATGGGCAACCTGCTTTATGCTTTGCTTAAAGGTCCCAAAGCGCCTGATAATCCGTGGGGCGGTACTACGCTGGAGTGGAGAGTTCCCTCTCCGCCGCCGGTAGAGAATTTTGATGAGATACCTATTGTAACGGGCGGGCCGTATGTACATGACAGGCCGACATATATTATGAAACCAAGCGTTGAACTGAAACACACAAACGGAGATAAAACAATTAAACCTACAACCGAGGAGGCTGTACATTGAACCAGGAGAACGAATTAGCAGTTGAACATCACGAAGTAGGACACGTTCACAGGGATGATGAGGGCTCTAAGCTTGGCATGTGGCTGTTCCTGTTTACGGAAATCCTGTTGTTCGGCGGGTTATTTGTTCTCTATTCAGGTTACCGCTTTGCATACCCCGAGGGGTTTGTAGCGGCGGCGGCCGAGATGAACACGTTTATCGGCGCAATAAACACGCTCATACTTCTTACAAGCAGCTTAAGCGTTGCGCTTGCGATCGCGGCGCTGCAAAGAAGCCAGAAGAAGTTATGCACGTCGTTATTATGGTTCACTATTCTCTGCGGATTCGCGTTTCTTATCAACAAGTATTTCGAATGGAGCCACGAGATCGGTAACGGTATTTATCCTAAAGGTCCGGCTCTTGATAACATGTCCAGCGGCGAAATAATATACTTTGGTTTGTATTTTACAATGACCGGACTTCACGGACTGCACGTTATAGTCGGAATGACTTTTATAGGTATAATATTAAGTTTCATATACAGGGATAAGATAACCTCCACAAATTACCAGAAGCTTGAAAATGCGGGCTTATACTGGCACTTGGTGGATCTGATATGGATATTCTTATTCCCGTTGTTTTATTTAATTCATTAATTACAATAAATTATAATGGCTGAACAAACAGCAGAACACGCTTTGGAGCATTACGCTCCAGAGCATAGCGCTCCGGCAGAACAACATGCTGCCGGCGCAGGACACGCACACATGCAGGGCTACGGCACATATTTTATGGTATGGCTGGGGCTGGTCGCATTTACAGCGGTAACGGTTACTATTGCGGGGTTGAATCTCGGAAGCGTAACGCTGATAACAGCGCTGGTGATCGCTTCGGTAAAGTCGTTTTTGGTGATCACATATTTTATGCACGTCAAGAACGATAGCGCGATATTAAAAGTATTTATCGGCATCTGCCTGCTGGTTTTTGTCATTATAATGGTTTTAACTTTCAGCGACCTGTCGTTTCGCTGATGCTGAATTTTTATTCACATAGAATATTATGAATCCCACAATACAACAGGTAGATAACGTTTTTATATTCATTGTAGCGGTTTCCGTTTTCTTTCTTTTGCTTGTAACCGGGGCTATGGTTTATTTCATGTTCAGGTACAGCGAGAAGCGGCACCCTAAGGCTGAAAATATTACCGGCAATACAACGCTGGAAGTTCTCTGGACAGTGATTCCATTGATATTAACGTTAATGATGTTCTTCTACGGATGGGATGCTTTTAAAAATATGCGCACTGTTCCTCCTGATGCAATGGTTGTTAAAGTTACGGGCAGAATGTGGTACTGGGGTTTTGAATATGCCAACCACAAGAAAAGCGATACGCTGCTTTATGTTCCTGTTGGCAAGCCGGTAAAAATGGAAATCTATTCAATGGATGTTAACCACAGCTTTTACCTGCCGCAATTCAGAGTGAAAGAAGACGCCATCCCCGGAAGGATGAATTATCTTGTGTTCAATCCAACGCAGGTGGGCACGTTTGATATTTTCTGCGCGGAATATTGCGGAATGAATCACTCGTACATGCTTGGTCATTTAATTGTGATGCCGCAGGATAAGTTTGACCAATGGTATAATAAGGTCGACAGCGTTAAGAGTCCGATACCAACAGACTCGAGCAAGACGGGGACCGTGAAAACC
>Ga0265318_10001724_pt1 | contig 12521 bp, 6 predicted proteins | sample 4821metaG_FD_192431 | JGI IMG/M metagenome (GOLD analysis project Ga0265318, IMG submission 192431) | Rhizosphere microbial communities from Carex aquatilis grown in University of Washington, Seatle, WA, United States - 4-8-21 metaG | ecosystem: Host-associated > Plants > Roots > Rhizosphere >... | reverse complement strand
TGCAGTTGCTCACCGAGCTGAACAATGAAGGCACCACCATCGTGATGGTGACGCACTCCCACAGCCATGCCGAATACGCCCACCGCGTCGTCAATCTGCTGGACGGCGCCATCGTCACCGAAAGCATCCGTCAAGTTCTGTAGTTTTTCAATTTGCCGCGCGATCTGAGGATGGACTGAGGTCCGGCTTCGGGGGAGTGCGGCCGAGGAGAACCGTCATGTTCCGCAACTATCTCGTTACCGCGCTGCGCAACATCGCCCGGCACAGGCTGCACAGCTTCATCAACATCGCCGGCCTGGCGGTGGGGCTGACCTGCGCCATCCTGATCATCCTGTTCGTGCGGGATGAACTGTCCTACGACAAATGGATCCCCGGCAGCGAAAATCTCTGGCGCTTCGAGATCACCTACCATGTGCCGGGACGCTCGGATCCCATCGACACCGCACAAACCCCCATCCCCATCGTGGCGGCGATGCACGACCAGCTTCCGGAAGTGACCGGCGCCACCCGCCTGGCGCGGGAAGGCCTGACACTGACCGATCCCACACATCCTGACCGTCAATTCTCGCAGAAAATAGGCACGGTTGACCCGAATTTCCTGCAGATGGTCCCGCTGCCGCTGGTGAAAGGCGATCCACGCACCGTCCTGTCGCGGCCGGAGAATCTGGTGATTTCCGAAAGCGCCGCCCGCAAATATTTCGGTGACGCCGATCCCATCGGCAAGATTCTCACCACCGGCCGTGGCGGCTGCCAGGACGCCGCCTGCGCCAACACCACTCTGTCGCTCAGGGTGGTAGGGGTGATGCGCGACCTGCCGCACAACACCCAGTTCGATTTCGACTTCCTGATGCCGAACACCTCGCTCGCCGACCGTATCGGCCAGGACCAGAAGAAAAGCTGGGTGAGCAACAATAACACTTTCGGCTACGTCACCTTGGCGCCGGGCGCCGATCCGGCCACGGTGCTGAACAAGCTTAAGCCAATCTTCGACCGTTCCGTGGACATCTCTGCCTTTACCTCGGTGAAGATCCCCGGCAGCCAGATTCTCGATGGCCGGCTGATACATTTCCAGGACGCGCATCTGACCACCGACCGCTTTGGCGGCATGAAGCCGCCTGGCAGCCTGACCACGCTTTACGGCATGGCGGTGATCGGCGTGCTGATCCTGCTGGTGGCCTGTTTCAACTTCATGAATCTGGCGACGGCGCGGGCCACGATGCGGGCGCGGGAAATCAGCTTGCGCAAATGCATGGGCGCGCGCCGCGGCCAGCTTGTGGTGCAGTTCCTGGGCGAGTCGGTGCTGATGTCGCTGATCGCTCTGGCTATTGCCTTCGCCCTGGCCGAGGTGCTGCTGCCCTCCTACAGCCGCTTCATGGGCCATCCACTGGATTTCCATTATCTTGCGGACTGGCCGCTGACGCTGGGAATCATCGGCGTTGGTATCGTGGCGGGTCTGCTCAGCGGCTTCTATCCCGCCCTGGTGCTGTCGGGCTTCCGGCCTGGCTCATCTCTGCGCACCAACAGGTCGGGCCAAAGCGGCTCCGGCCGCCTGCGCGCCGCCTTGGTGGTACTGCAGTTCGCGGTTTCGATCGGCCTGGGTATCGGCGCCCTGGTGGTGTTCCAGCAGATCCAGTTCGCCCGCAACATCGATCTCGGCTTCAGCCGCGACAATATCGTGATGACCGGAACGGCGGGGCGCCTGACCGAGGATGGCATCAAGAGCTTCATGCAGGCGCTGGGGCGTGGTCCGGGCGTCCTGCAGGTGACCCGCAGCAGCTTCTCGCCTTTCAACGGCAACAACAGTGTGCTGCCGGTGCAGCGGCCGGGCGACGCCCAGTTCCTCTCGCCCACCCATTACTCGGTGTCGCAGGATTATTTTCGCCTCTACACCATCAAGATTCTGGCCGGTCGCGGGCTGCAGGACAATCGCGAGGAAGACAATTTCTACGAAGGCCCTGCCGGCGGCGATATGGGCAAGAATGAAGGCCACAACGTCATGGTCAATGCCTCGCTGGCCAAGGCGCTGGGCTATGCGCCCGCCGACATTATCGGCAAGACCTTCATCTTCGGCAAGTCGCATTGCCGGGTGGTGGGCGTCGCCGCTGATACGCTCGACGACGGCGTGCGGTTACGCGCGCTGCAGACGGTCTATGTCCATCAGCCGGAGAACATGCAGAATATCATCATCCGCATCGCGCCCGGACATACACAAGAGGCGATGGAGTATATCGCCAAGGTCCAGCGCACCTTCGTGCACGGCGTCGCCCTTGGGCGCACCCTGTTGAGCGACAGTTATGAGCAGCTCTACCAGGGCGATGAGCGCCAGGGCGCGATCTTCGCCATCTTCGTTTCCATCGCCATCTTCATCGCCTGCATGGGCCTGTTCGGACTGGCGGCCTTCACCGCCGGACGCCGCACCAAGGAGATCGGCCTGCGCAAGGTCTTCGGCGCCCGCGACCGCGACGTCATCATCATGCTGCTATGGCAATTCTCCATTCCCGTACTGATTGCCAACCTGATCGCCTGGCCGCTGGCTTGGTACTTCCTGCATGACTGGCTCAAGGGTTTTGCCTATCGCGTCAGCCTCGGCCCGCTTCCCTTCGCAGCCATCGGGCTGGCGGCGCTGCTGATCGCCTGGTTCACCATCCTGGGCCACGCCCTACGCGTCGCCCGCGCCAATCCCATCAACGCCTTGCGCTACGAATAGGACGGGACATGGTCCGCAACTATCTCGTCATCGCGCTGCGCAATCTGGCCCGCCACCGCCTGTCCGCCATCATCAATATCGGCGGGCTGGCGGTAGGGCTGGCCTGCGTCATCCTTATTGCTCTCTATATCCGGGACGAGACCTCGTTCGACAAATGGGTGCCGGACAGCGCCAACCTCTACCGGGTCGAGGAGACCTTCAACCTGCCGGGCCGGCCGCCGTTGGCGGCAGCGGTGTCGGACTTTCCTCTGGCGGTGCTGCTGAAGGACAATCTGCCCCAGGTCACTGCCATCGCGCATTTCTGGCCGCGGCCGCGCACCCTGACGGTCACCGGCCGCTCCTTCGCGCAGGACGTGGTCGAGGTCGATCCCGACTTCTTCCGCGTTATCCGCTTCCCGCTGCTATCGGGCGATCCCGCCACCGTGCTGTCGCGGCCGGACGCCATCGTGATTTCCCGCACCATGGCGCTGAAACTGTTCGGCACGGTGGACGCGATGGGCCGGGCGCTCACGGTCAACAAGGTCGATTGCCCATACGGCATGTCGATTTCCTGCGACAACGGCGCGGTGACGCTGCGTGTCGCCGGGGTGATGGAAGACCTGCCGCACAACACCCAGGTCAAGGTCGAGGCGATTATTTCTCTTACCTCCACTGCCGACACGTTGGGCGAGGAAGGCAAGAAGCATTACTACTCCGTCAATGGCTGGAGCTATGTCCGGCTGGCGCCGGGCGCCGATCCCGCCACTGTCCTGGCCAGGGTGCCGCAACTGCTTGATGCCCACGTCAATGTGCTGCAGGACCTGGGCATGAAGCTGCAGGCCAGTAAGACCATCCAGGTCCAGTTCAAGCCTTTCACTGCCGTGCACCTGTCTTCGGACGGTATGCTGGGCAACATGGTGCCGCCGGGCAGCCGCACCATTCTCTATGGGCTGGGCGCCGTTGGCTTCCTGATCCTGCTGGTCGCCTGCTTCAACTTCACCAACCTAGCGACCGCCCTTGCCATGACCCGGGCGCGAGAGATCGCGCTGCGCAAATGCGCGGGCGCGCACCGTTCCCAGATCGTCGCGCAGTTCCTGGGCGAGTCGGTGCTGGTCGCGCTGCTGGCGCTGGTGCTGGCTTTGGCTCTGGTGGAAATATTGCTGCCGGGCTACGGCCGCTTCCTGGATCGGCCCATTACCTTTCATTATCTCGCCGACTGGCGGCTGTTGGCGCTTGTCACTAGCATTGCCGGCACCGCTGGCCTGTTGGGCGGCGCCTATCCGGCGCTGGTGCTCTCGCGTTTCCTGCCGGCCCCGGTGCTGCGCGCCAACAGCGCCGGTCACACCGGTTCATCGCGGCTGCGCGCCGTCCTGGTGGTGCTGCAATTCGCAGTGGCCATCGGTCTGGCGGTGGCGGCACTGGTGGTGCTGAGCCAGATCACCTTCATGCGTACACAGGCGCTGGGCTTCCGCCGCGATAACATCCTGCTGGTGGACACCAATCGCCGCATGAGCGACACGGCCCGCAAGAGCTTCGTCGAGGAAATGCGCCGCACTCCGGGCGTTGAGGACGTCGCGCTTTCCAGCGACCATCCCTTCTCCGGCAGCGTGCTGGTGGCCCAGATGAAGGTGCCTGGTCATGACGAATACATCACCCTGGACCGGCAGGTGATCACGCCGGATTTCTTCCGCCTCTATGGCGTGAAGCTGCTGGCGGGTCGGATGCTCTCGCGAGACCGCAGCACCGACAAGGGAAGCTGGAGTCCCTTCGATAATGGCGGGCGCAACATCCTGGTAAACCGTGCCGCGGCGGCGCGCCTGGGCTTCACGGTCGAAACCGCGGTGGGCAAGATGGTGCTGCTCGGCCCCAGCCATGTCACCATCGCCGGGGTGGTGGATGACATGCGCATTGATGGTGCCCGCACCGCGGCGCGTCCCATCATCTATATCTTCGCCGAGGAGGTGAGCCCCCTGGTGTCGCTGCGCCTGGCTGGCGGGCAGATTCCCCAGACGGTGGCCGCCATTGACCGCACCTGGCGTCGTTTCGCGCCCAATGCCGCCATTGACCGGCATTTCCTGGACGAGGATTTCGATAAGCTTTATAGCGACGACGCGCGCCAGGGCCAGATGTTCGGCGCCTTTGTCGCCATCGCCATCGTCATCGCCTGCCTCGGCCTGTTCGGGCTGGCGGCTTTTACCGCCGGGCGGCGCACAAGGGAAATAGGCATCCGCAAGGCCTTCGGCGCCCGTACCGGCGATCTGACACGCATGCTGCTGTGGCAATTCTCGCGGCCGGTGCTGCTGGCCAACCTGATCGCCTGGCCACTGGCCTGGTATTACCTGCATGGCTGGCTGCAGGGCTTCGCCGATCGCATTACCTTGAATCCGCTTTACTTCCTGGCGGCAGGCCTGGCCGCGTTGCTGATCGCCTGGGCCACGGTTTTCGCCCATGCGTTGCGCGTCGCCCGCGCCAATCCCATCAACGCTTTGCGCTATGAATGAAGGCCCTTCGCTATGAATAAGCTCACACCACTTCTCTGCGCCGTGGCTCTGGCGGGTTGCGCCGGCACGCCGGTGCCGCACGCCCTGACGCCGGAGCTGACGCCGCAAAGCTTTGGCGGCCCGGTGGCGGACGGCGCCGCTGTCTGGCCGCAGGCGGAATGGTGGCAGGGCTTTGGCGATCCGGCGCTTGCCGGACTGATCCGTGAGGCCCAGGACAACAACCGCGATCTCGCCGCCGCCACTGCGCGGGTGATGGAAGCCGAGGCGCGGGCCAAGATCCAGAACGCGGCGTTGCTCCCGCAGGTCAATGGCGGCGCCAACGGCAGCGGCTGCAGCGTGGGCGGCGCCAGTTGCAGCAGCTTTGGCCTCAATCTCAGCGCCAGCTACGAAGCCGATTTCTGGGGCCTGGCGCACGCCAACCTCCGGGCGGCGCAGGAGCAACTCAAGTCCGCCCGCTTCGCGCGTCAGGCGGCGGCGCTGAGCCTGGCCGCCAATGTCGCCGAACGCTATTTCGAATTGCTGGCGATCCGCCGCCAGATCGCCATCGCCAATGAGAACATCGCGGCCATCAACACCATCCTGGACGTGGTGCAGACAAAGGTGAAGGCGGGCTCGGCCTCGCGCCTCGACCTCGACCGCGAAGTGGCGCAGGTGGAATCGGTGCTGTCGAACTTGCCCGGCCTGCAGACCCAGGAAAAACAGACGCTTTACGCCCTGGCGGTGCTGCTGGGCCGGGTGCCGCAGGGTTACACGATTGCGGGCGACAATCTCGACGGCATCGCCGCGCCCAAGGTGGGGCCCGGGTTGCCCGCCGAACTGCTGCTGCGCCGCCCCGACGTCGCCGGGGCTGAGGCGGATCTTGCCGCCGCCCATGCCAATGTCGATGCGGCGCACGCAGCCTTTTTCCCCAACATTGCATTGTCGGCCAATGGCGGCTTTGCCAGCGCCGCCATCGGCACGCTGCTGCAGGGCGATCATTTCGGCGCCAGCTATGGCGCCAGCCTGTTGCAGAGCATCTTCGACGGCGGGACGCTTTCCGGGCGCAGCGACCTGGCCAAGGCGACCGAGAAAGAATATCTCGCCCGCTATCAAAGCACGGCGCTGGGCGCCTATGCCGATGTCGAGAACGCCCTGACCAGTTTCGCCAATACCGGCCAGGCCGAAACCCATCTGCGCCGCGCCATCGATGCTGCGCGCGAAGCCTTCGAGATCACCCAGCTGCAATATCGCCAGGGCGCCGTCGGCGCTGACCTGATCAACGTGATCCAGGCGCAGCAGACCCTGTTCTCGTTCGAAGCGCAGCTGTCCCAGGTGACGCTGGGCAACCGCGAGGGCGCGGTGCACCTGTTTGAGGCGCTGGGCGGCGGCTGGCAGGAATCCCCCGAAGACCGGACCCAAATGGTTGAAGAAGGGGCAGCAGGAAATCCGGCGCCCTAGCCGTTCCCGCCCGCCTAGGCTAGCCTTCCCTCAATAGAACAACCTTGGGGGACGCCATGCTTTCACGCCAGGAAATCTCACGCCGCCGCTTGCTCAAGCTCGCGGGGGCGACCGCGCTGACCGGGGCCGCCGGGCCTGCCTTCATGTCGCCGGCTTGGGGCCTCGGAATGCCGCAGGAAGGGCCGGACACGCCCAAGCTCACCATGTACATGGAAAACCTGATCGACCCGGCCGAGGCCCGCCGCCTCAAGCAGATCGGCATCACCGCGATCGATGCCGGCAGCACGCCGGCCCAGCCCTGGAGCATGGATTATCTGCAGCCTCGGGTGGACTTCCTGAAAGCGCAGGGCATGAAGATCGGCATCATGATGGTTCGCTGGTCTTTCCAGAATGGCATGGACCCCGACATGAACCAGATCGTCCATGGCACACCGCAGCGCGATGTCGAGATCGACAAGATCAAGCAGACCATCGTCAATTTCGGCAAGCTGGGCATTCCGGTGCTGGAATGGAATTTCTACAATCACCGCGCCACCGACGGCTACAGCAACACGCTGGGCCGCGGCGATTCCGGCATGAGCACCTTCAACTACGAGAAGATGAAGGATTTGCCGCCGCTGCCCGCCGAAGGCACCCAGGATTACGACTCCACCTGGCGCAACATGGAGTATTTCCTGAAACAGGTGGTGCCGGTGGCGGAGAAGAACAATGTCGTGCTCTCGCTGCATCCCAATGATCCGCCGCCGCCCACCAGTCGCGGCTCGGCCCAGGTGATGAATAGCCTGTCGGACTGGAAGCGTCTGGTGCAGACGGTGGACAGCCCCTCCAACTGCCTGACCTGGGATTGCGGCGTCACCCGCGAGATCGGCGAGGACCCGAAGGTGGTGGGCAACTGGTTTGCCAGCCGCAAGCGCATCGGCCAGGTGCATTTCCGCAATGTCATCATGCGCAAGCCGCGGCTGGATTACACCGAGGTCTGGCCGGACGAGGGCGACAACGACATGTTCGAGGTGATGAAGCTGCTGGTGCAGAACCGCTATACCCGCATGATCATGCCGGAGCATCCGCGCGGCAACGACGCCGACCGGCAGCTGGGCAATTCATGGGGCCAGTATGTCGGCTGGACCTATGACGTGGCTTACGCCCGCGCCATGCTGCAGATCGCTTTACGCCAAGTCAGAGGCCTTTAAGGTAATCCAAACACCACCAGGCTGTCGCCGCCGGTGGGATCGCGCAGGAAGCTGCCGCCGGTGGCGGTGACCGCGACATACTGCTTGCCGTCCTTGCCGCGATAGGTGATCGGCGTGGCGTGGGCCGCGTAATCCAGCTTGGTGGTCCAGATTTCCTTGCCGGTCGCCGCGTCGAAGGCGCGGAAGCGGGCGTCATCGGTGCCGCCGATGAAGATCAATCCGCTGGCGGTGACGATAGGCCCGCCCAGGCTGGGCCGCCCGGTCTTCTGCAACGCCGGTGGCAGGCTGTCGGTGACGCCCAGATTGACGCGCCAGGCGATCTGGCCAGTGTTGACGTTCACCGCGGTCAGGCTGCCCCAAGGCGGCGTCTGGCACATCAAATGGTTGTCCGTAACCGTGAAGAAGCTGTCCGCGCCCGCGGTCGAGCCCCAGCTGCCGTCCGGCTTGGCTTCCAGGCCCTCGATGGTGGCCATGTCATTGGTGTTGATGATGTAGAAGCCGCGCTTGGGATCGAAGGCGCCGCCGCCCCATTCGGGGCCACCGCCGCTGCCGGGGAAGCGGATGATGGAATCGCCGGCGGTGATGGTGGAGAAGGTGACGCTGCCCACGGCTTTCTTGCTCGCCGCGAACGCCTTGCAAGCAGCGGTGTGCTCTGGCGTCAGCTGGGCGTAATCGATCTCCGGATTGAAGCTCTGGCGCGCCAGCGGCGGCGGCGTCACCGGGATCGGCTGGGTGGGCGAGGGGGCTTCGCCAGGCACGTTGGAGCCGGGCACTTTCGTCTCCGGCGCCTCATAGATCGGCTTGCCGGTGACGCGGTCGAGGATGAAGAGATAGGCCGACTTGTTCATCGCCGCCAAGGCGGGAATGGTCTTGCCGTCCTTCTTCACGTCGAGCAGCAGCGGCGCGGTGTCGAGGTCGAAGTCCCAGATGTCGTGGTGCACAAGCTGGTAATGCCACAGCTTCTTGCCGGTGGCCGCGTTCACCGCCACCAGGGTCGAGCTGTAGAGATTGTCGCCCTTGCGGTCCGCGCCCCAGCGATCCACCGTCGGCGCACCGAAGGGCAGATAGGCGATGCCGCGCTTGGCATCCACCGACATCATGTTCCAGACATTGACGCCGGAGCGCTGCTGCGTGCTGCCCGGCGCCCAGGTGTCATAGCCGGGCTCGCCGGAACGGGGAATGGAATGGAAGGTCCAGATCAGCTTGCCGGTCTTGACGTTCCAGGCGCGGACATCGCCGGAACTGCCCTTGACCGGCCCTTCCTGCACCTGGCTGCCGGTGATGACGACATCTTTATAGACGATGGGCGGCGAAGACAGCGCCAGGGCGTTGTTGAGGCCGTTCATCACCTCCGGCGTGCGCAGATTGACCGCGCCATGCTCGCCGAAACCGTCAACCGCCTTGCCGGTCTTGGCGCTGATCGCCATCAGCTTGCCGTCGGAGCTGCCGAACAGGATTTCAGGATCTTGGCCCTTTTCGCCGGGCCAGTATTCCATGCCACGCGTCGAAGGCCTTGCATTGCCGGGAAGCTTGTAGCGCCACAGCACCTTGCCGCTGGCGCCGTCCATCGCCACCACCAGCCCCATCGGCGAGTTGAGATAAAGCACGCCGTTCACCGCCAGCGGCGTCGCCTGGCTGGCGATGGCGCGCGGTCCACGCCCGCCGGCAGGCGCGGGGGCATCGGCCAGCATATGATAGGTCCAGGCCACTTTCAGGCTGCTGACGTTGGCGGGCGTGATCTGCGCCAGAGGCGAATAATGCGTCGCGCCGGAATCGCGGCCGTAACTGGTCCAGTCGCCGGGGGCGGGCTGGGCCGCCAGCGGCGCGGCGGCGAGGCAGAAAGCTGCGGCAAATACAGAGCGCATGGGGGTCTTCCTATTTCTTGTGATCAGGCAGGCCGAAGACATAAAGCGCATAGCCGGTGGATGGGCGATGCACTTCGGTCAGCATGGTGCCGGGCTTGAGTTCGGGGCTGCCGCCGCCCAGCGCCGTGGTGACGGCAATATACTGCTTGCCGTCCACCATGAAGCTGACCGGATAGCCCTGCACCGTGGTGCCCAGCCGCGTCTTCCACAGCGTCTTGCCGGTCTTCACGTCAATGGCGCGGAAGGTGCGGTCGAAATCGCCCACGAACGCGACATTGCCCGCGGTCGAGACCACCGCCGTCAGGAACGGCGCGCGCTGCTGGAACGACCAGAGCGGCTTGAGGTCCTTGGCGCGATAGGCCGAGAGCCGGCCCATATTGCCGTCCGAGCCCGGCATCTCGAAATAGGCTTCGGAGCCGTTGCCCAGCATGAAGACGCAGCTTTGCGACAACGGAATGATCAGCGCGTCGCTGGGCTGGTGATAGGAAGCCGACTGCCAGTTATGGCCGCCTTCCGGACCGGGACAGGACGAAAGCCACTGATCCACCTTCTGGTCGGTGATGTCGTTGCGATAGGTGGGATGGCCAGTCTTGAGATCGATGCTGGTGAAGACGTTCTGGAACACGGTCTGGGTGTGGGCGAGATACTTGCCGCTGACCCGGTCCAGTTTCCACAGGATGCCGGCCTTGCCGATGGTCAGCAGCGATTTTTCCTTGCCATGGTCCACCAGAACGCGGTCGAAGACTTCGTCCAGATCGAACGTCTCGCCGGGCGAATGATTGTACCACCATTTCAACTGCCCGGTTTCGGGATTGAGCGCCAGGGTGGAGTTGGCATAGTCGGTGGCGCCGGCGCCGCTGCCGCGCAGATCGCGCCGCCACGGCTTGGCCTGGGCGGTGCCCCAATAGGTGGTGTTGAGCTCCGGATCATAGGTGCCGGCGATCCAGGTCTCGACGCCTTTGCGGTCATTGTCAGCCATGCCGTTCCAGCTGTCGCCGCCGGGCTGGCCGTTCAGCGCCACGGTGACGAATTTCCAGTCGCGCTTTCCCGTCTTGGCGTCATAGGCGCTGATGTAGCAATGGTCCGCTGTACCGGGGCGGCCGCAATTGGTCATGCCCACCAGGACGCGGCCCTTGATGATGATCAGGCCGCCGGTGGAACTGCCGATATTGGGACTGTCATTGAGCTTGGTCTTCCAGACTTCCTCGCCGGTACGCGCATCGAGCGCGTAGACCCAGCCTTGCGGCGTGTTGACGTAAAGGTTGGTGCCGTAAAGACCCATGGACCGGGTCTCTTCGGATGAGGGGCCAGGGCCGGGCGCACGCGCCGCCGGGCCGATGCGGTTCTCCCACAACAGCTCGCCGGTCTTGGCGTTCAGCGCCTGGACGGTATTGGCGGTGCCCCACATGTACATCAGGCCGTCATGGACGATGGGGGTGTCCTCCATCGTGCCATTCTCCGGCATCGACCACATCCATTTCAGCTGCAGCTCATCGACATTGGCGGTGCTGATCTGCTTTAGCGGGCTGTAGCTCCAGCCCTGGTAATTGCCCCGCATCATCAGCCAGTCGCCCGCCGAGGGATGGGTCAGCATCTCGTCGGTGACCGGGATATAGTTCTGGATGTCGCCCTTGAAGATGACGCCGAATTTGGTGGGCAGGGCGAAGCGGCCGGGATCGCCATAGCGCACTTCCTGGCCGGGCTGGGCGAAGCCTGCCGAGGTCGCGACATTGCCGCGTCCCCCTGGCGCGGGCGCGGCCGTCGTTGTGGCATTTTGGGCCACGCGCGGCGGATTGGTGATGTCGGCAGGCATGACGCTGCTGGCGATGGCGTCGATCCCGGTGGCGGTGGCCGCCGTCAGCGCCGCATTGCCCGACGCCGCGCCGTTGGCGTGCAGAACATAGGCGGTGATGGCGAGATAGGTGGCGTCGTCCATGCTGCCGCCGCGTCCCGGCGGCATGGACTTGCTGATCTTGTTGAACAGATCGGCGCTGGTGCGGGCGCGCCAGGCGCCCATGAAGGCATTGCCCGCCAGCGGCGGCGCATCGGTGGCGCCCACCATGTCGGCCACATGGCAGACGGCGCAATTGTCGTTATAGGCCTGGCGGCCGGCCTCGACCTGTCCCTGGGTGAAGGGGCCGGGAGTCTGGGCGCGGGCGCCCCACAGTCCGATGGCGGAGGCCCAAATAACAGTGGCTAAGGCGGCGGTCGTCAGCAGGGCGGTCTTGATGCGCATGGTCAGTTTCCTTAGCGCGACGGCGTGTCGAGTTGCGGAATGAACCAGTGGCCGGCTTGCGGCACATCCTGGCCCGCGGTCTTGTGCGCCGGCTGCAGCCAGCCCCACAGCGTGCCGCGCGGTCCCCAGCTATAGCCGGGCGGCGCCTTCTCGCTGTTGACCTGGATATAGAGATGGCCAAGCCGCAGCGCATTCGCCTGTTCGGCGTTGAGGCTGAAACTGCCGGAGAGCGTGCCGCTGGTCGCTTTGCTGATGGTGAGATCCAGCACCGCATGGCCCGGCACGCCGACATGCTCGCTGAGAAGAAGATGCGCCTCGGTGGCGCTGGAGGGCAGGCCCTTGAAACTGCCCTTCACCATCAGCGTCTTGCCGTCATAATGGGCGGTGGCTTCGCCGCGCCCGGCGATCACCGCCTTGGTCTCATCGTCCAGCGGCATGGGGCCGAGATTGGTCTGGTAGTCGGCGGCCAAAGCAGGGGTAGCCGCACTTACAAGCAGGGCCGCGATGGCCCATCGCGCGGATATCGGCATGGCGTCTTCCCCCAACTTCTTCTTGTTGTGGGCAGTATGGCATGGTGAGCGGTGGTTCGCGAAGCGAATGAGCAGA
>Ga0265318_10001722_pt1 | contig 12524 bp, 20 predicted proteins | sample 4821metaG_FD_192431 | JGI IMG/M metagenome (GOLD analysis project Ga0265318, IMG submission 192431) | Rhizosphere microbial communities from Carex aquatilis grown in University of Washington, Seatle, WA, United States - 4-8-21 metaG | ecosystem: Host-associated > Plants > Roots > Rhizosphere >... | reverse complement strand
AGCCCGCATACCCAAGACTATCAGCAAAGCGTCAGCGAACGACCGCAAGCTGATGGAACTGATGGGGCGAAACAAGTCGCGAGACCTCGACACGTTCGCGAGGCTGCCGAAGGCGAAGCCAAGACGCAAGTCTCAACCGGTTGAGCAAGACCTGGTGCGCGCCACGCTGCAGGCCCTGACGCTGGCTATGGGTATCATGTGTTTGCGAAACTCAAGCGGCTCGATGCCAGTCGAAGGCCCAACTGGACGCCGCTACATCCACATGTCACCCGCTGGCTCTCCAGACATTTTCGGCATTCTGCCCGGCGGAAAGATGTTCGGTCTCGAGGCGAAGACAAAGTCGGGTAAGCAATCCGAAAAGCAGAAACTTTGGGGCACGAAGATGAATCGACTCGGGGCTCACTACGCGGTGTTTCGAACCGTATCCGAAGCGATGGATAATGTGACTGGATGGATGAATCAATGAGCTACTTTACCCGACTCATGGGCACGCATAAGAAAAGCACCCGCAAGCCCGGCGACGTCTTCGGAGTAGTCAGTATCGTCAGGCACCGCGGCGACAACGCGAACAACCCGCTGTACTTCGATTGCAAGTGCCTGGTATGCGGTCGCGAGCTTCCGGTGGCATCGAGTAGCCTGACCAACTTTCGCGGCCGCAAACACTGCTCGTTTGACTGCAAGCGCGAGCACCCGGCAGCAAAGGCGGTTGCGTGATGGCCTGGGAAGTCGTCGAAGACCTCAGAATACGACCAGCGAGGCGCAAGTTCCGCAAGATGACCAAGCACTACATGTGTAAGTGCCCAGGCTGCGGACGGTTGCGCATCATGACTTCTAGCGAGTTGTCGGCTTACGAATGCAACGAGGTGCGAGAATGTATCAACTGCTACTCTGGGGGGAAGCGATCGTGACCAAGGGCCCAGTCATCTACGACCACAACTGCCAATGCGGTCGAGCATTCAAGGCGAGGATGCGCCCGTTTTGTCAACGCTGCATCGACGAGAACAAGGCGAATCATCATCCTGGCGCGCGTAACTCGCGTCGGCAGATTGAGGACATGCGGCAGCGCATCGAACAGGAAGAGGCCATCAGGCGCTTGCAGGCAAGGCGACGGCACCTGGGGGGGAAGGGACAATGAATAGCTGGGAAGAAGAATGGTCGAAGTTACGCTCTACGATTTGGGAGCGTTATCAGCGTCAACCAATCCTCGCTGATATGGTACCAATCGGAGCGACGTTCCCGCGCGAAGCCATCTGCTGCGGGTGCGTCAAACCATTCCAGCAGAAGTCGCGTCGGCATTGGCACTGCACTGAGGCTTGTCGCTGGAAGAAAGCGATTCGAATTGGATGCGATTCGGCGAAGCGCGCAAGAGAGCGCAGTCGTAAGTGGTATTCTCAACATAGGCAAGAGCATATTGCAAATGTAACAGCGCGAAAGGCTCGATTATGTCAGTCGAAGGCAGATTCTGGTTCACTCCGCATTCTGTCAATCAGTACCGTTCAAGAGTGCGTCGAGGTATCAGCTACGAACGAGCCCTGCGAGAGCTTATCGAGGAATCATCGGGAGCCCACTACATCAAGGATTATCACGGAGGTGTCGCATACTGGAGAGGCCCGAAGCCAATGCGGCTAAGACTGCTTGTGGGACCGCCGGCAAGCATAGGAGAACTTCCCGTGTGCATAACTGTTCTACCTGCCGCGGATTCAATGTTAGAAGGCGGACATGCAAAGCCTTAGTCGGCGCGTTTGGGCCGCTCACGGCTCGCCGCTGTTCGGTGAGTCTCGTGATTCATTCTGCTGCTACCTATGCGGCGGCTCGTCGAATCTTGGTGAACCAGTCGGTGACTGGATGGGCGGAAACTTTACGGACCAAAACCGAGTCCGTAACCCATCGGGACAATTTGTTTGCGCGGCGTGCTGCTTCGTGTCGAGTCGCATTACTGAGGTACAAGGTCGCCCGGCGAAAGAAGGTAAGAAATTCGGCGGGTGCTTCCGGAACTATTCTCACTGCATCGAGGGTGGCGAATACTTCAACGCGAGCAAAGGAGAGAAGCCATTGATTCGCGCGTTCCTCGAACGCAAGCACATCTGTGAATGGGGCGCAGCAATTGCAGACAGCGGTCAGCTTCACGTAATTCCGTTCACGCGGATGAACTTCGGCAATGGGACGACAGCTGGCGTTGTGCTATTCGACAAGCAGGACATAGCAATCCCGGATGACGTTTCACTCATCGAGCGCACGTGCGACATGTTGACAACTGGGGCCACGAAGGACGAGATTCTGTCGGGTAATTACCGAATCGCTACCATTGAGCGTTGCGGTGATATGGTCCGAGCCTACGAGCGCGAGGCTCGATCCGAGCGTGGAGGGAACTGGTTTAGCTTCGTCGTGTGGCTAGCCCAGCGCGACGAAGAACAAGTTGCGACGAGACTCGAAAACGAGAATGCAGCCAAGAAAGAAAAGGACGATGCTAACAAGCGAACAAAGAAGCCGGCTAGAAACGCTGGCAATCGAGATGATATTAGCAGTAAGAAGCGCGTATCTGCACGAGTGCAAAGGGCGTCCGAGCCTGGATTACTGGACTCGAATCGAGAACAGAATGCAAGCGGCGTCACGCCGAGCAAAGTCAGCGAGCCATTGGTGCACGTTGTTCCTGGAGGGAATGCAGCTGACAAACGTGGACAACTCGGGCTCTTCGGCGATGGTTGACCTCGTTTCGTTTTGCGATTCCGAAGATGCACACCGAGGGCTTCGGGCGCTAATCAAAGAAGACCACCCATTTCTGATTGTCTCGGCTCGAAAAATAGTCGAGTCGCGCAAACAAGCCAAAATAGACCTACTCGAAACGACACTGACGGAGGACGTACCAGAATGATGCAAACAACTCAATGGCAGATGATTCTACGAGCTAGCGACCCAATCGCCCATAGCCAAGGAACGATTGGCAACAAATCGCTAATCATGACGAAAAAGATAGGGATGCCAGACGGAACAATCGAAGAGGTGCCGTACATAACCGGGGACGCGCTGAGGCACGGACTCCGCGAGACGGCCGCTTATGCAACGCTACACGCGGCAGACATGCTCGACGATCCACAGCTTGACCGCGGTGCGCTTCGGTTCTTGTTCAACGGTGGTACGATTACCGGCAAGGGCGATAGCTCGACATTCAAGGTGGACAAATACCGCGAACTGGTCGCGCTATTTCCGCCGCTGGCGCTGTTCGGAGGGTGTACCGATGCCAGGGCATTGCCGGGTCAGCTCGACGTCTGGGAGGGCAACTTGGTCTGCCTAGAGACCATGCACTTGTTACCGCAATGGGTCGCAGACTGGGCAAAAGCGAATCTCAGGGAGACCCAGCCGGCATGGGAGCTCGTCGAAGAAGTCCAGCGCGTACGCATGGACCCCGAGCTACTACCAGAGAAGGTAAAACTGCTTACGGAAGCCGACCAGATCATTGTGCACAACAAAGCGGCCGCGATGGAAGTCGCGCGTTCGAATGACGACGCGATCGCAATCAAAGAGAACAAGTCTGGGATGCTACCGCGCACCCATGAGCGATTCCTACAGGGCTCGCTATTCTGTTGGGGCGTAACTGGCAGGACGTACACCGACCTTGAACTCGATGCATTCAGCTACATCATGGCTTGCTATCTGGCAAACATGAAGGTCGGCGCGATGTCTCGCAGCGGCCACGGACGAATGCAAGTCGTGGAGGGGCGCCGCATCCATCAAGAACCATTGGGAAGCAACTTCGACGCGCTTGACACGCAACTAACCGCGGGCATCGGCTCGCTCTATCGCTCACACGTGCAAGCACGAAAGGACGACCTCAGACAATGGCTAACGAGCACCGTGAACAGCTAGGCGTTGTGGCTGAGTCTATCGATCCATTACATGTCACGGCTACCCTATACGAGGGGATAGTTGCTGGCATATCCGGAGGCGGAGCGCCTTTTCTTGATTCTATCCTGACAGCAGTGGTCGCCATTCGCGAGCGCCTGGTTCCACCATCCGATCCAAGAGAAACGCTCCCGATCGAGATCCCGATTGCTCAATCCGAATGCGGGCGCGTTTATTTGTGTTCTTCTGGATTGCTTCATGTCCAGTCTCACGACCTTCGGCACAAGCATAAGCGGGCCCCGTGCACAGAATACGCGCGTATCGGGGCCGCCAAGATAACTCGAGTTGATCAGTCAGCAGCAGAGGACAAGTCATACAGGGTTCCTTACAACTATGAGTTAGTTCACAACAACACGGTCGAATGGTGGTGCTTCGGAGACCGTGAGTTGATCCTGGAAATGCTCCGAGATGTTCACGCGCTTGGAAAATTCCGAGGATCGGGGAAGGGTCGCATTCGAGAATGGCAGGTAGAAATCTGTGAGCCCTGGGGAGATGGCTTCCCGGTGTTGCGCAACGGCGAGCCAATGCGACCGTTGCCGCTTGACTATCCAGGTCTAAAAGAAGGTGCGTTCATCGCATACCACACGCTGCGCCCTCCGTATTACATGCGCATGCTCGAGGAACCGTGTGCAATGCCGAGGCGTCTCTGATGTCGCTAATTCGAGACACGCGACACAGTCCAGAAGACCTTAAGCGCTGGGCTCAACTCGAGCGAACAGCGTCTGTAAACACAGACCTGAAGTCGTTTCGAAATCACGTAACGAGAGCAACCACAGCACTCGTGAACTTCACGGGTTTTGGGCAGTGCTATTGCGGCGTCAGCTGGGGCAAAGATTCGGTCGTCGTGGCTGACCTTGTCGCCCGAACTTGCCCAAGAATTCCACTCGTTTGGGTACGCGTGTCACCAGTCGAAAACCCGGACTGCTTCCGTGTACGCGATGAGTTTCTGAAGTTGCGCCAGGTTAACTATAACGAAGTGATCGTTGATTGCCCACGAGACGAACTTGGATATAATCTGCGAGGAACGCTTGAACAAGGTTTCGCGCAAGCAGCGAAGCAATTCGGGATAAGGCACATCAGCGGGATTCGAGGAGACGAAAGTGCAAATAGAGCCCGACGCATGAAGCATTGGGGGGAGTCGTCAAAGAACACATGCGCCCCAATTGGCATGTTTGACGGCATGGACGTGTTTACATACTTGCTTAGTCGCGGCCTGCCCGTTCATCCCGCGTACGCATTCACGCTCGACGGCGCACTTGACCCGATACGGATACGAGTAGCAACGATTGGGTGCCGAGAAACCGACGAGGAGAGAGGCAGGCGCGGAGACGGCCACGGGCGCCACGAGTGGGAGCAGCGATATTACCGAGACCACATCAGGGAGACAATGGGGAAGTGACCTCCGCCCTCTGGCATCGCTCCCGCTGCGGAACCCTCCGAGAGCGCCGCGGGTCGTCCGAGTGGTGCCATTGGTGCTGGTGGCCAGCCAAGCGAGAGCGGGACGAACTGAGGCGCGTAGCTCGGGCGATTATGGTCGCCGAACGTCTACGGGCGAGAGGCGAGATAGTCGCTGCTGTTGAGGAGTTGCGGGCTATAGACGAGTCGTAATTTAGGCAGGTGACAGTTGATATACAACTACACTCAGCAGCTCAGGAGCAAGGAATGGAAGGCGTACAGAAAGCGCATCATTCAGTTGGATAGTGGGCAATGCAGAAGATGTAACAATGAACAATTCTTGCATGTTCATCATAAGTATTACACCAAAGGATTGAAGCCTTGGGAATATCCAGTCGAAGCAGTCGAAACGCTGTGCCGCGGATGCCATGCGGCAGAGCATGGAATAGTCGACAAGAGCCTACCAGGATTTGGGTGGGAGTTTATCGGAGAAGAAGACACGGGAGACCTGTGTAGCGAATGTGAGCTGTGCGGTGAGCCAATTCGATATGAATTCACAATAACCCATCCAGAATGGGGGGATCTAATCGTTGGCACCGTATGCTGCGACAACCTGACAGGAACAAGCGAAGCCTCTGATAGGCACAAGGAGGCGAAGGCTCGCCGAAAGTTCGTCTCGTCACCTCTTTGGCGCGAAACAATAAACGGATGGCGACGGAAGATTAGGGGTCACAATGTCAGAATCTACGTCTTTGAAAGACGCGTTGGCCTTGTCGTGAACGGGGTTGCTGCAAACCGATATTTCGACAATGAGTTAGATCTTCGAATGAAGATTTTCTCCTGGAGCAAGCCAGGCGCCGAATTTGATCAGAGGTTTGGAGTGTGACCGTGAGTCGAAATTCCGACCGCCGTTCGATTCGCAATGCGCAAAAACTGCGGGGGCTCGCCGGTGCAAATGTGAGGGTAAGTGAGCGGATTCATTCATTTGCAAAACGAGAAAAAAAGGTGGCGCGGTAACGCTTGTGTGGTTACGGTAACGGACCGTAACGATGTATAACAAGCTCTTCGCGTCAATCCTGGATTCATCAATCTGGCTCGAAAACAACCCAACCCGCATTGTTTGGTTCACTTTCTTGGCCGCAATGGACGAGGATGGGTTTGCTCGTTTCGCTTCAATTCGCAATTTGGCGAACCGAGCCCGGGTCTCTAACGAGGAAGCGGCCGAAGCCGTCGCTGTATTGGAGGCGCCTGACCCCGATTCGTCAGATCCTGCAAACGATGGCAGGCGCGCCGAACGGGTCCCGGGGGGGTGGATTGTTCTCAACTCTGTGAAGTACCGAGAGCTAGCGACGCGCCTCATAAGCCGCGAGAGGACCCGTAAGAGGGTGGCTAATTTCCGAGAGAAACACCAATGTAACGCTTATGTAACGCTCTGTAACGATGAGAAACGATCTGTAACTACATCAGAGACATACTCAGAATCAAGATCAGAGACAGAGACAAAGAGCGAGAAGGGGGATTCTGGGGGGGACCAGTGGCAGACCCCCACGCTCGGAGTTGACCAGATGAGCGGTCCTGACCTGGTTGATTCGGCGCGGCCCGTTGAGCCTGAGAAGAAGACCAAAAAACTCGCGTCAACCGGCAAGACTAAAGCACCAGAAACCCTAACTCCAACGGACGCCACTGTCGCTGTTGCAAAAAAAACAGGCAGAAACATAGAGGATGACTGGGAAGCGTGCCGGGACTGGGCATGGGCAAAGGGCGAGATGAAGAGTGACTGGCAGGCGACTTTGCGCGGCTGGATGCGAAGAAATTCTAGCTCTAGTCCCGACAAATCGCAGCAGACGATGATTCTACCCGCCTCGGAGCCTAGATTCTGATGGTTGACCAGCTGCCACCGTTCGATCTCGAGGCTGAAAAGGTCCTAATCGTCGGCCTAATCGAGGATCCGTCGCAAATCGACGCCGTCGAAGCCGACCTGCGAGTCGAGGATATGTACGACCCGACCCATCGGGACGTGCTCGATGCCATCTACTCGCTGAGAAAAGACGCGAGCCCGACGGACAGCGCAACTCTCTGCCGGAGAATCAAAGATTGCCACGGCCAGGCCCGGGCGAGCACGGCGGTTCGAGCCCTTGCAGACCTCCTACTGCACTACCCGTACTGCAACGACGTCCTGGGGCATTCTGGAGCGATTAGGACCGCAAGCCAGAACAGGCGCCTAATGGCAGACCTAGAGCGCGCGGCCGGATTGGCGCGGCTCGGCCAGGGCGACGAGGCTAGGGCCATCGTGGACCGTGTGTCACGGGTCGACGTCGCGGAATCACGGGTGCTCACCGTTCGTGAGCTGCTCTCAGATTCTGGGACCCGAGCGCGACGGGAGCCAGACGCAGTCGAGAAATGGACCACCCTGCATTGGGAGCTCGACGGCTACATCGGAAGCCTGCGCCGCGGGTGCTCGTACGTCGTTGGCATGTTTACGAATACCGGCAAGACATCGTGGATGATTGCCGTCGCGAATCAGATGCTGCTGAAACGCGACGGCGTTCTGATGGTGTCGTTTGAAGACTCGAAAGAAATCTACGGTGACAAGTTGCTAGCAATGCGCGCTCTAGTGTCCGCCGACCGCCTGCGAGACAATGAGCTGACGCGCGACGAACAGAATCGCATCGAAGATGTCATTGCGCATGCCGAGGATGAGCCCGTCTATCTCGATGCTCGCGGCAAATCTGTTGAATGGGTGATGCCACGAATCAAAACGCTAGTGAGGCGTCACGGACTCAAGTGCGTCATGATCGACTACATCCAAAAGGTGAGGCGAGAAACAGCTGCGCAAGACGAGCGACTTCGAATGCGCGACACGTTCAACGACCTGTCGGACTGCGGCAAGAATCTCAATTGCGTGACCGTCATCGCCAGCCAACTCACGAAGACCAACGACAAGCCGATCCCGGATGAATATTCAATCCGCGAGTGCAAAGATATTGCGGACGGGGCAGACTACATCCTGATAGGTTACAGACCAGAAAAGGACGTGATGCAAGATGGTGCAGTCGTCGCAAAAGCCGGGAGCACAATCATCAAAGTCGCTAAGGCAAAGATGGGGCACAAGAAGCAAGTCGTCATGCGGTGGAACTCAGAATCAGCATGCTTCGACAACTACTCCAAACCAGCCGGCGCGCCTCGGGAAATCAAGTTGCCCGGTTCACGTGTCGGAGGTTCTCAAATGCGCACTTTCAAATATGACGAAGACGACTTAGGGTCAGTCGCTGACAATGTGATTGACTCACGCTTGCCACCAGAACCCGACTATGACCCCGACGAACTCAACCCGGACAATTTCTAAAAGCAAAGAGAGAGCGACACGATGAAACTCAAGAAAATGTATCTAGCTCGAATGATCCGCAAGGCCACGAGGAGCGGGAGCTATCGTTCCTGCCCGCAGGTGAGTGAGGTTTGGGGCGTTCGAATCGGGGACAAGTGCTTTGTGCGAGACAGTGAGCGCGGCATCTATGATCTGAGGTGCGTCAGGCGCGGACAGGTATTCGCAACGGAATCAGAAGCTGAATCCGCGATGAAGATTACGCCGGCATTCGGCGCCAATATCTGGGGTCAGAAAGTTGTCCAATGTAAAGCATATGCCGGCTCTGACGGGTTTCTCGTGTCTTACGAGGGTCGGTTTGATGGGGTGTTCAAAACCGAATCGGCTGCCGCGGCATACGTGCTGCGTGGAATCAAGAGCAAGCGCCGCGATGTGCTAAAGAACCTGGTTTCAATTGACCGGAGCATCACCAGACTCAAGAAAAGTATTCAGGGTAAGCGCTAACCAACCCGGACAATTTCTGAACGACACTCAACAACGAAAAGCGAGGAACAAAATGGAAAACAGCATCAACGCAACTGAACTCGAACTGAATGGCGTAAAGTACGTGCGAGCTGACTCGGTCGCGCAGCAACAACCGAACGGGAACCGCTGCGTTGTCGTCGTTGACCGCGGGTGGGTCTATGCCGGCGACGTCGAACGCAAAGGCGGACGGATTCTGCTGACGCGCGCAGTGTGGTTATTTAATTGGGCATCGATTGGATTTGATGGCGTGTTGAAGAATCCAAAGTCGGACAAGGTGTCATTGCGTAAGGTCGATAACGTTGTAGATATTCCCGAGGGCTCCGAGATCTATTGCGTGCACGTCGAAAACAATTGGGGTCTGTAATGTCTGACGAAGTCAAGCGACTAGTTGGCAACGGCAACGGCAACGGCAACGGCTACGGCAACGGCGACGGCTACGGCGACGGCAACGGCTACGGCTACGGCTACGGCAACGGCAACGGCTACGGCAACGGCGACGGCTACGGCAACGGCTACGGCAACGGCTACGGCAACGGCTACGGCAACGGCAACGGCTACGGCAACGGCTACGGCAACGGCTACGGCAACGGCAACGGCTACGGCAACGGCGACGGCTACGGCAACGGCTACGGCAACGGCTACGGCAACGGCTACGGCAACGGCAACGGCTACGGCAACGGCTACGGCAACGGCTACGGCACGATCCGGCTCAACACGCGTAGGCGAGCGGCGTAATTTCTAGCAACGAGGGAATGAAACGATGACTGAACCGATCGAATTCAAACTAACGAAGGCGTCAACTGTTGAGGCTGACGCTGAGCTGTGGACGAGGACGACAGTCGCCGGAATCGCTGCCGGTGATTCGCCCACAACCCCCGCCGAGTTCGACGTCGTGGCACGGAGGCTTCATTACATACCCGCATCAGAACTCAGTAATATTCTAGGACTAGAGGCAACGTTAACGACTGAAGATGTTCTTAATATTATGCGCGGAACCAAGCAAGCTGCTGATAGAACTCTACCAGAGGCGACGGCAGAGGAGGTTGATCTGTTTTGCCGCTCGCGGGGCTACATGAAAACGCTAGAGCGCGTCTGTGGTTCAATGTGGATGCGTGACATTCGTGACGAGCTAAAGCTGCCCCATGATGCGCCAATCGAAATCATTCTCGACACCCTCCGTCGCATCATCGCCGAGCGGGAAATAGCAAAACGCGACGAATGGAGTGGGGAGATTTGTTCGGCAGTGTTGCAAATAAGGCGACCAGAAGAAACCACTAGCACAGCAATACTCAGACTTGTTTCTGAACAGTCCCACACATGCCTCATCGACGGCGTCACGTACCGCGGGAACGAAGAGATGATTGGGAAGATGGAAGAAATGCTCCAAACGTGCAGACACTACATAGCCAACAAATTCGACCTCAAGCGCCAACTCGCCGAAGCGAAGGACGACAATGTTATATTATTCTCAGCCAACGGAGCATTGGGCGAGGAAGCTGGGGAGCTGCGGAACCAACTCAACGAAGCGAACAAGAGCATCGAGGAGTGGCGCCTTAGTTCGATATCAAGGCTTGAGCACATGCAGGAGCTTCAAATCGAACTCACCCAGCTGCGTGCCGAATTGCAGATGGTTTCTCGTCACTTAGCCTCCGGCAGGATTCCAGAGAAGTGGCAGAAGGCGATTGAAACTGTTCTAGACGGAATTGACGATATGTCGCCTGGAACTCGGTCAATTAGCAATGCTTTATGTCCCATACCTGACACATGGGGCGAGCTTGCCGCGAGTGATATCGTTAGAGCATCTAGAACCAAGGATATTCGAGACATAGATTCCGCGGCATCGGCATGCATCCGGTGGCTCGCCGACGAACTCGAGAAGCCCGAGGCGAAGCGATGAGCACTCGATGGGACGACAAGGTGCTTTGGGAACGCAGAGCACGCGGAACCTGGCGAGGTCGTATCCTTGTCACGACCGAGTTTTGCATCGAGATAACGCCAAAGACACGAGACAAGGTAAACACTAAACAATTCGACGCGGTTGAGTATTCGCTACTAGCTGCGGCGAAACAAGTTGATGGATTCACGAGCGAGCTTGCGGCGGATATTTGTAGGCGGCTAGAGAAAGGCGGCTCGAATGGCTGACCCCGATCGTCGATTCGTTACCGTTTCGTGTCCAGTGTGCAATCCGGAATTGTTGATGCGAAACCAGCTAGTTTCCCTATGCAATGAGCACGAAAACGAGCGCGAGCGCAATCAACCGAAGGCGTCGAAGCGGGAGAGGATGCGAACCGCTATCGAGAGCTTGTTGCACCATTGCGACCTGCGTTCGCTCCAGACTTCGGCAGGGTGCGCGGTTATGGCGAGCGATATTCTTGATGGCATTGAAGCCATCGAACGCGAGGAGCCACCAGGGCCAGAGGGATGCCCCGCGTGTGTCAATGCTCACGCGAATCACAAGTTCAATGTTGATGAATTATTCAAAGGCGTTTGGGCCGCACAAGGAGACGACGAATGACAACAAAGGAAATGTTAGAACAAATCGAACGCGCACGACAGATGTCGAAAGTCGAAGTCGGCGCTGGCGGCGAGAAGCAGTTTGAGGCGAGGTGGAATCTGATTTGTCAAGTTTTGAGTTAATTAGTCGAACAGGTTGCGGAATTGAAGGAGTCCGGGGAATGATGTTCATATTGGTCATGAATGACATGCGTTACGCGAACATCGAAACGCTCAGCGAATTATGCTGGGCTTCGAGCGTTGAGGAGATAGACGCGTTCTTGGCGTCGGAAACCGTAGAAGGCTACCGAGACGAACGATGGGGCAAGTCGTATCGGAAGGGTGGCCCGCTCGAGTGGAAGAATCAGCCGTACGATACGTATGTTGTAAGAGTTCCAGAGACGATCAACTGGCACGGCATCCAATACAGCAATTCGGTCCCGAACGGGTTGCCGTCGCTGGAACTGTTTAGAACAATGGGGGCGCAGTGAATCTCGAATCAGCAATATTGGCAGTACTACTCGATGAGCCAATGGCGGCAGTTGACATAGACGAGCCATACCGCGAAGACCGAATCGGTATCATGGCGACGTCTATCAACTACGCTGGCAACCGCGCGGCATGCGTCGGAGTCGAGGGTAAGTGTCTCAAGATTGGCGAGCCCATCGATATGTCTGCCAAGCTAATCGTGCAGGCGAAACGCGAGAGCGCACTAGCTTCGAACGTCCACCGAGGTGAGTGCCGACGATTCGAATGCGATCCGGTCAAGTATCACGGTGTGACGATATTCCGAGCGCGGTCGCCGTGGCAGCTGCATCGAAACGGAATGTCGGACGAGAAGTGGGCGAGCATTCAAGGGGCAACTCTGGTTGCTACTAGCGCTGCTGCG
>Ga0265318_10001720_pt1 | contig 12528 bp, 13 predicted proteins | sample 4821metaG_FD_192431 | JGI IMG/M metagenome (GOLD analysis project Ga0265318, IMG submission 192431) | Rhizosphere microbial communities from Carex aquatilis grown in University of Washington, Seatle, WA, United States - 4-8-21 metaG | ecosystem: Host-associated > Plants > Roots > Rhizosphere >... | reverse complement strand
TGACGCGGCGCCGAAAGATGGCGATATTCGCGCTATGCCTAAGCGGTCAAGCACACCCAAAAGACCCCGCGACCCGAACCAGTTGGGCCGCATGATCGTCGCCCTATCGTTGGGCGAGGAAACCGAGATCGTCGCGCCTGCGCCTGACGATAGCGGCAAAGACCCCGCCGCCGTCGCGCTGGGGCGGCGCGGCGGTCTGAAAGGTGGCGCGGCGCGCGCCAAGTCCTTGTCCGCCAAGCGGCGCAAGGAAATTGCGAAGAAGGCCGCACGAAAGCGGTGGGGCGGCGGTTGACAAAAGCCTTGGTTTTTCGGATACAGTTGCGCAGGGGGATGCGCAACCAAGCCGGGATACCAAATCAATGGAACGGGCCGAAGCCTTCTTACTCGATCAGGTGCCGATGTCCGCGCGGGCCAAGATCGCGCCGACGCTCAAGACGGCTTACGCTGCGGCCGCGACGATCATAGAGGCCGAGCCGGTCCTCAACGTTGCGAGCGCACAGGACAATCGCGGACGCATCGTTCAGTGGGCCGTGGATTTCGGTTTTCAGAAATTGGTGGAGACGGGCGGGTGGGCTTTCGATTTTCGCTGGCGCCCGTTTGAACGCCCCACCGGCCGCTATCTCGAAATCCGTGCGCCTTACTTGGTGATGACCATCAGCCAAGTGGAGCACCCCACCCTGCAGCCACGCGACGTTTATTTCCGCGCGAATAAGCGTCTCAATAATCGCAGCTGGTTGCCCGGCATGGAACCGGAAGACGAGAAGGAAGTCGCCGGGCTTCCCCACGCGCTGATACTTCACGGCTATCAGTCCCTGAACTTTGCTCACCTCGCGATGCCTGAGGGCATCCACACTCAGGGTTACATCTATCGGTCCCCCAACCTCCTGCTGATGCCGCACGCGGTCGCGTCCACGGAGCCGGGGATGGAAGAAACTGACCTTGAGGCCGTCCTCACGTTGAAAGAAGAAATCGACAAGTGGCGGAAAGATCATGGCGAATAACAAGATCGTCGATTTTCCAAACGCCGCTCGCGCTTCCCAAGCCGGGCGGCGTTTGATTCCCGCGCGCCTCAGAGAAGCGCGCAAGCTTCTCCGTCTATCCCAGGTGGACCTTGCGGAAAAAATTGGCGTATCGCGTCAAGCGGTGTCCGCTTACGAACGCGGCGATAAGATGCCTGACGCAGAAACATTCCAAAAAATTGCGGAGATACTGCGCCAACCCGTTCGATTTTTTACGAAAGAAAATGCTCCAACCTTTGGCGAGTATAGCGTCCGATTTTATAGGAAGTTTGGCGCTGATACGACGCGCCGCAATGAAGCTTGTGGGGTCTTAGGTGATTGGTTCGTACAGGTCGCGCGCTACGCCGATGATTTTGTCAATTATCCTTCCGTGAGTGTGCCAGAGGCGGCGCCTTCTGCTGAGGATCACCGATACACCCATGAAGAAATCAATGACATTGCAGATGGTTGCCGTAGCGCCTGGGGTCTGGGGCTGGGGCCGATCTCAAATGTGCTCTCACTTCTGGAAAGCAAAGGTATTGCAGTCTGTCGCTATGAATTAGCGGGGGAGAAAGTCGAAGCGTTTTCTTTCTGGAACGGATCAAGGCCATTTATTTTTATGGCATCTGAGAAAGAGTCTGCTGTTCGCGCGCGCTTCGATCTGGCGCACGAACTCGGACACCTAATTCTCCACAGGTGGGTGGATGAGGCAGAACTAGAAGACCCGAAGATATTGAAGAAGATCGAGGCCGAAGCAGATTTATTTGCTGGCGCTTTCCTTCTTCCGCGCTCGTCGTTTCCAAATGAAGTTTATACATTGCGGCTCGACGCATTCATTGATTTGAAGCGGCGTTGGCGAACGTCAATCCAAGCGATGGTACACCGCTGTAGCGATCTTGGGTTGGCCAATGCGGATCAATCGTTGAATTTGTACAAGCAAATTTCCAAGCGCAAATGGCGGACCCGCGAGCCACTAGATGACCCTTCCGTTCTACCGATAGAGCAGCCGCGCCTTCTCAAGCGGGCGATGGAAATGATCCTAGATTCCGGTAAAAAACATGCGGACGAAGTTGCTGGCGATCTCGGATTGAACCGGGATATTATTGAGCAACTATGCAATCTACCACCTAACTCTTTGAAATATAATGACAATATCTCCGATATCGACCCCATTTTAAAATGAAACTGTATGCTTGACCGCTCTAGGATCGCTCACTATATTAGAGGGCATGAACAAGTTGTCTCTCGAGGCTCGCGCCAAGGTTCTGACCCTCTTAGTGGAAGGCAATAGCCTTCGCGCTACGTCGAGGATCGCGGACGTGTCCTACAACACGGTATGTAAGCTGTTCGCGGACGCTGGCCGCGTTGCTGGCGACTATCAGGACAAGGCGCTTCGCGATCTCCCGTGCAAGCGCCTCCAACTCGACGAGATTTGGTCGTTCGTTTACGCGAAGCAAAAGAACGTCGCGGGTGCGAAGGCTGCGCCGGATCGCTCGGGCGATGCATGGACTTGGGTTGCGATTGATGCCGACACGAAGCTTGTCGCGTCCTGGCGCGTTGGCGACCGCAGTTCGGAAACCGCGATTGAGTTTGTGTCTGACCTTGGTTCGCGCCTTCGCAATCGCGTTCAGATCACCACAGACGGCCATAAGCCCTACCTTGAAGCCATCGAGGGCGTGTTCGGCGGCGACGTGGACTATGCCATGCTAGTGAAGCATTACGGCGCGGCGCCGGAAGGCCCGCGCCGCTACAGCCCCGCCGTTTGCACTGGCGCCGTGAAGCGCCGCATCGAAGGCAACCCGGATGCGCGCCACGTCAACACAAGCTTTGTCGAGAGGCAGAACCTCACGATGAGAATGAGCATCCGTCGCTTTACTCGTCTCACAAACGCCTTTTCGAAGAAGCTTGAAAACCATGCTCTTTCGGTAGCGCTGCACTATTTCAACTATAACTTTTGTCGTATACATAAGACGCTTCGCGTAACTCCCGCGATGGCTGCTGGCGTGGTTGATCGCGTTATGGATATGAGCGATCTTGCTGCGCTCATCGCCGCCCAAGAAGCACCAGTTACGAAGCGTGGAACGTACAAAAAGAAGGCGGCTTGATTGCTGAACTGGTTCATACCGCATGACGTTGGCAGCGTCGCTGCTTTAATAGACCTTGTCATTTCGTTGATTGGTTTTGCCGTCACAGTTTGGAGCGTGCGAAGGGCTACAACGGCGGCGGAGCAAGCCAAAGCTGCTGCGGGCGAAGCCAGTGATCGAATACGCCGGTTCGAAACTGTCGTAGACTTTTCAGCGGCAATAACGATGCTCGAGGAAATAAAGCGGTTGCACCGCGAAGAAGCTTGGCCGACGCTGCCCGACAGATATATGGCGATGCGCAAGCTCTTGGTTCAACTCAGGCACTCGGGACTGTCGCTGAGCGACGAACAAAACACCGTCATTCAACGCTCTCTAGCTAACCTAAGAGATATTGAAAACCAAGTTGAGAAGACACTGAAAGAACGTGCCGACCTAAGAGTTAGCAAGCTAAACATGCTGATTTCGAAGGATATTGAGGGGCTCGTTATGGTCCTCACTCAACTGAAAAACCGACTCCCAGGAGATGTACTGTGAACTACCAGAAACAGGCTGCACTCGTCGCTCGGCTCTACGACAAAACGCGAGCGGGAAAGCTCGAGTGGGAGGTTGCGGCTCAACACGACACCTTCCAGGTATCGTTCCCACACTATTCAGTTTTGATTTTCCCGCAGCCAAATCGAGAAAGTGGCGAACCAGATATTATTATTCAACTGCTAAATGAGCAGGGAGAGATTGCCGACTCTTTCAGTGACATGGACCTTCGCGGTGTGCCGGGAGTGCCTGACGGAGACAGTTGGTTCCCCGTTATGCAAAGTATGCATGCTATGGCGCGGCGGTGCGCACTGGGGGCCGACAAGGCTTTGGACGCTGTCCTTAAGGAATTAGAAGAGGATTGAGGTGTGCAGTAATTGGCGGAATTTCAAAATGCGTCACTACCCCCGACTGATAGGCCTTGCGAATCGCGCGCGGTGCTGATAGACGCCCGCATGGAACCGCGCCCCCCCATCCGCGAAGCCCTCACCTTCGACGATGTGCTCCTGGTGCCCGGGCCGTCCGACATCCTTCCCGGCCAGGTCGACACCCGCACGCGTCTCACCAAGACCGTCGAGCTCGGCATCCCGCTGATCTCCGCCGCCATGGACACGGTCACCGAGGCCGGCCTCGCCATCGCGATGGCGCAGGCGGGAGGTCTGGGCGTCATCCACAAGAACTTCTCCATCGAGGAGCAGGCCGAGCAGGTCCGCCGGGTGAAGAAGTTCGAGAGCGGCATGGTGGTGAACCCGGTCACGATCGGCCCCGATGCGGCGCTCGCGGACGCGCTGGCGCTGATGGAGCGCCACCGCATCTCCGGCATCCCCGTCGTCGAAGGCGCTACGGCCACGGGCGCGGGCAAGCTCGTCGGCATCCTGACCAACCGCGACGTGCGCTTCGCCAGCGACCCGCGCGAGAAGGTCAGCGCGCTGATGACCAAGGACGGGCTCGTCACCGTGCGCGAGGGCGTCGGCGCCGACGAAGCCAAGCGGCTGCTGCACCATCACCGCATCGAGAAGATCCTGGTCGTCGACGACGCCTATCGCTGCGTCGGCCTCATCACCGTCAAGGACATCGAGAAGGCCAAGGCCCATCCCCACGCCGCGAAGGACGAGCGCGGCCGGCTGCGCGTCGCGGCCGCCACCAGCGTCGGCGACGACGGCCTCAGGCGCGCGCTGGCGCTCGTCGAGGCCGAATGCGACGTCATCGTCGTGGATTCGAGCCACGGCCATTCGAAGAACGTGCTCGACACGATCACGCGCATCAAGAAGGCGAGCAACTACACGCAGGTTCTCGCGGGCAACATCGCCACAGCCGAGGGCGCGCGCGCGCTGATCGACGCGGGCGCGGACGCGGTCAAGGTCGGCATCGGCCCCGGCTCGATCTGCACCACGCGCATCGTCGCCGGTGTCGGCGTGCCGCAGCTCACCGCGATCATGGACGCGGTCGAGGTGGCGCGCGCGTCGGGCGTGCCCGTGGTCGCGGACGGTGGCATCAAATATTCCGGCGACCTCGCCAAGGCGATCGCCGCGGGCGCGTCCATCGGCATGGTGGGCTCGCTGCTCGCCGGCACCGACGAGGCGCCGGGCGAGGTGTTCCTCTATCAGGGCCGCTCGTACAAGGGCTATCGCGGCATGGGCTCGCTCGGCGCGATGGCGCGCGGCTCGGCCGACCGCTACTTCCAGGCCGAGGTGCAGGACAACCTCAAGCTCGTGCCCGAAGGCGTCGAGGGCCAGGTCGCCTATAAAGGCCCCGTCGGCAACGTCGTGCACCAGATCATCGGCGGATTGCGCGCCGCGATGGGGCTGACCGGCTCGAAGGACATCGCCGAGTTCCACAAGCGCGCGAAATTCGTGCGCATCACCGGCGCAGGCCTGCGCGAAAGCCACGTCCACGACGTCGTCGTCACCCGCGAAGCCCCGAACTATCCCGGCGGGCAATAATCCATACTCGTCATGGTCCGCCCCCCGGACCGCGCGAAGCGCGGCCGGAGGACTAGCTTTACGCGGGCCACCCACGGACGTCTTCTCGATCAGTGCAAGATTGCCGTGGGTCGCCCGCATAAAGCGGGCGATGACGTAATTTGGTCAGTGCGGGCACCGGCTCACGATATCCGCGCGCACCTGTTTCAGGATCTCCGTGAGCGACGCGTCGAAGGCCGATTGCGTCTCGCCTTCGCTTTCCGACCAGTTCACGCCGGCGTCTCCGCCGCGATAGAGCTGCGTGTCCGCGCCGCCGTAGTTCACGCGCACCACCACCGTCGCCGCCTTCGCCTCGAGCGCGTTCGACATGATGTAGGCCTTGAGCAGATCCACGTCGAACGCCACGTCGGCTGGGCCTGCGCCGTCGACGATGACGAGATGCTTGTCGCCGCCCAATGAGGCGAGGCCGGAGCGCAGCCAGACCGCGACGTCGCCGCCGCGCACGGCGCGGAAGCCGAGCTGACCCATGGAGGCACTGTCGGCCTGCGGCCGCGCATCCTTCACCGCCCCGATGCGCACGCGGCAGGCGCCGCGCTCGCCCGGCAGCTCGCGCAGCGGCGACGATGGCGAGAACTGCGACGACATCGCCATCGGCGGACGGTCGGCGCAGGACGCCGCCGCCGTCGCCAGGAGCAGCGCCGCGCCGAACCGTGCCGAGACCCGCAGCATCGCGGGCCTAATGATCGAGCATGGAATTGGGCATGTAGGCGAGCGTACCGTCGCCATAGCGCACCACGCCGCCGTCGGCATCCTTGGCGATGACATGGCCGGCGACGTTGTTGGTCTTCACCTCGGCGCCCGTGCCGGTATCCACGTCGCCCTCCGGCCGGTTGAGGTCGGCGGCCAGCATGGAGGCGAGCTTGGACGCGGCCTCGTCGAGCACGGCGCGCATCGCCTGGCCATGGTTCGCCGACCACGCCGTGATCGCCTTATCGCGCTCGACGCCGAGGACGGGCGCGTAGGCCTGGAAGACGAGCCTGTTGTGATAGAGCGTGTTGTTCAGCGCGGTCTTCGTCTTGGCGTCCTTTGCGGGCTTGATCGCGCGCAAGGCGTCGCTGTTCGGAAACAGGCTCGCGATCATCGTCACGGTGAGTTGATCGGCATCGTTGGAAAGCTGGTAGTCGGTCGTGGTGAAGAGCACAGCGTCGCTCTTGGAACCCGCGAGCACGCTGTCGAGATTGGCGGCGGTGACTTCCCGCACGACGTGGCCGTCGCCGGCGTGCAGCCATGTGTCCTGCGCCAGCGAGACCTTGAGGCTGTTCTGCAGCGACTGGTCGAAGCTGTAGTCGATCAGCGCGTCGCGCAGCGGCTTGACCGCGGCTTCGGCCTTGGAGGTGCGCACGCTGTCGACGCCCGCGTCGACCAGCGCCAGCAGAAGACCGCCGCCGCCGGCCGCCGCGATGTTCGACTGCGGCACGAAGACGTAGATCTCGCTCTGCTTGATCGGCAGCACCGTCTCGGTGGACGAGACCTTGTCGCGCGCCGCGTTGGGCATGAACTCGTGCGCCGGGATCTGGGTCTGGCAGGCGCCGAGCAGCAGCGCCGGCATGAGCGCGAGCAACGAACGGACGGATGGAATACGCATGGGTCCCCCAGCTTTCTTGACGGATCGCGCGCGGCTTTCCGGCCGCGCATCGTTCTCGCGTCCCCTTCGACAAGGCGCGATGACGCAAAGCTAACGTATCGGCCATGAACCGTTCAAGACGAACGCCACTGACATCGTGACGCGCCACACCGCTAGATAGAAACGGCGCGCGGCGCGGCGTTCATCATGAATTGCCGCGGAACCCCGTAGCGACAAGATACAACTCCACCGACTCCGCGCGGCTTGCGGGCGGTTTGACGTGCTTCACGTCGCGGAAGAGCGATTTGACGCGCGCGAGCAGCGCCCCGCTCGCTCCCCCCTGGAACACCTTGCCGACGAAGGCGCCGCCCGGTTTGAGCACGTCCTGCGCCATATCGAGCGCGGCCTCGAACAGCGCAATGGTGCGCAGATGATCGGTCGCGCGGTGGCCCGTCGTCGGTGCGGCCATGTCGGTGAGCACGATGTCGGCCCCGCCGCCGCCGAGCGTCTCCTTGAGCAGCGCCGGCGTAGCAGTATCGAGCAGGTCGGCCTTGAGGAACGTCACGCCCGCGAGCGGCGCGATCTCCAGCACGTCGGCGCCGACGACTTTTCCCGCATCGCCGACGCGCTGGCGCGCGACCTGGCTCCAGCCGCCGGGCGCGGCGCCGAGGTCGAGCACGCGCGCGCCCTTCTTGAGGAACCGGAACTTGCCGTCGAGCTCGATCAGCTTGTAGGCCGCGCGCGAGCGATAGCCCTCCTTCTTCGCGCTTGCGACGTAGGGATCGTTGAGCTGGCGCTCGAGCCAGCGCTTCGACGAGGGCTTGCGCTGCTTGCGGCTCTTGAGCCGCGCGTGCTCGCCGCCGCGGCCGGAACGGTCGGGTCCGCGCGTCGTCATGCGTGCGCCTCCTTCAGGAGATCGCGCAGCATGCCCTCGCGCAAGCCGCGGTCGGCGACGCGCAGCTGCCTGCACGGCCACAGCGCGTGAACACCCGCGAAGATCGCGCAGCCCGCCAGCACGAGGTCGGCACGGTCCGGTCCGATCGCGCCGATGCGCGCGCGCGCCGCGCGGTCGAGGCCGATCAGCTTGTCGATCACCGCGAGAATATCGTCGCAATCGTGCCAGCTCGCGTCCACGCGCGCGCGGACGTAGCGCTCGAGCCCCATCGCCACCGCCGCGAGCGTCGTGACCGTGCCCGAGGTGCCGAGCAGATGATGCGTCTCGCGGCTGAACGGCCCCACCGCGTCCATCGCCGCACGCACGGGCGAGAGACGCGCGATCATGCGCGCGCGCATCGCGTCGAACTCGGCGCTGCTCATTGCATCGTGGGTGGGATATTCCTCCGACAGCCCCACAACGCCCACCGGCACCGAGGCCGAGCGCACGATATGCGCCTCGCCCGCCTCCGCTCGGCGCATCCAGATCATCTCGGTCGAGCCACCGCCGATGTCGAAGACGAGCGCGCCTTCGAAATTGCGGCCGATCAGCGGCGCGCAGCCGACGGCAGCCAGCCGCGCCTCCTCTTCCGGCGAGACGATCTCGAGCGCGATGCCCGCCTCCTCCTTCGCGCGGGCGATGAGCAGGCCTGCGTTGTCCGCCCCGCGCGCCGCCGCCGTCACGATGGCGCGCACATGGCGGGCGCCGCTCGCGCGGATACGCCCGGCGCAGACCGCCAACGCCGAAAGCGTGCGCGCGATCGCCTCGTCCGAGAGCCGTCCGGTGCGCGCCACACCCTCGCCCAGGCGCACGATGCGCGAGAAGGAGTCGACGACGCGGAAGCCGCCATCCGCCGACGGCCGGGCGATGAGCAGCCGGCAGTTGTTGCTGCCGAGATCGAGCACGGCCAGGACCGGCGCGCGCGCATGTCCCGGCCGTCCCGAACGCGCACGCCGCCTAGCTGGCCTGACCACAGGTCCCATCCCGCCGATACCGCCCTGAAACTAACGCGCCGCGCGGGAACGGAAAGGCGAATTTTCCGCATCCCCGGCCGGGCGTCGCATTTGCCTTGAATCCGGCGCCCTCCTCGCCTAGAGAAGCGTCCCTCCGTTGGGGGATCGTCTAACGGTAGGACTGCAGACTCTGACTCTGCCTGTCTAGGTTCGAATCCTAGTCCCCCAGCCAACGGACTGTCTCTGAAAAGAGCGGTCTCCGGACACTCGGATAAGCCTCTATATTTCAAAGGCTTGGACAATACGAAAGCCTATGAGCGTCAGTGAATCGGCGTCGAACGAGGCTCCTGCCTGCATTTTGTCTAGCTTTGCTCCGGAGCCCAGTTTTGGACTGACGCTCGCGCGTGAATGCATCGCTCCGGCGGCTATTTGAAACCAAGAACCGACCGTTGCGCCGCCCAATCGAGCGGAAGCTTGGCATTGATGAGCCGGTCCAGACTCAGATCGATCGGCTGTGTCCCTTCAAGGACCGCCGACGTGATGTCGGGCGCCAGCAGAGCGAATGGAATGACGCTGCTGACATATGTTCGAGGCAGCCCCTCGGCCTTCGCAATTTCCGTGATCGACTCGACGGTCCGATTCTTGAGCATCTCGAACCATTGATGCGCCCGGACGACCGCCTTTATCAGCACCGCATCGGGATTGGTTTTCGGCACAAGCGCCGCCACAATCAACCGCTTCTCTTTCCCGATGCGACGAAGCTCGGCCGGCACTGTCAATTCCAAGGGCGCATCCACGTTGGGCAAATGGTCGGTCGGCACGTTCAATCGCTCGGCCAAAGACTGCCGTCGCAGTGTCACGGCAATTGCGCCATCACCAACCTGGACCCGTGTCACCAATGAGCGGATCGCTTCGTAGTGCTCTCGACTGCCATCGGCTTCCAATTCACTCCCGAACGAGGACGCCTGTCGTATGGCAGCGCCCGCAACGGCTGGCGACATGCCGCTCGGACACAGTTCCGCGATCACCCTCTGCGCATCGGCGAGGAATGCCGCGATCGACATAACAACGTGTTGTTCGATTTCCTGCGCCGGAATCCGCAGACCTTCGCCCGCGCTCTTCCGGCCGCAACCGGCAGCTACAATCAAGTTGTTGGAGATATAGTATCGATATCGCTTGCCGCTCTTGACCGCATGAGAGGGCGTCATCCGATTGCCGTCTCCGTCGAACAGCAACCCCGCGAGCAGGCTCGGGTCCTTCAATGACTTTCCAGACCGGCGGACAGCTGTGTTCGACACAAACTGCGCCTGCACCCTGTCCCACAACGATTGATCGACAATCGCTTCGTGGTCGCCGGCGTAGACCGCGCCCTTATGCTTGACCTCGCCCCGATAGAGGGGGTTGCCCAGGATCGTATAGAGATGCCCCTTCCGAAACGGCAGCCCTCCCCTCGTCGCTCCAGATTCGGACGTGTGAAGCTTCGTGCGCAGCTTCAGCCTGTCGATCTCGGCCTTCACTTTTAAGACCGTTCCCAACTCAGCGTACAGACGGAAGATTGTCAGGATTATCTCAGCTTCATTCATGTTGATGACCAGCTTGCGATCCTTGAGATCGTAGCCGAGCGGAATATTGCCGCCCATCCACATGCCGCGCTTCTTAGACGCCGCGAATTTGTCCCTGATGCGCTCACCGGTAACTTCCCGTTCGAACTGCGCAAATGACAGCAGCACATTGAGCGTCAATCGTCCCATCGACGTCGTCGTGTTGAACGACTGCGTGACCGACACGAACGAGACTTTGTGGGCGTCGAAAGTTTCGACGATCTTGGCAAAGTCGAAGAGTGAGCGCGTCAGCCTGTCGATCTTGTAGACGACCACGACGTCCACATCACCGGCAGCGATATCAGCAAGAAGCGCGGTCAGCGCCGGACGCTCCATCGTTCCGCCCGAGAACCCGCCATCGTCATAGGCCGTGGCAACGACCGACCATCCCTCGTGCCGCTGGCTCAAGATGAATGCCTCGCAGGCCTCCCGCTGCGCATGGAGGGAATTGAACGACTGCTCCAGACCCTCCTCCGACGATTTGCGCGTATACACCGCACATCGCGCAATCGTCTTAGTCATCCGCCGTGACCATCGATGTGGCGGCTTGCTTCTCTGCCTCCAGACCGAAAAACCGAGGACCGGACCACCGCGTACCGGTGATGGACCGAGCAATTTGTGAGAGGGACCGATAGCGATTTCCGGCCCATTCATAACCGTCACCCGCGATGACGACTTCATGGACCTTGCCCTTCCATTCCCGGATGAGCTTGGTCCCTAGCTTGAATGTTTGGCCCTGGGTCGCCGGAATGGCGCCCTCGTCCTGCAGCGTTTCCGCCAGACGTTTCAACTGCCGCCGACAAGATTTGCCGAGGCCACCATGCGCCTCCTCCTGAATCCGGTAGGCGGCGCCGCGAATCAGTACGTCCCTGCTGATCCGCGGTGTCGGCGCGACGCAATAGAGTTCCGTCCACCGTTGGCGCAAGTCATCAGTGCTGAGCGCCGCAAGGTCGGAGATCTCCTGCAGCGTCTGCGAGCTTGTCTTGGCCACGCCCAGCTGCCTGTGTTGTGCCACTCTCAAACGATCACACGGTAGATGCGCTTGCCATCGACCCGTTCTGAAACAACCTCTAACCCAAGCTTTTTCTTCATCACGCTCGATATCACCGCCCGCACCGAATGCGGTTGCCAGCCGGTGTGCTTGCATAGCTCGTCTAGGCTGATGCCCTTGACCCGGCATAGCAGCACCGTCATCGATGCGATCTTGGTGCTCTTGTTGGCATCGGATTGCCCGATCGCGCCATCCTTCACCGCTGCTTTGTGCTTCACGCCTCGAATATCGGCTCGCTTCCGCATCGCAAACTGCCTCTTCGGCGCCCGCGCAGCAGCCGTTTTCCTCGATTTTGCCACCTCTTCGCTCCGTCCCAATGCGACGGCTTCATCGCCGCCCGCGGAAGACACACGCTTCCTTTGGGCTCCGAAGCGAGCAAATAGTGAGCAATCTTGTGGCGAAGATCTGCGACCTGCGAGCATCAGATGACGCAACTGTCCGCTTCTGACCCAAAGCGGACGATGATCTGCATAGTGAAATGAGTGAGGCTGTCCGAACACAAGTCGAATCTATTCCCATGTCGTGCCGAGTTAGCCGCCATAGTTCGTGCGGGCGAGGGTCGAGGAGAAGTCTGCCTACGCCGGTGACTGGCTGCGATTGGAGCCGGCACGCGGAAGAATTGGACAACTTTCGCATGTTCTAATTGTTCATTATGCGTTCTCATTTCGACTCGGTGTGGCGCTGGTTCCATGCAACTCTGAGGTCTAGGGCCAAAACCCAAAAAAGTCATTGTCGTCTGAATCGGTTGCTGATTCGCTTGTTGCGATGATTCGCAATGGAGAAGGGGATGCGACCCAATCTATTCTGGCTGAGCGACGAGCAATGGCAGC
>Ga0265318_10001717_pt1 | contig 12536 bp, 11 predicted proteins | sample 4821metaG_FD_192431 | JGI IMG/M metagenome (GOLD analysis project Ga0265318, IMG submission 192431) | Rhizosphere microbial communities from Carex aquatilis grown in University of Washington, Seatle, WA, United States - 4-8-21 metaG | ecosystem: Host-associated > Plants > Roots > Rhizosphere >... | reverse complement strand
CGAGCACGCGCTCGATCCGCTCGCGCTCGGCCTTGAGAAGCTCGACTGCCCGGTCGGCGTCCACGAGTGCACGCTAGCGCGCCGGAAGCCTCCGCACAAACCCTAGGCGCTCTCGGTCACGACGTCGGGCACCGGCTCGGGGTGGCTGACGCGGAGGACGGTTCGCGTCCATGCGGGCATCCACCAGTTCGCGTTGCCGAGCAGGCGCATCAGCGCCGGCACGAGCAGTGCGCGGATCACCGTCGCGTCGAAGATGATCCCCGCTGCGAGCCCGATTGCGAACTCCTTGATCTCGAAGCCCGGACTCGACGAGAGCACGAGGAACGCGAACATGAGGATCAGCGCCGCGCTCGTGACGAGCTTGCCCGTGCGCGCCAGCCCGAGCTCGATCGCCCGCTCGGTCGAGCCGGTCTCGTCGTAGGCCTCGCGCATGCGCGTGAGCATGAAGACCTCGTAGTCCATCGAGAGGCCGAACAGGAAGGCGAAGATCATCAGCGGGATCCACGCCGTGATTGCCTGCGTCGCCGTGATGTTCCAGAGCGACGAGCCGTGGCCCTCCTGGAAGACGAAAACGACGATCCCGAACGCGGCCGCGAGCGAGACGAGGTTCAGAACGGCCGCCTTGACCGCCAGCACGACCGAGCGGAAGGCTCGCGTGAGCAGGATCAGCGTCAGGATCACGACGAACGCGAGCACGTAGGGGAAGTTGCCGTAGATCGCGTGCACGAAGTCGCGGTCGGTCGCAGCGACACCCGTGAGCGTGCCGTCACTGCCCTTCAGCGCCGCGTCGGCGCGGTTGACGACCCCCTGGATCCCGGGTGCGGATCCGTCGATCGCCGGGAAGGCCTCGACGAGCGAGTCGGAGCCGCGGTGCCACGACGCCGGTGCGGTTGCGCCGATCACCCCCGGCACGGTGCGGAGCTTCGCCGCGATCGCCTGCGGGTCGCCGCCCTGCTCGACGAGCACGTCGAGCGGCTTCATCACGCCCGGGCTGATCCCGGCGGACGCGAGCAGCTGCCGTCCCGCGATCGCGGTGCCGGTGCCGGGGAAGTTCTTCAGCTGCGACTCGTTCGGGTTCAGCTGCGTCCCCAGGCCGGCGAGGACCGCGACGACGGTCAGGCCGACGATCGCCACCGGCACGGGCCGGCGCAGCACGAGCCGCGCCCAGCGCCCCCAGGCCCCGTCCTCCGGATGCCCGTGGTCGACCAGACGGCGCGGCATCACGCGCACGCTGTTGATGCGCTCGCCGAGCACGGCGAGCAGCGCCGGCAGCAGCGTGATCGCCGCCACCACCGACACCGCGGGAATGAGCATGCCGCCGATCCCGATCGAGCGGATGAACGGCAGCGGCAGCACGATCATCGACAGCAGCCCGACCGCGACGGTCGACCCGGAGACGATCACCGAGCGCCCCGCATGCGTCATCGTCTCGACGAGTGCCGACTCGACGTCGTTCCCTTCCCGCAGCTCGTCGCGGAAGCGGAAGATCATCAGCAGCGCGTAGTCGATGCTCACGCCGAGCCCGACGAGCGCGATCAGGAACTGGACGATGATCGACACGTTCGTGAGGTACGTCAGGGCCCACACGAGCGTGAACGTGTTGAGGATCGCCGCCACGGCGACGACGATCGGCATCAGCACGGCCGGCAGCGTCCCGAACACGAACAGCAGGATCACGAGCGCGCCGAGACCGCCGACCACCGCTTCGAGGAAGACGCTCGAGCCGCCGCTCGTGCCGTGCGTGCTCGCTTCCTCCAGCGGATCGTGGCCGGTCACCTGGACGGTGACGCCGGCCGGAAGCCCGGCGGCGGCGGCCGCGCGCATCCGCGTCGCGCCGCTCTTCGTGTCGAACTTCGGCGTGCCCGGCGGGTAGACCTCGAGGAAGGTCGTGTGCCGGTCGTGCGAGACGTACATGAGGTTGTGCGTCGAGAAGTAGGAGCTCGTCAGCGAGCCCGGCATCGTGCGCGCCGCCCGCTGCATCGCCTGCGCGATCGCAGCGCTCCTGGTCGCGTCGCCGGCGGTATGGAACACCACGACGTTCGGCGGGCGCACGCCGACGCCGAACGCCTTCAGCGCGCGCTGGCTCGCCTCGTACGCCGGCTTGCCGGGAATCGAGAAGCTCTGGTACCACCGCTGCGAGAGCTTTCCGGCGGCGACTCCGCCGAACAGCGTGAGCACGATCCAGACGCCGATCACGGCCCAGCGGTGCCGGGCGATGAAATGTGCAAGACGGCCGAGCCGTCCAGGATCCGCTCCCTCGATCTTCGTCCACCGTGCTGGCCGGGTGGCGTCCATGTCCCCTCCCTCTTTTCGGCTCGACCGTTTCCCCTCAGACGGACATGAGCGCCGAAACTCATCGGCGCTCACGCCCAGCTTGACGAATCCTATCTATCGTAGGTATATTCCTACGTATCGTAGTAATCGCCTAGCCTGGGAGTCGCCTTGAAGACCACCGTCGTCACCCCCAACCTGATCCAGCTCACCCGCCTGCACTTCGTCAACGCGTTCCTCGTCCGCGAGGAGGACGGCTTCACGCTCGTGGACACCACCATGGGCGGCGGCGCCGCCCGCGACCTGATCGCCGCCGCAGAGCAGGCCGGCGGCCCGATCCGCCGGATCGCCCTCACCCACGGCCACGGCGACCACGTCGGCGGGCTCGACGCGCTCAGGGAGCGCCTCGGCGACTCGGTCGAGGTGCTCATGCCCGAGCTCGACGCACGCATCCACGCGGGCGAGCAGGTCGTCGAGGGCAAGCTCCCCGGCAGCTGGCCGAAGATCCGGACCGTGCCCGACGTCCGGCTCTCGGCCGGCGACACCGTCGGCAGCCTCGAGGTGGTCGCGAGCCCCGGCCACACGCCGGGCCACGTCTCGTTTCTCGACCGGCGCGACCGCTCGCTGATCGCCGGCGACGTGTTCACCGCCTACGGCAGCGTCGCCGTCTCCAACCACCTCTACCCGCGCTTTCCGCTCGCCGCGACGGCGACCTGGGACAAGGCGCAGGATCTCGCCTCGGCCCGCGCAGTGCGCGCGCTCGACCCGGCCGTCCTCGCCGTCGGCCACGGTCCCGCCCACCGCGACCCCGCCGCGGCGATGGACCGGGCGATCGCCCGGGCGGGCCGCTGATGCCCCGCGCCGGACTCGACCCCGAGGCGGTCGTCACGGCGGCCGCGGCGCTGGCGGACGCGGAGGGACTGGAAGCCGTCACGCTCGCGCGGCTCGCCGGCCGCCTCGGCGTCCGCGCGCCGTCGCTCTACACCCACGTCGGCGGCCTGCACGACCTGCGCAGCCGCCTCGCCACGCGCGGAGCGCGGGAGCTGGCCGCGGCGCTGCAGACGGCGGTGGCCGGCCGGGCCGGCGGCGACGCGCTCGTCGCGGCCGCCGGCGTGTACCGCGCCTACGCGCGCGAGCATCCCGGCACGTACGCCGCCACGCAGCGCGCCACTGACCTCGAAGATCCGGAGGCCGCCGCGGCCGCGGCCCAGCTGGTCGAGGTGATCCTGGCCGTCCTGCGCGGCTACGGCCTCGAGGGCGAGGACGGCGTACACGCCGCCCGCATCGTCCGCGCCGCCCTCCACGGGTTCGTCTCACTCGAAGCCGGCGAGGGCTTCCGCATCCCGCTCGACCTCGACGAGACCTATGCGCGGCTCGTGGCGGTGCTCGACCAGGGGCTCTGCGCAGCCGCGCACGGCTGACGTTACGCTCGCCGGGTGCGGGTCTTCGTCACCGGTGCGACGGGGTTCCTCGGCGGGCGCCTCGCCCGGCATGACCGGGAAGCTGCTCTACCTGTCCTTCCCCACCCTCGGGCTCAACGCGGGCTGGGCTACGAAGGCCGGACGCTCGCGCAGGGCATGGCCGACCTGGCGTCAACCGTCTAGCGGTCCGAAGAACCGGCGTGGGTTGGCGACGAGCATCTCGTCGATCTGTGCCGGCGTCACGCCGGCTGCGAGCAGCGCCGGCACGACGTTCTTCGAGATGTGCAGGTAGTCGGGGTGCGCCCCGGCGAACAGCGGGTTCTCGACCATGAAGTCGTAGAAGCAGGCGGCATCGTGGCCGAGATGCACCCGGTTGGTGTAGCCCCCCGCGGCGAGCGCTGCAAGCGTCTCGATGCGGTTCGCGTCGGGGTTGAAGTGCGCGATGTTGAAGCGGTCGCAGCCGAGGCTCGCGCCGGTGTCGGCGATCGCACGCAGGTAGTCGAGATCGTTGCTGTCGCCCGCGTGCGCGATCACGATGCGCCTCGGATCGACGCCCGCCTTCGTCAGCGTCTCGAGCGCCGGGAGTCCGTCGCGATCGCGTCGGCGACGCGCACGTCCTCGTCCCAGTAGCCCGCGCCCCAGAGGTGGCCGTAGTTCTGGATCGCCTCCGGGTCGACGACGAACACGTGCTCGTGCATGAGCGTCGGCCCGAGCTGCTCGAGTTCGACGGGCCCCCGGACGGTCTCGACGCTGCTCACGCTGGGCCGGCGTCGATCGCAGCCACGGGAGACCCTAACGCGCCGGGCGCCCCGTCGAGGGCGTACTCCAGCGCCTCCTCCAGGCCGAGCGATCGCCCTTGCGCCCAGGCCGCCGCGAACGCCCGGTCGCCGAGCGCCTCGCCGATCGCGGACGCGACGCGATCGTGGGTCGCGAGCTCGGGGGAGTCGATCACGAGTCCAAGAGCCTCGCGCAGGGCGTCGGCTGCTCCCAGCAACCGTCCGGCACGCTCGTGCTCGCCGCGTCGCGAGGCCAGGGCGGCGAAGGCCTCGAAGGCGTAGCTCAGCTGCTCCTTGAACCCGACCTCGCGCGCGATCGCGATGCTCTGCAGGAGCTTCGCGACGGCCTCCGAGTCGTGCCCCAGCTCGAGCAGAGCCCACGCCGCGTTGAGCAAGTTGGCGGCGGCCGCCTGCCAGTCGCCGATCTCCCTGCTCAGCTCGGCAGCCTCCGTGCAGTCTGCAGCCGCCCTCGCGTAGTCTCCGAGCAGGAGCCGGGTGTTGCCGAGATTGTTGAGCGCGACGGCGAAGCCCCGCCTGTCGCCGAGCTCTCGATAGAGGTCGGCCGCGCGCTCGCCCGCGGCCAGTGCGCCGTGGACGTCTCCCTCGGCGGACAGCACATGGACGAGCGTGAGCGTGGTCAGCGCGATGCCTTCCGCGTCGGGAAGGGCGGCGTACAGCTCCATCGCCTCCTCGAGCAGCGGCCGCGCGTGCGTGCTGCGCTCCTGGCGCAGGACGAGGATGGTCTCCCTCACCAGGGCCTTCGCGCGTAACGCCGGGGGCTGCTCACCGGCCTGGCCGAGCGCGGCGACGAGCCAGCGGCGCCCCTCTCCCGCATGACCTCGCACGTGCCAGAACCGCGTGAGCGCGGCCGCGAGCCGCAGCGCGGTCGTCGTGCCGTCCGCGGCGAGGCCGTACGCGAGCGCCGCGCCGAAGTTGTCGTGATCGGCCTCGAGCCGCTCGTACCACTCGGCCTGCCGCGGCCCGACGAGCTCGGGCTCGGCCCGCTCTGCGAGCGAGGCGAAGTACTCGGCATGGCGGCGTCGAAGCTCCTCGGCGTCGTCGCTCCTGTCGAGCCGCTCGAGCGCGTACTCGCGCAGCGTCTCGAGCATCGAGAAGCGCGGCTCGTCGAGGGCCGAGCGGAGGAGGCTCTTGTCGACGAGCGAAGCGAGCGTGTCGATCAGCCCTTCGCCGCCGCCGCACACTGCCGCAATCGCCTCGATCGAGCCGCCGCCCGCGAACACGCCGATCCGCGCGAAGAAGCGCTGCTCCTCAGGGCCGAGCAGGCCGTAGCTCCAGTCGATCGTCGCGCGGAGCGTTCTCTGACGGGGCGGCAGGTCGCGGGCGCCTCCACCGAGCAGCTCGAGCCGATGCTCGAGCCGCTCGAGCATCGCCTGGACCGGCAGCAGCTTCGTTCTCGCGGCCGCCAGTTCGATCGCCAGCGGAAGCCCCTCCAACTTGCGGCAGATCTCCGCCACGATCGGCGCCGACCGCACGTCGAGGGCGAACTCGTCCTTCACGGCCTGGGCGCGCAGGACGAAGAGCGCGACCGCAGGCACGGCGAGCAGCGCGGCAGGATCGTGATCGGCGCTCTTCTCCGGCAGCTCGAGCGGCGGCACGGCCAGCTCTCGCTCGCTGTAGAGATGCAGGGCGGTCGTGCTCGTCACCAGCAGCTTCAGTCCGGGCGCCGTCGCGAGCAGGTCGGTCAGCTCGGGTGCAGCGGCGATCACGTGCTCGAAGTTGTCGAGCACGAGCAGCAGCGAGCGCTCGCGCAGGTGGAGCCGCAGCGCGGAGGTGGCCGAGCCCGCCATCGGGAGGACGCCGAGCGTCTGTGCGATCGTCGGCAGGACGAACAGGGGATCGGCGACCGGGCCGAGCGAGACGACGTGGACGCCGTCGGCGAAGTCTCCGGCGAGGCTGCGGCCGACCTCGAGCGCGAGGCGGGTCTTCCCGACGCCGCCCGTCCCGGTCAGGGTCAGCAGGCGCACGTCGGGCCGCCGCAGCAGCGCCACCGCACGCTCGAGCTCGCGCTCCCGTCCGAGCAGCGGCGTCGACGGCGCCGCCAGCGGCTGCGCAGCCTGGCCTCCGGCCAGCTCGAGCGACGGATCCTGCTCGAGGATCGCGCGCTCGAGCCGCTTGAGCTCCGGGCCCGGCTCGATCGCGAGCGCCTCGATGAAGACCGTGCGCGTGCGCTTGTACGCCTCGAGCGCCTCCACCTGCCGGCCCGACCGGTAGAGCGCGAGCATCAGCAGCGCACAGGGACGCTCCCGCAGCGGCTCGGCGGCGACGAGCGCCTCGAGGTCGCCGATCACGCGGGCGGCTCGACCGACCTCGAGGTCGGCGGCGAGGCGCTGCTCGAGCGCGGCCAGCCGCGCCTCCTCCAGGCGCTCGGTTTCGGCGCGCGCGAAATCCTCGTAGGCGAGCTCGCCGAGGGCGGGCCCGCGCCAGAGCGCGAGCGCGTCGCGCAGGAGCGCCGCGGCCGCGGCCGGCCCGGCGCGCTGCGACTCCTCGAGCAGCCGCTCGAAACGCGCGGCGTCGAGGGAGTCCGGGCTCGCACGAAGCACGTAGCCGTCGACGCCGGAGTCGATCACCCCGGGGCCGACGAGCTTCTGCAGGCGCGACACGTAGATGCGGACGATCTTGTCGGCCGTCTTGGGCGGGGCCTTCCAGAGCGCCTCGATCACGCGGCTGCGGGTGACCACGCGGTTGGCATGCAGAAGCAGGAGCGCGAGCAGCGCGCGCTGGCCACGACCGCCGAGAGGGAGCGGCCGCCCCTCCCGCACGACGTCGAGCGGCCCGAGGATCCGGAATTCCAGCTGACCAGACGTAGGCCGAGGCTAGCGCGGCGCCGACCGCCTGCCAACCGACCCGTTGCCCCAAGTTTCCACCCCGTTTCCGCCGGATGGCGCTCCTGTTTCCGGAATCTCCCTAGTGTCGGCGCCGAAATGGTCTCGCTCACGCCGCGCCAACGGCAGGTCATCTCACACCTCGCGCGCGGCCACTCCAACCTCGAGGTTGCAGCTGCGCTCGGCATCTCGCCGCGGACCGCGAAAGCGCATACCGACGAGATCAGGCGAAGGCTCGGCGTCGCGAAGCGGCGCCAGATCCTGTACGCGTATTTCGTCGAGACCGGCGAGCTACCCCTGGAAGCCGAAGCCGGCTAACCGAAAACCGTCACGAGTACCGGCCGGCAGTTCTAGCGCTCGAGCGGCAGCCCGAGCTCGACCCAGGTGCGGACGCCGCCCTCGGCGACGTGGATCACCTCGCGGAACCCCTGCCGTGCGAGGAGACCGCCCGCGGTCGCCGCGCGCGGGCCGGTGGTGCAGATGACCGCGACGGGGCGGTCCCGGTCGATCCCTGCCGGGGACTCGACGAGGTCGTGCCACGGCACGCACGTCGAGCCGGGCACGTGTCCGGACTCCCACTCCTGCAGCTCGCGGACGTCGAGGAGCTGCACGGGCGGACCCGACTCGAGACGCGCCGGCAGCTCCGAGGCGGGGAGACGCTCGATCCGCTCGACCGCCCGCTCCCCCCAGCTCGTCATCCCGCCCTGGAGGAAGCCCGCGACGGCGTGCACGCCGACCGCGCCCGCGAGCCGCGCCGCGCGCCGTCCGTCCTCGTCGTCGCGGCCGACCAGGACGAGCGGCTGACCGGGCCGGGCCAGCCAGGCGATCTTCGTGCCGAAGCCGGGGCGGGCAAGCCCGATCCAGATCGCCCCGGGTACGTGCGCCTCGTCGAACTCCCGGTCGCTGCGCAGGTCGACGAAGAGCGCACCGGCGGCGCGGCGCTCCTCGACCTGGTGCGGCGAGAGCGCCGCGACGGCGGCGTCGCCGGACCGGAGGGGGCCCGTGTTCAGCGCGACGATGGCATGAAAGTTCGGAGGCTGCGGGCCGAGCTTCGCGAGCGCGTCGGCGACGAAGTCGTCCTCGTCGGCGATCGACAGCGTCGGGTTGTTCGCCTTCTCGAAGCCGATCGTCGAGGAGATCTTCATGTCCATGCCGGGGCCGCCGCACATCGAGCCGCCCAGGTGCCCGGGCCAGATCTCGCACTCGTCCGGGAGCGGCAGCAGCTTCGCGTTCAGGGAGCGGAAGATCCCGCGCGCGCCCTCCGACTTCTCCACGGCGAGGTCGGGCCGGGCGACGTCGTTGACGAACAGCGTGTCGCCGGTCAGCACCGCCCAGGGCCGGTCGGAGCGGGCGGTGTCGACGAGCGCGAACGCCGTGTGCTCCGGACGGTGCCCCGGCGTGTGCAGCGCGCGCACCTTCAGCGTCCCGAGCTCGAGCTCCCAGCCGTCGTCGAACGGCTCGTGCTCGTAGTCGGGCGCGGCCTCGCGGTGCACGTGGATCGCCGCGCCCGTCGCCGCCGCGAGCCGGCCGTGGCCGGAGACGTGGTCGGCGTGGTTGTGGGTCTCGAGGATGTGCTCGATGCGCACGCCGAGGTAGTCGGCGAGCTCGAGGTACACGTCGATGTCGAAGCGCGGGTCGACGACCGCCGCCACGCCCGCCTTCTCGTCGCCGATCAGGTACGAGGCGCAGCCGAGGTCGTCGTGGGTGATCTGCCGGAAGATCACGCTGGGAGGGTACCGCGGACGACCCGCCTGCTAGCTGCTGACGGCGCGTTCGAGGCCGGCGATCGCCTCGCGCGCGACGGTCGGGCGATCTTCGTCACGGCCGTAGAGCGCGAGCTGGGCACAGAGCGAGAGGGCGACGATCCGGGCGCGGACGAGCTGATCGTCTGCGACCGGCCCGTAGGCGGCGAGAAACGCCTGCCGGCCCCCGGCCGGGACGAAGCTCCAGAAGAGCTGCAGGTCGACCGCCGGATCGGAGCGCGACAGGTCGACCCAGTCGATCACCGCGCTCGCGCGACCGCCGTCGACGAGCAGATGGCGGAAGTGAAGGTCGCCGTGCACGACCGCGAGCCGCGTCGAAGGCGGCACGCGCTCCGCCTCGTCGAGCAGGGCGGCGAGCGGGTCGGGCGCGCGCCAGAGCCCGAGCCGCTCGAGCTCGGCGAGCGCGTCCCGCGTCCTCGGCACGCGGTGCGCCATGTCCGCCCGCCGGTTCGAGTCGAGCGGGAGCGCGGTGGCGGGCAGGGCCTCGGCGACCTCGGCGCCGTGGAGACGGCGCAGGAAGCCGGCGAGCTCGACTGCGACGCCGGCGCGGGCGGAGTCGTCGAGTGCGGCGTCGCAGAGCTCCTGCCCGTGCAGGAACGCGCTCCCGAAGAACGGCCATGGATAGTCGTCGCTCGGACTGCCGACAAACGCCGGCCGGGGAATCGCGAGCGGCAACAGCGGCGCGAGGCGCGGCAGCAACGCGATCTCGCGCTCCAGTCCCGGCACGACGACCGCGCGGCGCGGAAAGCCGAACGCCCAGTACCCGTTGACGAGCCAGACGGTGCGGTCCCAGCCCTCCGAGAGCAGCTCCAGCGACTCGACGCGCAGCTCGTCGAACCGGCCGATCAGGCGGCCCGCCAGGTCGGCGTCGACGACGACTTCGGGCTCCCATGCAGGCATCGGCTCGGCGTGTCCCGGCGCTAGACGCCCTCGCGGCAAGGGGTCAGGCTTTCGTGCACAGGAGGTAGGACGAGAGGACCCCAGGGCCGACGATGCAGACGTCGGAAAAAGCGCCGCTGACCACGTCCCAGCCGCCCCCGCCGACGATGCAGTTGTGGCCGCCGTAGTCGCTGATGACGTTGTTGCCTGAGGTTCCGATCATGAGCACGTGGCTCGCCGTGGTGCTGAAGTTCCCGGACCCGAACTGCACCGTGGTCAGCCCGAGCGAGCTGCACGCCGCCGGAGCGAGCTGGCTCACCTGGCGGGTTTGACTCGACACGCCGGCCCTGCTCGCCGGCACGTTCGTCGTGGCGGTGAAGCTTGTCACGAGCGTGATCGCAATCAGCAGGGCGAGCAGCGTTCCCCCGATCACGAGACGTGGCGGCCGTCCGGCCGGATCGGCCGGCTTGCGCACCGGAGTGGACGGCGCTGCGTGCAGCCGCCTCTTCCCGAACGGGGACGCGCGGTACTGATAGGCGCGCGTCTCGTCGTCGACGGCGTAGGTGCTGCCGCTCTCATCGGTCTGCCGCAGGATCGGCCGCTCGAGATACCGGGCGAGCACTGCGAGGCTCGTGAAGTCGTGCACCGGGGTCGGCGTCGAGCCGGCGGGCAGCACCAGGGCGTCGACCGGCGTGACGAGACAGCCGAAGTGGGTGGCGATCTGCTCCTCTATCGGCCGCCGCGAGTGCCGGCGCAGCAGCCAGTCGTGGACAATCGCGAGCAGAATCGCAAGGCCGAGGGCAATGAGGCCGAGCACGCGCATGACGAGCACTGGAAGCTGGTATCTCGCGATGGTGACGAGGTTCGCGGCGCGGCGCGGAATGCTCCCGGACTGGACCGGCTTCAATGCCAAGCTGAGCGCGTCCTGCCCGGTCTGCGGCGCGTAGGTCGCTCCGAGAGGGGCCGCGGTGGGGACGATGTCGAGCCGCACGACCGTCGGCGTCACCGAGATCGGCAACACCGGCGAGAACGTCGAGTCGATCGCCTTGCCCCCAACGGTGCCGACGACGTGCACGGCCGGCCGCAGTTCGAGCGAGTACTGGGCACCCGGGGTCCCGGCTGCAGCCGAGAGCTCGTTGAGGAATCTGTACAAGGTCTTCACCACGAGGGTGCCGCCGACCATGGCGGTGTCACCGCCGAAGGAGGTTGTCGCCTTGATCGTGCGGAGGTTCTGCCAGCCGGAGGACGGCGACAGGATCAGCACTTTGATCCCGATCGTGCCATGGACGCGATGGGCGAGGCTGGACACGAACCGGTACCTGAACCCGAACGACACCGTGTTGAAGAGCGCCGCGAAGAGCGGCTGCCCGGTGACGGCGAATCCGGTCGGGTACACCGCGCTCGGCTTGTTCAAAGGGGCGGTGTAGCTGAACGCGCCGGTCTGCTGGTACGCGTTCTCACGCTGGACCCAGCGACTCGACGGGGTCGCGAAGCCGACTCCGGCCAGGACGACGCCGAGGAGCAGTAGAACGCCGAGCACCGCCAGGAGCGGCCCGCTCACCGGCATCAGGTACCGCCGAGCGGGTGCGAGCGGCGGAGGGCTTGCGGTCACTGGGCCGCGGCCGCGGCGCCGGCGGCCACTGTGCCGCACCCCCGTCATCCCGCCGAGGAGCAGGAGCAACATGGTCGAGCCGGCGAGCAAGGCCGCGTGCAACGGCTTCCCGATCCAGCCGACGATCGCACCCACGGCTTGCACGTGGAGCCAGAGCTTGCCGACCAGCTCGCCGCGGGTTGCATAGCCGGGATCGACGAAGCCGTTGTTGTCGCCCTTGAAGAAGTAGTGGCCGTTCTGGATCAGGATGATCCGGTGCAAGACAGGCCGGTGCAGCGTGCTGCTGTTGTAGAGCACGACCTCGCCGACCTTGTACGAGGACTGTGTGCGAACGAGCGCGAGGTCGTTCTTGTGGAGCATCGGCTGCATGCTGATGCCCTCGGTGATCGAGTACGTGGTAGCGCCACCCAGCTGGCTCGGTGCAAAGAAGAGCCACAGCGCCACGAGCGCTCCGGCCGCAGCGACTCCGGCGGCGATCCGCACGCCTCGCGATTGCATGGAGTGCTGCCGGCCGGAGGCCATCTTCCCGGGTTCCCTCTCTACTGGGCGGCTACCACGGTCACGCCGGTGAGCGTCGCCGCGGTCAGCTGCGGAGAGGTTGTCGCGCACGTGACGGTCGCACCCGTCGTGTCGGTCGTGCAGGTGTAGCTAGTCGGCCCGCCGACGGTGAGCGCCGCCTGGATCACGACTTTGCCGGTGCTCGTGCTCGGAACGACGGGGCTGATCGTGAACGTCAGCGAGTCGATGTTGGCAGGGGACGTCGCGTTGAGGTTGTAGTGCAGGTTCGTCACCGTGTACCCGGATACCGTCCCGACACCGGAACCGGCGGTCGTGGTCGGGACGGTGTTCGACGCGGTGAACGCGTAGGCGCCGCCTCCGATGGCAGCCGCGACGACGACAGCTACGATGACCGATATCTGACGATGATTGCGGAACATGGCGATCCTTCCAGTTTCCGGGGAGAGCCCCGG
>Ga0265318_10001715_pt1 | contig 12544 bp, 9 predicted proteins | sample 4821metaG_FD_192431 | JGI IMG/M metagenome (GOLD analysis project Ga0265318, IMG submission 192431) | Rhizosphere microbial communities from Carex aquatilis grown in University of Washington, Seatle, WA, United States - 4-8-21 metaG | ecosystem: Host-associated > Plants > Roots > Rhizosphere >... | reverse complement strand
CCTCGGACCCGGTCGGCAACATCCCCCCAGCCTCGCCTATCTGGCAACGCTCGGACTTAAGCCCTGACCCCAACCGATGAACGCAAAACGCCTCTTCCTCGCCAGCAAGATCGCCCTGATTGTCACCGCCATGAGCTTTGCCATCAGGGGCGGGGCGGCGGGAGCCTGGGCGACGCAATTCAACCTGACCCATGAGCAGGTCGGCTGGGTGAACGGCGCCGCATTCTGGGGCTTCACCCTTGCGATGATGTTCGGCGGGCCGCTCTGCGACGCGCTCGGCATGGGGCGCATCACGGCCTTCGCGTTCGTGGGGCATGTGGGCGGCATCCTGCTCACGATATTCGCCTGGAACTTCTGGAGCCTCTACTGCGGCACGCTGCTCTTCGGGATCGCGAACGGCTCGGTCGAGGCGGCCTGCAACCCGCTGATAACGACGCTCTTCCCCAACGACAAGACGACCAAGCTGAACCATTTCCACGTGTGGTTCCCGGGCGGCATCATGATCGGGGGGATCCTCTCGTATTTCATGGGCAAGGCGGGCCTGGGCTGGAAGCCCCAGTTCGCGACCATGCTGGTTCCGCTGGCGATCTACGGGCTCCTCTTCATGAGCCAGTCGTTCCCGAAGACGGAGCGCGTGCAGCGCGGGGTTTCCACGGGCTCCATGTGGGCCGCATGCTTCCATCCCCTGTTCCTGCTCATGGTGGCGTGCATGCTGATGACGGCGACCACGGAGCTCGTCCCCGGCCAATGGATTCCCGATATCCTCACAAACGCGGGCGTGGCGGGCATCCTCGTCCTGGCGATGATCAACGGCATCATGGCGGTGGGCCGGCAATGCGCCGGGACGTTCGTCCACAGGATCTCGCCCATCGGAATGCTGCTCTGCAGCACGGTGCTGAGCGCCCTCGGGCTCTACGCGATGAGCCACGCGTCGGGGGGCATGCTCTTCGCGGCCGCGGCCGTGTTCGCCCTGGGCGTGTGCTTCTTCTGGCCGACCATGCTCGGCTACACGAACGAGCGCTTCCCGAACACCGGGGCCCTGGGCCTTTCGATCATGGGCGGCGCCGGCATGCTGTGCGTGAATTTCATGCTGGCCGTCGCGGGGAACAACATCGACAAGGGGATAGCCCTGAGGATCCCTGCGGGCCAGACCAAGGAGTCGCTCGCGGCCGCGGCCGACGGAACCAACCTGCACTCCATCTGGATGAACATCCAGGGCGCGGCCGGGCTCCACACCCTGGGCCGCATCGCCGTCCTGCCGGTCATCCTCTTTGTCGTGTTCCTCGCGCTCTACGTGACGCGTCCGAAGGCGAAGGCGCCGGCCCCGGCCCACTGACGGCGCAGGGCCCCCTCAGCCGAGGGCCATGGCCCTGCCCGCCTGCCAGCCCGTGGTCCAGGCCGACTGGAAATTGAAGCCGCCCGTGATTCCGTCGATGTCGAGCACCTCGCCGGCGAAGTGGAGGCCAGGGCAGACGCGGCTTTCCATGGTCGCCATGTCCACCTGCGCCAGGCTGACGCCCCCGCACGTGACAAACTCCTCCTTGTTCATGCTCTTGCCCGACACCGTGAACTCCGAGGCCGTCGCCTGATTCGCCAGCGCCTTCAGGGCGTCGTTTGGGAGCCTTGCCCAGGTTGTCTCCGGGGCGACCCCCGCGGCCGAGACGAGGCGCTCCCAGAGGCGGGCCGGTATTCCGAACGGATTCGAGGTGGACACGCGGCGTTTCGGATGGCCGGCCCTTTCCCCCTCGAGGCCGGCCCTAGCCTGCTCCGGCCCGCAATCACCCGCCCAATTGACCGCAAGCGTGAAGCGGTACCCCATCTCGTGCAGCTCCCGGGCACCCCACGCCGACAGCCGCAGGATCGCAGGGCCGCTCAGGCCCCAGTGTGTCACGAGCACGGGGCCGCTTTCCCGCAGGCGCGTCCCGGGGACGCTGGCGGCGGCGGAGGCCGCCGATACGCCCTCAAGGCCCTCCAGCCGGGGGTCATCCACGTGGAACGTGAACAGCGAGGGCACGGGCGGCCTGATCTCGTGGCCAAGCGAGGCGGCGATCGCGAGGCCCGCTGACCCCTTTCCTCCCCCGGTGGCGACAAGGACGCGGTCCGCCAGGACAACCTCGCCGGTCGACAGGGCCGCCGAGAACCGCCGGCTCCCCTCGCCGTGGGCCCGCGCGAGCCCCTTTAGGCCGCAGCCCGTGAAAAGCCGGACGCCGGCGCGCCGGGCGGCAACGGTCAGGCAGTCAACGACGGTCGCCGAGTCGTCGGTGACCGGAAACATCCTGCCGTCCTTCTCCGCCTTCAGCTCGACGCCGCGCTCCGCGAACCACGCGACGGTCTCGGCGGGCCCGAACCTGTGGAACGGGCCAATCAGCTCGCGCGACCCCCTCGGGTAGCCCCCCGCCAGCTCCCTCGGGTCGTAGCACGCGTGCGTGACGTTGCACCGTCCGCCGCCCGAGATGCGCACCTTGGCCAGGGGATGCCCTGTGGCCTCGTGAAGCGTCACGTCCGCCGCGGGATCCGCCTCGGCGCACGCGATCGCCCCGAAGAAGCCGGCCGCGCCCCCCCCGGCCACGAGGATTCTCCTGCGCTCGGCCATGGGTGCTCCCGGCATCGCCGCTAGGCCCGCTTCACCGTCACGAGCGTCAGGTCGTCGCGCTGCACCGCGTCGCCCGCGAACCTCCGGACGCTTTCCAGCACGCCGTCGTTGATCTCCCGCGCGCGCCTCGTGTGGAGCGCGCGCACGACGTCGGCGAGGCGGGCGCTCGAGAACTCCTTCTCCTCCTCGTTCGGCGCCTCGGTGACGCCGTCCGTGTAGAGGACAAGCGTGTCGCCCGAATCGAAGGGCTCGACCTTGTCCTCGATCGCCGACGCGAACAGCTCGTCCGGGACGAGCCCCACGGGCATCCCCTCCGAGCGCACGAGGTGCGTGAGGTAGCTGCCGGTCGCCGGGTCCCTCCTCGCAAACAGCGGCAGCTCGTGGCCGCCGCGGGCGAACGTCACCTGGTTCGCCTGGATGTCGATCACGGCGTAGAGCACCGTCACATAGAGGTCGCCGTGTATGTCCGCGCCCATCGTCCGGTTGAGGTCGACGAGCGTCTGGGACGGAGAGATGTGCCTCGGGGCGATCTGCCGGAGATTCGTGCGGCAGACGGCCATGTAGAGGGAGGCCGCGATCCCCTTTCCCGACACATCGGCCACCGCCACGCCGAGGCGGGTCGGCGACAGCACGATCACGTCGAAGAGGTCTCCCCCCACGCGCTGCGCCGGGGCGTAGCGCGCGTCGAGGTCGAGCCCCGGGAACACCGTCGACTGCGACGGCAGGAGCATCTGCTGGATCCCGCTCGCGATGGAGAGGTCAAGGTCAAGCTGCTTGCGCTCGATCTGGAGGTTCAGCGTCTCGGCGTTGTGGAGCGCGAGGGCCGCCTGCTCCGCAAGGGACTGCATCAGCGTGCACTCCATCTCCGTGAAGAGGCGGTTGTCGACCGGGTTCGCGACGACGAGCACGCCGAAGAAGCGCTCCCGGAACCTCATGGGCACGGCGATCACCGAGCGGACCGCGAGGTTCGGGTCGTCATGCTTCACGATGCGCGGGTCCTGCGTCGCGTCCGCGATGAGCTCGCCGCGGCCCGTCTCCGCGACCCTTCCCGCGATCCCCTCGCCCACGGGGAACTCCTCGGACCGGAGCACCTGCTCGATGAACTTGGCCCGCGTGGTCAGCTTGCCCTTCACGTGGTCGGGCAGCGGCCTGTGCGGAGGAAAGAGGCCCTCGATCGCGACGCTGCGCATCATGTTGCCCGGGGTCCGCTCGAATATGCACGCGCTCAGGGCCCCCGTGCACAGGATCGAAGCGTGGACGATCCGCTGGTGGAGCTCCTGCCTGGACAGCCCCTCGCCCAGCGCCTCGGCCATCAGGTGCATGAAGTCGAGCGCGCGCTGGCGGTCCTGCTCGGCCCTCGCCCTCTTCTCGTCGCGCCTCTCGGACTCGCCCCTGAGCCGGTACAGGCCGAGGCTCAGCGTCGCGACGAGCAGCAGGAGACACGTGAGGAGGAGGGAGAACATCTTTGGAGGCCCGGGCCGCCCTGGGGTGGGCCGGACAGTGAACACGAGACTTCAGCCCTGCTCAACGCGGTTCTTCATGAAGACAAGCACGTCCTGGAACTTCCCCCGATTGGTCTCGTCGGCCGAAACCAGATTCTCATGGGCCTCGAGGACGAGGCGGGCGTTCTCCAGCTCGCCGCGCTCGCCGCTCACAAGCGGCGTCTTGCACGCCTCGGCGTTGACCCCCGCCTCGCTCACGTCCACGGCCAGCAGCTTGTGGAGCCCGAGGTTTCGGATGAGCTCGAGGTTGCGCTGGCCCATCCGCGTCAGGACGAGGCTTCCCTTCGGCGAGCATTTGCGCAGCTCGAGCGCGACGCCGGCAAGCACGCCGAGGAACGTGCTGTCCATGCTGGAGCACCGTAGAAAATCGATGACGAACCTCGTCTTTCCCGACTTGAGCATCTGGCTCACGAACTCGCGCAGGCACGCGCTGTTGAGGAAGCTGGCCCTGCCCTCAATGCGGATGACGACGGGATCCGAGTACGCGTCGACGAGATATACCGGCTTGGCCGTATCGGGGATCACGAATTGGCGATGATTTGGCGCAGGACGTAGGGCAGAATCCCCCCGTGCCGGTAGTAGTCGATCTCGATGGGGGTGTCTATCCGGCAGCGGACCGGAACGTCGAGGGTTTCTCCGCCCTTTCGGGCGATGTGAAGCGTGAGGTCCTGCTGGGGCCTGAGGGACCCTCCAAGACCGAGGACGCCGTAGGTCTCGGAGCCGTCGAGCCGCAGGGTCGCCGCGGTGGTGCCCTCCCTGAACTGGAGCGGCAGGACGCCCATGCCCACGAGGTTGCTGCGGTGGATCCGCTCGAAGCTCTGGGCCACCACGGCCCGGACCCCGAGCAGCTTCGTCCCCTTCGCGGCCCAGTCCCGGGAGGAGCCCGTGCCGTATTCCTGGCCCGCGATGACCACCAGCGGGGTCCCGCGCCTGCGGTACTCCAGGGCAGCGTCGAATATCGAGAGCTTCGTGCCCTCCGGCTGCAGGAGCGTGCTGCCGCCCTCCTCTCCGCCGAGCATGAGGTTCTTTATCCTCACGTTGGCGAACGTGCCGCGCGTCATCACCCGGTCGTTGCCGCGCCGTGACCCGTAGCTGTTGAAGTCCTCGAACGCGACGCCGCTCTCGACCAGGAACCTTCCCGCCGGGGAGTTCTTCTTGATCGATCCCGCCGGGGAGATGTGGTCGGTCGTCACGGAATCGCCGAAGATGCCGAGGGCCCTGGCGCCCCCCAGGTCCGCGATGGAGCCCGGCTTCATCGAGAAGCCCTCGAAGAACGGGGGCTCCTGGATGTACGTCGACTTCGGGTCGAACGAATACGTGTCGCCGGCGAGCGCCGGGATCTCGTTCCACTTCGGATTCTGCGACGCGAAGTCGGTGTAGAGCCTCCGGAACACCTCGGGCTTCAGCGCCGCCTGCATCAGCTCCCTCACCTCGGAGAGGGTCGGCCAGACGTCGCTGAGGAAGACGTCCCTGCCGTCGCTGCCCCGGCCCAGCGGCTCGCGCGTCATGTCGATGTCGACCCGCCCGGCAAGGGCAAACGCGACCACGAGCGGGGGGGACATCAGGAAATTCGCCTTGATGCTCTGGTGCACACGGGCCTCGAAATTGCGGTTCCCCGAGAGCACCGACGCGGCGACCAGGTCGTTCTTCACCACCGCGTCCTCGATCTGGGCCTGCAGGGGGCCCGAGTTCCCTATGCAGGTCGTGCAGCCGTAGCCGACGGTCTGGAATCCGAGCGCGTCCAGGAAGGGCTGGAGGCGCGTGCGGGTCAGGTAGTCGGTCACCACCCGCGAACCGGGGGCGAGCGACGACTTGACGGCGGGGCCCACCTTGAGGCCGCGCTCAACCGCCTTCTTCGCAAGGAGCCCTGCGGCCAGCATGACCGACGGATTCGAGGTGTTGGTGCAGCTCGTGATGGCGGCGATCAGCACGCTTCCGTGGCCGACCTTCGCCGTCCCCTTGCCGTTGAACGAGACCTCCGCTCCCGCCGATGCGAAATCCTCCGCCTTCTTGCCGAATCCGTTGTCCGCCACGGGCCGGGAGAACGAGCTCAGGAACTCCTGCTTGAGTCTGGGAAGCTCGATCCTGTCCTGGGGGCGCTTCGGGCCCGCGACGCTCGGGACCACGGCGCCGAGATCCAGCTCGATCTCCTGGGAATAGTCGATCTGGCCCTTCTGTGGAACGCCCCAGAGGCCCTGGGCCCTGTAGTAGGCCTCGTACACGGCCACGTGCTCCGGGCTCCGGCCGGTCGCCAGGAGATAGCTCGAGCACTCCGAGTCGATCGGGAAGAACCCCATGGTCGCCCCGTATTCCGGGGCCATGTTGCCTATCGTCGCGCGGTCAACGACCGGCAGGGCGGCGGCCCCCGGACCGTAGAACTCGACGAACTTGCCCACGACCTTCGCCTTCCTCAGGAGCTGCGTGACCGTGAGCGCCAGGTCGGTCGCCGTCACGCCCTCCCGCAGCGACCCGGTCAGGTGCACGCCCACGACGTCGGGCGTGAGGAAATAGACGGGCTGCCCCAGCATCCCGGCCTCCGCCTCGATGCCCCCCACCCCCCAGCCGACGATCCCGAGCCCGTTGATCATCGTCGTGTGCGAGTCCGTCCCCACAAGCGTGTCCGGATAGTGGATCCCGCCGGAGTCCTTCAAGAGGCCCTTCGCGAGGTACTCCAGGTTGACCTGGTGCACGATGCCGATCCCCGGGGGCACGACCTTGAAGGTCTCGAACGCCTGCATGCCCCATTTGAGGAACTGGTAGCGCTCGCGGTTCCTTGAGAACTCGATCTCGAGGTTCCTGGCCAGCGCGTCGGCGCTGCCGGCGAAGTCCACCTGGACCGAGTGGTCCACGACGAGGTCCACGGGCACGAGCGGCTCGATCACCTTGGGACTCTTGCCCATCCGCGCGGCGGCGGAGCGCATGGCCGCAAGGTCGACCAGCAGCGGAACCCCGGTGAAGTCCTGAAGCACGATTCGCGCGACCACGAAGGGGATCTCCTCGGTGCGCGCAGCCTTGGCCTGCCAGGATGCGAGCGCCCGCACGGCGTGCTCCGTCACCCGCTGGCCGTCGCAGTTCCTCAGGAGGGACTCCAGCACGAGCCGGATCGACACCGGCAGCCGCGAGACATCGAGCCCGGCCCCAGCCAGCGCGGGCAGCGAGTGGAACCTCAGCGAGGACCCGCTCGCTGAGAAAGTCTGGAGGGTCCCGAAGGGATCGTGCGGCTTGCTCATCGGGCGGCCCGCGGGATCACTTTGCGATCGCGGCCTTTATTGCCGAGAAGTCCGGGAGATCCTTTGGCGTCGCGGTCTGCTCGGCGTACTTCACGACGCCGTCCGTCCCGACGACGAACGCGGCCCGGGCGGCCGTGTCGCCGATCCCGGCGAGCCCGTGAAAGATGACGCCGTAGGCGGCGGCCACCTTCTTGTCGAGGTCGCTCAGGAGCGTCACGCCGATCTTGTTCTGCTTGGCCCACGCGGCCTGAGCGAACGGGCTGTCGACGCTGATCCCGTAGACCGCGGCGTTCAGCCCGGAGTAGTCGCCGAGCCCGGCGCTCACGTCGCACATCTCCTGCGTGCAGACCCCGGTGAACGCCAGGGGAAAGAAAAGGATGAGCGTCTGCTTCTTCCCGAAGTTGTCGCTCAGCTTCACGTCTTTGAGTCCGTCCGCCGTGGCGGTCTTGAGGTTGAAATCCGGGGCCTTGGTTCCTGTGGCTATAGGCATGGTGGAGGATGGGTTTGCGTAGGGACTGAGTCGTGGAACGCTCCGCGCCGGAGCGATCCGAGGGAAGGTGTAACGTGGCTCAGGGTCTCCTTCTCGGCAAATCGTTTTTTCCACGGCCCCCCGGAGGGTCACAAAATCCCTTGCCGCCGGAGCCCCCGGGGGGCTTCTTGAGGGGCCCAATGACGATCATCGACGAGCTGAAATGGCGCGGCCTGCTGGCTGACTGCACCGACCTGGGGGCGCTTGGCGGGCGCCTCGCCGCGGGTCCGGCCGCGCTCTACTGCGGGTTTGACCCGTCCGGGGACTCCCTCCACGTGGGCTCCCTGGTCGGGCTGCTCATGCTGCGCCGGTTCCAGCTCCAGGGCCACCACCCCATCGCCCTTGCCGGAGGGGCCACGGGAATGATAGGCGACCCTTCGGGGAAGTCCGCGGAGCGCAACCTCCTCTCGCGCGAGCGGCTTGACCGAAACCTTGCCAGCATAAAGGCGCAGCTTTCCAGGATCCTGGATTTCGACTCCAAGGTGAACCCGGCCCGAATGGTGGACAACGCGGCGTGGACGGCGGGGGTCGGGTACCTGGATTTCCTGCGCGATGTGGGCAAGTATTTCACGGTCAACATGATGGTGGCCAAGGAGAGCGTCAGGGCGCGGATGGAGGGCGAAGGCGGCATCAGCTACACGGAGTTCAGCTACATGCTCCTCCAGGCGCACGATTTCTACCACCTGCGGAAGTCGCACGACTGCGAGATCCAGATCGGCGGTTCCGACCAGTGGGGCAACATCACCGCCGGAACGGAGCTCATCCGCAAGAAGCTGGGCGTCCAGGCCTGGGGCCTGACCTTCCCCCTGATCACGAAGGCGGACGGAACGAAATTCGGCAAGACCGAGGACGGCGCGGTCTGGCTCGATGCGGCGAAGACGAGCCCGTACCGGTTCTACCAGTTCTTCATCAACACCGAGGACAGCATGGTGCCGGCCTACCTGAGGAAGTTCACCCTGCTGGCGCCGGGGGAGATCGAGGCGCTCGAGGCCAGGCACCTCGCGAACCCGGCTGCCCGCGAGGCCCACCGGGCCCTCGCCCGGGAGGTGACGTCGATCGTCCACGGAAGGACGGCCTGCGACGACGCGGTCCGGGCGAGCGAGATTATGTTCGGGGGCGGACTCGACGGCATCACCGAGGCCCTGTTCAAGGACGTGGCCGGCGAGATCCCTACAAGGGCCCTCGAGCGGTCCCGCGTCGAGGGCGCAGGCTCCCCGCTTGCGGACCTGCTCGTCCACAGCGGCCTGTGCCCCTCCAAGGGCCAGGCCCGCAAGGACATTGAGGCGGGCGGGATCTACCTGAACAACGCGCGGGTCGCCGAGGCCACCCGCGCCGCCACCTCGGGCGACCTGCTTTTCGGGCGCTATCTCCTCCTCCGCAAGGGCAAGCGCAGCTACTGCCTCCTCCGGGCGGAATAGGTCAGAAGAACATCGCGTCGCTGAGGGCGTTCTCCTGCGTCAGGAGCGCGACAGACGCGGGCATCACCGTGCGTCCCGATCCGAAGTCGGCGTCAAAGGTCGCGTGGGCCGTCGCCAGGTCGGCCTTCCAGGAGAAGGACCTCTTGTCCCCGTAGGCGAAGCCGAGCGAGAACGCCCTGGGGGCCATGTCCCCCGGCTGCGCAATCTCGATGGTCTCGGCGGCCATGCCGCAGGCGCCGATCCGGTCCCTTATCCACCATAGGAGGACCCGCGCCTCGGCAACGACATCCGGGCCGTGCGCGAGCCTTATCGACCGGAGACCCTTCGCGAGGGACTCGACGGGATAGCGGCTTAGGAACTGTCCGAGCGACTGGCGCACCGGCAGGAGGCGCGCGAACGCCAGGTCCCGGACGTTCTCCGGATGCGGCCACGCATAGCTGAAGGCGTCGGCGGGGGCGGTCGCGCTGTCGAGCAGGATGCGCCGAGCCGTGGTGAGGAGGTAGCGGTAGTCGGCGAGCTTGGCGGACTCGCTGAACCGGTGGGCCCAGTAGTACATGGGAAGGTCGGTCGAGAGGCATATCGACACCTGGCTCTCAAGGTGCACGCGCGCCGAGCGCGGGTAGCTGAGCATCACGAACTCGCAGCAGCGGGTGTCATCCGCGGACTTCCCGACCGAGCACTCGCCGTAGACCTTCGCTCGCATCGTGGTGACACCGGCGTCGTCCATCAGGGGGCACATGACCACCACCCGGCTCGGATAGCGCCTCGAGAACCGGACCGCCGTCTCGAACTGCGCGACCGCGTCCGCGGCGTCCGTCTTGAAGCCGAGGTGCAGCACGAGGTTTATCTGCGTTGCCATCGACTGCTCGCCCGCGGGCGAGGGCTTGCCGGCGGAGGCGTCGCCCTCCCACATCTGCGCGAGCCCCTTTTGAATCGCGCCGACCGGGACCTCCAAGCCGGGGAGCGCCTCGAAAATGCGGGACATGGCCAGGTCGCCGTCGGCTTCAGGGCTGGCGCCAGGCGTGGCCCCTGGACGCGATCAGCTTTTCGCCACCCGGGGGCCCCCAGGAACCCGCCGCGTACTCCTCCATGCCCTTGCGCCCCTGCGACTGCCAGGAGTCGAGGACGGGCGTGTAGAGCTTCCACGACGTCTCCGCCTCGTCGCCGCGGATGAAGAGCGTGCCGTCCCCGATCATCGCATCCAGGACCAGGCGCTCGTAGGCCTCGGGCGTGTTTGAGCCGAACGTGGTCGCATACCGGAAGCTCATCTTCACAGGCTGGGTCCGCGTCTCAAGGCCCGGGACCTTCGCGTTCAGGATCAGGCTCAGTCCCTCGTCGGGCTGGATCTGGAACGAGAGCGTGTTGGCGGCCAGGTTGAAGCCCTCCTTGCGAGGGAAGATGGTCCCCGGGGCGCACTTGAACTGCACGGCTATCTCCGAGACCCGGCGCGCCATGCGCTTGCCGGACCTCAGGTAGAACGGAACACCCTGCCACCTCCAGTTGTTGATCGAGAGCCGCAGGGCCGCATAGGTCTCGGTGGCCGAATCCGGGGCGATCCCCTTCTCCTGGAGGTAACCCGGCACGCCCGCGCCCCCCGTCATGCCGGCCGCGTACTGCGCGCGGGCCGTGTCCGCGCCCGGGCCGAGCGCGATCGGCTCGATCGCCCTGAGGACCTTGACCTTCTCGTCGTGCAGGGCCTCGGCCTCGAAGGAGCCCGGGGCCTCCATCGCGGTCAGCGCGAGCAGCTGCGTCGTGTGGTTCTGGATCATGTCCCGCAGGCACCCGCTCTGCTCGTAATAGCCGGCGCGCGTCCCGACGCCCTGGTCCTCCGCCACCGTGATCTGGACGCTGTCTATGTAGTTGCGGTTCCAGATGGGCTCGAAGATGGCGTTGGCGAAGCGCTGCACCAGGAGGTCCTGCACGGTCTCCTTGCCGAGGTAGTGATCAATTCGATACACCTGGCCCTCCTCGAAGACCGAGCGGAGCTCGGCGTTGAGGGCGCGGGCCGAGTCCAGGTCCCGCCCGAAGGGCTTCTCGATGATGACCTTCGAGTGGTGGGGCCTGCCGAGGTACTTGCCGCCGAGGCCGCTCGCCCCCAAGTTCTGGATGATCGGGCTGAAGACCGACGGCGGCGTCGAGATGTAGAAGAGGCTCTGCACCTCGCTGCCCACGCCCTTCTCGATGTCCTTGATGTGGGCGGCCAGCCTGTCGAAGCCCGCCTTCTCGTCATATCCCCCCGAGACGTACGAGGTGTTGGCCGCGACGCGCCCCCAGACCTCCGCATCGAGCTCGCGCCGGGAGAACTCCTTTATCGCCGCCGCGGCGATCGACCGGAACTCCTCGTCGGGGATCGCCTTCCGCCCGAAGCCCACGAGGTGGAAATCCGCCGGGAGAAGGTTGTCGAAGCTCAGGTTGTAGATCGCCGGGATGAGCTTGCGCGCCGTCAGGTCGCCCGATGCGCCGAAAATGACGACGACGGTCGGCGGGGCGCCTCGGTGCTTGCTGAGCCCCTGCAGGAATGGGTGCCTTTCTGGGTCGGCCATGGCAGTGCGTGATTTTTTGCCAAGTCCGGGGCTACGCAAGGGAAATGGCTCCGGACCCCGCGGGGAGCGTTTCTCGTTGCGGGAAGCCTTCCTCGATGGCAGTCCCTTGATACATACCGAGTATGGCCGCCCCCTCCATTGCGAGCGCCCTGAGGCGCTCACTGCTGATCAAGATCATCTCCAAGCCCGCGCCGAGCAAGGAGGACGTGGCGTCGGTCATCGAGCTCACCGCCTCGAAGGTCGTCGAGGCCCTGCAGGCCCAGTCGATGACCCTTTACCTTGTCGAGGGCAACGACATCGCGTTCAAGCAGATCTACTACTCGCCGTCCCTCTGGAGCGACGACCCCAAGAAGGAGAAGAAGTTCAAGGAGATGGAGGCAAAGCTCCTCCAGCTCAAGGTCCCGGTCGGCACGGGGATCGTCGGCAAGGTGATACAGTCGGGGGAGCCGGTTTTCTTCAGGCACACGGAGAGCCAGGCGCCCATGATGGCCTCCCTCGCGAAGACCACGGGCTTCGAGGTGAGGTCGATGCTGACCGTTCCGCTCAAGACCACGATTACCCTCGGCGCGATCCAGACCCTGAACAAGGAGTTCTCGGCGGGCACGAACGGGGAGTTCACGGAGGCCGACCTCAAGCTCCTGACCGAGGTCGCCGAGTACTCCTCGGCCCTGATCCACAGGATGATCGACCCGAAGTTCCAGCTGGGTCCCGACGACACGGCGCGCTTTG
>Ga0265318_10001707_pt1 | contig 12578 bp, 15 predicted proteins | sample 4821metaG_FD_192431 | JGI IMG/M metagenome (GOLD analysis project Ga0265318, IMG submission 192431) | Rhizosphere microbial communities from Carex aquatilis grown in University of Washington, Seatle, WA, United States - 4-8-21 metaG | ecosystem: Host-associated > Plants > Roots > Rhizosphere >... | reverse complement strand
TCGCGGACCAGTTTCAGCCTCTTTCATGGTCACATCCTGGATAATCGAGGCGTGGGTCGTGGGAGTCGACCGAGACGTGCGGGTCCCCTGGCTCCAGGAGCGAGGCGCAGTCCGCTCGCTTCGCTCTGAGTTGTCGTTCAGAGGACGGTCAGGCAGTCGAGCACCTGGGTAACTCCGGGCGTGGCCCACACGGCCTGCTCGACGGCACGCCGCTCATTCCACGCAGTGACGCTGCCGCGCAGGGTCACGGTGTTCCCGGTAACGTCAATAAGGATATCTTGAGCCTCCAGCGTCGCGTTGCGCTTCAAGGCACCCTCAATGTGCTTCTTGACGTCGAGTGTCGAGACACGTGGGTTCAGTTCGACGTGGTTGCTGATCCCTGTCACGCCATTCAAGGAGCGAATGGCAGCTTCAGCGCCGATTCTCTGGTAGTGCCAATCCAAGTTGCCTGTAAGGGTCACCCAGCCGTTCTGGACCATCGCCTGCACCTTGCCGTCGGGGACCATTGTGCTCCACTTCAACGAGTTGACCACACGCTTGGCGATCTCATCGTCGTCGGTGCCGGAACTGCCGACCCGAACTTCGATCTCCTCAGCGATGCCCCTTACGCCTTTGAGGGCGCCCACGGCCTGCTCAATCGCCCACTTCTGTGTGTAGGTTGGAACATGCCCCGTAAGGGTAACGATGCCGTCCTCGACCGCAACGCCGATGCCGTTGTCGTCGATGCTCGGCTCAAACGCGATTGCGTCGATCACCGCCGCCTTCAAAACACTATCCTTCATAGCAGTCTCTCCATCATCACCGGCGGATGTCCCGCGGGGCTCGAGATGAGCATGACCGGCGGGCCTGCCGGTTGATGCACATCAAGCGGCCGTTCGATATGCTGGTCCATGAGGCGTGCTCAGCTGCGCGTCAAGAGCGGTGCGTACCTGAGCCGGATGTGGCGTCAGCCAAGACTACCGCTGTTCGCTCTGATTGCGTTCCTCGCAACCTGCGGCCTTGCCCGCGCGGGTCTTCATTTCGTCACTTCGTCGGCCTTCGTAATTCGTCTTGCCAATTGATCGACATCAAGTCGCCCGTCGGAGGACGTCGCTATCGTCAAGTGATTGAAACCGCATTCCATTGGAGCGAAATTATGGGACAGTTCGAAGGCAAGGTCGCTGTTGTGACCGGGGGGGCATCGGGCATCGGCGAGGCGATCGTCAAGGAACTCGCCGCCGGCGGCGCCAAGGTGGTCGTGGCGGACCGTGACAAAGCGGGCACTGATCGCGTAGTCGCGGCGATAAAGGCCGCCGGCGGTGTCGCCAGCGGGTTCACGATCGACGTCACGAGCCCCGAGCAGAACGCCGCCATGGTCGCGTTTGCCGTGGACACTTTCGGCAGGTTAAACCTCGCGGTCAACAATGCCGGGATTGGCGGCCCATCTGCGCCGACTGGCGAGTATCCGCTCGACGGCTGGAAGGCTGTGATCGATATCAACCTCAACGGCGTCTTCTATGGGATGCGTTATGAGATTCCGGCGCTACTGAAGTCTGGTGGCGGCGCGATCGTCAACATGGCCTCCATCCTCGGCAGCGTCGGCTTTGCCAATGCCGTGGCCTATACCTCCGCGAAGCACGCCCTGCTCGGCATGACCAAGGTCGCCGCCATGGAGTATGCAGCCAAGGGCGTTCGCATCAATGCCGTCGGACCAGGCTTCATCGACACCCCTCTGCTGTCCAAGAACCTCGACGCCAACACGCTCAAGTATATCGCTGGCTTGCATCCGATCCAGCGGCTCGGCAAGCCTGAGGAAGTCTCGGCGCTGGCCTGCTTCCTTCTGTCGGACCGGGCCTCGTTCATCACCGGGAGCTATCACTTGGTTGATGGCGGCTATGTCACGCAATAGGCACACGTCCTCGATCAGAATGGTGACAGACAACTGCCAGCTGGATCTTCGCTGACCCCTGCGCCGAGGGCATTGGCGGTGCGCGCCGGCTGGCGTCGCGACGAAAAGGTGCAGGCTGTTGGTGGTGGGCGCCTTCGGCCACAGCAGAGTGCGCGGATTCGGATTGGGCGGTCCAACCAAGTAGGTGCTGTCGCCGCCTACCCACCCCGTGTCGCACCACAGCACCGCGGGCGGCTGGTGCCAGCGCCTCTCGTCGCAAGGAAAGTCTTTCGCGAATGAAAGGCACCGGGGTCGACATGAACTGAACAAGAGCTGGCATCTGGCTAACCCGATGCCGACACATCCTTCGTTCGAGGAGCGCCTCGATTGGCACCAGCGTCACGTCGAGAACTGCGGTTGTCGCGAAATGCCCGAGAATGTTCGGCGCGAGATTGACGCCCGGCGCAAAGCGGATCGTCCGCCTGTGCACAGGTAGACCGCGCACACAAAGGCCAGGCTGACTTCGCCTGTGTTGACCTGCATCAAGTCCGCCGCTGATGGCCCCGCTACTGTCGGGTATTCACGCCGATCTGCTTCTGCGGGAGCTGAAACCAGAAACCTGCCTCGACGACGCAGGTTCACGAACGACTACCTGGGAGTGCACCATGGAACTGGATCGAATTGTCGGTGACACTGCACCTCGCCGCAGGCGCTCAGCAGTGGTGACGCCACCGACGGCAACAGCGTCCCCGGCCAGTCACCCTTCGCTGCAACCCGCCGGCCCACCGCGGGCGGATAACTTCGTGGACCATCCAGCGCTGCCCAAAGTCGATGTTGCCGAGGTGTTGGCGACTGAGGTTCGCCACGGCAGAAGCAGGAAGTTTGTTACCGGGTTGGTCGTGGTCGCAGCTGTGTTTGTGGTGCTCGGCGCGGGCCTATGGGCATGGTCTTCTTTGCAGGCTCACTCGACCAACGATTTCACCACGGATCAGGTGACGCGCGGCGCAGTAACCGCGACGCTGGTTGCGACTGGCACTCTGCAAGCGACGACACAGATCGCGGTATCAAGCCTTACGACAGGCACGATCGCGTCGATCGACGTTGACTACAACCAAACCGTGATCAAAGGGCAGGCGCTGGCTCACCTCAAGATGGACGATCTCGCTTCGCGTCTCCGCCGTGCCGTGGCAATGGTCGACCTTCAGTCTGCAAACCGCGACGTGGCCGCCGCCGCGCTTGCCGACGCAAACGCTGCGCTGGCCCGCGCTAAAGGCCTCACGAGCGGAGAGATTGTCAGCGTGCGGGATATTGAGCTCGCAGGCACTGCTGCGCAGCGGGCGGAGGCCAATCTCGCCGCTGCGCGAGCCCAGCTTGGAGCAGCGGAGGCCGATCTCGCCGGTGCCCAAAGCGATTATGCCAAGGGGACGATCGTATCGCCGATCGACGGCGTCGTGCTCGACGTCAACGCCCATCCGGGCGACACGATCGGCACCGCCGCGGTGCTCACCTCGTTGTTCACAATAGCGGCAGACCTCCGGACTCTCGAGCTCGATGTCGATGTCGACGAGGCGGACGTGGCGCAGGTCAAGGTTGGTGACAAGGTGGTGTTCACCGTCGAAGCCGCCCCCGATCGCGCGCTTTCGGGAATTATCCGTCAGGTTCGCTCGGGACCGACAGTGACTGACGGTGTGACGAGCTACAAGGCGGCAATTGCTGTCGATAACCGGCAATTGCTTCTGAAGCCAGGTATGACCGCGACGGCGGAGATTTCGACCGATGAGGCCGATAATGTCCTGACCGTTTCCAATGCCGCCCTGCGCTTTACCCCCGCGGCGACCCCTTCGCGTGGACTGTTCGGCTCGCTGGCACCGCAATCGACCATCGAGGCACCGCTGGGCGGCCAGGAGCATGTCTACGTCCTGCACGACGGGCAGCTGAAGGTGACGAACGTCACTGCGGGGCTCAGCGATGGACAACGTACGGCCATCGTTGGAGGCGACCTGGCGCTTGGCGATTTCGTGGTCACCGGCGTCAAGGGGCACTGAGATGCTTGTTGAGGCGCCGAAGCCGCTGATCGAGCTGCGCGGCATCACCAAGATGTATGGCCAAGGTGAAGCCGAGGTGCGCGCGCTCGATGGGCTCGACCTGCGCATCGATCACGGCGAGTTCGTCGCCATCATGGGCCCGAGCGGTTCGGGCAAGTCTACGGCCATGAACATCGTCGGCTATCTCGATGCACCGACGAGCGGCAGTTATCTTTTCGACGGCGTGTCGGTCGAGAAGGCGACGCGTCCGCAACGTACTCTGCTGCGCCGAAGCTTCATTGGCTTTGTGTTTCAGGGCTACAACTTACTGTCGCAAAGCAGCGCCCTCGAAAACGTCGAGTTGCCGCTGGTCTATCGCGGCGTCGGCAGCGCAGACCGTCACAGATTGGCGACAGCGGCGCTCGCGCGAGTGGGCATGGAGGGCAGGCAGCGTCATTTGCCTTCGCAACTATCCGGCGGTCAGCAGCAGCGCGTCGCTATCGCCCGAGCCATCGTAACCAGTCCGGCCCTGCTGCTCGCCGACGAGCCGACAGGCAATCTCGATACCGAGCGGGCCAATGAAGTGATGAGCCTCCTCGTCGAACTCAACCGCGAGGACGGCATCACGGTGGTGATGGTAACGCACGAGCCCGACATGGCGGCGTTCTGCAAGCGCCAGGTTCGGATCGTCGATGGCAAGGCAGAGATCGCTGCCGAACATGAGCTGCTACATGCTGTTTGAAACCCTCAAACTGGCGCTCACGGCCATCTGGCGCAATGCCATGCGTTCCGTGCTCACGTTGCTCGGGGTTACCATCGGCGTAGCCGCGGTGATCGCCATGGTCACGCTGGGACAGGGGACCACTGCCCAGGTGGGCAACAGTATCTCGAGCCTCGGCAGCAATCTCCTGATCGTGCGCCCGGGACAGCTCAACCAAGGTGCTGGGGCCTCGGGAGTCGGAGCGGCTAATTTTCACCTCGCTGACGCCGATGCGATCGAGCGTCAAGTCTCTTCAATCACCGCTGTAGCTCCCCTGAGCGCCACCTCGATGACAGCGGTCGTTCGCTCGACCAATCACGTGACCACCGTCGAGGGCGTCGACAACCGCTTCCTCACGGTACGGCAATGGGACATCGCGGCTGGACGCGCCTTCCGTGAGGGGGAGTTGGTGTCCGGAGCAGCGTCCTGCATTGTCGGGCGCGCGGCCGCAGATGACCTGTTTGGCGACGGGGCGGATCCCCTCGAACAGACGCTGCGGCTGAAAACCTTGGTCTGCCGAGTGGTCGGCGTGCTCGCCGAGAAAGGCGCTGGCAGCCTGGGATCCAATCAGGACGATGTGATCCTCATTCCGCTGCATACTTTCCAGCGGCGCATCTCGGGCAACAACGATGTGACTGTCATCTACGTGGCAGCTCAGGATGATGGGGTGATTACCAAAGTGCAGCAAGACGTCACATCGCTGATGCGCGAGCGCCGGCACCTCAGCGCCTATGAGGACGACGACTTTATGGTCATGGATATGCGGCAGATATCCTCTATGCTGGGCAGTGTGATGGGCGTGCTCACTGGTCTGCTTGCCGCCGTTGCCGGCATCAGCCTTCTCGTTGGTGGTATCGGCATCATGAACATCATGCTTGTGTCGGTCACCGAGCGGACTCGGGAAATCGGTATCCGCCTCGCCATCGGCGCACGGGAGTCGCAGGTACTGGGACAATTTCTCGTCGAGGCGGTGGCCCTTTCGATGTTTGGCGGCATTGCGGGAATTTTGCTCGGCCTGGGTCTGTCGGCGATCGCCTCGCGCCTGCTCGGCGTGCCCCTCATAGTCGACTGGGGATCGATCGTGCTGTCCTTTGGCTTTTCAGCCGTCGTCGGCGTCGGCTTCGGATTCTTCCCCGCCCGCAATGCGGCCCGCCTTGATCCGATTGAGGCACTTCGGCACGAATGAGGCCATTTGCCGGGACGGAACCTACATCGCGCAGCGCCTCCCCCATCATGTTCTGTCCTTTGGAAATGCGAGCGGCGCGTATCGGGGATGGACGCCCGTACACGATCGGCAGAATTGCAAGCGAGTGAGGGGACCGACATTGACATCCGACAATTCGCATTGCCGTTTCGCGGGTCGCGTTCGACGAAGTTGGACGGGCTCATTGATCGGCTACACTGCGACGCCCCGATCTCAGTCGACGTCGCCCTTTTCCGGTGCCCGCTTCCATCCGGTCAGCATGGCGCGCACAAGATTCTCCCGATGCCGAAGGCTGGCGACGAGGACACCGGCGAGATGACCGAACACGAGTAGGAGCAGTCCGTGGGCGATCCAGTCATGTGCCTTGGTCACCCATTCAACGCCCCAGAACTGGTCGGTCGTCATCATCCAACCTGTGAGGGCGGTCAGCGACATAGTCGCGAGTAGCGCAAGGATCATCGCGCCACCTGCTGGGTTGTGACCGATGTGACGCGCCTCTCGTCCTGTGGTGATATCACTCAGATAAGCGAGAACAGTCCTGGGCGGGCGGGCAAACTGGGCAAACCGTGCATAGTGCGTTCCGACGACCCCCCAGATTACCCTTAGCGTTACGAGAGCCGCGGCCGCGTAGCCCGCGACGTGGTGTACCTCTTCAGAGCTGTGCGAGGTGAACCAGGCGACGACGAAGCTTGTCGCTAGGCTCCAGTGGAAGATCCTCACGAAGAGATCCCAGACGCGCACCGTTTGGCGCGCGTCCGAGGTCTTGCTGGCGCCGGGGTCAGCCTTCGCCGGCTTCGGCATTGGCGACCTGCTGAAGCGTTTCGGCATTGTAGGCGTTGTTGATCTTCTTGCCCGTCTTATCGACGGCATAGACCTCATAACAGCCCTTTTCGGTTTTGATCTGACGGACCGTCAAGCCCTGCGTTTTCAGCATGTCTTCGAGCTTGGTGGTGGGTTGAAACTTCGACGGGTCAGCGGTGCTACATGTCGCGTCGGCGGCGAATGCCGGAGCGGCCACAGCGATCAGTGCCAGGGCAATCAGGCTAGAGCGAATCATTGGAAGTCCCTTTGCTAGAACGAATGTCCAGTTTCTAGGCAACCAACCTGACGTGGAACTGACGAGGGTTGCGAGTTTCTGAACCGCGATCACGCCATGTGTCGTTCTCAAGGACCTGGGATGATTATTAGCCATTCCCTCCGGCCTGACGGAGGGCGCTCCGCAGCGACTGGATGTAGGCGCCACTGGTGAGTGTCGCACCGGAAACCACATCGATGTTGGCGGTAGTTGCCGCGGCCACCGCCTCTTGCCTCAGGATCGGCAGAGCTCGGCTATTGATGGAGCGCGACGTTCGGCGGTCCTGGGGGTAGTCGAGGACTTTGACCGCCACGACTTGATGAGCGCTGATCGTGATCTGAACCTTGACCTGCCCATAGTACGCGTCCTCTTGGGTGCCCACATAGGTCCCGTCCACAAAGCCACTTGCCTTGCGCACCAATCTGGCAGCGGCGACAGCCGAACTAGGCGCCCGAGGGGGAGTGGGCCGGATCCGAGGCAGCGGTGGCTTGACGGGGTCGGCAAATGGCTCCGCGATATCGGCCGACGGTAACGGTGCCCTCGCGACTGGCAATTGGCTCACGATTGTCTGTGGCTTTGTCGTCGGCTTCGCAGCAACGGTGGCCGAAGGAGTGGAAACGAAGGTCTGCTCGTTTTCCGGCATCGGCTCAGCTGCAGCTATGTCCGCGCCAGGCGCCGGCTGCTCTCGAACGAAATGATGGACGGCGACAACATAAACGGCGGACGCGGCGATGAAGCCGGCTGAGAAGAGCATCCTCTTCATTGTGGATCGGCCCTTGGCGACAGCAGTCCCAGTAGTAGACACGAGCATCCTGACGCAAAGCTTACGAGCGGACCACGACGCCGTCACGACAATTGAGATAGCAACCGGCGTCGGACGCGCAGCTTCAAGCTCATGCGGTGGCTTCGGTACGGACCTCTAAGCGTAAGGTCCACGTCAGGCTTCCCCCGTATCGTTTGAGCTGTGGGGGGAGAAGCCGATGCGCTTGCTGTTGGTAGATGACGATGAGGTTCTCGGCAGTGCTCTGCGAGATCATTTGGTTGCGCACGGCCACCTGGTCGATTGGGCGAAACGGCTCGCACCTGCGTCGGATGCCGTATCGACGACCTCCTTCGACCTCATCCTCCTCGACCTCAATTTGCCAGACGGGCGTGGTATCGATTTTCTCCGGGCGCTACGCGGCCGTGGGGACGACGTCTTTGTGATTATCCTGAGCGCAATGGATCAATTGGCTATTCGTATCGACGGCCTCAACGCTGGAGCAGATGACTACCTCGTCAAACCCTTCGATCTGCGCGAGCTAATCGCCAGAGTAGCTGCAATAGGGCGGCGGCGCGGCGCCGATCCCAGCTATGTCGTGAGGATCGGAAGCCTCTCGATGGATCACTTGAAGCGCGCAGCAAGCGTTGATGGCAAAGCGCTAGACTTGACCCCCCGGGAATGGGCGGTGCTTGAGGCCTTGGCGCGGCATCCCGGTGTGACTTTGTCCAAAGCGCAGCTCGAAGACGTGCTCTCGATGCTCGGGGCGACGGTCGAGGGCAATACCATCGAGGTCTATGTCAGTCGCCTTCGCAAGAAGATCGGCCACGATTTGATCCAGACCACTAAGGGTCTTGGCTATCAATTGGCGCCACGGTGACGGCGCCCTACAGGCGCTGGCAAATCGAAGCGCTGCCGAACTCGGCGGCGCTTCGTCGTCGCTGTCGCCCACTACTTCGTCACGTCGAACTCGGTCCACATACCGGCCGCATAGTGCCCTGCGACATTGCAGATCAGGAGGTACTTGCCCGGTTTCAGGTTGACCGTCAGGGTGCCGGTTGCACCCGGGTCGAGTTCGGAGACCTCACCTTTGTCGCCAGCCTTGTCTTCATCGACCTTTTGATCGGCAGTGACGTAGGGCAATGGCTGCGTCGGATCAGCCAGGTACATCACGATCATCTCGTGAATGGTGTCAGTCGACGAATTGGTGACGTGGAAAGTCACCACGCCCGCTAGCGCGGTCGCCGGCGCGGCTTTGATGCCCATGGTCGCCTTTGACATGTCCAACCCAGGCGTCGCGTAGGCCATTCCCATCCCCATTGGAGTGGCCGAGCCCTTGTCCCACAGTGTCACATTGACGACGGTCGCAGCGAAGACAGCAGTTGACGACACGCACAGCGCGGCAAGTAGCGCAAGACGAACAAGGTTCTTCTGCAAGATGTTCATTTTGTTACCTCGTGAGCCCACCAGCGGGCTTGGCAGTTGCCTGCTTCAAACCACGCGGCGGCACAGGGCGTCTTGATCGGGATCAAGCGGTGGCAATCCCGGGCGTGAGCGGTCCGAGGACGACCGACGACGGCCTAGGCGTCGGGGACGCTATTTCGGAAGAGCAGACGCCACAGACCTTATGAAGGCCTCGCTCGACAATGTCGCACCAGAGACGACGTCAACTTGCGTGCTCTGTGCCGAGACAATCTCTTGGGCCAAAATCGGCAGGGCTTGCCGATTGATCGCAATCGACGTCCCCGTGTGAGAGGGGTAGCTCAGCAGCTTGAATCCGGCGATCGCGCCGTGCTGGATCACCACTTGCACTTGGATGTTACCGTAGTAGGCATCCGCGCTTTGGCCAGTGTAGGTGCCGTCGGCAAATATCCCCTGGCTGGACGCCGCGAGTGCCGGCGCCGTTTCCGCGACAGACACGGACGCGGCTATCGCGCAAGCCAATCCAACGAGCGGCAGCAGACGCGCCTCAAATTCCATAGCGACCTCCGAAGGTTTGCTGGTCGCTTCTCAACGGAAGCCAGCCTGACCGCAAAGACTGATTTCCGACCACGTCGTGAAGTGCGACGGATCCAAAGATTCCAAGGCTGGTGCCGGGGAGTTCATTTGACCACGAACTTCCCTTTTAGCCCCCGCTTGTCGTAGCCGGGCGCCCAGAAATCGTATTCACCCGGACGGATAGGTACAAAAGTGAGCTGGAACGTCGCGGCACCATCCAGTTCGATGCTGTCGACGCTCGGCGCGTGAACTTGAACATTGTCGATCGTCACCTTTTCAAGCCAGGCGTTGCGAAGCAACTCCGGCATGACGATCGACAGATTGTCGGCGCCATCATCGACCGTCACATTAAGGCGATAGTACTTCCCAGTTTGGAGATCATATTCCGTTTGCGAGAACGCCAGTTTGGTCGTGTCGATCTTGAGGTCGGGCAAATCGACGCCGTTCGCCGCAAGATTGCCGTCTGCGCGCACGCTGGTGGCCATCACCAGCAGAAAGGTCGCCACCAAAATTCCCCGAGAAGTGACGCCCATTTTGGTTCTCCTTTGACCGCCCCGCGTCTGCGGGGCCGCGTACGATGGCGCCGCGACTAGGCCAGCCTCATCTCAGCGGTGCGACAACGCCTAAGGAGGTAAACTTTGAAACTGACACCTAGCTGACGAAGTTGCATTGGCCGGGACCTGTCGGTGGAGTTCCCCTGTCAGCGTGGCGTCAGGAATGAGTGTCACTGGCAGGACGGCTTAGGATACTCGCCGGATGAAAATCGACTGCTCGACAATTCGCTCCGAGTACCGCCGGCGGCATCCGTTGGCGCGCTGCGTCATCGCCATCGGAATTTCAGCTGTCGCTGCGACGACGTCCGCGGCCAGCGCTGCGGCGCAGTCACCCCCGACGCAGATACCCGCGACGATTGCCTCGAATCAGGATCCGGTGTCCCCAACGGTTACTTCACAGCCACCCGCAACTGACGCGCTCGGGGGGCTTGACGTTCTGATTGCCGACCGGGGGAACAATCGCGTTCTGCTTATTAGCGCGCAAAAGCAGATCCTTTGGGAGTACGACTTCGCGGGATTGAAGCCGAGGTCGGGGGCCGATGATGCGTTCTTTGCCGACGGCGGCAAGAGCATTGTCGTCAACCTTGAGCATGAGCAGGTCGTCGAAGTCATCGACATCGCCAGTAAGGCGGTTACCTGGTCGTACGGCACGCTCGGAAAACGTGGCTCTACTCCAGGGCTGCTCAATTTCCCCGATGACGCGTACAAGCTACCGAGTGGGGATGTCATCTTCGCCGACATCCGCAATTGTCGAATTGTTGATGTCGCGCCTGACAAGCATATCGTTCGCCAAGCTGGCACTACTGGCAGGTGTCGCGGCGGACCAACGACGCTTGCGTCACCAAACGGTGATAAGCCAATCCCAAATGGTCACGTGCTGGTTAGCACGATCGGCGATCATTCGTTGACTGAGCTCGATGAGACGTGGGCGCCCGTCTTCAAGCTGACTTTGCCGTTGCACTACCCATCCGATCCGCAAATGACGATGGCCGGCAACTTCCTCATCGCAGACTACGTTCGCCGCGGCCGGATTATCGAGATCACCCGCGACGGGAAGATCGTCTGGGACTACGTCGGGATCGGCGACGGACAACTGAACCGACCCTCGTTGGCAATCGAGCTGCCGAACGGCAACATTCTCGCCAACGACGATCTCAATCATCGGGTGATCGCCATCGACAAGGTCAGTAAACAAATCGTCTGGCAGTATGGCGTGACCGGCAAGGCGGGCGCGGCGCCCGGCTACCTTTCGATCCCCGATGGCCTGGACATCGAGGAGCCGCGCTCTTGATCACCCGCCTCGACGTTGCTGCGCGACTTTCGTTGGCGCTTTTGTTGGCGGGCATCGCTCTGCCGGGAGTCGCGAACGCGGCCAATGTTCCGATCGCCCACAAGATCGGCAGCGTCACCTGGCACGCTGCTAGATTTGTCAACCAGGACCTCGCCCTTTCGGGATATCTCCTTCTGCGAGCCGACGGCTACGTTCTCTTCTCAGATGAACCTAGCGGGGCGATCTCTGCGCACGACCTGCCGGTCACGGGTCACGGCATCGATACGGTGGTACCGAATGTCAGGTACATTATCAGCGGTCATTTTGTGCATGGCGGGCTCGTCGCCAGTAATGGCAACCCATACCATCTCGAATTGACCGCCGTACCGACGCAAGTGCACTGACGTTCTAACGCAAACGGAGTATTGAATGACCGATATTTCTCCGCCCCCGGTGCGCGGCCTCGGCCAAGCCGAAAAAACAGTACGGGTGTGGGACATTTGGGTTCGTATCTTCCATTGGAGCTTTGCCATCCTGATTGCGACTGCTTGGCTCAGCCATGACTGGGAAGGTCCGGCCCGCGGCTGGCATGAATGGCTCGGCTACGGCGCAGTCGGTCTGGTAGCCCTTCGGATCGTCTGGGGGTTCGTTGGCAGCAAGTATGCCCGCTTTGCGCAGTTCGTTCGCGGACCGCGCCAGGTGCTGGCCTATTCACTAGCGCTCCTCAAGGGTCGTGAGGGTCGGTATCTTGGTCACAATCCCCTGGGTGCCCTCATGGTGCTCTTTCTCTTGGCGCTATCAATCGGACTGGCGGTGACCGGGTTTGTCATGACTCAACGGGGCATGACCTTGCTTGGCCTCGATCGTCGCCCGCTCCGTCAGCTGCACGACGTCATGGGCAACCTATACGTCGTGGCCGTACCCATCCATGTCCTCGCAATAATCTTTGAATCGATCCGGCACCGCGAAAACCTGGTGGGTGCGATGATCTTTGGCAACAAGCGCAGCGGCGCATGACTGGAATGGTTACCAAGAAGCGCCGCGACATCTTCTATGTCGCTGGCAT
>Ga0265318_10001706_pt1 | contig 12598 bp, 11 predicted proteins | sample 4821metaG_FD_192431 | JGI IMG/M metagenome (GOLD analysis project Ga0265318, IMG submission 192431) | Rhizosphere microbial communities from Carex aquatilis grown in University of Washington, Seatle, WA, United States - 4-8-21 metaG | ecosystem: Host-associated > Plants > Roots > Rhizosphere >... | reverse complement strand
GCAGCATGCTCGCGGAAAGATGACCGCGCGAGAACGGCTCGCCGTGCTCTTCGACGACGGCGTGTTCTTCGAGGTCGGCGCGCACGGTACGCAGATGGGCCTCGCGGCCGGTCCCGACGGGACCGACAAGCCGCCCGCGGACGCGGTCGTCACGGCTTTCGGAAAGATCGAGGGGCGAATGGCGTGCTGCGCCGCCTACGACTTCACGGTCAAAGGCGGAAGCATCGGCTACACGGGCGAAGAGAAGGTGACCCGTCTTCGCGCAATGGCGCTGCGCGGTCGATGGCCGATGGTCTGGCTCATCGACTCGGCCGGAGCGCGCATCGACCCCGCCTCCGCGCATCCGGACAGCCTCGCGCTCTTCGCGGGAACGGGGCACCTCTTTCGCGAGCAAGTGGCGATGAGCGGCGTCGTCCCCCAGGTGGCGGCGATCTTGGGTCCGGGCGCCGCGGGAACGGCGTACATCCCGGGCCTCGCGGACTACGTGCCGATGGTGAAGGACGTCGCGAGCCTGGCCCTCGGCGGGCCGCCGCTCGTGAAGGCGGTCACCGGTCAAGACGTCGGGGAGCAAGAGCTCGGCGGATCGAAGGTGCACTGCGAAGTGAGCGGCGTCGGTGACGGCGAGTTCGACAACGACGAAGCTTGCCTGGTGGCCGTGAAGAAGTATCTCTCCTTTTTCCCGTCGCACTGCGACGAGCCTCCGCCGGACAAACCGTCCGACGATCCGGTCGACCGCCGCGAAGAGCGCCTGCTCGACCTGCTCCCCGAGTCGGCGCGCAAGCCCTACGACATGTACGAGCTCGTTCGCGCGATCGTCGATCACGGGGAAATTTGCGACGTGAAACCTCACTTCGCCCGGAGCGTCATTACCTGTCTCGCACGCATCGGGGGCAAGAGCGTCGGCATAGTCGCCGATCAGCCGATGCATCTCGGCGGCATCCTCGACAACGACTCGGCCGACAAGGCCGCCCGGTTCATCCAGATCTGCGACGCTTTCCAGGTGCCGCTCGTCTTCTTGCAAGACGTCCCGGGTTTCATGGTCGGATCGAAGGTCGAGCACGCGGGGATCATCCGCCACGGTGCGAAGATGCTCCACGTCATGGCCGCCGCGACCGTGCCCAAGCTCACCGTCGTCGTGCGAAAAGCCTACGGCGCGGGGTACTACGTGATGTGCGGGCGCGCGTACGAGCCGGACCTCATCGTCTGCTGGCCGACGGCGGAAATCAGCGTGATGGGCGCCGAAGGGATGCTGGGGATCGCGTCGAAGAAGCTATTCGGCGAGCAGGCGCCTAGCCCGGAGATGAAAAAGGCCGTCCTCGATCAGATCCAAAAGGGAATCGACGTGTACCGAGTCGCCGGCTGGGGGCTGGTGGACGACGTCATCGATCCGCGCGATACCCGCCGCGTCCTCGCATGGGGCCTCGAGCTCGCGCAGCACAAGCGCGTGGAGCGGCCGGCGAGGAAGCGCGGAGTGATTCCGGTCTGAGGGGCGACGCCGCGGCTATTGCGGCTCGAGCCTCGGGCGCCGCAGCGGACCCACTTTCCCAGCGCCACGGTGGAGGCGAATGACGGTGGGCTTGGTCGCGATCAGCGTGCCGTCGAACGTGCGGAGTCCGACCGAGACGCCCGACGCGTTGCGCGTGTCGAGCCGCGGTCGGACGATCAGGAGGCCGCTTCGGTCGAGCGCGCTTCCCCGGGTGCAATAGTCCGCGAGACCGATGTCGAGCGTCTCGGCGCCGTTCGGGGGCAACGACACGAAGAGTTCCTGAGTTGGCGCCGAGACCTGCGTGGGCCACTCGCAGTGCTCGATGCCGCCCGGGCCGATGACGTCGAAGGCGAGCACTTCCGGCCGAAAGCGAATGACGACGGTTCGCTCGGCTTCGTTTCGGAGAGTCACGGGGATTTCGATGTCGTTCGGCGCCATGGCGTCGACCGCCGCCGCGCCCTGAAGCGACAGCCGCGGCGCGTCTGCGTCGGCGTCTCGCGCGTGTGCCGCCACGGGTGCGAGCGGTAGGGACGGCTCGTCCGGGAGCGCGAACGGCTCCGACTCGATCGATTTCATCGGCCCAAGCTCTGGATCGATGCCCTCGATCGGCGCGACCTCGAACGGGGATCCGGCCTTGGCGCCGCCCGTCCAGCCAAGTCGCGCCACGACGACAGCGCCGGGAGCGAGCGCCTCGAGTTTTTCCCCGAAACAGTAGAGTCGAGGCTCGAAGCTCTCGGCATAGGCTCGCTTGGGGGGCAGCACCAGGGCGCGCTCCCGATCGCTGCTCGGTCGCAGGTCCTCCGGAAGCTCGCACCGAATGGGCGCGCGCGCGCCCCGCGGCGTCACCTCGAAGCTGAGGAGGCCTGCGTCGGCAGCGATCCGAACCGGGACTTCTCCCGCGTTCACGGCTCGCATCCTCCACGGGCCCCGCGCCGTCGTCGCCTCGATGAGGAGTTTCACGTCGGGAACGGGCTTCGGCTCCGGCGGGGGAACCTTGGGCTTCGCGGGTCGGCTCGTGGCCCGCTGAGGAGCCCCCCCCAGACTCGCCGTAGGCGCCGCGGTGAGAAGAGCGAGGCAGACGAGAGAAGCGAGCATGCTGCGAGTCGGTCTCCTGCGTTCCGTCATCGCCGGCCTGCCCTCGCGAGCTGGGACAAGCGTACATTTCCCACGATGTTGCGCAGCCGCTGGAGCTGCTGATCGCTTACGTTACCGCGCACTTCGATGCGCGCGCGATCTTTCGCTCTCACGATACGCAACGTGGCGCTCTTGATGCGCGGCCGGGAGGCGACGTCGCGCAAATCCTCCAGCACGCGCGGAGAGAGCCCTCCGCGGGTCACTCGAGTCTCGCCGTCCACGATCTCCAGGAGGGCGATCGTGATCGCAGCTCGCGCGTTCACCCACACGAGCAAGAGCCCGATCGCGACGCCGGCGGCGCACGCAATCAGGACCGCCATGTCACCCTCGGAGCGCTTCGAGGAGCTCGAGATCGGGGATCGCGACGGTGAAACGCGTCTTGACGATCCCGACGTCGAACTCCTCGAGCAGCCTACAGAGCGCGATGCCGTCGTAGAGCGCCACCGGGGGTGCTCCGGGGGCGGCGGCCTCTTCTCGAGCGCCCGATAGGATTTGCCCGGTCGTGACGAGCCATCCAGCGGTTGCGGGGCCGTAATGATGGAGGGCCCCGCGGAGGTCGGTCACGCGCTCGCGACCGATCTCGCGCCCGTCTTTGCGAACGACGATCGCCGTCGGGACAGCGTCCCCGCCCGCCTTGTGGACGGCCGAGAAATGCGCCTCACCGCCGGGGGATCCCGCGCGCCGCACGCTCTTGATGTTGGTCATTCCGACGCGCTCGAGCGCGAGCAGCGCGAGCTCGATTAGCGCGTGTCCGGGGAGCTCCTGAATTCGCCTCAGCATCGCTCGTCGCGACGCCTCGCGGTAGCGTTCGACCGCGGATACGACGTCCTGTTCGAGCCGAGGCAGCTCGCCGCCGAGCGTCCAGTCGGTCAGAGCGACCCGTCCGCCCGTCGCGAAGCGAAAACGCTGGCGCTGACCGCCCGCCGATCGACGCAAGTTGTCGGCGCGCATGGACGCGCTCACTTGCGCCATGACGAGCAGTGAGTCTCCCTGGACGCGGCCGCGGCGCGTCAGCGCCTCGCCTATCGCCCGTATGGGAACCGGGCCGGCGTTGCGGTCGAAGGAGGACAAGATGACCGCCGCGGCGTCTGCCAGATCCCGGCCAGCGAGGTCGTCGCCCTCGGCGAGGGGAACTTCGATGCCCGTGGGCTGGCCGTTGGCCATGATTTGCTGCCGCTCGCGGACGACCGGTCGCGGCGACCCGAACGCGTCGCCGTTTGCTTCGCCGTCCACGGAGATGATCGGCGTCGGCTGAATGGAACCCTCCAGGCGCGGTTGCGAAGGCTCGCCCGGCCGGGCCGAAGCCGCAAACCGCTGCTCGCCCGGAGGACCGGCCGAGGGCGCGCCGGCGGTCGCCTCGCCCTGCCCGCCGCGCCCGCGCCGCCGCCGCCGGCGTCGCCGCCGGCCGCCTTCACCCGCCGCCGCACCCGTGCCGCCCGCTTGTGGGGCGCCTCCGGCGGCGCCCTGCGCCGGCAGCGGTGCCAGGATCGGCTGGTCGTCGTCTTCTTCGTCGTCGAAGAGCTCTGCCCCGCTCGCGGCGAGATCCGCGCGGCGCGCCTCGTCGCCGGACACCGGCGTGTCGCGGTCTCCCGTCGACTCCGATTCCGCATACCCGTGGCCCTGTCCGGGAGAAATATCGTCGTCGTCCGCGGACGACGCGGCGTGCCCGTTGTCTTCGGCCTCCCGCAAAGCCGCCTCGATCTCGAGCGCGTTCACCTCGACGTCGGCCCCTTCGCCGTTTCCGTTCTCCACCGTTTCCGGGGGCGAGGAGGGCGCCGTCCTGCGACCCTTTTTGCCTTCCCATTCGCGAAGGGCAAAAATGCCGGGCTTCACCCGGACGATCGGGACCTCTTTGTCCTCTTTCTTGATGGCCGACGTGAGCCTGTGGCTCATCGTGACCTCCGGCGTCTTGCCGACGTGCGACAGAAGGTTCTTCGCGATCGCCAGCTCCGTAATCTCTTTGTAGTGTAGAGGCTTGCCCGCCTGGCGGAGCACCTCCGCAGCAGCTTCGATGAACGTCATTTCCCGCTCTTCACTCGGTCCCCCAAATCCCCGGAGACCCTCGTCGTACCCAGGGCGCTACCGGAGGCGACCCGCATGGCCGCGCCGACGCCCCAGCTCTCTTCCCTAGCTAACTTCCCACTCGGGTTACCGCACGCCCACTCCGGCCCAGCCTCTAAGGCGAGCCGCGCAGTCGCACGCTACCCGGCACTCTTTAACCCGCGCCGCGTCCGACGTCAAATGGCCCCGGAGGCAGTACGCTCGTCCGGATGCGCCTTCTAGCGAGCCTATCGCGGGACGAAACGCTCGATTTCCTGCGCAAATTCGTTCCGCTGGAGATCGAGCTTGCAAAAGAGGGCAAGGGGCAGCGTTTCTTCGCGATCGACGAACTCCGCGAGGTCACGCTCGTGCCCGGCCTGGGCGTCCGACTCGAGGGCGCCGCTCGCGTCCGCTGGCCGCTTCTTGGGCTTCACGTGCCGGTTCGGGCCAAGTCGCTCGTCGTGCTCCTCCGGCCGGAAGTCGTCACTCGCGTCGGCCACCCGTCTTTGGCCCTCTCGCTTTCCGTGGAGCGGGCCGATATCGCCTGGTCTCCGACACTGGTGAACGACAGCGTCGTCGAACGCGTAAACGAGGGGCTTCTGGCCCATCGAGCCGAGGTCGCGTGGGACTTCGCCAAAACATTGAGCCACGTATTCCGCCTGCCCGACGCCGTGACGAGCGCGGCGACCATCGGCCTGGAAGTCGCCGGAGGCGAGTTTACGGTCTCCGAGGCGTCGATCGAATTCGCGGTTGCGTTCCGTGCCGCGGTTGGCGGACGCGACCGCGGGTGAGGGCGGTCAGGGGGCCGGCGCGGGCGTGGGCTCCGCGGAGGGCGCCGGTTTGCTCTCCTGGAGCAATTCCTTCAGCCTCTTTTCGCGCCCTGCTTGGTCCGCGGCGTTCGTCATTTTGCCGAGGTCGAACGTCAGCAGCGGGAGCTGGCCGGCGTTGTACTCCGGGAGCTTTCCGTCCCAGTGCTCGAGGGCGCGATACTGGAGTACGGCCGGGGTCGTGGAAAGCCGAATGATCTCGTTTGCCTGCGCCTCGGCACGCGCTCGGATGAGGAGCGCGTCCGCCTCCCCCTGCGCCTTCTGTCGGGCTGCCTCGGCCCCCCCGTGCGCCTGCGTCACGGCCTGCGTTGCTTCGGCTTCGACCTGCGCGACCCGATTCTTGCTCTCGATGGCCTTCTGGGTGGCTTCCATCGCGCGGTTGATTGCGTCCATCACGTTCTGCGGGAGGCGCAGCGCCCCGTTGATCGTGAGCTGGTCGATCACGATCCCGTCTTTGCCGAACACGTCGCGGCACTTTTGGGTCACCTCGGCGAGCATTTTGCTTTTTCCGGCGCCGTAGATGTCCTGGACGGGCAGCTTCGAAGCGACGTCGTTGAAGGCCTCGCGCACCGTGTTGCGCATGTACCCGTCGGCGAGCTTGTCGAGGTCGTTCAGCCGGAATCGACCGTAGAGCCGCGGCGCGAGCGCGGGCTCGATGTGGAACGAGAGACCGATGTCCGCGCTGCAGTTGACTCCCTCGCTCGAGCTGAACGTGATCGACTCGTCGAACGCCCTACCCTCGTGCGCCGACTGGGTCCACACGACGTTCTGTACGCTCGTCGGAAAGAGAACGAGCTGTTCGGTCAAGGGGTTGTAGAGGACCCAGCCGGTCACGACCGGCATGTCTTGGACCCCGCGATCGGAGCCTGCGAGCTTGACCCGAATGCCGACGTGACCGGCATCGACCCGCGTCGTGGTCGAGCAGCCGAGGTAGAAGACGCCCACAGCGAGGAAGGCCGCCAGAGCCACGCGGCGAAGCGACCGCGCGGCGGAAGCTCCGTCGAAAGACACGATACGGGCCATAGTGTCACCCTTTCCGTAACAGGTTTGTCGAGATCAAAGCCAGCCGGCGATGAGCGCGATGCCCACCAGCACGAATAGCGCAGCGGCGACGCGCTTGGTGACGTTGACGTCCAGCATCGTCGCCGCACGATTGCCGACCCCGACGGCGATGGCCGTCACGAGCCACAAAGCGAGCGTGGCCGCGCAGAAGACCGTCACGGGCGAACGTTCGCGCGCAGCGAAGGCGGCCGTCGCGAACTGGGTCAGGTCCCCCCACTCCGCGACGAAGACGACGCCGAACACGGTCGTCATCGAACGCCAGAAGGCTTGGCGATCGGAAGAAAGCTGCTGATCTCCGCGCTCTTCGGCGGCCTCTTCCTCTCTTCCGAACCACATGACCACCGCGGAGACGAGAAAGACGGCGCCAGCCCCGATGTGGACTGGCCTCGCCGGGAGCAGCGACAGGACGCTCCCCGCGGCGACCGCGACGATGGTCTGCACGGTCAAAGCGAGCGCAGCCCCAAGGAACACGGGAAGCGGCTTGTGCCTTGTCGCAAGGACGAGCGCCGCGAGCGCGGTCTTGTCCGGCAGCTCGGCGACGAAGATGACGCCAAAGACGCAGGCGGCGAGCTCGAGAGCATGCACGGGCCCAACGCTAGAACAAAGGACCGGCCGCTGGCGTGGCAAGCGACAATTGTTTGGCGAATCTCCGCGTCTTACTGTTCAGTCACAACCTTCCCCATGCTTGCCGCCGCCCTTCGAATCGCAGCGAACGCTCTCTGGCCGCTCGTCCGCGCGTACAACACCCGCTTCGAGCGGGCGTCACCGCACCCGAAGTGGGCGCCCGCGCCGCTGCAGAAGCGCCGCGAGCGGACCTTCCCGCCGCTCGGCTGGCCGCGCGAAACCGACTCGCTCTGCCCGAAGTGCGTCGTCGAGGTCCGAACGGCGATCCTCGAGGGCCGCACCGACCCGCGGGCGCTCGTCGATGACAAGTCGGGCGAAATCCGCGCTCGAATCGCCGAAGAGGGCGGCATGCTCGTGATGACCAAGACGTGCGCGAAGCACGGTCGCGTCGAAGACGTCCTGTCGGTAGACCCCGCGTTCAGTGCCCGAGTCGAGAGCCTCTTTCCCGGACGCGACTTTCTCGCCCCGGCGACCAAGCTGCGCGACCACGGTACGTCGAGCATCAAGTACGGTCGTGGATCGGTGCTGACGGTGGACCTCACCAACCGCTGCAACATGATGTGCGATCCGTGCTTCATGGACGCCAATCAGGTGGGATTCGTCCACGAGCTCGGTTGGGAGGAAGTTCAGCGCATTCTCGACGACTCGCTGACCGTGACGCCTCGACGGCAGATGAGCGTGCAGTTTTCAGGCGGCGAGCCGACCCTCTCTCCCCACTTCTTGCGGGCCATCCAATATGCCAAGTCCGTCGGATACTTCTGCGTGCAGTGCGCTACCAACGGCATCCGCTTCGCGCAAGACCGCGAATTCGCCCGCGCGGCGAAGAAGGCAGGCCTTCGCCTCGCCTACCTTCAATTCGACGGCATCGGCGAACGGGCCAACGCCCATCGAAAAGTGGGCAACTTGTTCGACGTGAAGCTGCGCGCGATAGAGAATCTCCATGCGGAAAACATCGACGTGGTTCTCGTGGTGACCGTGGTGCGGGGCGTCAACGACGACCAGGTGGGAGACGTCGTTCGCTTCGCGATCGAGAACGCCGACAAGATTACGGTCGTTTCGTTCCAGCCCGTGAGCTTCACGGGGCGCGACGAAGGCATCTCCGACGAAGAACGGCGCGCCAAGCGGTATACGCTGTCCCACCTTGCGCACGACCTGAAAGACCAGTTGGGGGTCACCGAGCCGCTCCGCGACTGGTTCCCGCTTTCTTCGATGGGGCCGTTCGGAGACCTTACCGATTTGCTGCTGGCAGAGCGGTAGGACTGGGGGGAGCTGCAGTGCGGCTGCCACCCGAACTGCGGAATCGGGACGGCGCTCCTCGTGCACAAAAAGACGAGAGAGATGGTCCCTCTGGCGCAGGTGATAGACGTCGACGGGCTGCTCGCGGACATTCAAGAGATCAACGACGCCGCGCAACCCCGTCCGGTGACGCTGGCCCAAGTGGCGCTTGCCATGTGCCGCCGTTTTCGGGCGGAGGGCGCGCCGCGCGGCTTTGGACTGACGACGCTCTTCCGCCAGTTCTTGAGCCAGACGGGAGCTCGGGGCGGCGAGATCGGTGCGTATGCGGAAGACGCGCACGAGTTTTCGTGGCGAATCTTGTTCGTGGCCGGAATGTGGTTCCAGGACCTCTTCAACTACGACTTTCGCCGTACCGAGATGTGCATCATCCCTTACGGAACCCAACAAGGCGAGATCAGCTTCTGCGCGTACAACACCGGGGTCGGGTGGCGGCAAATCGTCGAGAAGATGCACGCGACGGCGACGCTTGCCGAGTGGCACAAATCGCAGGGGCGACACCCCATCTTCGCGAAAAACCAGGTCTTGCCCCTCCCCGCCGCCCCTCGAACGGTGCGGTTGCCTGTCGTCGGCTGAGCCGAGAAAGCTCACCCCATGCGCCCGGCCGCCATCGCGTTCGTTTCCGCTGCTGTCGCCGTCACGGCGGTCGCAGCCTACTTCGCCTTTCTGCCGGAGAGCTCCGGCACCATTGCATTTTGGATCTTGTCCGCGGGACCGACCCTCGCGTTGGCGGCGCTCGGCGCCGCGTGGGCCAATCGGGAGGACCTTTTGCGCGAGTGGATCACGCCGCAGTGGGGAGACTTCACGCGCGGCGTCTTCGGCGCCGTTCTGCTCTATGCAGTCGCGTGGGGGTTCGTCCGCCTCGTGGCCCCCGTCGGCTCTCCGCGAGAAATTTGGTTGGTGTCGCTCTACGGCGAGATAGGCGACCCGCGCTCGCTGCATGCCCACGGCCTCGCGATCGGCGCGACGATCGCCGGCGCGGCACTCGCCGAGGAAGTGCTTTGGCGGGGCGTCGTGACGCGGCTCGTGGCCGAGCGCGTCGGGTCGCGGACGGCATGGTTGTGGGCGGCGGGATTGTACGCGCTGGCCTACGTGCCCACCGCGTGGTCGCTGAAGGCGGCGTCGGAGAACGGAGGCGGGCTAAATCCCATGATCCCGCTCGCGGCCCTTGGGTGCGGCCTGCTCTGGGGCGGGATGGCGCGCATCTTCGGCCGGCTGACTCCGGGCATTCTCGCGCATGCCCTATTCGATTGGATCGTGGTGATGATGTTCCCGCTTTGGGGGATGGGAAAAGGAATCTGAAGCGCATCACGGCGGTCTTGCCGTTCAGCGCGACAGGGAGCAGGAGGTTTAGGCAGGTTAGGGGCCCCACCAGAACATTTCGTGGATTTGCTCTTTTCCGCCGTCGCGGGTGAGGGCGACTATCCGGTCGTCGGTGACCCGAACGACTGGATCGGGAAACGCGTCGCATGCGAAGAACGCGCTCTTCTCGAAACCGCCCGCCGACACCCAGAAGAGGTGGAGTCCTCCGCTGGAGGGACCCGCCATGAGCACCATGCGTCCCCCTCCGAGGACATGAAAGTCAATCCAGCGGAGCGCCAGGCTGGTGAAACGCTCGGGGCTCGGAAAGTCCTCTCCCAGGTCGCGTAACTCAGGAAGGTGCGCGCTCAAGTACTTGTGGAGGGTATCGTACCGAGGCTTCGTCAGCCGCGGGAGCTGCCGCAAGCCCGCGACCGCCACCGGAAGCTCCTCGGGCCGCGCGCAGGGAACTTCGACGTGCGTTCGGTAACGATCGGCCAGCGTCGTCCCTTGCGCGTCGCCGGCGAGCGACTTCAGCCACCAGTGAAAGACGGCAAGGGTGGCGTCACCGGCACGCGATCGCAGCTGGACGACGCTCTCCCACAACGGCCTTCGAACGCTCCACACGCCTCCATGCGCGGCGACGACGCATGACCCCACGTAGGCCGCCCCATGGATCGTCGCGTTGAAGAGGAGGTTGTCGGCGGTCCCGGGAGCTCCGCCCGCAGCCCAGGCGTCACGACGATCGGACGTGATCGCGGCGCTCAGGCGGTGCACGCTCGCGTCGCTGCGATCCAAAAAGAGGTCGGTGCCGAACAGCTCCCGGGCGATTACGATGAAGCGCTCGGTCGCGTCGTCGAGGTGCGCGACGATGAAGCGGTTCCGCCCCGGGTTCGCATCCGTGGCTCGCGCGCGCGCCAGGTCCGCGACGGTGCGTGCGTCCGGCGGATACAGCGGCAAAAAGAAGCGAGCGAAGAGTTCTTCGGCGTTCAAGAAAAAAGTCCTAGAGGAACCCGGCGGGAGGCAAGCCTGTTCGGTGCTCTAGCACGACGCGCTATGCTCGCGCGCCGCCGTGCTTACCCCTGACGTACGATTCGAGGGCTGGACCACCGAGGCGTGGCTTCGGTTCCTGCGTGTTTGGCAACCGCGCGCCACCGCCGAGCGTGACCCGACCGGGCCGCAGGGCGGAGTGATCGTCGTCCACGACGACGGCGAGATTCTCAAGCTACTCCACACGCACCAGGGAAGGCTCGACCCGGGGTCCGCGCTGCACCCGCAAGACGAAGGGAAAGCCCAGGCTCTGGCACTTCGCTCCGGGCGGCCCTCGGCGCTCGCCCAGCTCGCCCGTGTCCACGGCGCCAGCTGGGGGATCAGCATGCGCCTCGGAGCGCTCGACGAGGTGATGGAGCGCTTCGGTGCTCGCGCGAGGCGAGGCGACGATCTCACGATGCAGGCGCTGATGCTTGTCGGCATCGCCCGCGAGATGCTCGACGAGGGAGCGATCACGGCATGGCCGCAGCGCCTTCGCGGAGTGCCGCTCCCGACGCCGGTCATCGTTCGTCGCACGCTCGACGCGCTCTGCCCGGACGGACGCACCATTGCCCTCGGGTTGTTCGACGCCGGCGACCTGTGGACCGCGTTCGTCGCGCGTCGTCGGGGCCCGGCATTCGACGTCATCGCCGGGCCGGACGAGCTTCGACCCGCGCTCGGTCTGCTCTCCGGCGACTGGCGGCGGGACTACCGCCACCTCGCGCACGCGGTCGAAGACCGCTACGGGCCGCTCGGGTTCGGCTGCTTCTCGGAGCTCGAGACGTTCCGCGGGCTGCAGACCGACGGCCGCCCCGGAGCATGGAGCCGCGCGGTCGCGGTCCGCGACGTGGTCATCGCACCGATGCCCGCCGGGGTGCGCGTGGCGATCGGCTTCGACGGCGCCCGGTTCGCCCTCCAGGGACTGATGACGCTCACGGGCAGGATCGTGCCGGCCGCGCTCTTGGCGCCACTGGTCGATGGCGCGCGTTCGCGCATCGCGAAGCTCACGGGCAAGGACGTCGGCGCGCTGCTGGGGTTCGATCCGCTGGCGCTGCTCCGAGGACTGCTCGAGAGGTAGCGCGCGCGAGGCGAAGCTTGGCTATGTCTCTTCGCCAACGAGCCCGATGTCCTGGACGAGGCCACGGGATACGTCTGGGAGCACCGTAAGAACTGGCACATCGGACCCGCGATACATGAGCCGCGCGACCTCCACGGCCTGAGCGTGTCGGCTTGGCGCGGCGTCCTTGACGAGGGCGACCGCGCGAATAGGATCCTATTCGTGACCACGACGATCCACATTTCCGACGACCTCCTTGAGCGCATCGACCAGCGCGCGCGGGCGCTGGGAACGAGCCGCAATCGCGTCATCGTCGACGCCATCGAGACCAGCCTCGGTCCGACGGGTACGTGGCCGCCCGAGCTCGTCCGCATGCTCGAGGCGCCGGTCACTCGAAGGAGCGGCGACGAGCTCGAGAAGAGCCTTGCCGTGGTTCGGTCGCGCCGCGTCAACCGCCGGCACCCGCCCAAGCCGTGACCTACGTGCTCGACACGACCGTGATGTCGGCCTTGATGCGCGCCGACGCGGGGCCATCGAAGCGCCTCCTCCAGGCGACGCCGGCGCAGATCGCGATTCCTCAGCCGGTCATCGCAGAGATTCACTACGGCCTGGCCCGCCTTGCGCCCTCGCGCCGCCGCACCGACATGGAGGAGCGCCTGACGCTCCTCTTACGGACACTGCCGGGCATTCCGTGGAGCGACGAAGTCAGCCGGCGGTTCGGCGAGATCAAGGCGGGCCTTGAGCGCC
>Ga0265318_10001704_pt1 | contig 12601 bp, 8 predicted proteins | sample 4821metaG_FD_192431 | JGI IMG/M metagenome (GOLD analysis project Ga0265318, IMG submission 192431) | Rhizosphere microbial communities from Carex aquatilis grown in University of Washington, Seatle, WA, United States - 4-8-21 metaG | ecosystem: Host-associated > Plants > Roots > Rhizosphere >... | reverse complement strand
ATGGCTAACGGCCCAGGCATAATCACGCCGCCCGGGTTTCAGGCTTCCCCCTGGGAGGCTACCCCAGCCCCCAGGACCGAAGCAATACTACAATCCGAGCCCCAGGCTCCTATAGTTACCCTACCAACCGTCATACCGGCTGGTAGTACCACGCCAGAGCCCAGAGCAGACTTTGAGCCTTTCGCCAACCTAAAAAAGCACCGGATGAACCGAACCAGATGGGTAGCGGTTGCTACCGTACTGCTGGTTATGTTTGCCGGCCTGCCGTTTTTGCTATGGCCAAAGTCCAGCCCGACCCCAAACCTAACTTCCAGCAACATCACCGAGGTAAAGATTGGCGGCCAATCACTGCACCTCAACGTAAACACTTTCATAGAGCAGGGTAAGGAGTTCAGAACTACCGGCCCGGTAACCTTCCAGAACCAAACCAATTCTACCAGCGCCTTTGCCGTCCAGACCGCCTCTTCGGCCGACGTCTTAGCCATAGACACTACTAACTCCAAGATTGGTATAAATACCGCGCCGTCAGCTACCGGCGCCAGCCTCCAGGTAGCTGGCAACGTAGATATCTCCGGCCAATATTTAATTAACGGCCAGCCCTTATCCTTATCCGGCGTAGCTGGTGCTGCCAATGCTACCCTCCAAGGCAATACCTTTAACGGCTCTTCCCAACTGGTCCGTCTGACAGCCGGAGGGGTATTACCGGCGCTGTCCGGAGCCAACCTCACAAGCTTGAATGCTTCCAACCTAAGCAGCGGTACCCTAGCAGACGCCCGCCTGAGCACCAATGCCACCCTGCAGGGCAACACCTTTAACGGTGCTAGCCAGCTTGTTCAGCTGGATAGCTCCGGCATCTTGCCAGCTCTAAATGGCTCAGCCCTAACTAATGTCAACGCCATAACCCTACAGGGGAACGGATCTTCCTACTACACCAACGCCAGTAACATCAGCTCCGGGATCCTGGCCGACTCCCGCCTCAGTGCCAACGTAGCCTTGCTTAATGCTAACCAGACTTTCACTGGTAGCAATATCTTTTCCGGCCCCTTTAAGTTCCAAAGCGCCACTAACGCCCAAAATGCCTTCCAAATCCAAAACCAGGCCGGTAACGACAACCTGCTTATTGCTGACACTATTAATACCCGCATTGGCATCGGTCTAGCCACCCCCAACTACACCCTGGACGTCAACGGTGACGTCAACATAGCCAACAACCAGGTCTACCGCATCAATGGCGTAACAGTTTGTTCCAATGTCGGCTGTACCCCTAACGGCAACAGCAACGCCTATGTCCAAATACAAGCTTCCACTCCCGGCTCTGCCCAAACCGGCAACCTAAACATTACCGGCGCGGCCATAGCCGGAACTTTCGCTGGCTCCGGTCTAGGCCTAACTAACCTGGACGCCTCCCAACTGGCCGCCGGTACGGTTAACGACCTACGCCTGTCCTCCAACGTTACCTTACAGGGTAACACCTTCAACGGTGCTTCCCAACTGGTCCAAACTACCGCCCTTAGTTACTTCCCAGCCTTAAACGGTTCCCTGGTTACTAACTTAAACGCTTCGGCGCTGACTACTGGCACTGTTGATGATGCGCGTTTAACCAACAACGTGGCCTTACTCGACCGCACCGGCCAGACCTTTTCTGGTACTAACATCTTCCAAAACGCACTGAACATCACCAGTCTTACAAATACCAATAACGGCCACACCATCGCCATTGGCTTCTCGGGTACTTCTACAGGTGCCGTTACTTACAACTTCGATAATAGTGCTACTCCTGCTACTTACACTATTTGTTCTACAGCCGGTAACTGTGCCGGTTCCGGCGGTGGGGTCACTACCCCTGGCGGTACCATCAATCGGATAGCTAAATTCTCCGGCGCCCAAACTCTGGGTGACTCGCAAATCTTAGATAACGGCAGCCAGGTCTTAATTAACCAACTAACGGGCACCTACCAGCTAGACGTCGCTGGCGACATTAACTCCACTACCGGCCTAAGAGTTGGCGGCAACCTGCTTTGTACTTCAACCGGTTGTGGTGCTGCGGCCGGGTCAGGCAACTACATCCAAAACGGTACAGGCCTGCAGACCGGCGCCAACTTTAACATCCGTTCGGCTTCCTCTGCCGGCGTAGTAGCCGTGTTGGAAGGCGCCTCCGGCCAAACAGCCGACATCCTGGATGTTCAAGGCTACAATGGCGGCACTAAGTACTTAGCAGTCACTACCACAGGCGCCAGCATAACCGGCAACCTCAATGTTAGTAGCCAGTACCAGATAGGTGGCGTTCAGATAACTAGTGCTGTGTTAAGCAACAATGCTAACTTGGCTAAAATTGATGCGGCTAACAACTTTACTGGTGCCAACATATTTAAGAACACCGGCACCACAGCCTTCCAAATACAGAAGTCTGATGGCAGCGGCACAGTGCTCATCGCCGACACTATCAACACTCGTATAGGTATCGGTATCCAGCCGGCCTACACCCTGGATGTAGCCGGTGACGTCAACATCTCCACCGGCTCCTTCTACCGCGTCAACGGCGTAGCTATCTGTGGTTCCGCCGCCACCTGTGCCCCCAGCTCCGGCTCCACCAACTACATCCAGAACTCTGTGGCCCAGCAAACCTCCGCTAACTTCAACATCCAATCCACAGCTACCGGCTCTATAGTCGGTATCCTGCAGGGCAAGTCCGGCCAGACCGCCGACATCCTCGACCTTAAGGATGGTAGCGCCAACCTAGTCCTGTCTGTCGGCAATCAGGGCCAAACCTTAGTTAAGGACAGCTCTGCCGGCTCCGCTACCTTCTTCCAGATACAAAACAGCTCCAGTGTCTCTCTGTTGACCGCCAATACCACCACCGGCCAGATACTGTTCCCCAATGCCACTCTAAGCTCTACGGCTCTATTGCTGGGCGGGGACGCCAATCTGTACCGCTCTGCCGCCAGCACCCTGAAGACGGATAATAATCTTATAGTAGCCGGCAGTTCAGTTGTCGGCGAAGCTAGTATAAATCCTACCTATAAGTTGGAAGTGGCTGGCAGCATCAATCTAACCAGCGGTAATTCTTATTACATCGGTGGGACTCCCATATGTAGCAGCAGCGGCTGTGCACCGACATCTGGCAGCAATAATTATGTGCAGCTGCAAAGCTCCACGCCTGGTACCCAGCAGACAGGCAACCTTAACATTTCTGGCACCGGTCTGTTTGGCGGCAATGTCGGGATTGGCATTTCACCGAGCTATAAGCTAGATGTTGCCGGTGATATTAATACTAGTACATACCTTCGGGCCAGTGGCTATGCTATGGATGCCACTCCGACATCGTATGGTACCTTTGGGTTGGCGTCGGCAAAAGGCAGCTATTACGGCCTTCTGATGGGTCAAACCACCAGCAACGCCAATCTAATGTATGATGGCAGCGGCAATGGCGGCATCTACTACCAGGGTACGGGGACGTGGGAGCAGTACTATCTGGCGAGCAACGCTCATCTTAATATCAACACATCAAGCGATTTAGGCGCGACTTTGGGTGTCAGCGGCACAGGTTACTTCACTGGCACATTGCAAGCGGCCGGCAATATTTACGGGCCTGGGTTCAGGGTTAGTAACGATGTATCGACAATTCAAGATTCCAACCAATTTTGGTGCAATAACTCCAGTACTTGCTATTTTAACTATAGCAGCTCTGGTGCTACTTATGTGGGAAATACCACGGGCGTCTATATGTCTGGCAACGTCGGCATCGGCACCTCATCTTTCACAACCGGCAGCGGCAAAACCGCTAAACTCTTTATTGATCAACCTAGCGCTAGCCAGACAGCTCTAGCTATAGACTCAGCTGACACTGGTTACTTTGAAGAAATCCAGCGTAGCGGCTATACGCTTTTCCAGATGTTTGCCAATAACACCGGTTCCCCCGGCACTCACCAGGTTGTTTTGAGTGCGCCAGGTAACGGTACCCTAGGCATTGCTAGCGGCTTCGAATTCGAATCGGGGAATGTTTGTGTGCAAGCTCCCCTGTGTACGCATACTCTTGGTGTTGCCGGCAGTATTGGCGCCTCTGGTTCCATAACCGCCAGCACTACACCCGACCTTTCGGAAACCATTCCGGCCGCGCCGGACGTAGAGACGGCCGATGTAGTCAGTGCCGACCCCGGTAACACCGAAGCGGTTATAAAGAGCCAAAAAGCTTATGATTCTACAGCGGTAGGTGTGATTTCCGACGGTACCAGCTCGTTTATGATTAATTCTCACGCAAACAGCGAGTCAGCTGGGCTGACGGGCAAGCCGTTGGTACTGGCTGGGCGCGTGCCAGTAAAAGTGACGGGTGAAGGCGGAGCTATTAAACCAGGAGACTACCTCACTACTTCATCAACTGCCGGCTACGCCATGAAGGCCACCCAGGCTGGTGCCACTATAGGGAAAGCGCTTGGCTTTTTCAGCGGCACTTCTTTATCCGACAAAGGTACCGTACTGGTGTTGGTCAATCTTAGCTACTACGATCCGATCGCGAATGAATTACAGGGCGGCACCTTGGATACCACTAATGTAAGCTTGTCTGGCGACCTAACTGTTGCGGGCACGGCTACCTTTAAGGGCGACATAGTTGTAGATGGCCATATTATCGGTAATAGCGATACCGGCGGCAGCCTCAGCGTACCGGCCGGCCAGACCACCGCCAGCTATAGCTTTGCCAAGCCGTTTACCAGCACACCTAAAGTTGTAGCCAGCCCGACCGACAACCTCGGCGGTATTAGCTGGTGGGTTACCAAGACGGCAAATAACTTTACACTGCATCTGTCCGCCGCCGCTCCCAACGACTTGAATTTTGACTACATGGTGCAACAATAACTGGGTAGTAAAATAATATTCAGCATTTTTGTTGACACTAGCACTAAAGAGTGATACCATAAGCGTAGTTTCGTCAGTAAACAGAGGGCAACGGCCCTCTTTTGTTTACTCCCGACCCGGTGGAAAATTATTAAATTAAGGAGTTTTAGTTATGGCTGGAACAATAGCTGGCGGCCAAAAGGCCGCTGCCACCAACAAGACCAAGTACGGCAAAGATTTCTATGCCCGCATTGGCCAAATGGGCGGCAAATTAGGTCGCACTGGCGGTTTTTACGCCAACCGCGAACTGGCTCGCGAAGCCGGTCGCAAGGGCGGTCGTATTTCTCGCCGCGGCAAATCTACGATTACCGCTTAAGTTTCTTGTGAGAGACTTGCAAAAAACACCTAGGCAAACCTAGGTGTTTTTTGTTTTTCTATACGAACGCGCAAACCGGTCAGACGAGACCTGCCATTGGGTTTGGCAGTTGAAACAGTGGTAGGTGCTGGCGTCTTGTTGCAGCACATTGGTGCCGCAGGTGGGGCAGCTACTGCGTTGGTGCAGCCAATCGCGGTAAGTATCCAGGCAGCGTTGAATGTGTTCATCATCAACCGCCACGCCGTATTTATGGCCTATTTTGTCGGCCAGTTCCCAGGCCTTGCTCTCTAACTTGAGCAGCTCAAAGTCGCTGTGGTAGGTGGTATGTTCCAGCAGGGCGTGGGCCAGCTCGTGCAGCACGCCGTAGCGCATTTTTTTGAGCGGTTGATCGGGGTCAAAGGTGATGGTGTGGGTTTTGGGCGACCAATGCTCCTGGCGGCCGGGCTCAAATTTAAAGTCCGGGTAATCGTGCGCCAGGCGGCTGATAAACACCTTAGCTCTGTTGTTTGTAGTAGTCATAACAGCCATATATTACAGCCTCCTCCGGCCGTACGGCTTTGATAATTGGCGGCATCCCTACCAACTTATTTTCAAATTTGTCCAGCTTGCCGGTCAGGAAAGGGCCGAATTTTTCAAAATGCGCGCCTACGCCACCGCCAATTATCACCACGTCGGGCTGAAAAGAGGCCACCAGCTGGTAAATTCCCGGCACGAGATTATTAGCAAACTCCCGCCAAATCTTGGGGTCGTCAATTTCGCTGGCCATTTTGCCATAGCGCTCAACCAAGGACTTGCCCGAAGCAAAACTCTCCCATTTTTGCAGTTTGCCGTCGTGTTCCAGCACCATTTGGCCGGCTTCAGAGTTAGCAAAGTCCGTATCAATCTTACCGTTTATGATAATGCCATCGCCAATTCCAGTACTAATTGTTAAATATAGTAGCTTTTTATACTTACCATGAGTTAATTCGGCTTCGGCCAGTCCAGCCAGGCTGGAGTCGTGCTCTACCCAAACCGGTATGCCCCCCAGCAGCTTCTCCAGATCTTTTTTTACCGGTACGTTATGCCAAGCTAGGTTGCCAAAGCTGAGTCCGGTACCACTTTTGCGGTCAATACTGCCCGGCAGAGCGCAGCAGCAAGCAATAAGTTTAAAATTGTGCAGTTGCTCGCTAACGGCTTTATCCAAATCTTTCAAAAACCCGGCGTAAGTACGGTTGGTAGCAAATTTATACTGGGTTACAATCTTGCCCTCGGCCGAAAAAACCGCCAGCAGCGTCTTGGTAGCCCCAATATCTATCGCCAGTAACATATGCATTCAGTTTACCATTTACCTTTAACCGTTCACCATGCTTTATCCATTCTTCCGTTTTCCATGATTTACGGAAAATCGTAAACGGCTAAAAGCTAATGGCCCGCCTTTACAAAAGGCGGCCAACACCTTACAATGGTAAGTAATCTATTGGGAGCTAAAGACGAGCCAATCCGCTTAAAGCTCCTGTGGAAATATATTATGTAAGGAGGCATGAGCTTTTCATGTCAGCAAAAACTGCTAATTTAACCATGGACGAGCTGCTTGAAGGCAGCGACATTAAACAACTCAAAGCCGGCGACATGGTGGAGGGCACCGTTAGTTCGGTGCGTAAGCACGAAGTCTGGGTAGATTTAGGCCCCAACGGCGTGGGCGTAATTTTCCGCCGCGAAGTTGGCCACAACCCGCTGGCCGAGGGCGAAACCATCAGTGCCAGTGTGGTAGATCCGGAACTGGACGAAGGCTACGCTTTGCTATCTATGCGCCGCGCCGCCAAAGAACGCGGCTGGGGCGAGCTGCAGCGGCTATTTGACGAGCAGGAAATCGTAGATGTTGTAGCTTATGACGCCAACCGCGGCGGCTTGCTGGTGGAGATGGAAGGCATCCGAGGCTTTTTGCCGGTTTCCCAGCTGGCGGCCGAGCACTATCCGCGCGTATCCGATGCCGACAAGGACGAAATTTTGACCAAGCTCAACACTTTGGTAAATATCCCGCTTAGGGTTCGGATTTTGGACGTTTCACGCAAGGATAACAAGCTGATTTTCTCCGAAAAAGAGGCCGTGCGCGATGATATGCAGGAACGGCTGGCCAAGCTCAAGGTCGGCGACGTCATAGACGGTGTAATCACCGGAGTAATTGACTTTGGCGCCTTTGTAAACGTGGCCGGTATTGAGGGCATGGTGCATATCAGCGAAATTTCCTGGGAGCGCGTAGAAGACCCCCGTAAATACGTTAAAATCGGCGAAGAAGTCAAAGCCAAAATCATTGGCATAGACAAAGACCGCCTGAGCCTTTCCCTCAAGCAAATGAGCGACGACCCGTGGCTGAGTGAAGTCAAAAAGTTCAAATCCGGCGAGACGGTAGAGGGCAAAATAACCCGCATTACGCCGTTTGGTGCGTTTGTGCAGCTCAGCCCTTCAGTTGAGGCGCTGGTACACGTATCCGAAATGAGCGATGACGAGAGCGTAGACCCGGAAAAAATCTTTAAACTCAACGAGAAAAAGACCTTTAAGATCCTAGAGATTGATACCGAGAACCGTAAGATCGCCCTGAGCCTAAAAGACGTTAAATAAACCACTATGTGGCAGGAAGGAGCAGACAAATGGCCAATAAAATTGAAATTAATGACCAGGTCACTGTTGGCAAACTGGCCGAACTGCTCAGCCTGCCGGTCTCTCAGCTAATCGCCGAACTGTTCAAGAACGGTGTGGCTGCCACCGTCAATGAAAAAATAGATTTTGATACCGCCCAGATAATAGTTGGCGAGCTAGGCCTTGAGGTGGAGCTAAGCAAAAAAGAGCGGGCGGCCGCGCCCGTGCGTGAAAAACGGGCCGTTAGCGATCAGGCCAGTGCGCGGCCGCCAGTGGTCGCCATGATGGGCCACGTAGACCACGGCAAGACCAGCCTGCTGGATGCTATCCGCGGGGCCGAAGTGGCCGGCGGCGAATCCGGCGGCATCACCCAACACCTTTCGGCTTACCAGATCAAGCACGGCGACCGTTACGTAACATTACTGGACACCCCGGGCCACGAGGCCTTCGCGGCGTTGCGTGAACACGGTGCGCGGCTGACCGACCTAGTAGTTATCGTAGTAGCTGCCGACGAGGGCATCAAACCGCAAACCGTTGAGGCCATCCGTTTTGCCCGCCAAGCCGGGGTTAAAATCATTGTGGCTGCCAACAAAATGGACAAAGCCACCGATGCCGACCTCAATCGCCTAAAACAGCAACTGGCCGAAAACGACCTGACGCCCGACGATTGGGGCGGTGAAACCGTAGTTATGCCGGTATCCGCCAAGACCAAACAGGGCTTAAGCGAACTGTTGGATATGATTCTACTGGTGGCCGATGTAGAGGAGTTAAAAGCCGATCATAGCGGCGAAACCGAGGGCATGGTCATAGAATCGCACATGGAAAAAGGCCGCGGACCGGTGGCCGTGGCGTTGGTAGAGCAGGGCGTTTTGCGCCCGGGCAATTTTGTGGCCGCCGGTAGCACCTGGGGAAAGATACGCAACCTGGAAGCAACGGACGGCAGAGTGCTAGAAAAAGCCGGTCCCTCCATGCCGGTAGTCATTACCGGCCTAAAAGCCTTGCCGGAATTTGGCGATGAATTTTACGAGGTAGAAAACGAAAAGGAAGCCCGCGAACGGGCCGTAGCCTTTGTCCAAGGCCACAAAGACAGTGCCGGCAATACCGCTACCAGCAGCTCCGAGCTGCTGCGCATCATCAGCCGTAGCGATAAGCTCAATGAGCTCAACGTTATTCTTAAAGCCGATGCACAGGGTTCGCTGACCACTGTTGCTGATAGTCTAAAAACCCTAAATACCGACGAAGTAGCGGTGCGAATTGTTAGCTCTGGCGTCGGTGCCATCAACGAAAACGATGTGCATAGCGCTGCCACCTCTGTTGCTATTATTTATGGTTTTCAAGTTGAGCTGCCAGTGCACGTCAAACGTCTGGCCACCCGCGACCACGCACCGGTGCGGCTCTTCAGTATCATTTACGAACTGATAGACGACGTCAAAAAAGAGCTGGAAAGGCTATTAGTGCCAGAGATTATCGAACAAGAACTGGGCACACTGATGATCAAGGGCATCTTTAAAATCAGCAAAACCGAAGTTATTTGCGGCGGGGAAGTCACCAAGGGCAAACTTGCCATACCATCCTTGGCTCGCGTGCTGCGCGATAAAAAAGTCATTGCCGACAGCCTGGAAGTTATCAGCCTTAAGCGTGGCCCGCAGGACGTAAAAGAGGTGAATACCGGCGAAATGTGCGGCCTAAGCTTCAAAAGTGACAGCCGCGTAGCCATAGAAGAGAACGACCGCATAGAGCTCTTTACCCGCACTACTAAAACGCGTACATTATAAGCATATGTTTCAACTAGACGATAATCTACTGCAAGAACTTGGCCTGGGCAGCCTACCTGCGGTAGAAAAGAACAAAATGCTGGCGCATATTTATGAGACGCTAGAGCTACGCGTGGGCATGAAACTGGCCGAGCAGATGTCCGACGCCCAACTGGACGAATTTGAGGCCTTTATAGATAAGAATGACGAAGCCGGGGCGCTGCACTGGCTGGAAACCAACTTCCCGGACTACAAAAAGGTCGTCGCCGACGAGCTGGATAAACTCAAAGTCGAAATCAAAACCCAAGCCCCAAGTATCATTGAAGCTACCATGAGCGAACTCCAAAGCGGCCAGCAGCCACCTGCGGCCGCTGCCTAAATCCAGGTTAACTTTTACTTTTTGTAGCCGCGTAGAAAATCGGCGCCACTCATACTGCGGCCGGAAGGAGCAGTTAGCTCTAGAATCTCCAGCCACCCGGGCTGGCATTTTATTACCAAACTGCCGTCGTCGGCAGATTGTGCGACGCGAGCTTTTGTGATGACGGCCTCGTGTCCATGCAGCTTGGCGCGTGATTTGGGAAAACCCAAATAGGCGCGGACCTGGCGCCCGTAAGTTTCTGCCGGCTTGGTCCAGTCTATCCAGCCATCTTCTTTTTTCAATAGTTGGCTGTAGGTTGCCAGTTCATCATCCTGCGGTTTGGGTGTTAGCCGGCCTTCAACAATCGCCGGCAGCCGTTCCAGTAGCAAATCCGCGCCGCTTTGGGCCAGCCGCCCATAAAGCTGCGGCCGGGTCTCGCTGCCATCCAGCTCAACCCGCACGCGGGCGTAAACCGGGCCTTCGTCCATGCCGGCAGAAAGGCGCATTATTGATACGCCGGTGTCGCTGTCGCCGTTTAGAATCGCCGACTCAATCGGCGACGGGCCGCGATATTTAGGTAGCAGTGAAGGGTGAACGTTAATAATGCCGCCCGGGAACAGATCAAGCGTAGTCTGAGGGATTATCTTGCCGTAAGCTACTAAAATGCCGTACGTCGGTTTGAGATTGGCGATTTTATCATCAATTTCAGACACATTTTCCGGCTGCCAAACGGCAATTCCATGCTTATCGGCTATCTGTTTGACCTTGGGAGCAATGCTTTTTTGGCCGCGGCCGCCACGGCTATCAGGTTTTGTCACTACAGCTGTCACCGGCCAGCCCTCGGCCAGTAGCTTTTCTAAGGCCGGCGTGCTGAAACTCTCAGTCCCAAAAAATATCAGACTTTTCAACTTGCTCATAATCCAGCTTGTCCAGCTTCCCGTCACCGGTTAATTTATAAAACGCCTCGGGCTTATCTTTAATCAGGTCTACAAAAACTTTACCGACGCAGTGGTCAACTTCGTGCTGTAGCACGCGAGCCAAAAAGCCCTCGGCGCGCACGCGGATTTGCCGGCCGTTTTCATCCAACGCCCGGATACGGACTTTGGTATGGCGCGGCACCTTACCATAAATGTCCGGCACGCTCAGGCAGCCCTCAAAATCCTCTTCAACCTCGCCCTCCAATTTGACGACTTCGGGGTTAATCAGCACGCTGAAACTCTTGTCGTCCTTGTTCTCAAAGTCATTGCGCACAATCACAATCCGCAGCGGCTTATCTATCTGCACGGCGGCCAGTGCCACACCCAGTTCGTGCTCGCGACTGGTTTCCCAGTCCAGCGTGGCATCCTTCATATCGTGTATAATCCGGTGGATTTCATCGGTAATTATGCCCACGCGCCGCGATTTACCGTGCAAATGCGGGTTGGGCAGGGAAATGATAATGTCTTTATTGGCCATAGCTTAGGCTAAGTATAAACTACCCCTGTTAATTATCAAAGAAGATCGGCGGGGTCCAGGTTGATGGTCCAATCCGCTGGCACGGCCTTGGCCAGTGCTACTAGGTGGTCGCGGCTTTTACTTTTGGCCACCAGCTGGTAGTTGTAGCTATCGCCGCGTCTAGCATAAAAGGCCGGGGTCGGGCCGATTATTTCCACCGGCAGGACTAACTTGGCTAGTTTATCCTTAAGATTGTCTGCCGCTTTTTCGGCACTGGCCGCACTGGCTCGGTGGCAACTCAGCTGTAGCAGATAGGCAAAAGGTGGGAAACGGAAAGCCTGCCGCTCACTCACCAGGTATTTATAAAAACTGGCAAAGTCGCGGTTAATCGCCGAGCGCAAGACCAAGCTATCCGGCTCGTAGGTCTGCACCACCACCCGGCCTTTACCGTGGCCGCGACCCACACGCCCCATAACCTGATAAAGCAGCTGAAAAGTCCGCTCCTCGGAGCTAAAATCCGGCAGTCCCATGGAGCTATCGGCGGCAATTACACCTACCAAACCCAACTTGGGCAAGTCAAAGCCCTTAGCCAGCAGCTGTGTGCCCACCAGGATATCAATCTCGCCGGCCCTTAGCTTAGCGTAAGTCTCGTGCACCCGCTCGCCAACCAGATTATCGCTGTCAAAGCGCGCCACCCGGAACTCGGGGAAGAGCTTGGCAGCGCTCTCCAGCAGCGCCTTGGTGCCCATACTCCTATATATAATGTCCGAATTGGAACACTTAGGGCAGTCTATGGGCGGTGTGGCGCGGTAGCCACAGGTATGACAACGCACCTCATGGTGGTCGCCGTGGTAGACCAAAGGTATGTCGCAGTTGGGGCAAAGCAGCTGCCAGCCGCAATTTTTACACAAAATCAGGCGGGCCGTACCGCGCCGATTTAAGTACAACATAACCTGTTTCTTGGACGCTAATGTCGCGGTAATAGTATCAATGAGTTGATTTGATAAAAACGGGTTGCGGCTAAAGCTGGCGCGCTCTTTTAGGTCTACAATTTCGGTTTTGACCTCGCTGCTGGCATCACTCATGGCCATGTGGGTCATGCGGGCAATGGCAGTGTGTTGCTTCGCCAAATAGTAATCGGTTACCAGTGGTGTGGCCGTACCCAGTACTACTTTGGCGCCGGTCAGGGAGCCCAACTGGCTGGCCACCCGAATTGCCTGGTAACGGGGCGAA
>Ga0265318_10001703_pt1 | contig 12609 bp, 18 predicted proteins | sample 4821metaG_FD_192431 | JGI IMG/M metagenome (GOLD analysis project Ga0265318, IMG submission 192431) | Rhizosphere microbial communities from Carex aquatilis grown in University of Washington, Seatle, WA, United States - 4-8-21 metaG | ecosystem: Host-associated > Plants > Roots > Rhizosphere >... | reverse complement strand
TCCGAAGATGCCCCGCTACTACACGCGGGAACTCGCCGCCATGGACTCCGGGATGGCACGCCTGGGGGGGCGGTCTTGGTACCGAATTACATCGGGGATTGCGGCCTCGACGGACCGGGCTTCTGTTTCTGCCCACAACGATCCGCGGAGACTCTCTGCGCGAGTCGGCTCGATACTTTGACCCTCGCGACACTTGGCGGTCAGCCGCCAATTCCTTCTTCCCTATAGCGGACGATCGCGACCGACAATTTAGGGCCGGATGGCATCATTGAATGGCTCATACCGGCCAGAACCCGACGATCGGGTGAAGCGCTCAGAACGGATTGGCGACCCGCAACTGATTGTCGATGACCTGCCCGTGTTGCAGGTCCTCTGAGTAGAGGATCGTAGCGCCCGCAATCAATGCGGCGGCGACCAGCACGGAGTCATAGAGGGACAATCTGTAACGCTCGCATACGGCCAGACCGCGATCGTGCGTTTCGATAGTGAGCGGTTCGACGCTGCAGACGGCCCGGATCGTATCGAGAATCTCCCGAATCTCGGCCATGGGCATCTTCGCCTTCCGCAGAGCGACAACTGCAAATTCGTTCAGCACCTGAACGCTTACGACGCCCCGGGAAGACAGTAGATTTTCGACCCGATCTGCCTTCGCGGTGTCGCCCGACAGCAGGTACAGAAGCACGCTGGTGTCGAAGAATGGATCAGCGCCGCTCATTCGCTTCGAGGCGATCGAACTTGAACGTCGCGGGCAACTTTCCCCGAAACCTGCGCAACCGTGCCAATAACTCGCGCGTGCCGGGCGCCCTGGCTACAGCGAACACGTCCTTGGCGGCAATCTGGATTTCGATCTGATCACCCTCTTTCAGTCCGAGGGCGTCGACCACCGTCGCAGGAAGCCGGACCGCCAGGCTGTTGCCCCATTTCGAAACTTGCATCGTGCGCTCCGTAGATATACATCCAGTGACTAGTATATCTTCGATGATGCCGTGGCGCCAGTTCGCTGTGCGCAGTGCGCTGCTGCGCACCTTCGGCCGCGAACGTCTGCGGCTACGGGGGAAAGGGGAGGGGAGATATAGAACGATGCCCTTGGGCGAAAAGGAGTAAAGCATGCAACGATGGGTTGTATCAGGACCACTGATCAGGCGATGCAACTAATCACGAACCTCATCGGTAGCGGTGATCCACTCACAGGCCTGATTGTGACGACGTCGCCCGTTCAGACAAAAATCCCTGGAATCGCGCCTGGTATTTCAGGTGGCCCACACTTGTACCTACCAGACTCCGGACACTAGCACCATGAGCTGCAATAGGATCTTATGGGTGTACTTGTTCGCCATAGCGCCGTGTATCGCTGTATCTGCCGATAAAGCTAGGACATGCTCTAAGGACGACGCGATCGCCGCCGAAACCCAGGAAGCTGCGAAAACCTGGAAGGATTTCTATAGATCCTATCTAAGGTACGCACAGTGCGACGACGGCTCAGTCGCGGAGGCCTTTAGCAACTCCGTAGCTATGCTTCTGGCGGAGCACTGGGACAGGATTACTGACCTGAACTCCTTGACTACCGCGCACAGGTCATACGGAGCGTTCGTGCTTCGACATACTGATGTGACGATGAGCTTCGATCAGGCTCAAGCTATCAAGAGAAGCGCAACCGACAAGTGCCCGGGTGACGCAAAACTACTCTGCGAGCGCATTCTGCATCGCATGAGCGAGTTCAAGTAGTCGTGGCCCGCTCGGGGATAGGAAGGATAAACCGCCTTATCGCATGCCGCACGTCAATCAAGGCGAGAGTAGCGCGATGATTGAAGGGTCCAGAGCGGCCCGAGAGTTCAGGGGAGGGAGCTTCTGGCACCCGAAGGCACGGTGAGGGCCAGCGGATGGGGCCAGGAGAGGGCGGTATCCGCAGGTGAGGCACGGCGGGGCCGGCGGCCGCCTTGGCGATGGCAATGGGGCGATGGCAATGCAATATCGACAGAATCATATGACCAGACTAGACTAAGACCTGTCCACTAATACGGGGACTACCGCGATGACGACAATCAATATCTACGAAGCCAAGACCCAGCTCTCCAAGCTGGTCGAACTGGCGGCCGGCGGCAAGGATGTGATCATCGCGCGGGGCGGCAAGCCGGTGGCGCGCCTGACCCGTCTGGAAGCTCCGGTGCGCAAGCTGCGCTTCGGACTGCACAAGGGCAAGGTGAAGATCGCGCCCGACTTCGACGGACCGCTCCCCGAGGACGTGCTGCGGCAGTTTGAAGGGCGCTGATGCGCCTGCTGCTCGACACCCATGTCTTTCTTTGGGCCGTCACGGGGAGCCGTGAGCTCAAGCCCACTGCGCGCGCGTACCTGAGCGCCGCCGACGCGGTCTACGTCTCCGCGGCCTCAATCTGGGAGATCGCAATCAAGTCGCGGCTTGGAAAGATCGAGGGCGACCCGGCGGCGCTGGCCGAATTGATTGAGCCGAGCGGTTTTATCGAGCTGGCGGTGAGCGCGCGCCATGCCGCGGCGGTGGCCAGACTGCCCCTGCATCACTCCGATCCCTTCGACCGCCTGCTGCTCGCCCAGGCGTTCACCGAGCCGCTGCGGCTCGTTACGGTGGATCGCACGCTCACCGCCTACGGCGGCGCCGTCGAGTTGCTCGGCGTGGGGCGCGGCCGGGGGCAAAGAGTGTGACGGCACCACTCCTTTGCGTCCGCGCGATGCAATGGCACCGTATCTATCAGGCCCTCGATCGCGCATGGAAGCGAGAGCCAAAATCATCTGGCACCCGAAGGCACGGTGATGACCAGCGGATGGGGCCAGGAGAGCGCGGTATCCGCTGATGAGGCACGGCGGGGCCGCCTGCCGCCTTGGCGATGGCAATGGGGCGGCTCAGACCTCGGGGGAGTCGCAGTCGAACAGTCCGGGGTCGCGCGGGGGTCCGCGGGGCCACGCCTCGCTGGCTGGGCTCTGCTGGAGCCCCAGGTGCTTCAGGATCCGCTCGATCACCTGCGGATCCTCGATGCTGGCGATGATCCTCACCCGAGCGCCGCAGCCCTCGCACTTCTCGATCTCGATCGCGAACACCCGCTTCAGGCGCTGCGCCCAGCTCATCCGTGCCGCAGGCGCCGCCCCACCCTGCTTGGCAGCTCCCCTGCCCTCGCCCGCTTGATCCCCGGCTTCATCGCTGCGCCCCGGCACGATCTGCCAGTTTGCGCAGATCGCGGACCGGGCAAAGCTCGGATGCCCGGTGTCCAAGCTCCTGAACGCAAAGATTACTATGGATGCAACGCTGGGGTCCTAGCGTCCGCCCGCCGCGCCGCCGCATAGCAGTGCCTGCGGCGGCTTTCCTCGAATTCGCCTTGACAGACCACGATGCTTGTCGCAAAACTCGTCCGTACTCCAACTGTTAAAAGACCAACGATCAGAGCTACGGGACGAAGGGGTCGGGAGGATTTACGGGTTCGCCAGTAAGTTCTCAATAAAACAATGACTTAGAGGGGGAGTTCTCATGACCAGAGTCAGCGTGATGGCTGTGGAGCTCCTGGCTGCGGCGGCTTTGGCGCCCAGCGTGGCGGTTCGCGCCGCGGAGGTGGCCAGCACGGATACCGGGCTCGCCGAAGTCGTTGTTACGGCGACTCACACGGGCGACACCGATCTGCAGAAGACGCCGATTGCGATCGACGTCGTAGGTGGCGCCGATCTCACCAAGGACAATCTGCGAAACCTGACGGATCTGACCGAGGCGGTGCCCAGCCTGCAGATCACGAACCAGGCGCAGAACCCGGAGGTTTAAATCCGGGGCGTGGGCGGCAACAACGGCAATTCAGACGACACCGATGTGGGCATCTATCTGGACGGCGTGTACCTGTCCCGTCCGTTCGTCATACGATATTCCGACTTCAACGACGTACGGGGCGCGCATCAACTACAAGTACTGACGTGCGGCCGCCCGCATCGATCCAGGGATCGATGCGGGCGCGTCGGCGGCCGGGCGTAGGCCCCTGTCAATACTGACAGTTTGTCCAATCGTTCCAACGGGCTAGCGTCGCTGGAGTCGACCAAGGGTTGCATCGCGGTGAGCCGGAAACGTCCAGCCGCGGCCCGGCTACGCGGTGAGCTTTTGGTCGGCAATGCTTGATGTTCCACACGAGAGAAGCATCGCACCGCCTATGCGTCGCCACTTCCAGCGTTTTGCATTCCTCGTTGGAATGATGGCATGCGGCGCGCTGCGCGCGCAGGCGGCGCCGACCGAAGTGTTGGAGGTCGACCTTCCGGCCATGATTGACAAGGTAGCGATGCAGCATGAGCGCTTCGCGGTGGAAGTAGCGAAGCGATTCGCGATGACGACCGATGGCGAGTGGACCGCCAGCGGCTCGATGCGAACCTGGACCTACAGCGTACGGGTGCCGACGGCGGTCTCGCTCTCCTTCCACGCCTCACGTCTGACTCTACCACCTAGCGCCGTACTCACGGTCAGCGGTTCGCGAGCGCAGGTCTTCTATCGCGCAGCCGACGTGCGTAGGAGCGAGTTGTGGGGTCGACCGCTGGTCGGTGATACGCTCAGGTTCTCGATTTCGGTTCCGGCCGCGGACGTAGGCACCGTCGCGCTCGAAGTGGACGGACTGCAGGCCGGCTACAGGGGTCTGGGTGGCCTGCCGAATCACCCTCACTACACGCAGCTCGTACAACAGAGCGCAGGCAGCCCGTCAGCTTGTCAGGAGAATTACTCCTGCGACGCCACGACCGCCAATGGTGCCCCGGCGCGAGCCGTCGTGGCAATCCTCATCGGCAATAAGTTCCAATGCACCGGAACTCTGCTGAATGACACCGCCAACGACCTCACGCCATACATACTGACCGCCCGGCATTGCCAGGCGGGCACGCTCGGCGGCGGGGATCCGCAGGCCGCAAGCAGCGTAGCGGTGTATTGGGATGCGGTCACGCCATGTGGGTCAACGTTAGGGTCGATATACGACGGCACGGCATTGGCACAATTTGGTGCCACGACGGTCGTCGAGCAGCAAGACGCGTGGCTGATTCGGTTGGATGCGGCCCCGGTTGCGACCGACGCCTATTGGGCAGGGTGGGATGCAACCGGCGGCACATTCGCCGGCGGCTATTCCATACATCATGCACTGGGATTCAACAAGCAGTATGTGTCGTGGTATGGCCAGGCGCTGCTGCGGAACATTTCCGCCGCGACCCTGAACATTGGATACGCCTCGACGTTCTGGGGCCTGGTGAATCAGCTCGGGAGCGTGGGTGCGGGTGCATCAGGCGGTGCCGTGTTCGATTCCAATGACAGGCTTGTGGGAAGTGCGACGCTTGCGTCGCTGCAGAGCGGGCCGAATTCCGCGGGTGTCTGTCCCCTCAATCCGCCGCCCGCGCCAGCGTCGAGCACGATCGTCGCGGACTACACGGCCTTTTCTGCGGTGTTCGCATCGACTGCCGACACTACGAGTTCCACGCCGAACGCAACCTTGCGGTCGGTCCTCGATCCCGGCGCTACGGGGCGACTCGTCATCGACGGCGTCGGCGTGCTGCCAGTGACATTGAAGACCAGTGTGGGTGACAACGCGCTAACGACGCTTCAGGTCCTAACGATTACATGGAACGCCCCCGGCGCCCAGGCGTGCACGGCCAGTGGCGGCGTATCGGGGGATGGCTGGGCTGGCTCCAAGGCGGCGGCAGGCTCCGCGACGATTGTGAATTACACCGGTGGCATTATCCCCTACATGCTGAGTTGCACGGGAGCAGGTCTTGTCGGCGGCTCGACCGTATACGTCGATTGGATCTATATGGCACCGTCGGCAGAGGTCGACGGCCCGCAAGCTCCGGTGGCAATCGGGAGCACGATCTCCCTTCGCTGGGGCTCGACCATATTGCCGTGCGTGGCGAGTGGCGGGACGCCAGGCGATGGGTGGGCTGGTAACCCGGGGCTGTCGGACCCGCAGAACGTTACTGTCACGAAACTGGGCAACGTAACTTACGTGCTGACGTGCGGGACCGGACCGCAGCAAGTCACTGCGCAGGCGACTGTTTCCGTAGTGCCTCTCAGCGTGACGTTGTCCGCGGATTCAACCCAGGTGCGAATCGGATCCTACGTCTCGTTGGGCTGGACCGGGCCAACTTCCGCGGCAAATTGCTCGGGCGCCGGTGGCGGTCCCGGAGACAATTGGGCGCAGAATGTTGGTCTGCAAATAACGGGTACGAATTACGTCACCGAGACTAGTCCAGGCACCTATATCTACACCATTAACTGTAGTGGTGCCGGACAGACCGCGACCGCGAGTGTGATGGTGACCTTCACTAGCGACCCGCCGGCGATCTCGCTCGTAGCGGTGATGCCAACGGAGCAGATCTATCCGCAGCTGACCCCGATCCACCCGCCAGTGGATCTCATCTGGTCCTCTAATGTCACTTCGTGCTTCATGGGGGTTGCAGGACCACTTGGCAACACTGGGGTACTGTTGAACGGTCAGTATCCGTCCGGCACCGCCTCGGATGCCCAGTTCATGGCGGGATTGTATACGTATACGCTTAACTGCGCCGGCAACCTTCAGGCCACCGCGTCGATCCAATGGACAACCTCGAACCCGCAACTCACGCTGACCGCACCGACGACGACTTGGGTAGCCAATTATCCCTATGCGGTCTACTGGAATACGAATACCCAGCCGTGCATGCAGACAGGCGGGGTCGCGGGCGACGGATGGGCGGGAAATTATCAGGCTGGCCAGGCCTCGGAAACGGTCACCGAGTCGCTCCCTGGAACCTACGTCTTTACACTCACTTGCGGCACTGGATCTTCGATGGCGCAGGCGCAACTGCGCGTGACGGTACCGCCGCCCGCCGTAACGATCAGCGTTTCACCCGCTACCGTTTCATCGAACTCCACTTTCACGCTTAACTGGAATTCCTCGTTGGCGCCTTGCAGCTCGGTGGATCCATCCGGGGGCGTAGATTGGGGCGGCAGTTTGGTCAGTCCCACTGGTTCATTGCTGCAGGTCGCCACTACACCGGGAGCATTCACCTATGCCATCACCTGCGGCACCGGAGCCCAGACGGTGCACGCTTCCACGCAGGTGATCGTCACTCCTCCCGTAGTCACGACCATCTCCGCAAATCCTGGCACAGCGGTAGTCGGTGCGCCTGTCACGCTCACGTGGAACGCGAATCCTGCGTACCTGTGCACGGCCGTTGGAGGCACCGGTCACGACACCTGGACCGGAGCGCAGCTCTCCTCGGGCAACGCGAGCGTAACCTCGGCCACTGCCGGCGTGGTCGATTATGGCATCAGCTGCAGCGGCACGAGCTCAGATGTACAGGTCACTTACACCCCCCCGAGCGCCGCGTTTCCACCAAACGCGACCCCCTCGGTCAGCCTGAGTAGCAACCTCAGCACGCAGCAGCCAGGTCAGAGCATAACGCTCACCTGGTCATCGAAATATGCGGATGCCTGCATCGCTTTTGGCGGTAGCAACGGCGACGGGTGGAACGGCAGCATGCCGCTGGCGGGCTCGATGGCGATTTCCGAGTCCCTCCCCGGAGCCTTCAGCTATGACATCACCTGTACCGGAGCCCCACCTTCTGCGACGGCGGTAGCCCTCGTCACCTTCGGAGTGACGACGGAGTCAAAGAGCGGCGGCGGTGGTGGTTCCATGGATCTTGTCTCATTGCTGCTTCTGATACTCGCCGTGGTACGGAAAGTCCAGACTCAGTTTCGGAATCAACTATGGCGCGCCGGTTGGTACAGCATGCCGCCGAATGCGTGCAGGGGAGAGAGTGAGTATGGTTGCGAAATGGTTCGAGAATGAGTATTGAGTGTGCAGAGGGTCCATGAAGCCAAGCACTTCGCTAATTCGATCGCTCTGGGTGGTGCTGCTCGCCGCCTCCTCGTGCGCCTACGCGGCTGAGGAAAAGAGTTGCAATCTCCACCCAGTCGCGTCGATCGACCTCATTTTCGGTGATTCTGGTCCGATTATGGTCCCGGTGACGATCGAAGGGCATGACTTGACTATGTTGCTTGATACGTCCACGCCAATGACATGGATATCCGAGGGAGCATCTTCCCAGCTGGCACTACACTCACAGCCGGTATCCGGGTATGCCACATGGCAGATAGGGGGAGCTCGGATTCAGCGATACTTGCACGTCGAGGGCCTCAAACTGGGGACGAGCCGGTTCAAAGAGGTCGACGTGGGGGTCAATCCGCTGCAGAAAACGTGGAGTGCTGCCGAGCCCGCCGGAGTCGTCGGGATGCCCACGATCGGGGCTTTTGATGTCGATCTGGATCTCGCGCACCACAAGCTGAACCTCATCTCGACCGATCACTGCCCTGGCAAGGTCGTCTATTGGGCGGATGCCTATCAAAGCATCCCGATGCGTCTTGCGCCAACTGGAGTCTATTACTTCCCGATGGAACTGAACGGCAGGAAAATTGAGTCGGTTCTTTCAACAGGAGATCCGATGACCGATCTGCCAGCAGACGTGTCGCGAGAAGTTTTCAATGTCGACTCAAACTCACCGGACGTCGAGATTGACAAGGTTGCCGATGGGTCAGAGGGCGCAGTGTACAAAGCGATGGAACTGACGAGCGCTGCGGGGGCGCTGAAAATCCTAAACGCTCGGGTCCGTTTGATCACTATCAAACATTGCCCCCTGCAGAAAGAAGGCGGAGTGGTTGCTTACGGAGCCGGATGCATCGGAGGTGCTCCATTGAGGCTGGGCTTCAACGTGGTGAGCAAGCTGCACCTGTATCTTGCCACGAAGGAGAAGATGCTTTACTTCACATCCGCGGACGCACACCACTAATCACCTGGATCTGATGTCGAAGTTTTCAACTACACCGACGGTCGAAATTGCCGCCTGCACGGTGGGCAATGCCAGAAACATCTGCCACTTGGCACTTTCCGCCTCAAGTTGTGGGGTCGCAGCTGCGCCTGGGTAATGCTGAGCTTCCAGCAATGCCGTGAGGCGCTCACGTGGATCGGCGAGCCGCGTGGTGTACAAGCCCACTGCCTCCTGAATGCGACCGAGGTAGACCAATGCATACTGAAGGAGTCCGGCGGCGGTGTCGCGATGATTTGTCAGGTACGCCGCCGTCTGATCGATCAACGCCTCGTCGCGGAGTTGCAGCGCGGCGCGTAGTCGCTCGAATTCGACCAGTACGTAGCCAGAGGAGCTTACACCGCGTTCCGGAAAGTTCGACAGCGCAGCGAGTGCATCACTGGGACGCCCCACATCATTGTAAAGTTGGGACAGATTGATGGTCTGGCTTACGTTTGGATCGCCCCGCTCTGGCACCTGGCTCGCTAAACGCTCTTGCGCGACGGCATCATCCAAACGCGCTAGCTGAAACAGCGCGCGACTGCGCCACTCCAGGATCCAGTTGTATTCCGTGCTCTCGTCAAAGTAGGCAGGATGGCCCGATTGATGTGCACGCAAGCGCGAGATTGCCGCATCCAGCAAAGGCAGCGCCTCCGCACTGCGCTGAGCGGCGACTAGAAGCTGCGCCAAGCGCTCGACCGACCTGAGTTCCATCGGATGCTCCTGAACGCGCGTGCGCCATCGGGAGATCTCGGCGGCCATCGCGGTGTCGATATCGAGACGGGCGCCAAGGCGTTGCCGGACGGCAGCGAAGCGGTTGTCGATCCGAACGCCAATTAGCACGAAGGGCGAATTGACAGCCTGCAATGCGGTCACTGCGGCGTCGGAGTCCCCGTGATCCAAATGCGCCAGTGCCAGATCGCGCCAGAGTTCGTCGAGTCCGATGCCATCGTCTGGCGTGTAATGGGCATCGAACAATGCCTGCAACAGATCAAATCGGGCCCTGCTGTCGGCGAGGTTATCGGAAGAATAGGCTGTGTGCATCACCGCACGGTACGGGAGGGTAGGCAAAGAAGCAGGCCAATCATGCGCCAAGTGGGTAAGACAGGAGGTCTGTGCAGCCATGTCCTGCGTCAGCACGGCATTGAGATACCGCGAAGCCCATGTGTGCTGCTCTACATCGACTGCAGTTGGCGGATCCTTCGGAGAAGTTCGCGGCGCGTCAGTGCCGCACGCCGCCAGGCAGAGTAGGGCAATCGGCCCCAGGACTTTCGGGACACAACATTTCAAGCGTTTGTCCCTGGGGCATAGGACGGTCGTTGCCTCAGGCTGATTTGTGCGTTCATTGCTTGAAGACGATGCGCTACGGACCACCAGCCCTATCCGGCTCGCTGCTCTCCTTCAGATACGCAGCAGAAACAGTACCCAAACGCTGGGCAATCGGTAGCAGCGTCGGGTAGAACTGCACGAATGTGGTGTCGACCGCAGCGTGCGCGGCGTGGCACGCGTAGCAGTCGGCCGACTGAGGGATGAGCTTCCCGGTACGGGACCTATCGAACGAGGCAAAGACCCACCTGTCGCCGAAGCGCACTGAATCCCGAAGGTGCATCTCTATTCCCTGGGGTTCGCCCTGGAAGTTGCCGCTCCGATTGATTGAACCGTGCTGCCGGGCGGCGCGCACCTCGAGCACCATCACCGTTCCATCAGGCCAGTGACCGGTTGCAACAAAACCTTGGTACGCAACAGGGTTCACAAAGACGTTGTCGAAGTTGTGCCGGTCCGACTGCATCGAGGGGCTGTAGCTCATGTCAAAGCCGCTGCTCAGATACACCCAGTCGCGATAGTGCTCCGGAAATAGCAGGTGCCCGTCGGCCGTGTAGCGGGGGTCAGAGCCGGAAGAGTTCGGCTCCTGACTGATAGCCGGCGCGCCCGACCCGAGCAGTAGGCCAACGATCGCCAGCATAAGCTTCATGCGCTTGGAGCCGTTCCCGTTTTTCGTGAGCGCCGCCGGCTGTCGGCTATGCTCGGCATTCATTCCGACAATGCCCGGAAATCGCACTGCAGTCTACCGCAAAGCGATCGGGCGTATGGAACGCGACCCCATCGAAGGGAGCGCGTTCCATCACGGAAGCCCTCGCGTTGGATTACCTGAAAGTCGGTCGCCTTCAGCACATCGATCACTTGGTTGCCGCGGATGATCCGGACGTGGTGAACCGTCATGTCACCGGCATCCGGATTCCAGGTCACGGTAATGTTGCCGGCGCTCAGCGCTTCGGGCCGCAGGATCTTTACGCGGTAGGTCCTTCGGCCCAGCCCATGCGAGACTGGCGATGACCAATGTAACCGAGCCCACCCACGTCCGGCCGTAGTGCATGCGACTCCCCTCTCTTTTCAGATAGCGTGGAGAGCCCCTGGTGGGCAGTCAAGCGCACATTCTCGTCCAACTTCACATAGTCTCGGCCAGGCTGAAAGCGTGGTTCACTCTCAAGGATGGAGTAGCCAGCCTCCCCTTGAGGCCAGGAACGTGAAGCCGTACGGCGCCGAGGGCGCGATCGCGTCGGCCCGGCGCGCCACGTTGCATTCAGAATCCCAGCTCGCGGTGCGACCCTACGCGCACAAGCTGCAGCACGTCGCTGCCCGTCTTGCGGTAGATCATCACCAGATCCGGCTTCACGTGACAGTCCCGGAACTCCTTCCAGTCCCCGCGCAGCGGATGATCGACGTACCTGGCGGGCAGTGCCGTATCGGTCGCGAGCAGCGTCAGTACGGCCGGGAGCAGATTTTGAAGATCTCGATGTTTCGGGGTCGCAATGACCCGCTGCTAATCCCGCTTGAAAGCCTTGGTGCGCTCAATCCTTCGCATTGAGCTCCGCCATCAGATCCTCCACCCGCGCGAAGCCCTTGAGTTTTGCTTTCCTGGCTTCTTTCATCGCGCGGATCGTTTTGGCGTTCGGGCTCAACGGTTCGAACGGCAGCGCCTTCTCTCTGGCCACCCGCACCATGAGCAACCGAAACGCATCCGAGACGGTCAATCCCATCGCCGCCAGCACGGCTGCGGCCTCAGTCTTGGTCTTCTCATCAATTCGGGCTCTGACGACAGCGCTTTCGGCCATGCTCACTCTCCAGTGTCTGGGCCACAGTGTAGCTCAAATGCGCGGAGGGCTTGCGATGCCATCGCCGGGGCGCCTTCCGGGTGCTCGAAGAAGGTTTTGGGGCTTCCCTCTCGGCGATTGAATCGGGCAGGTATGCAGCTGGACGACCGCGCCCGAAAGAGAAAATGCCGTGAGAGTTGCTACGCGCCGGTGGGCACGTCGCGCGCGACATGCGCCCGCGTCGCCCGGGGAGCCCAGAATCGGGTCGCTATCTCGAGTAATGGCCCGGACCCGCTCGGAGCCGTCCGGTGGCTAGGGGCCGGACGCAGCCTGCAGCAGCGCCCGCAGGCGTTCCCACTGGAATGCCGGACCCGGATCGCTCTTGCGGCCCGGGGCGATGTCGCTGTGGCCGACCAGCGCGTCCGCACCCAGCGAGGGGTACGCGGCGCGCAGCGCGCGGATCAGTCCGGCCAGCGCCTGGTACTGCGCCGCCTCGTACGGCAGCTCGTCAGTGCCCTCGAGCTCGATGCCGATCGAGAAGTCGTTGCAGGCCTCGCGTCCTTCATAGCGCGACACTCCCGCATGCCAGGCACGCTGCTGGAACGGCACGTACTGGCTGATCACGCCACGCCGGTCGATCAGCGCGTGCGCCGACACCTTGAGCGACACGACCGCGTCGAAACGCGGATCGGCGGCGGCGGTC